>Ga0209415_10003007_pt1 | contig 31454 bp, 24 predicted proteins | sample PeaSoiSIISIP2007_FD_187696 | JGI IMG/M metagenome (GOLD analysis project Ga0209415, IMG submission 187696) | Peat soil microbial communities from Weissenstadt, Germany - SII-SIP-2007 (SPAdes) (version 2) | ecosystem: Environmental > Terrestrial > Soil > Wetlands > Peat | place: Germany... | reverse complement strand
CGCGCACCTCCGTCAGCCGGTGGGAAACGAATATGAAGGAAGCGTGTTTCTTCATTCGAAGCAGAAGGTCGAAGAACGCCGTCTCATCCTCGCGATCGAGCGCCGAGGTCGGTTCGTCCAGCAGGACCAGCGGATCCTCGATGCCCAGGAGATGGCGCGGCGCCATGCAGGCGCGGGCGATTTCGATCGCCTGACGCTTCGAAAAGTCGTAGCTGCCGGCATTGCGCCGGACATCGACGTCGAGACCCGCGTCTTCCACGATTCTTTCCGCCGCCCCGATCATCGCCCGGTGATCGACAAGCTGGCCGAACCGGGTGAAGCGCCGCTCCTGGGACAGGACAAGGTTCTCATAGACCGGCACATTCAGGACCAGCGACTGCTCCTGGAACACGCGGCTCACACCGACTTCGAACGCTTCCTTGTAGCTGCGCGGCTGGAACGGCTTGCCTCGATAGACAACCGTGCCGGCATCCGCCCGGATCAAGCCGGTCAGAATGTTGAAAAGCGTGGACTTGCCGGCGCCGTTTTCGCCGACCAGGCCCATGACTGACCTGGTCGGCACGACGAAGCTGACATCTTCCAAGACCGCTATCGGCCCGAAGCTTTTCGATAATCCAGCGACGCGCAGAAGCTCGGTCATCGATGATCGGGACCGCGCCCGCTCATCAGGCCTTTTTCATCGGCGAGGGCCCGAACATATCGATCTTGTAGTGCTCCTTGTATTCAGCCGCGACCTTCTCCGTCTCGCCGCTGGCCCTGGAGTCCGTGTAGGCCTTCGGATAATCCCATCCCGCCGGCTTGGCGATGCCCTCCCATTCGATGTCCATGTCGAGGGGAGTCATCAGGTCCTGCGGATCCCAATCGTCGGGATGTACGACTTTCGACATTTTCCTGTAGTCGAACGGCTTCACGTCACCGTTGTTGACATAACGCTCGAGGTAACCGTCGACGTTGTCGGCGGTCATCATGCGCGAGCCCCAATGCATCATCCGTTCGGCGGCGCGCGGACGCCAGCCGTTCATGACGTCGTAGAGGCGATTGGACATCATCGCGCCCATGAACTGCGGCACGTTGGCCGCGGTGCAGAGAAGCTGGCCCTTCTTGATCGACGTAGCCGCCTCCGGATTGCCGTCGCCTGCGGAGGCGATCAGCACGTCTTGGCCCGGCGTCAGGCTCATGGTCCTCAGAACCGCAAGAGCGCCCTGCGCTTCTTCATCGTTGGCGGCGTAGATTCCGACCGCGTCCGGATGGCGGGTCATCAAGTCCTGGGCGGCCTTCTGCCCGTCTTCCATGTTGAAATTGCCGGGCAGGGCATCGGCAAGCTGAAAGTCCGCAAAATCCTTGAACGCCGCATTGCGCCCGCGGATGCGCAGCAGGTCGGTGATGAACCCGGGAATGCCGTCGAGCGCGATGATCTTGCCTTTCTTGCCGTTCTTGCGAAGCGTGGACAGCAGATTGGTCGTTATCTCCTTGGACGCGTTGAAGTCGTCCGGATCGGCGTAGAAGCAGAAATAGTCGTTGGCATCGAAGGGCGTGTACCAGGGCTGCGTGGCCCACACGTTGGCGAGCCAGATCTTGTTGGCGCCGCAGATCTCGGCGATCCGTTTGATGTTGCTGGCATCGGGTGGGTTCAAAATCACGCCGCTGAGCCCGCCGGCGACCTGGAGCTGCTGGAACTGGTCGAATTCCTTGCTGCTGCTGAATTCGGCGTCCGCGGAGGTGCTGGCGATGCCGAGCGCGGCGCTGTAGTCCTCCACGGCCTTGCTCACCGTGCGGCAATAGGCGAGCCGGGAGGAGAAATACATATAGGCGATCTTGCCGCTCGGCGCGGCCACGGCCACCGAGGGTATTCCGAAGCTTGCCGCCGCCAGGCCCATCGCAGTGCCCGCGGAAAGCAGGGCCGTGAATTCGCGTCGGGAAACGCCGCGGGTGTTCAGCTTGTCGAGATGGCTATCCACGAACTTTTTGTCGGAGAAGTCTGGTCGGCGCATGGCTCAACACTCCTGAGAATCGTTGCGAGGGGTAAACTCGGTTCGGGCCCGGGCCGAAGGCCAGGACCGGGGCGCGATGCATGAGTAACTTGGAGTGGCTGCGCATATTTCCGCCAGGACCACGACGTCATGGCATGTCCCGTCCGGGGAGCGGGGCATGGGGCGGACTCGCATGGCCTGCTCGCGCAGTCCGCGCCGGCCATGGAATCGCCGAGGTGAGGATAACAACGATGACAGCGGGCGCCCCCCTGTTACCGTTCCCATTTCCCAGGAACAGCAAGTGCGTATTTTGCCGAAAAACTACCACCGGCGTTCAGCTTTGCAAGGAAAAATGTGATACCGGTAACGGAACGGAGCCGGTTTCTGCGCTTTGAAGTCGTTCTTGATGAGGTCGCCCTGGCGTTGAGCGGGAGGCGAACTCATCCTTGGCAGTCCGGACCATGTCAGTACATCACCATCCCGCCGTCGGCGACGAGCGTGGCGCCGTGGACAAATGACGAGGCGGGCGAGAGCAACCAGAAGATCGCCTCGGCGATCTCTTCGGCGGTGCCGAGGCGCCCGAAGGCGGTCAGGCCTTCCAGGCGTTGGCGCGTGCCGGGCTCCGATAGAGCGCCGGCGACAAAGGGCGTATCGATGACGCCGGGTGCAACGGTGTTGACCGCTATGCCGCGGGGGCCCAGCACCCGGGCGGCGTTCTTGGTGAGGGCCAGCACGGCGCCCTTGCTGCTGGCGTAGGATACCGTGCCGGAAAGCCCGCCGCCCCTCAGTCCCGCCACGCTCGCCACGGTGCAGATCCGGGCCCCGGCCTGCATCAGGCCTACGGCTTCGCGCAGGCAAAGAAACGTGCCCACGACATTGACGTCATGGATTCGCCGGAAGGTCTCGGCCGTGGTGTCGAAGAACGGCGTGGTTTCGAATATCCCGGCGCAGGTGGCAAGCGCGTCCAGCCCGCCCATGTTCCGACCGACCTCGGCAAAGGCGCGGACCACCGCGGCCTCGTCGGCTACGTCCACGGCGATGCTCGGATTGTCGCCCGCTGTCCGCCTAGCGGCAGCGAGGTCGCGGTCGAGACAGGCAACCTGCCAACCTCGCTCGATCAGGAGACGCGCCGTGGCGGCGCCGATGCCGCTGCCGGCGCCGGTCACGACGGCGCGCATGAGTTTGTCCTTCATTGGTGTTCCACTGCGTGCTTGATGTTTTCCCCAGCGATCCTTCGCATCTCGAGCAGGTGGGCCAAGGCGTTCATCCCTCCCCTTCGCCTGCCGTGTCGGCGGCTATCAGCACGTCGTCCCCCTTGCAGGCAATGAGCAGCGCGCCGGCCATTTCCAGGCAGCTCGTCACGCCGTGGCGTTTACCGTCGGCCTGGCTATGGAGGGAAGCGACGGGCGTGAAGTTCCGATCCAGGCGAACCGCCAGGCCATAAGAGCGAACCGGCACCGTGGGATCAAAGAGGCCGAGCGCCTTGGCTGCCCTGCCCCGCATCGGCGCTTCGGCAAAGTGACCAGAGCGCAAACTGGGCGCGATCCAGAAGGCTGGCTCGATCTCTCGCATCATCCAGTTGCGGAAGGCGTCTTCGCGCAGGACGAGTTCCACCAGTTCGCTACGCGGCGCGAAGACCGCAAGCCAGGCGCCTTCGCCGGCCGCGGGGCCGAGCCGGCCCGGATATCCCGGCAGATCATCCAGCAGGACCGTGGGCGCGGCTTGCCTGCCTGTCTCGAAGGCCAGCAGCCGGTGGCGCGAGCTCTCGCTGACGGCGATTCTGGCGCCACCGTCGAGCAGCAGAATGCCGTTGGGAAAACCGAGATTCTCGCCCAGACATTGAGCGCGGCCGCTGCCGAGTTCGACGCGCCACACCGAACCGGTGGTGCGAGCCCCCAGGAGATCGCGCTGCCAGTCCTCGGGCGGGTGATGGGCCGAGCCTTGGCAAAGGAGCAGCACCTCGGGTTCCAGGAAAGCAAGGGCGGTTGGGCAGATAAGGGGCCGGCCGGCTAGCTCCGTGACCCTGGCGCCGTCATGGGCGCCGCCGACGATGCAGACGCCGGCCCGGCCAAGGCCGACGGCCAGCGCCCCATCGACGCCGCTGGCGAGCGCGGAGACCGGCTGGTCGAAGCTGAGAATCGGCTCGGGCACGACCTCGCCACCGTTGACGTCGCCCACGATCTGGATTTCGTTGCCGCTGCTCAGCAGCAGATGGTGATCCTGCCAGGCCAGATTGTCCGGGGCTGCGACCCACGCCAGCAGGCGCGCCTCGTCCAGCGCCTGGTTGGGCCGCAGCGCCCCCTCCATGGAAGGCACGGTCGGTGGGGGCCGGCGGCGGGCAAGGAAATGTTCGAGCCCGCCGATCATGACGTCCCCCAGCGGATTCGCAGAGCGATCCAATCGAGCTCCGCGCCCGACAGGATGCAGCGCCCGATCCGGCTGTTGAGGACACCGCCAACATGAAATAGAGCCATTCGTCCGGCGCCACCTCGAGGGCTATGCGCCCACCCAAGCAACATTCCCGCCGGAGCGGTCCATCGGTTGCATCTGGCACTCTAACGGTCGCCGGGGGTCGGCAGGCAGCCACCCGGGGCATATACCAGATATAGCGAATTCGGCTATTCGTGCGGGGTCAGCGTGATTGGCATCGCGCCCGCCGATCGTTGTACACTCGTCGGCAACAGGGGCGAAAAGCCCATGGAAGATTCTGTCGCCGCCCGGTCAGGCGAGAGACGGACGTTGGAGGAGCGCCATGGAGCTGAAACAGCTCAAGTACTTTCTCTGCGTGGCCGAGGTGGGAAGCTTTTCCAAGGCCGCCATCATGCTGAGCGTGGCCCAGCCGATTCTCAGCCGCCAGATCAAGGCCCTCGAGCAGGACCTGAGCGCGGAGCTGTTCTATCGCAACGGCCGCGGCATCGTCCTCTCGGAAGCGGGCAAGCTGCTGGAGAGCTACGCCAAGGAAATCATCAGCGCCACGGACCGCGCCAGCTTCGAGATCACGGCGATGAAATCGGCGCCGCGCGGGCGGATCACCATCGCCATGCCGCCCTCCATCGGCTGGGTTCTTACGGTGCCCCTGGTGCTCCGTTGCCGGCGCGAATTCCCGATGATCGCGCTCCATGTGGTCGAGGGGTTCAGCGGCCATGTGACCGAATGGCTCTCCACCGGCCGGATCGACATTGGCGTGGTCTATAATGCGCCGCGGCTGCCGGCTCTGATGACCGAGCCTTTGCTCGAGGAGCGACTGGTGCTTCTGGGGCCGGCCGGCGACCCCGCCCGGGTCGGACAGGCCTCGGTGCCTCTCAGCCGGCTCGCCGACATACCGCTGATCCTGCCGGCGCGCCCCCACGGCCTCAGAGTGTTGATCGACCGGACGCTGGAAAAAGCCGGGATCGTGGCCAATGTCCAGCTCGAGCTCGACGCCATGGCTTCCACCCTTGGCCTCGTGGAGGAAGGCACGGGCTATACGATCCTCTGCGATGCCGCCGTGCGCCATCTGGTCAAGGCCGGGCGCATCCGCTCCTGGCCCATCGAGGCGCCGACCATGACCCGCCAACTCATGCTGGCGACATCGACCCAGCGTCCCATGAGCGTCGCCACAAGGGTCGTCGCCAAGCTCACCCGCGCCCAAGTTGCCGAGCTGTTTGCGCCCGAACGCCCGCGGATGACCGCGGCCTGACCCGTTCGCCGAGATTCTCTTTCTGACTTTCTTCGAAGGATAAGGATCTGCGGGTAGGGCATGCCGAATCCCGGCAGTCTGTTATGCCGATATCGAGCATGGCGCGGCAGTGTGCGCCTGTCGGATAGTTTCGCCTGAGCCGTTGCATCACTTCCCGGAGGCAGGCGTGGCGGGCAGCCATTTTGGATTCATCGGCGTCGGCCGGATGGGCGGATTGATGACCGCGAGGCTGCTGGATGCCGGCCATACGGTAAGCGTCTTCGATACCAGCGAGGCAGCGCTGGCACCGTTGCTGGCCCGCGGCTGCCGGCGCACCGGATCGGCGGCCGAGGTCGGCAGCGAAGCCGAGACCGTCCTTGCCAGCCTGCCTTCGCCGGCGATCCTCCAGAATGCGATTTTGGGCGACGGCGGTTTGATCCATGGCGACAAGGTCAAGACTTTCATCGACGTTTCCACCACCGGCCCGCGGGTCGCGGCCATCGTCGCCAAGGAGCTCGCCGGGCGCGGCATCGTCGCCGTCGACGCGCCCGTCAGCGGTGGGCTTGCCGGCGCCCGCAAGGGCACGCTGGCGGTGATGGTGTCCTGCCCACGCGCGACGTACGACAAGATCGAAGAACTCTTGAAGGTCTTCGGCAAGCTCTTCTTCGTCGGCGAGCAGCCCGGCCTGGCCCAGACCATGAAACTCGCCAACAATCTGCTGGCGGCTTGTGCCATGGCAATTTCCTCCGAGGCGATGGTCATGGGCGTCAAGGCGGGCCTCGACCCCAAAGTCATGATCGACGTGATCAATGTCAGCAGCGGGCGCAACAGCGCCATTCAGGACAAGTTCCCGCGTTCGGTCCTGCCGCGCAGCTTCGATTTCGGATTCGCCACCGGCCTCTCCTACAAGGACGTCTGCCTCTGCTTGGACGAGGCCGAGGCGCTGGGCGTGCCGATGATCGTCGGCAGCGCGGTGCGCCAGATGCTGGCCGTGACCAAGGCGCTCTTCGGCCCGGAATCGGATTTCACCTCGATCTGCCGGAGCGTCGAGCAATGGGCCAAGGTCGAGGTGCGCGGGTGACGCGGTCCGCCTGCCGCACGGGCTCGCATTGACCGTCCGCGAGCCCCTGAGCCGGCGCCTTGCCCGCGCCGTTCTCGAGCCGGACTTGGCCCTGCCCGAGGCGGCGTCCGACAAGCTGAAGATTTGCCTCCTCGACTTGTTCGCCTGCGCGCTGGAAGCACGGGATCTGCCCTGGAGCCGGCAGGCGGCGAAGCTCGCCAGCGGTGCCGCCGGCCCGGCCAACGTCATCGGCACGGCCATCGCCACGACGATACCCCAGGCCGCCTTCGCCAATGCGACGGCCGGCCATGGCCTGGTGCGCGAGGACATGCATGCCGGCAGCGTCAGCCATCTGGGCGTGGTCGTCCTGCCGGTCCTCCTTGCTCTCGCCCAGCGCGAGCGGGTCTCCGGGCGGGCTTTCATTGACGCGGCGGTGGTCGGCTACGAGGTGGGCGCCCGGATCGGGCGGGCGCTTGTAACACCCGATTTCGCGCGGCTCTTCCGGCCGACCGGTTTCACCGGACCACTGGCGGCGGCGGCTGCGGGAAGCCGCTTGCTGGGATTGTCCGAAAGCGCTTGCGCCAGCGCTTTGTCGCTTGCCGCCAATACCGTCTCCGGCCTCAACGAGTGGCCGCGCAGCGGTGGCGCCGAGATGTTCTTCCACCCCGCCTTCGCCGCGCGCAATGCCATCGCCGCGGTGGAGCTGGCCGAGGCCGGAGCCGAGGCATCGCCCGATGCTTTGGACGGCGAGGCCGGCCTGTTCGCTGCCTTCCGTCCGGGCCGCCCGGCCCCCGAGGTCGCGCTGTTCGCAGGTCCGGCTCCAGAGCTGCTCGCGGTCTACAACAAGCCCGTGCCGGCCTGCAATTTCGCCCAGACACCCTGCCAGGCGGCACTCGCCCTGCTGGGCGAAGGCGCGATCAAGCCGGCGGACATCCGTGCCATCCGGGTCGCCGCCTCCCGGGCCGCGATCGTCTATCCGGGCTGCGACCATGCCGGACCCTTCGAACGCGTGCTGCAGGCCAAGATGAGCATTCAGTTTTGCGTCGCCTCGGCCCTGCTCTATGGGCGGATGGAAGAGGCCAACTACCGCCTGCTCGACGATCCGGAGCTGCTGCGCCTGACGCGCGCCACCCAGCTGATCATCGACGCGGATTTCACCGCCGCCTTCCCCGGCGCCCAAGGTTCCGCGGTAGAGGTCGAGCTCGACGATGGGCGCGTCCTGAAGAGCCGACTTGCCGACGTGGTGCCGGCATCACCGGAGCGGGTGCGCGCGCGGTTTCGTGCCGCAGCAGCCGCGGCGCTGGGCACGGACAAGGCCTCCGCGATCGAGCGATTCGTCGATCGGCTGGAGGAAGCACCGTCGGTCGGCGAATTGCCGCCACTGACGGCCCTCTAGTCCCGAGAACATGCGGCAGGACAGCGCCAGCGGTCAGTGCACGGCAGCGTACATGATCTTCTGTTCCGTCGCCTCGCCGGCATCCATCTCCTCCACGACGCGGCCCTGGCGGGTCACCAGGATCCGGTCGGAGAGGGCCAGGATCTCCGGCAGATAGGATGAGATGATGACGACCGCGATGCCGCTGTCGGCCAGATGGTTGATGAACTGGTGGATTTCGACGATCGAGCCGACGTCGACGCCTCGGGTGGGCTCGTCGAAGACCACCATGGTCGGCTCCTGGATCAATGCCTTGGCGATGACGACCTTCTGCTGATTGCCGCCGGAAAGTTCGATGATCCGGGCATTGGCATCGATCGCCCGGACACCCAGGCGTTCGGTCCATTCCTTGGCCAAGCGCCGTGCCTCTGCCATCGAGATGATGGTCAGCGGATTGACGCCGGTGGCGAGCCGGCCGAGGTGGATGTTCTCGGCGATCGACATGGTCTCGAAGAAGCCTTCGACCTTGCGGTCCTCGGTCACGTAGACGATGCCGTCGCGCACGGCCGGGCGCGGCGTGCGGTAGCGCACCGGCTTGTCGTTGAAATAAACGCTGCCGCCGTGGAAAAAGTCGCGCTTCAATACGCCGCTGACGATCTTCATCGTCTCCGTCCGGCCGGCGCCCACGAGGCCGAACAGGCCGGTCACTTGCCCGGCGAAGACCGAGAAAGACGTGTTGCGCACGATGCTGCCCATGGACAGGTTCTGAATGCTCAGCACCTTGGCTCCATGAGGCCGCGAGGCGCGATCGCCACGCTTGCCGTAAAGTTCGTTCGACAGGCTCCGGCCGACCATGGCTTGAATGATCCGCTCGCGGTTGAAATTGGCGGTCCGGTCGGTCACCACCAGCTCCCCGTCGCGCAGCACAGTGATGCGGTCCGACAGCTGCAGGGCTTCTTCCAGCGCGTGGCTGATGAAGATGATGGAGACGCCCGATTCCTTCAGCCGACGAACCAGATTGAAGAAGTGGAACTTCTCCTCCGGCGTGAGGGTAGCCGTCGGTTCGTCGAAGATGATGAGCCGCGCCTTGTGGTGGACCGCCCGGGCGATTTCCACCATCTGCTTCTTGCCCGAACCCAGCGAGGACACCTGGGCCATCGGGTCGACATAGAAATTCAGCGACAGCAGGAAGCGCTGGGCCTGGATGTAGAGGCCCCGCAGCCGGTTGAAGAGCTTCTCGTCGCCCAGATAAATGTTCTGGGCCACGGACATGGAGGGGACGAGGTTGGTCTCCTGAAACACCATGGCGATGCCGCGGCGCAGAGCCTCGGCGGGGGATTTCAGGACCAGAGGCGCGCCCTCGAACAAGAGCTCGCCAGAGGAGAGTGCATAGACCCCGGCCAGAACCTTGGTAAGGGTCGATTTGCCGGCACCGTTCTCGCCGACGATGGCGTGGATTTCACCCCGCTCCAGGGTGAAATCGATGTCCTTGATTGCCGCGACGCCGCGGAATTCCTTGGTGGCTTTGCGGACTTCGAGCAGCGCCGTCATGCTTGTCCCTCCGACAGCGTCAGCCCGACGATCGCGCCCGAGCCCTTGGCCGCGATCAGGAGCCGTCCGTCGGCTTCCGCGATCGCGGTCACGCCATGAACATGGCCATCGGCACGGCTGTGGAGGCTGGTGACGGGACGCATGGCCCGGTCGCAGCGCAGCACCAACCCATAGGACCAGGTGGGCGCCCAGGGCTTCATGATGTTGAGCTTCTTTCGCGCGCCGCCCTGGATCGGCTCGAGATAGCTGGCGCCACCGGCAAGGGACGGCGCGATCCAATAGGCGGGATCGATCCGCTCCATCATGCGGCGCCGGTAGCCCGTTTCGCGCAACACGAATTCCACCAGCTGGTTGCGCGGCGCGAAGAGCGCGATCCAGAAGCCGCCATCCGCAGCATGCAAGATGCGACCCGGATAGGCCGGCAGGTCGCCCAACAGGCGTTTGCTCTGCCCGCCCCGAGCCGGATCCAGCCCGATTAATTGGTGTCGCCAAGCCTCGGAAACCAGCAGGGCGCCGTCGTCGCCGGCGGCGATTCCGCAGGGAAAGGCGAGGCCCCTGGCCAACATCTTGGCACCGGCCCCCGGTCCCGTGGAAAGGTCGATCCGCCAGACGCTGCCGCTGGCGAAACGCCCCATGAGATCGCGCTTCCACGCCTCGGCGTTGTTGTCGGCCGAGCCGTTGGCGACGACCAGGGTGTCCGCATCGAGGAACAGTGCCGCTGTCGGGCAGTTGAGCGGCCGGTCCTGGAGAGCGTCGATTCTTCGGCCGTCGTGCCGACCGCCCTGGATGAGGAGACCGCGCCCGTCGAGGCCGATGGCCAGGCCCTTGCCGCCATCCGAGGCAAGACAGGTTATGGGGGCCTCGAACGCCCGGCGCTGAGCAACCGCGAGAGGCATCGCCCGATCGGGCCAGTTAAGGGCGAGCAACTCCGCGCCGCTGGAGCAGACCAAACCCCCGGCTGTGGAGACGAGATTGTCGACCTGGGGCAGGCTAAGGAGAATTTCGCCGCCGTCCAGCAGCGTGTTCGGCTTCAGCGGCCCGTCCATCATCGGCACGGTGCTGCCGGCCTCATCGAAGCCGCGGAAATTGGCATAGGCCCGCTTCAGCGCGCCGATCATGAGGGCGCTCCCCAATAGGCGTCCTGGGCAGACCAATTCGGATCGGCGCCAGGGATCTTGTAGCGGCCGATCCGGTTGTTGGAGACGCCGCCCAGATAGAGATAGCCGCGATGCTCGCGCATCGACGTGATCATCGGGTGGTTGGCGCCACCCAGGTCCCACAGGCTGTCGAGGATCCGTCCGCTCTCGTCGAACTTCACCACGCAGCCGGTGTTGATGTTGGGGTAGAGCCAGAGATCGGGGGCCACGCGACGCGCCATCCGGCGCCGGAATCCAGGCATGGTGAGGGCGAGATCGAGAGCGGGCGTGCGCATGCCGAGCAAGGCCAGCCAGTAGTTGCCGTCCGAGGCGCGATTGATGTTGTCGGGATAGCCCGGCAGGTTATCGAGGACCCTCTCGATCCTTCCCTTCTTGGGCCCATCGAACCAGTACCGGCTGACGCTGCAGGTCCAGCTTTCGGCATAGAGGAAAGAGCAGCCGTCGGAGGCCATGCAAACGCCATTGGCGAAGACGAGCTTGTGGATCTCGGTGTGGGTCGAGCCGTTGCGGGGGTCGTAGCAGATCATGCGCCCGTTGCCGCGGCTCTCAAGCGCGTCGACGGCCCAATCCTCCTGCTCGTAGCGTATCGTGGCCTCGCTGAAATAGATTCGCCCGTCGGGGGCAACGTCCAAGTCGTCGGCCAGGCGAAGGCGGGAATCGTCCACGACCGAGAACAGGCTCCGGTTGGTCTCATCGGTCAGCTTCAAGACCTCCTTGTCGGGCGCGATCTGGTAGAGCCCCATGCCGCCGATGCAGACCAGGAGATTGCCGGCCCGATCGAAGGCCATGCCGAGCGGGTGTCCGCCGATATGAGCGAACACCTCGTGGCGCCGATGGTCCGGGCCGAAGAACCGGACGATGTCGCCGTGCCGGGTGCCGCAATAGAGATTGTCGTCGCGGTCGAGGATGACGTCCTCCGGACCCTCGATCTGGCCGAGGCCGATGATCTCGACCGACCGCAGCTTGTCGTTGAGGGCGTACGGCGAGCCGGCATCCGCCGCGGAAGGCGGGGGCGGCAATCGCAGATAGGCCGGCGAGACATAGACCTTGGAGAGCCATTTGTGCCGGTTGCGAAGCCAGCGCATGTCGACGAAGACCGCGGCGATGAGGACGGCGCCCAGGATCGTCGAATTGACCGGGCCCGAGACGCCGAGATTGGTCAGGCCGTTGGTGAGGATCAGGACCAGGGTCGCGCCCATGGCCGCCTTGGCGACCGAGCCGCGCCCGCCGCCGAGCGAATTGCCGCCCAGCACCGCCGCTGTCAGCGCCGCAACCTCAAGGCCCACGCCCGTGTCCGCGCCGGTGCTGCCCAGGCGCGCGGCAAAGAGGAAGCCGGCAAGGGAGGACAGCAGGCCCGACCAGACATAGGCGAAGAACACTGTCCGGCGGACCTTGATCCCGGCGTTGTAGGCCGAGCGGCGCGCCCCACCTACGGCGATCAGCCGCCAGCCGGGCCGCATGCGCGAGAGTACGATGTGCCAGGCGAGCGCGATGACCAAGGCGACCAGCAGCGACACCGGGATCCCCAGGACCGTCCCTTCCCCGATGAAAAGCAGGAGGGGCGAATCCGAAAACCCGGCCACGATCGCCGTCGACATGCGCAAGAACAGAAGGTCGTAGATCGAGCGGAAGATGATCAGCGTGACGAGGGTGGTGAGGAAGGCCCTGAGGCGCAGATAACCCACGAGATAGCCGTTGATCGCCCCGCAGGCTCCCCCCAGCGCCAGGACCGCCACCAGCACCAGAGGCACCGGCCAGACTTGGACATTGGTGCCGATGAGGGAGAGCAGCACCGACAGGGTGAAGACCGAACTCACCGAGAGATCGATGCCGCCGGACATGAGCACGATGGAAAGCCCCAACACCACCAGGCCGAATTCGGCCACCTGCCGGCCGAGATCGGTCAGGCTGGTGAGGCTGAAGAAATCGGGAATGAGAGTTCCGAACACCGCCACGGCGACGAGCAGCGCCAGGAACGGCACGGCGTTGTCGATCCACCTCTTGGTCAGTATCTCCCCGATCAGATGATCGGGGAGATACCGGTAGCGCAACCGGGTGAGCGTCTCGCTGCTGAACATCGCAGCCTACGGCAGAACAAAAAATAGACGCCCAGGACCGTTCATTTCAGCTGATCGAGAGTCCAGCAGTTGTGGGGCGAGATCGTGTCCTTGGTCTGCAGGGTGAGCGGCGTGAAATAGGTCGACTTGATCTCTCCCGCCTTGGCCGGCGACAGCAGGAGCTGGACGATCGCCTCGTTGAGGGCGTTGCCTTGCAATGGCACGTCATAGCTGACGATTTCGCTGAGCAAGCCCTTGCTGATGTTGTCGCAGCCGGTCTGGCTGCCGCCGCCGGAGGTGACGATGAAGACCGAGCCGGTCTTGCCCGCCGCCTGCACGGCCGCGCCGGCGCCGACATCCTGGTTGTCCCAATTGCCGACGATGCCGCAGAGATCGGGATTCTGCTGCAGCACGGTTTCGGTGATCGCACGGGCCTTGGACGGATCGTAGGTTGCCGCCTGGTCGGCCACGACCTTGATCTCGGGATGGTCGGCGAAGACGTGATAATAGGCATAGAGCTCATAGAGGTTGGAGGCGGCCGTCGGCTGGCCCTCCAGGATCTCGACCTTGCCCGAGGTATTGGTTCCCTTGCCGCAATGGTCGACCAGGGCCTGGGCTTCGATCAACCCGACCTTTACCCAGTCGGCGCCCACGTAGTAGTCGGTGGGGTTGGTCGTCTCCAGGTTGACCTGGAGGACTTTTATGCCGGCCTGGACCAGGCGCTGCTCGAGGCGGGCATAAGACTGCAGATCGGGATTATGAATGATGGCCAGGTCAGGTTTCTCGGCGATGATCGCCGTGATGGCCCGCGTGCCGGCATCGGTGCTCCAATTCGGGTCGCGGATGTCGAAGCTGTAGCCCAGGTCCTTGGCCTGCTTGCGCATGATGGCGGCCCAGCCCTCGGTCAGGTCGAAGCCCATGGCCAGCGGAACGAAGACCACCTTCTTGCCGGTCAACCCGTCGTAATAGGGCGTGCGCTTGACGTGGTTATCCAGACCCTTTTCGTCCGCGAGTGCAGCGGTCGCAAGCAGGGCGGCGAGCGCCGCCGTCAACAGATGTCTAAACTTCATCGAGCCCTCCCATTTGTGTTGATTTGCCTCGGTCCTGACGATCGCGGAGTCAGATATCCCCCTGCTCCTGCTGGGCCGTCTGCTCGTCGCGCGGATTGATGATGCTGTCGACGATGATGGCGAAAAGCAGGATCACGCTCTTGATCAGGTTCTGGAGCGTGTAGGGAATGTCGTTGATGGTCATGCCGTTGAGCAGCACGCCCACGAGGAGCGTGCCCACCAGCACGTTGCGCACGCCCCCGCGCCCGCCGCTGAGCCCGATGCCGCCGAGCACGACGACCAGCAGGACGTCATAGATCATGGTGGAGTTGTAGACGCGGGTGCTCATGCCGGAATCCGCCGCGGCCATGACCAGGCCGGCCAGATAGGCGATGAGGGAGGTGGCGACGTATTGCCCCACCATCAGCAGGCGCAAAGGAACGCCGGCGATCCGCGCCGCGGCGGGATTGTCGCCGGTCGCGTAGATGAAGCGGCCGACGCGGGTCCAGCGCAGCAGTGCCCAGACCACCAGCGCCAGGGTCCCGAAGGCCACGATCAGCATCGGGATGCCCAGCACGGTGCCGCGGCCGAGCAGCTCAAAGAAGCGGGAGTTCCCCGGTGTGTTCTGGACGTCGACCTGGAACAGCCAAGCCCGGCCGATGCCATAGACGACGAGGCCCATGGCCAGCGTGGTGAAGATGGGCGGCACCGTCGCATAGGCGACCAGCACGCCGCTGATCAGGCCGACGAGGATGACGAAGACAGCACCCAGCATCAGTGCCGTGCCCAACGATGTGTCCGAATGGGTGGCAAGCGCGAGCACCCAGGAGGAGGACACGACCATGGTCGCCACCATGGCGAGATCGATGCCCCGGCCAATGATGACCAGGCCCATGCCCAGGCCGAGGATGCCCAGGATCGCTACGCTGCGCACCAGCGCGATCAGATTTCCGGGCGTGAGGAAGTTGCTGAGGGTCAGGGAGAAGGCCGCGAACAAGACCACCGCAAGGGCGAAGACGATACCTTCCTGTGTCGGCTTGATCCTCGGCATCACGGGTTCCGCGAAGTTATCTCCGGTCTTGCCGGGATCGCCGCCGTTGACGATCGGCGCTTATCGGTTTGTCCAACGCTGTGCATCTCGGGCGGCATTCAGCCGCATGCAGCATCGCCGCTTCGCCCATGGCGGCAAAGAGCCTGGGCGGGCATATCAGCTATAGCGGTACTGATACGGGGCGATCGGGCCGAAAGCGGATGCTATTCTCCGGTCTTCGCTGCGAGGCCGGCGCGCTCCACCGCGGTCGGAAGCAGAAGCGGAGACGATATGGCATGACTGCTCCACGACGGCGCAACGCCCTGGTTACGGGTGCGGCGAGCGGCATCGGCGCGGCCATCGCCTCGGCGCTCGTCGAAGCGGGCCGGCGGGTGGTGATCGCCGATCTCGACGGCGAAGCGGCGGCACGCCTGGCAGAGCGTCTGGGCGATGGAGCCTTTGCGCTGCGGCTCGACATCACCGACGACGCGGCCGTCGATCGCCTTCCCCATTCGATTCCCGAGGCCTTCAGGCCCATCGACATCCTGGTCAACAACGCTGGCCACGACATCGGCGGCCGCACGCGCTTCGACCTCGGTCGGGCCGACGACTGGTCCAGCATCATAGATACCAACCTAACCGGTATGATGCGCGTGACCCGCAGCCTCCTGCCCGGCATGGTCAAGCGCAATGCCGGCGATATCGTCAACATGAGCTCCATCAGTGCCATCCGCCTGGTCCCGGACATGGCGGCCTATACGGCGAGCAAGGCGGGTGTCAGGGCCTTCACCGACATCCTCAGGGCCGACCTCGCCGAGACCGCCATCCGTGTGATGGAGGTCTTGCCCGGACTCACCCGGACGAACATCGTGCTGAAGCGCCATAGGGGCGACCGCAAGTTGGAGCAGGAGTATTTCGAGCGCTTCAAGATGGCTCTCGAGCCCGCCGACATCGCGCGGGCCGTTCTCTTCGCCCTCGATCAGCCGGCCCATGTTCAGATGGCCCAGATGGTCATCCTTCCCGCCAATCGCTGGTGAGCCGGGCTTCCGGCTTTCTTCAGGCTCGAGCTGGTTCGTCCCCGCGCACAGACAAATGGGCCCGGCCAACTTGGCTGAGATGCGCTGACTTTTGCTCAGGAGGCTATGGGTTCGATCCCCGCCTCGGCTCCCCGATGGCCCTGCAGATGTGGGGGTCGACTGTCACTGGCTGCTGACAGGTGCGGCCAGAGGGCGCCGCTCCGGTCCCTGTCTAGGACCATCCGACAAGGTGTGAAATCGTGCCCCAATTCTTCTCGATAACGCTGCCGAGCGCTGCCACTGCGCTGAAGCCGGCTACGAGGTGCACGGCCATGGCAGGGGTTCCCACCCTTCTTTGATTCGCGGCAAGCCATGCCTCGACGAATGCCCGGGTCGGGTGCGGGGCTGCATCAACAACGCCGAACACGGGCGCTTCGGCATCCGGGCCGACACTGCGCCCCGCCATTGCTACGTGCAAACGATCTGCGCCGCGAGCGCGCAATGCCTTGCGCCAACGCTTGCAATCAGAAGATGTCGGCTCTTGTATCTGTTTCAATGGAGTGCCGCCGCCGTTTGGGTCTGGGCGAGCGACCTTAGACCGAAGGCAGCTCGAGTCAATTAATTATTCGTTAACCATTTCCATCGACTGCGAATGCGGCGCGACATCAAACAGATTGGCGCCGTCGTCGTGGCGGTTGAAGCCTCAGTGCATCGTGTTCGGAGAGCGGTATCGAGATACTCAGCCAGCACTTCTCGCCACATCAGCAGCGAAGCGATCTCGGCAACAACAGCGCGGGCCAATTCCACCCGATGCGATTGAATGAAGGGCGTGTCGCGGCTACTTGCCCTCAAGGTATCGGCATGGGCCATCATAGCCAGCGCTAGGCGCTTAGCCATCAGTCCTCTCATCGCTCACTCCTGCGGTGGCAGATCGCCGACTGAATGATCCGTATAGATGCTTTCGGGCGGATCCGACTGCCGAATGCGGGGAATTCGGTGAAAAGCGCTCGTAAAGTGGGCTCTTGCAACCCACATGTCCAAGGTCGCCTGCCCGAAACCGCTTTGAGCGCCGGATGTCGTGGGGGAGATGGTCCTGCCTCGTAAGCGCTCCAGGAAACGAGCCCATGCTGTGCCGTACGACGACGAGAACCGTCACATTCAAGCGCCCATTCGCGATTGACGGCCTCGACGGCTGGCAACCTGCCGGCAGCTACACAGTCGATACGGAGGAGGAACTGCTGCAGGCGCTGTCCTTTCCGGCATGGCGCCGCGTTCATACCTCGATACGTCTGCCGCAGAAGGCTGGCGGGTCGGCGACGAGGTTCGAGGTGACGCTCGACCCGGCAGTTTTCGAGGCGGCGCTGACGATCGACGCGGCTGTCAGGTAGCAAGCGCTCGCCGAACAGGCCGGATCGATGATGCGGCTCAGCCCAGAGCCGGGCCTCCGGGCGAGGGTTGGTAGCGTAACGAATTGATAAATCACAAGAAAGGCGGCCGGCGATGGTCGAGCTAAGGCTGGGGAGCGCTGCATTGACGGAAGCGAGTTCGGACCGGAAGGCCGAAAGCGAGGGAATGCGCTGCGATGCTTGCTGGATCTTGATCGGGCTGGATCAACGCGAGGCATTCTTGCAGATCGGACTCTGCGAATTCTGCGACGCCCGTCTCAATCCCTATCCGCACCGGCCGACCCAGCACGATCCGCGATGGCCGGGCGGACTTGTTTGCTGAAAGAGTTAGCGACGCGCGTCTGGTCCGTGCGGCGACGGTCGCCAACACGAACAGCAAGGAGAACGATCATGACCAGGAACGATCTGCTTCTGACTCGGCTGAAGGAGATCGCCCACGGACCAGGCGATCTCGACACGCGCGTTCAGGCGGCCAAAGCCGCCATCCAAGACGAGCGACCCCGATTCACGGCCAGCGACGCCGGCCGGATCCAGTGGAACTGGTATGTGGGCCAGCTTGCGGCAGATATCTGGTTCGAGCGCGATCGGATCGCCATGGCGGCGCGCAAGCGGACCAAAAGCACAGAGCCTCCGATGGGCCCCATCCTGGACCTTTTCGGCCGTCTTCAGCCGTGCATCCTGGCACTGAAGGATTCCGCAGCAGAGCCGATGTGGCTCGCCCGCCGGACATGAAATGAGACATGGGATAGCAGGCCCGTCACGGCCAACCCACCGCGGCCGACGTTGAATCTGGCATCGCCCTACGGCCCGAACACCTGGCGCACGGTCTCCACTCAGGAGCCCAAGAGCCCGATCCGCGCCGAGCTCTTCAGTGTCGAGCGCCTCGAGCAGCACGCGGAAAGCCTCGCGGCCGCGCAAACGATCCTGCCCAAATACTCGGCCGGCCGATCGCTCGCGCCCCGGCTTCGCGACAACGACCGGGTTCTGCGGAGCGCCTATCGCGCCATCGCCAGGGCGACGCGTGAAGACGATCCGATCACGCCCGCGGCAGAGTGGCTGGTGGACAATTTCTTCGTCGTCGAAGATCAGATCCGCGAGATCAGGGACGATCTGCCCGCAGGTTTCTACAACAAGCTGCCGAAGCTCGCAGACGGCCCATTGGCGGGCTATCCACGCGTCTTCGGTCTAGCCTGGGCCTTCGTCGCCCACACCGACAGCCGGTTCGATGCGGCTCTGTTGTGCCGGTTCGTGCAGGCCTATCAGCGGGTGGAGCCGCTCACCATCGGAGAACTGTGGGCGATCGCGATCACCCTTCGGGTCCTGCTCGTTGAGAACCTGAGGCGCCTGGCCGAGCAACTCGTCGCCGGTCGCCTGGCCCGTCGAAGTGCCGACGACCTGGCCGATCGTCTCCTGGGCGCAGCCGGCCATGAACCGGAACCGGCCCTCCTTGCCCTGAGCACCCTCGAGCGGCAGCCCCTGTCGGCAGCATTCGCCGTTCAACTGGTTCAGCGCCTTCGGGACCAGGACCCAAAGGCGACACCCGCACTGCATTGGCTGGACGACCGCCTGAGAAGCCAGGGGACCACCGCCGAAGACATCGTCCGCGAAGAACATCAGAGGCTCGGTTCGTCGAACGTGACCGTCCGCAACGTCATAACGAGCATGCGGCTGATTTCCGCCGTCGACTGGACGGAACTGTTCGAGAGCATGAGCCTCGTCGATTCGATGTTCCGCGCCGGCAGCGCCTTCGCAGAGATGGACTTTCCGACACGCGACCTCTATCGCCGCGCCATAGAGGAAATCGCGCGAGGCTCGCGGCTGCCGGAACTCGATATCGCGCGGCGCGCCCTGCTTGCTGCAACTGCGGCCGGCGATCGACCGGGAATCAGCGACGAGACGACCGCGGCCCGGGAGCAGGATCCTGGGCACTACCTCATCGGTCGCGGGCGCCGGTCGTTCGAGAAGCAATGCGGATACCGCGCACCGATGGCAGCCTGGCTGGCCCGCGGCAACACCGCCGTGGGCATTTCAGGCTATCTCGGGATCATCGGAATCATCGGAGCGATTATCCTCACCCTTGGAGTGGTCTGGGGCGCCGAGCCCGGTGCAAGATGGACCATCGCAATGCTTGGGCTTCTGGCCATGTTTCCGGCATCGGACGCGGCCATGGCATTGGTGAACCGCGGCGCGTTGGACCGGTTCAGGGCCATGATCCTACCTGCTCTGGAACTCCGTGAGGGCGTGCCATCGAACCTGCGCACGATCGTCGTCGTGCCCACGCTGCTGACCACACGAGCGGCGATCGAAGAGCAGATCGAGCGGCTCGAGGTTCATCACCTGGCGAGTCCCGATGGCGACTTGCGCTTCGCGCTTCTTTCCGACTTTACGGACGCCGCCGAAGAGACTGCGCCCGACGATGACGCGCTTCTCGAAGCCGCCGCCGAGGGAATGGCGCGGCTGAACGGCCGCTACGGATCCGCAGGCGAGGGCGAGCGCTTCCTGCTCCTCCATCGTCGCCGAGTCTGGAACGAGACCCAGGGAGCCTGGATGGGCTGGGAGCGCAAGCGGGGAAAGCTGCACGAGCTCAATCGGCTGCTGCGGGGTGCGAGCGATACGACCTTCATGCCGGTCAAGGGTCGTCCGCCGGTTGCGCCCGCCGGCGTACGATATGTCATTACCCTCGATAGCGACACGCGGCTTCCCCGGGGCGCCGCAAAGCGGCTTGTGGGCAAGATGGCCCATCCGCTCAATCGCCCAAGCCTCGACCCCAGCAGCAGCCGGGTGATCGAGGGCCACGCGGTACTTCAGCCGCGGGTGACGCCCTCGCTGCCCATGGGACGCGAGGGATCGCTGTTCCAGCGCGTCTTCTCAAGCCCGGGCGGCATCGACCCCTACGCCTTCGCCGCATCCGATCTGTACCAGGACCTGTTCGGCGAGGGCTCCTATTCCGGCAAGGGGATCTATGATGTGGACGTATTCGAGGCCGCGCTCGAAGGTCGGATTCGCGAGAACAGCGTCCTCAGCCACGACCTGCTGGAGGGAATTTTCGCGCGGGCAGGCCTCGTCTCGGATATCGAGGTCGTCGAGGAGTATCCATCGCGCTACGACGTGGCCGCGGCGCGCCAGCATCGCTGGGCCCGGGGCGATTGGCAGCTGCTCCCCTGGATCCTCGGCCTCGAAAGGACATCGAAATCGAACCGGGCCCGGCTTTCGATCCCGCTTATCGGGCGCTGGAAGATGATCGACAATCTGCGCCGGAGCCTCTCGGCGCCGGCAGCATTCCTGGCCCTGGTCGGCGGATGGACCTTGCCTTTCGCCGCCGGCGGGTACTGGACCGCATTCATCCTGGCAACCATCGCCGTCCCGCCCCTTCTGCCCGTCGTCGGAGGCATCCTGCCTCGGCGTCTTGGCATATCGAAACGGTCCCATTTGCGCGCGCTTGGCACCGATCTCGGCCACGCCCTGTGGCAGATCGCCTTGCTGACCACTTTCCTGGCGCATCAGGCCTGGTTGATGACCGACGCCATTCTGCGGACGCTGTTCCGGCTCAGCGTATCGCATCGCCGGCTGCTCGAATGGGTGACCGCCGCGCAGGCCAAGGTCAGCCCCCGTCTCGATCTCCTCGGCTTCTATCGACAGATGGCCAGCGCCGTCATTCTCGCGATAGGCGCGGTCGCCTTAATCGGTTGGGTCGGGCGCGGCTCCTGGGCGTTCCCGCTGCCGTTCGTGGCGCTATGGGCCGCTTCGCCCGCCGTGGCGCGCTGGACCAGCCTTTCCCCGAAGGTTGCGGTCCACAAGCCCGTTTCCGCGCCCGACTCCCAATTCCTGCGCCTGGCCGCGCGCCGCACCTGGCGGTTCTTCGAGACCTTCGTGACGGCGGAAGATCACATGCTGCCTCCCGACAACTTCCAGGAGGAGCCAAAGCCGGTCATCGCGCACCGGACTTCGCCCACCAATCTGGGGCTTTATCTTCTTTCCGTGATCGCCGCCCGCGACTTCGGCTGGCTGGGAACCTTCGATAGCGTGGAACGCCTGGAGCAAACTCTCGGGTCAATGAGCGCGCTCGAGCGCTTTCGCGGGCACTTCTTCAATTGGTATGACACCCGCGAGCTGCGCCCGCTGGACCCTAGATACATCTCATCGGTGGACAGCGGCAATCTCGCCGGGCACCTGATTGCCCTCGCCCAGGCCTGTCGAGAGATTGTCGGCCAGCGCGCAGCGCATCCGGAATGGATCGCCGGCATCCGGGACGCCCTCCAACTCACCCGGGATTCGCTGCACGACCTCTCGGACAGAGCCGGCTTGCGGACTCCCGAGCGCAGCGAGCTGGATGCGGCGCTTGACGTCCTCGCAGGTTCGCTGGAGCGAATTTCGCGCGACCCTGGCGACATCGTCGAGCAGATCGCACGGCTAGCGACGGACGGCGAGCGCGTCGCCGGAGCGGCTCGACGCTTTGCCACAAGCCAGAAGGAAGCGACCGGCGCCGATGTGGCGAGCTGGGCCGAAGCCATTCAGGCGACCGTCCTTAGCCACCAGCGCGACGCCGCGGCGCCATCGGGCACCCGAGAATCCCTCGATCGCCGCCTTGCCGCGCTCGCGGAACTTGCCGAGGCCATGGTCGCGTCCATGGAATTCGGCTTCCTCTTGAACCCCGAGCGTCAGCTCCTGTCGATCGGATATCGGGTCGCCGACGGGACTCTGGACCCAAGCTGTTACGACCTGCTCGCTTCCGAAGCCCGTCTTGCGAGCTTTGTCGCGATTGCCAAGGGAGATATCCCGGCCCGGCACTGGTTTCGCCTCGGGCGAGCCGTCACGCCCGTCGACCGCGGCTCCGCCTTGGTGTCCTGGTCGGGCTCTATGTTCGAATATCTGATGCCCTCGCTCGTGATGCGCGCGCCTGCCGGCAGCTTGCTCGAGCAGACGGCGCAATTTGTTGTCCGGCGGCAGATCAAATATGGCGCCTCGCTTGGCGTGCCCTGGGGCGTGTCAGAGTCCGCCTACAACGTCCGGGATATGGACCTGACCTACCAATATTCCAATTTCGGGGTCCCAGGCCTGGGTCTGAAGCGAGGCTTGAGCGAGAACGTGGTCATCGCCCCTTATGCGACGGCCTTGGCGGCCATGATCGACCCCGAGGCCGCGGCACGGAATCTCGCGCGCCTGGAAGCCGCCGGCGGTCGAGGAAAATATGGCTGGTACGAGGCCTTGGACTATACGCCGGCACGCTTGCCCGAGGGCGAGAGCGTATCCGTTATCCATGCCTATATGGCGCACCATCAGGCTATGACCGTGATCGCCGTCGTCAACGCTCTTCGCGACGGCATCATGCGCGCGCGCTTTCACGCCGATCCGATCATCCAGGCCACAGAGCTTCTGCTGCAGGAACGACCACCGCGAGACGTCGCCGTCGCCCGTCCGCGAACCGATGAGGTGGCGGCCGCCGCCAACGTCCGCGAGCTCGTTCCACCCATAATGCGCCGCTTCCAGTCGGCGCAAGATCCCGTGCCGCGCACGCATCTGATGTCAAACGGCACCTATGCGGTGATGATCACCAGTGCTGGTTCCGGATACAGCCGCTGGCGCGATCTGGATGTAACGCGGTGGCGGGAAGACGTTACCCGTGATTCCTACGGGTCTTACGTCTTTCTGCGGGATACCCGCAGCGGCGAGGTCTGGTCGGCCGGCTATCAGCCAAGCGGCGCCGAGCCGGACCGCTACGAGGTGACGTTCTCGGAGGGCCGGGCGGAATTCATCCGGAACGACAAGGGCATCAAGACCACCCTCGAGGTTGCCGTGTCGCCGGAGGACGACGCCGAAGTTCGCCGTCTCTCGATAACCAATCTGGGCGGCAGGACGCGGGAACTTGACATCACGTCCTACGCGGAGATCGTGCTGGCGCCTCACGCGGCGGACCAGTCGCACCCCGCCTTCTCCAAGCTTTTCGTGGAGACGGAATTCGTCGCCGATCTGGGTACCCTGCTTGCCACCCGTCGGCAACGTTCGCCCGACGACCCGGAGGTCTGGGCAGCGCAGCTCGCCGTCGTGGAAGGCGAGACTACCGGCGACCTGCAGTTCGAAACCGACCGGGCCCGCTTCCTCGGCCGCGGCCGGGGAATCCGGGCGCCAATCGCCTTGGCCGGTGATCGGTCGCTTTCGAATACGGCGGGCACCGTGCTCGACCCGATCTTCAGTCTTCGCCGGCGCCTGCGCGTTCCGCCGCGCTCGAGCGTACGAATCGCGTTCTGGACCCTGATCGCGCCGACGCGCGCGGAAGTGCTTGACCTCGCCGACAAGCATCGGGATGCGACGGCCTTCGAGCGGGCAGTGACCCTGTCCTGGACCCAGGCGCAGGTGCAGCTGCGCCATCTCGGCATCTCCACCGACGAGGCCCACCTCTTTCAGCGCATCGCCAACCGGGTGCTCTACTCCGACCCGACCTCGCGCCCGCCATCCGAGCTGTTGACGAGAAACGAGTGCGGACCGTCCGCCCTTTGGGCTCATGGCATATCGGGCGATCGGCCGATCGTCTTGCTTCGCATCGACGCGACCGAGGACCTGGAGGCCGTTCGCCAGCTGCTGCGCGCCCAGGAGTATTGGCGCATGAAGCAGCTGGCGGTGGATCTGGTCATCTTGAACGAGAGGCCGCCGTCCTACGATCAGGACCTGCAGGCCGCCATCGAGACCCTGCTTCGCATGAATCCGCCGCGCGTCCATTCGGAAGGGGCAGCGGTGTTGGGAGCGGCATTCCATCTGCGAGCCGACCTGGTTTCCGCGGAGACGAGGGGCGTCCTCCAATCCGTGGCTCGGGCAGTCTTCCGCGGCCGCCGGGGAAGCCTGGCCGAGCAGGTCAGGCGGCTGAGAGAACCCGCACATATCCCGGTGCCGCCGGCACGTCCCATGCGGGCGCGGAGCCAGGAGCCTGCGCCGCCGCCAAGGCCGGAGCTGGAGTTCTTCAACGGCCTTGGCGGATTCGCCCTCGAGGGACGGGAGTACGTGACGGTCCTCGCAGACGGGCAGTCGACCCCGGCGCCCTGGATCAACGTGATCGCAAACCCAACCTTCGGCTTTCAAGCGTCCGCGGAAGGCGCCGGCTATAGCTGGTCCGCCAACAGCCGCGAGAACCAACTATCCCCCTGGTCGAACGATCCGGTCACCGACCCGGCGGGAGAGGCGATCTATCTGCGCGACGAGGAAAGCGGGGACCTGTGGACCCCCACGGCATCGCCGATTCGCGAAGCCGGCACGCTTTATATCGCCCGGCATGGTCAAGGCTACAGCCAGTTCGAGCATGGCTCGCACGGAATCTGGCTGGAGCTGCTGCAATACGTGCCCCTGATCGATTCGATAAAGATCACGCGACTGAAGATCCGCAACAACTCGGCCAGGATTCGGCGCCTCTCGATCACGGCCTATGTCGAATGGGTCCTGGGGCCTTCGCGTGCGGCCGCAGCACCCTATGTGATGACCGAAATGGATCCGGATACCGGAGCCATGATCGCGCGCAATCCCTGGCGCAACGACTTCGGCACGCGTATCGCCTTCGCCGATCTCGCGGGCCGCCAGAATTCCTGGACCGGCGACAGGACCGAGTTCCTGGGCCGGAACGGCGAGCTTGGCCGTCCCGCCGCTCTCGCGGTCAGGGGCCCCCTCTCCAACCGCGTTGGGGCGGGCCTTGATCCCTGCGCCGCCCTTCAGACCACGATCCAGCTCGAACCGGGAGAGGAAAGGGAAATCGTCTTCCTTCTCGGCGATGCGGCAACCAGGCCCGATGCGCTTTCCCTGATCGAACGCTACAGGACCGCCGATCTCAATGCCGTGCTCGGCGCCGTAAAGCAGCATTGGGAGGATCTTCTGGGCGTAGCCCAGGTCAGGACGCCGGACCGCTCCATGGATATCCTGCTGAACCGCTGGCTGCTGTATCAGACCCTCAGCTGCCGCATATGGGCGCGATCGGCCTTCTACCAGGCGGGTGGTGCCTACGGGTTCCGGGACCAGCTGCAGGATGGCATGGCGCTCGTCCTTTCGAAGCCGGCAATCGTGAGAGAGCATCTCCTGCGGTGCGCCGCGCGGCAATTCGTAGAAGGCGACGTCCAGCACTGGTGGCTGCCGCATTCCGGCCGTGGGGTCCGCACGCGGTACTCCGATGACCGGATTTGGCTGCCCTATGGGGTCGCCCAGTATGTCGAGGTCACGGGCGACGTCGGCATATTGGACGAGTTGGTGCCGTTTCTCGATGGGCCGGCGCTTCGAGCCGGCGAGCATGAATCCTACTTCCAGCCGATGATCGCCGAAGGGTCCGTCACCCTGTTCGAGCACTGCGCTCTCGCCCTCGACGGGAGTCTCCTAGTCGGCAGCCACGGCCTGCCGTTCATGGGGGGCGGAGATTGGAATGACGGCATGAACCGGATTGGCATAGAGGGAAAGGGCGAGAGCGTGTGGCTCGCATGGTTCCTTCTCGCCACGCTGCCCGGGTTCGCGACCCTGGCCGAGGGGCGCAAGGAGGAACCACGAGCGACGAAGTGGCGGGAGCATGCCGCTGCTCTGCGTAGCGCCGCCGAACGCGAGGCGTGGGACGGGTCGTGGTATAGGCGCGCGTTTTTCGACGACGGCACGCCGGTCGGTTCCGCCCAGGCCGAGGAATGCCGGATCGACTCGGTCGCGCAATCCTGGAGCGTGATGTCCGGCGCCGCCGATCCGGACCGCGCGCGGCAATCCATGACAGCAGCGGACGAGCATCTTGTCCGCCGGGACGACGGATTGGTCCTGCTCTTCGCCCCGCCCTTCGATCACACGCCAAAGGATCCCGGATACATCAAGGGATATCCGCCTGGCGTCCGGGAGAACGGTGGCCAATACACCCACGCGGCCATCTGGATGGCCATCGCCTTCGCCATGCTGGGCGATGGCGACAAGGCCGCCGGACTATTTTCGATTCTGAACCCGATCAGTCGATCCAGCACGCCCGCCGGCATCGCCCGTTACGAGGTGGAGCCCTACGTCGTCTGCGCGGATGTCTATGCTACGCCGCAGCATCTGGGGCAGGGCGGATGGACCTGGTACACCGGCTCCGCCGGCTGGATGTATCGGACGGGTCTGGAATGGATTCTGGGATTGCGACAGAAGGGAGAATCGCTCCTCCTCGATCCGTGCATTCCGCGAACGTGGCCGAGCTTCGAAATCCTGTTCCGGTACCGCTCGGCGCGCTATGAAATCACGGTCGAGAATCCGCAGCGGGTCAGCCGCGGCATCGCCAGCGCCAAGCTCGACGACGCACCGCTTCCGGGAGGGCCCGTGCGGATTCGTCTCATGGACGACAACGCGACCCACAAGCTGCGCGTCATCCTGGGTTAGCCTGAATATCCGAAAGGGAACGCGTTGGCGCCGAGGCGAAATTGCCGACAGGATGGGAAGGCGACCCTAGGTCGTGTGGACAGTTACCTGAGCCATAAGACGATAGCTGCGAGCGTAAAGACGGCGCGATAGTTGCTGGCGGTTTTTTCGAAGCGCGTTGCAACCCTTCGGAACTGTTTGAGCCTGCTGAAGCAGCATTCCACGAGATGGCGCTGGGCGTAGAGATGCTTGTCCAGCGGGTACTTCTTTGTGCGCGAGGGATTGTTGGGGATGACGGCGATCGCGCCTTTGTCGGCAATGGCTTGGCGGAAGTGATCGGCGTCGTAGGCCGTGTCGGCCATGACCACCTGGGCGGGAAGGCCTTTGATCAGAGGGCCGGCCTGGGGCACATCGCCGCGATGGCCGCCGGTGAGCATGAAACCCACAGGACAGCCCAGACCGCGAACGGCAAGGTGGATCTTGGTGCTCAGGCCACCGCGCGAACGGCCAAGGGCCTGATCTTCAGACCCCCTTTTTTGGCGCCCGCCGCGTGCTGGTGGGCGCGAATGATCGTGGAATCGACGATCAGATACTCAAAGTCCGTATCATCGGCCATCGCCTCGAAGATGCGCCACCACACACCTTTGCGGCTCCATCGGCTGAAGCGCCGGAAAACGCTGTTCCACTCCCCGAAGACCCCCGGCAGGTCACGCCAGGGCGAGCCCGTGCGCACGATCCACAGAACGCCTTCGACAAACATCCGGTTGTTACGGCCCGTCGAGCCCCTCTGGCCGGGCCGGCCAATAATCAGCCCCGACATCCGCTCCCACGCCGCATCGTTCAGCACCAGCCGATCCATCACACCCAAGACTGCCTCCCAAAAAAGCAGTCTTGAATCATGATTTGCGGCCCCAGGGAATCTCCTTAGAGTCCACACGACCTAGCCGCGTTATCGAGCATCACAGCAGCTCGCGAGGGCCCAGTAGCCAGGCGGCCAGAGCGATAGGCGCATGTGCTGCCGCTGGTCGCTCCCCAAACTCCGTCAGCCGGTCACCTTTCGCCAGGACTCTACAAACGCGATATTTTGAACTTCTCCCAGAAATTCCACCAGGATTGAAGCCGATTGACTGGGTTGCCAGCGCCCTGAAGCCTTTCCTGCGCTTTCTTCAGCCAGGTTTCTCGGACGATCCAACCCCGTCGCAACCAGAGTATGTTGCCCGGCTCACTTGCCTCATACATCTTCTGAGCAAGTCTCTCTACAATCCGCCCGCGCCTTATATCGGTGTTAGACAATCTCGCTCTCCATGACCAGGGGGCGTTGCCGTGCGCTTCAGCGCCACGGGATGATGTATCCCATGGCGCCGATGACTGAGAGGGTGACCACAAGTCCGAGGAGTGCAGCGCCGAGACGGGTCATGGCGAAACCTCCATTCAGTCGGCACCCAAGCGCGGACCCTAGAGCCTGATCGTCTCAAGCGCACTTAAGCTTGAGACGTGAATCAGGCTCTCATCTGTTGAAGCAGAGCAGGATTCACGGGTCAGCTTGAGGCAAGCTGACCCGCTCTTGCTCCAGGCTAATAGTCCATGTCGCCCATGCCACCCATGCCGCCGCCACCGGGCATGCTCGGCATCGCCTTCTTCTCCGGCCGTTCGGCGACCATTGCCTCGGTGGTGACGAGGAGTGCTGCCACCGACGCGGCGCCCTGGAGCGCCAGGCGGACGACCTTGGTCGGATCGATGATGCCGGCCTTCACCATGTCGACGTAGCTGCCCTTCTGCGCGTCGTAGCCGTGGTTGACGTCGCCTTTTTCCAGGAGCTTGCCGATGACCACCGAACCGTCCTCGCCGGCGTTCTCGGCAATCAGGCGGGTCGGATAGGCGAGCGCGCGGCGGACGATATCGATGCCCACCTTCTGGTCGTTGTTCGCCGTGTGAAGCTTGGCCAACACTCTCGTGCCATAGAGCAGCGCCACGCCGCCGCCGGGTACCACGCCCTCCTCGACCGCCGCGCGGGTCGCATGCATGGCGTCATCGACCCGATCCTTGCGTTCCTTCACCTCGATCTCGGTCGCCCCGCCGACACGAATGATGGCCACGCCGCCGGCGATCTTGGCCAATCGCTCCTGCAGCTTCTCACGGTCGTAGTCCGAGGTCGTTTCCTCGATCTGGGCCCGGATCTGGACAATCCGACCCTCGATGTCCTTTTTCTTGCCGGCACCGTCGATGATCGTCGTGTTGTCCTTGTCGATACGAACCTTTTTGGCCTTGCCCAGCATGTCCAGCGTGACGTTCTCGAACTTGATCCCGAGATCGTCGCTGATCACCTGGCCGCCAGTCAGCACGGCGATGTCCTCGAGCATGGCCTTGCGGCGATCGCCGAACCCCGGCGCCTTGACCGCAGCCACCTTCAGGCCGCCGCGCAGTTTGTTGACGACCAGGGTCGCAAGGGATTCTCCCTCGACATCCTCGGCCACGATGAGCAGCGGCTTGCCGCTCTGCACGATGGACTCAAGCAGGGGCAATATGGCCTGCAGGCCAGGAAGTTTCTTCTCGTGCAGGAGAATATAAGGCTCCTCGAGCTCGACGATCATCTTCTCGGCGTTCGTAATGAAGTAGGGCGAGAGATAGCCGCGATCGAACTCCATGCCTTCAACGACCTCGAGCTCGGTCTCCATGCCCTTGGCCTCTTCGACGGTGATCACACCTTCGTTGCCGACCTTTTGCATGGCCTGGGCAATCATGTCGCCGATCTCGCGGTCGTCATTGGCTGAAATCCGGCCGACCTGGGCGATCTCGGCATTGGTCGAGATCTTCTTGCTGCGCTTTTTGATGTCCTCGATCACGGCCTCCACGGCCATGTCAATGCCGCGCTTCAGATCCATCGGGTTGAGACCGGCGGCAACCGCTCTCACCCCTTCCTTGACGATGGCCTGAGCCAATACGGTCGCGGTCGTGGTGCCGTCGCCGGCAAGGGTGCTGGTCTTGGAGGCGACCTCCTTCACCATCTGCGCGCCCATGTTCTCGAACTTGTCGCTAAGCTCGATCTCCTTGGCGACGGTGACTCCGTCCTTGGTGATCCTGGGCGCGCCATACGACTTGTCGAGGACCACATTGCGGCCCTTGGGGCCGAGCGTCACCTTGACGGCGTTGGCGAGGATATCGACGCCGCGAAGCATCCGCTCGCGCGCATCGGTGCTAAATCTTACGTCCTTGGCTGGCATTCTCTCATTCCTTCTTTAAGCGGCTTTGCGCTTGGAGCCGACATTGACCTCTATGACACCCATGAGATCCGATTCCTTCATGATCATGAGGTCCTCGCCGTCGAGCTTGATCTCGGTTCCGGACCACTTCCCGAACAGCACCCGGTCCCCGACCTTGACGTCGAGCGGCTGGATCTTGCCATCCTCGGAGCGGGCGCCCGGCCCGGCTGCGACGACTTCTCCCTCCATCGGCTTTTCCTTGGCGGTGTCGGGAATGATGATGCCGCCGGACGTCTTCGCTTCCTGCTCGATCTGGCGAATGAGCACACGGTCCTGTAATGGACGGAATTTCATCGGTCGATCTCCTTGCACCACAAGGGTGCGTTGACGCGTTGGCCCATATGATTCAGGGCGGACTATGCGGTGCTGACCTTCTCTGCCACAGGGTGCTGCAGGGACGCGAAGCCATCGCTCGCTATCCTGCGTTCGCCCAGGGACGGGCAACCAATTCCCTTATCGCGCGTCTTTCTTGCGACTTCTCGGACCGGCGTGTCCGCACCTGCCCATTCGGCGTGTCCCGTCATAAGGTCTTTCACCAGCGTGGCGACGTTCGGACGCGCCTGAGACTGACTCACCGTCATGTCTGGACGTTCTCTTTCGGCAGAGCGACGGGAACCAGTCGCTAAGATTGATATAGTGTCTCATCGAGAAAATTACCAACGAAATATGAGAAAATCAGATAACTTTTCGACATATCAATGAGATATTGTATCAGTGAATTACATGGGATTTACCCGCAATCTACTTTTTATTTACAAAGTGACAAGGCACAATGGCCCTGCAATGGCCTCTTTTGAAGCCATTGCCACGGCGAACCGCCACCCGCCCGCAAAATCAGCAAATGAGTGGAAGCATGTCGCTCGCCGTTCGAAATTCTCCCCACTGGGATTGACCAGGACCGCAGGGTCGTTCCGCTCTTTAGGGCAGACAGGCGCCTCCGCGAGCGCGTTAACGGCGGCCAAAGTTAGCGCTGTTCCCCTGTGGAGTGGCAAAATGAGCGGTCTTGTGCTTGCGCTCACTGAAACCGGGTGCCTCACATTACATGTATGCGCCCTGCAGGCGCCAGGGATTGCCTACACCAACAGTCAGTCTCGCTCTCTCTCCTTCATTTTGGTTTTCCGCAAACCCCGCGGCCTACTGGTAGCCAATGGCCACGCGTGGCCCAGGTGAGAGCGATGGGCGATACTGGCGTTATTGGCCCTTCTTCGGGCTCCTCGGCGTAAGTTCCATCGGGTGGCTGGTCTTGCGTGCCTCACTCCTCCCGCCGCCCTTGCTAGAGCGATCGGGCTTCGGCGCGTGGCCGCGCGAGGCTTCCTCCTGATGCGCTGCATGCGCATGATCTTCGGGTTGGAAGTGCTTGGCTTGGTGCGGCGCGCCTTTGCGAGTCCGGGCCATAAGTTCTCCACGTGCGAATGCTTTCTCTGAATTTTCACTCTATCCCCTTTCCCCAAGGCCGTGAAGCACTATCGAAATAAACCAGCGGCATGGTCTTGTAATTCCTGCAAGAATACCAATTTAGACGTTCGCAATCCCTG
>Ga0209415_10003006_pt1 | contig 31458 bp, 25 predicted proteins | sample PeaSoiSIISIP2007_FD_187696 | JGI IMG/M metagenome (GOLD analysis project Ga0209415, IMG submission 187696) | Peat soil microbial communities from Weissenstadt, Germany - SII-SIP-2007 (SPAdes) (version 2) | ecosystem: Environmental > Terrestrial > Soil > Wetlands > Peat | place: Germany... | reverse complement strand
ACCAGGTCCATGGGCTCGCGGCCGGTGGCCCGGTAGAAGGGCTCGGCCACCGGGGCCCGCCAGTCCACCACCAGGGGGTCGACGTCGTCCCCGGAGATCCCGAGCCGGCCGATGTGGAAGCTCTCCACGGTGTCGTCGTCGGACCGGCGGTCGATACGGCCGAAGCAGAGGGCCTGCTCGCCGATGTCGAGCTGATCGAGGCGGGCCAGGGAGGTCCGGACGATGACGTCACGCTCTTCGCGGAATTGGTGGGTACCGCCGCGGCCCTGGTCGAGGACGGACCGGAGGAGCTCCTGGGCGTCGGACCGGAGCTGGTCCAACCGCTCATAGGCACGGTCGATGTGGGCCTGTTCCGCCTCGAGCTCCGGATGTGCGCCCAAAGCGCTCCCCCTCCCTGCTGCGCGCAGTGAACCATCGATCATACCGCCGCGGTCCCGCTGTTCCTACGGGCCGGTCGGGGGAATCGGTCGCCGCTGCGGGTCGAAGAGGACCGGACGAGGTCGTCGGGTAGCGTCGGGTCAGTGGGCGACTCGGTCTTCCTGCGCGCCTGCCGGTCTCGACCGACCGAGAGGGTCCCGGTCTGGTTCATGCGACAGGCGGGACGGTCGCTGCCCGAGTACCGGGCGGCACGGGGCCCGGGCAGCATCCTGGACGCCATCCGCCGGCCCGAGCTGGCCGCCGAGCTGACCCTCCAGCCGGTGCGCCGCTACGGGGTGGACGCCGCCATCCTCTTCTCCGACATCGTGGTCCCGGTGGCCGCCGTCGGGTTCGGGGTCGACGTGGAACAGGGCGTCGGGCCGGTCGTCTCCGAGCCTTTCCGTTCGGCCGGCGACCTCGCCCGGCTGCGGGCCCTCGACCCCGGCACCGACACCCCCTACGTCCTCGAGACGGTCCGGATCGTCACCGAGGCGCTGGCCCCGCTCGGGGTCCCCCTGATCGGTTTCGCCGGCGCCCCCTTCACGGTGGCCAGCTACCTGATCGAAGGCGGCCCGTCACGGGATCACGCGCGGACCAGGGCGCTCATGCGCGAGGACCCCCGGCTGTGGGCCCGGCTGCTCGAGACCCTGGCCGACCTGGCCCTCGCCTCGCTGCGCTCCCAGGTGGAGGCGGGCGCCTCCGCCGTCCAGCTGTTCGACAGCTGGGTGGGCGCCCTGTCGCCCGATGAGTACGAGCGCAGCGTCCTGCCCGCCAGCCGCCGCGTCCTCGGGGGGATGGCCGACCTGGGGGTGCCGCGGATCCACTTCGGGGTGGGGACCGGTCATCTGCTCCCGCTCATGGCGTCGGCCGGGACCGAGGTGGTCGGGGTCGACTGGCGGTTGCCGCTCGACGAGGCCCGGCGGCGCGTCGGACCCGGCTACGCCCTGCAGGGGAACCTCGATCCGACCACCTGCCTGGGGTCGTGGGACCGGGTGCGCGACGAGGCCCGCGATGTTCTCGCCCGAGGTGGTGGGACCGGTCACATCTTCAATCTCGGTCACGGGGTCCTGCCCGAGACGGACCCCGGGATCCTCGAGCGGTTGGTGTCGTTCGTCCACGAACAGACACCGGGTGTCCCCGCCGCGGTGGCGGAGGCCGGATGACCGACAGCGCCGACGGGGACGAGGGGCCGCCGACCGGTGTGCTCGTGATGGCCCACGGGACGCCCCGCTCGCTCGACGAGATCCCGGCCTTCTACACCGAGATCCGGCGCGGCCGTCCGCCCTCCCCGGAGCAATTGCGCGAGCTGGAGGACCGGTACCGGGCCATCGGGGGGACGTCTCCGCTGAACGATCTGACCCGGGCCCAGGTGGCCGGTCTCGCCGCCGCCCTCGAGGCGGCGGCCCCGGGGCGGTTCACGGTGGCCGGTGGGGCCAAGTTCGCACCGCCGCGGATCGAGGACGCCGTCGGAGCGCTCCGGGGGGCCGGGGTCGACCGGGTGATCGGTCTCGTCCTCGCCCCCCACTCCTCGACGGTCAGCGTGGGCGAGTACGCCCGCCGGGCCGGCCAGGCGATCGCCGACGGCCAGGACCCCGCCCGGCCCGTCGAGTTCCGGATGATCGACCACTGGTACGAGGCGCCGGGCCTGGTGGCCCTGCTCGCCGGGCGCGTGGGAGACGCCGTGGCCTCACTGGGCGAGGGGGCCGGGCGCGCCACCGTGGTCTTCACGGCCCACAGCGTCCCCACGCGGGTGGTGACGGCGGGCGACCCCTATCCCGGGCAAGTGGAGAGGTCGGCACGGGCGGTGGCCGAAGCGGCCGGGATCAGGGACTGGTCGGTCGGGTGGCAGAGCGCGGGGCGGACCGACGACGAGTGGCTGGGGCCCGACGTCAACGCCGTGATCCGGGCGATCGCCGGCGCCGGGGGCGGCGCCGTGGTGGTCTGTCCCATCGGTTTCGTCTCGGACCACCTCGAAGTCCTCTACGACATCGACGTCGAGGCGCGCGCCACGGCCACCCGCGGCGGGATCTCCTTCGCCCGGACGGCCTCGCTCAACGACGATCCGCGCCTGTCCGAGATCCTGGCCGACGTCGTCCTCTCCGCCGCCCGCTGACCGGATGGCCCCGCCGACCCGACCGACGGTGGCGGTTCTCGGGGGAGGGATCGCGGGACTGGCGGCGGCGTGGGAGCTGTCGACCGCCGGAGGTCGGACACGCGTGATCGTCTTCGAGAGCGACGGTCGTCTCGGCGGGAAGCTGCGAACGGAGCCGTTCGGCGGACGCGACGTCGACCTCGGGCCAGACGCCTTCGTCGCCCGGCGCCCCGAGGCCCTGGCCCTGTGCGGCGAGCTCGGCCTCACCCCCGAGCTGGTGGCGCCCGGTGTCCGCCGGGCCTACGTGTGGGCCCGGGGGCGCCTGCGCCCACTTCCCGCCGGCCTGGCCCTCGGGGTGCCGACGCGCCTCGGTCCCCTGGCCCGGTCGGGCATCTGCTCCCCCGCCGGGCTGGTTCGTCCGGCCCTCGACCTCCTGGGTCCGGGCCGGCGGCGGGATCCGGGGTCGGACACCGACCGCGCCGTGGGCGAGGTCGTCCGGCGGCGGCTGGGCCGCGAGGTCGCCACCCGCCTGGCCGGACCCCTGATCGGCGGGATCCACGCCGGGACCGTCGAGACCACCAGCGCCGCCGCCGTCTTCCCGGCGCTGCTCGAAGCGGACCGGCACCCCGGGAGCCTGATGCGGGCCCTGCGGACCTCGATGCCTCACCCCCCGGCCGGGGCGGCCGTCGACGGGGAGGCTCCGGTCTTCCTCTCGCTGCGCGGGGGGATCGGTCGGTTGGCCGACGAGCTGACCCACGGTCTCGAACGGCGCGGGATCGAGCTGCGTCGCGGCGCCCGCGTCCACGCGCTCGGGCGGGTGGCGGGGGATGACGGTCGACGGTGGGTGATCCGGACGGCGGGGGACGAGGTGGAGGTCGACGGCGTCGTCGTCGCCCTCCCGGCGCCCGCCGCCGCCGGCCTGCTCCGCCCGCACGACGGGGCGCTGGCGGGCCTTCTCGACGAGGTGGCCTACGCCTCGGTGGCCCTCGTCACGCTGCGTTTCGCAGACGACGCCGTCAGCCGCCCCCTCGACGGCAGCGGATTCCTCGTCCCCCGCAGCGAGGGGGCCGGTCCCGATCCCCTCGTCACGGCGTGCACCTGGCTCACGTCCAAATGGCCCGAGCTCGGCCGCCGCGGGGACGTCCTGCTGCGGGCGTCGGTCGGACGCCTCGGCGACGACCGGTTCGAGTCGCTCGACGACGATGAGCTGGTGGCCCGATCGGTGGGGGAGCTGGCCGTGATGATGGGCGTACGCGGCTCCCCCCTCGACGCCGTCGTGACCCGGTGGCCGCAGGCCTTTCCCCAGTACGCCGTGGGCCACCCCTCCCGGGTGGCCGCCGTCGAAGCGGCCGCCGGCCGTCTCCCGGCGGTCGCCCTGGCCGGGGCCGTCCTCCACGGCGTGGGCATCCCGGCCTGTATCGGCAGCGGACGACGGGCGGCCGGGGCCGTGCTGGTGGGGATGGACGCTCAGCCCGGTGGGGCCCGGTGACGGTCGAGGCCGGGACGACGGGGACGTCGGTCCCCGTCGTCGATCGGGCACCGGGTCCGCAGCGGCGGCGCCGTGGCGCCGGCGGGCGGGTCGGGACGGGGCGGCGGCGGGGACGGGTGGTGGCGCCCGCCGTGGTGGCCGGGGTCGGACTCGCCCTGTCACTCCCGCCGTGGGGGGCCTGGCCCCTGGCCGGACCGGCCGCCGGCCTGTTGTGGTGGCGGCTCGCAGGTCTGCCCTGGCGCCAGCGACTCCTCGCCGGCTGGGTGGCCGGCCTGGGCCTGTTCGTGACCGGCCTGTTCTGGGCGACCTCCTTCAACGTCTACGGCGGCGTGGTCCTCATGGTGGCCGAGGCGTTCGCCCTCGCCCTGGCCTGCGCCGTGTGCCCGCCCGGCCGCGGTCGTCTTCCCGCCCTCGCCGGCACCATGGTCCTGGCCGAGGCCCTGCGCTCGAGCTGGCCTTTCGGGGGCCTCCCCCTGGGGGGGATCGCCCTCGGCCAGGCCGGCGGGCCGCTGGCCGGAGCGGCCCGCCTCGGGGGTCCCCTGCTCCTGGTGGGACTGGTGTGGCTGGGGGGAGCCGGTCTCGGCGGGGTGGCCACCGCCGTCGGGCGTGTCGTGGTCCGGCGACGCCCCGCCCGGCGCCGTCCCGGCGGCGGGGAGGCCCCGTCCCGCCGGGCCGCCACCGTCGTCGCCTCCGCCACCGCCCTGGCCGTGGTGGGTGCGGTGGCCCTCTGGGGCGCGCTGGCCCCGGACGGCGGGGGCGCGGTGGCGACCGTGCGGGTGGCGGCCGTCCAGGGGGGAGGTGTCCGGGGCCTGCGCAAGGCCCAGGTCGACCCGGCCACGGTGTTCAGCGCGCAGCTGGCCGCCACCGACGAGATCCCGACGTTCGACCACGGGGACCCACCCACGCTCGTGGTCTGGCCCGAGGACGTCGTCTCCCTCGGCGTCCCGCTCGGTCAGTCGTCGGCCGAGACGACCCTGGCCCAGACGGCCAGGAGACTGCACGCCACCCTCACCGTCGGGGTGACGGAGACGGTGTCGACCACCAGCTTCCGCAACGAGATCGTCGCCTTCGCCCCGGACGGCGCCGTGGTGGCACGCTTCGAGAAGGTCCACCGGGTCCCCTTCGGCGAGTACGTCCCGGACCGCTCCTTCTTCGCCCACCTGGCCGATCTCTCCGCCGTGCCACTCGACGCCGTTCCCGGGCACGGGAACGGCGTTCTGCACACCCCGGCCGCCCCCCTCGGGACGATGGTCTCCTACGAGGTGTTCTTCGCGTCGCGTGGACGGATCGCCACCCGTGCCGGGGCCAGGCTCCTGATCGTTCCCACCAATACCGCGTCGTACTCGACGAGCCAGGTCCCCACCCAGGAGATCGCCGCCTCGCGCCTTCAGGCCATCGCCGAGGGACGCGACCTGGTGCAGGCCTCGCCCACCGGCTTCAGCGCCATCATCGACCATCGCGGGCGCGTGCTGGCCCGTACCGCGCTCGGAAGACGGCAGGTCCTCGTGGGCGAAGTGGACCTGCGGACGGGCCGGACGATCTACGAACGCTTCGGCGATCTCCCGGTGCTGATCGGCGCCGGGGGGCTGCTGATCGGCGGGTGGCTGGCCGACCTCACCGGCACCGGCTCGTCGGAGACGGCCGCCCGCGAACGCCGGAACCGACGTCCGGGCGGCCCCGGTCCGCTGACCCGGCTCAGGCTCCGGTGACCACCGGGGCCGGTTCCTCCCCACCGGTGCCGGTGGTCACTCGTAGTAACCCGAGTGGATGTAGATGCAGGGGATCCCCTCGGAATGGAACATGTCCCGGTTGCGGGGATCGTCCTCGAACGCCAGCCGGAGATCGAGGCCGTGTCCGCGCAGGCCGGCCACCACCGAGCGCTTGTAGTGGGCCACGGGGGCACCGTCGCCGCGGCTGCGCATCACGAGGAGGTCCCAGCGCAGCCGGTAGCGGGCCAGCCAGGCCAGGGTCTGGGGCTGGACCCGCAGAGGGCGACCGGTGAGGAGGACGATGCGCAGCCCGGGATCGAGCAGCTCGAGCAGACGGGCCACCTCGTCGATCACGGGGTCGTCGGCGCAGGCGTCGAAGAAGGCGTTCCAGTCGCGCCGGCCCCATTCGAGGAAGTGCTGACGGCCGGCGGCGTCGGAGAGGACGCCGTCGATGTCGAAGACGACCGCCGGCCCCGGGGAGACGGCCCCGGTCCGCCATCGCCAGTTGGGTGGTGTCGGCTGCGACGGCGTCGACGACGGGGTGGTGGCGTTCATTCCTCGGACGGTCGCTCGGCCGAGAGCCGCCTGATCTCCTCGACCACGCGCGGGTCGGCCAGCGTCGTGGTGTCGCCCAGGTCCCGCCCCTCGGCGACATCCTTGAGGAGCCGGCGCATGATCTTCCCCGAACGGGTCTTCGGGAGCTCGTCGGTGAAGATCACCGTCTTGGGTCGGGCGATGGGCCCGATGAGCTGGGACACGTGGCGACGCAGCTCCTCGCCCCTCTCGGTCGTCTGCTCGTGCCCGAAGCGCAACGTGACGAAGGCGATGATGGCCTGTCCGGTGGTGTCGTCCCTGGCCCCCACCACGGCCGCCTCGGCCACCGAGACGTGGTCCACGAGCGACGACTCCACCTCGGTGGTGGAGATCCGGTGTCCCGACACGTTCATGACGTCGTCGACCCGGCCCAGCAACCACAGGTACCCCTCGTCGTCGAGCTTGGCGCCGTCACCGGCGAAATAGCGACCCTCGAACCGGCTCCAGTAGGTCTGCCGGTAGCGCTCGGGGTCGCCGTAGAGGCCACGCAACATCGACGGCCACGGGGCGGTCAGGGTCAGATAGCCCCCACCCCGGGTCACCACCGCACCGGCGTCGTCGACCAGCTCGGCCGAGATGCCCGGGAGGGCGAAGGTGGCCGATCCCGGCTTGCAGGTCGTCACCGCCGGCAGGGGGGCGATCATGATGGCACCGGTCTCGGTCTGCCACCACGTGTCGACCACGGGGCAGCGCCCCCCACCGATCGTCCCCCAGTACCACGTCCACGCCTCGGGATTGATGGGTTCGCCCACCGAGCCGAGGACCCGGAGCGACGACAGGTCGTGACGCTCGGGATACTCGCTCCCCCACTTCATGAAGGTCCGGATGGCGGTGGGCGCGCAGTAGAGGATGGTGACGCCGTAGCGCTCGATGATGTCCCACCACCGGTCCTTGTCGGGGAAGTCGGGGGTCCCTTCGTAGAGGACACCGGTGGTCCCGTTGGCCAGGGGGCCGTAGACGATGTAGCTGTGACCGGTCACCCAGCCGATGTCCGCCGCGCACCAGTAGACGTCGCGCTCGGGATGGACGTCGAAGACGGCCCGGTGGGTGAAGGCGACCTGGGTGAGATAGCCCCCGGTGGTGTGCATGATCCCCTTGGGCTTGGCCGTCGTCCCCGACGTGTACAGGAGGTAGAGGAGGTCTTCGGCGTCCATGTGCTCCGGTGGGCACGACGGGTCGGCGCCGGCCATGAGGTCGTCCCACCATTCGTCGCGCCCCGGGGTCATGGGTGTGGCGCCACCGGCGTCGCCCGTGCGGCGCGCCACGACGACGTGCTCGATGGAGGGTGTGGCCGCCACGGCGGCGTCGGCGTTGGCCTTCAGGGCCACGACGGCTCCGCGGCGCCATCCGCCGTCGGCGGTGACGAGAACCTTGGCGGCGGCGTCGTTGATCCGGTCGCGCAGGGCGTCGGGTGAGAATCCGCCGAAGACGACCGAGTGGGCCGCCCCGATGCGCGTGCAGGCCAGCATGGCGACGGGCAGCTCGGGGATCATCGGCATGTAGACGGCCACCCGGTCGCCGCGGCGCACTCCGAGACCTTTGAGAACGTTGGCGAAGCGCTCGACGTCGGCCAGGAGTTCGGCGTAGGTGATGGTGCGGGTGTCCCCCGGCTCACCTTCGAAGTGGTAGGCCACCCGGTCGCCGAGCCCGGCGTCGACATGGCGGTCGAGGCAGTTGAACGACACGTTGAGGGTCCCGCCCACGAACCACTTGGCGAAGGGCAGGTCCCACTCGAGCACGGTGTGCCACCGCTCGAACCAGTGGAGAGAGGCGGCCTGGTCGGCCCAGAACCCCTCGGGATCGGCACCGGCGCGTTCGTAGATGGAGGAGTCGGCCACCACCGCCTGGGCGGCGAAGCCGTCGGGCGGCGGGAACCGGCGCTCCTCGAGGAGGAAGTCGTCGATGGCGGCATGGGTGTCCGACATGGGTGGGCCGTCCCTTTCGCTGTGACGCTCCCGGGTGGCGTCCGCGGCCGCCCCTCGCCGGTCGATGGTAGTGATTCGACCCGCCGGCGACAGCCCCGGAGCACGTCGTCGGGCCCTCCCGCCGCCCGGCACCGGCCCGGGGACCCCCGGCGGGGGGTCCGGGGGGTCTTCCCGGCCGGTTCGGGGGCCGGGGGCTGGCAAGATGGGGGGACGATGCCCGAAGGCGCCTCCGCGGCACTCTCCCCCGCCCCCGGCCCTCGTCCGTCCGTCCCCGACGACCTTCTCGTCATCCCCGTCGGCGTCGGGCGGCGCGTGGTCGTGGTGGCCAACTTCGCCCTCGGTCCGGAGGCCACGCCGGCCACCACCTGGGCCGTCTCGGGCTTCGCCCGGGCCCTCGACACCTGGGAGGGGCCCGGGTTGGTGGTGGTGGCGGGCAACCTCTTCGACCTGGGGACGACCGACGACGGGCCGACGCGGGTGCGGACCGCCCTGGCCGCCCATCCCCGTCTGGCCCAGGCTCTGGAGCGCTTCGCCGGCGGGCCGGAGCGGCGTGTGGTGTGCCTGCCGGGTGCGGGCGACTCCGCTCTCGGTACCGACGACGCGGTGCGGGCACCGCTCGAGGCCCTGGGCGCCGAGATAGCGCCCGGTGTGGACCTCCACATGGCGACGGCGGCAGGGACCCGGATCGTCAGGATCGACGCCGGCGTGCCGGCTGTCGGGGTGACGCCGAGGACGGCGCCCGACGTGGCCGCCGTCCTGGCGGCCACCGAGAACCCGACGGCGCCGTGGCAGGACGGCATCGACAGGCTGGCCGATCCCGCCAGCGTGCACCGCTTCCTCACGTCGCGCCTTCTCTACCGCCGGTTCGCGCGCTTCGGCTGGTGGTTGCTCGTCCCCTTCGTCGTGGCCCTGGGCCTCAGCCTCCCCTTCGTGGCCGACGGGCTCACCCATCTCTTCGTGAACCAGCCCCGGACGGTGAGCGCCATCAGCCGGGCGAGCCACGCCTCCTGGGGGACGCGGCTGCTGGTGGCGGCCGTCGTCTGTGTCGTCGAGGTCGTGGTGATGGCCGGGGTCCTCGGGTGGCTGGCTCGCCAGGCGTGGCGGACACTGGGGGGAGGCCGTCTCGACAGGCTCTTCGAGGAATCGTGGTCCGGCGCCGGCGCCACGGCCAACGACGCCGGGCGCGACGCCGGGCGTCTCCTCGGGGCGGAGGGCTACGCCGCCCTCGTCACCGGTGCCACCCTCCAGGCCGAGCTCACCCATCTCACGCCCGGCGTCTTCGCCTGTGCCGGTGCCGCCGGTGAGGTCGTGGAGGAACGCGCCGGGCGCCTCGGGATGCTCCCCGTCTTCCTGCACTGCCGCCAGCTCTCGTGGGTGGAGCTCGAAACGGGCGCCGAGCTCCACGCCCGCCTGCTACTGGCCCGGTCGGAGATCTCCCCGGTCACATTGCTCGAGCGGGTGGCGGCGCGCGACAGACGCGTCCATGACCATCACCCGGTGGTCGTGGCCGCCTACCCGCGTGGGGCGTCGTGGCCACCGGGGCCCGACCTCCACGCCGTGCGGCGGCGGTCCCGGCGGGTCCGGCGCTGGGCGTCGGGGGCCATCGCCGTGGCCGGGGTGGCCGACCTGTTGTCGGCGGTGACGCCACCGCTGCGCAGCCGCCTGCACCTCGTCCTCCAGATACTCCCGCTGGGCGCCACCCAGGCGGCCGGCGCTCTCGTCACCCTGGCCGGGATCGGCCTGCTGGCCCTGGCCCGCGGGGTGCGCCGGGGGCAGCACCAGGCCTGGGCCATCGCCTCGGTCGTCCTGGGCCTGACCCTCGTGCTCCACCTGGTCCGCGGTGGCGACGTCGGCGAGTCGGTTCTGGCCGCCGCCGTGCTCACGCTCCTCCTCGTCTTCCGCAGTGAGTTCCGCGCCGCCTCGGACCGGCCCTCGCTGCGGTCGGCCGGCATCGCCCTGGTGGCCGGGGTCATCGGCATCACCGTGATCACCACCGTGGTGGTGGAGCTGACGCTGCGCTTCGATCTCCACCGCCCCCACCTCAGCTTGTGGCGGTGCGGCGAGGCCGTCATCGAGCGCCTGGTGGGGATCACGAGCATCGCCTTGCCCGACCGGTTGGACGATTTCCTGGCCCCGAGCCTCCTCACCGTCGGGATCAGCCTGTCGGTGGTGGCCGTTCTCCTGGCCACCCGGCCGGTTGTCGACCGCCGACGGTCGGGTGGCCGCGCCGCCGAGACACGGGCCCGCGACATCGTACGTCGCCATGGCGAGGGCACCCTCGACTACTTCGCCCTGCGCAGCGACAAACAGTGGTTCTTCCACCGGGACAGCCTCGTCGCCTACGCCATCTACGGCGGGGTCTGCCTCGTCTCCCCCGACACCATCGGTCCGAACGCCGAACGCGAACAGGTCTGGGGGGCGTTCCGGCGGTTCGCCGACAACAGGGGGTGGGTGGTGGCCGTGATGGGTGGGGGCGAGGACTGGCTCCCCGTCTACCGGGCCACGGGCATGCACGAGATCTACATCGGTGACGAAGCGGTGGTGGACGTCCAGCGTTTCTCGTTGGCCGGCGGCCACATGAAGGGTCTGCGTCAGGCCTACAACCGGATCGTCAAGTACGGCTACACCGTCACCTTCCACGATCCGGCCCGACTCGACCGGGCCACCGCCGAGAGCCTGACCGGGCTCATGTCGCAGGGTCGCCGGGGGGAATTCGAGCGGGGATTCTCCATGGTCCTCGGGCGGATCTTCGATCCCCGCGACGAAGGGCTCGTCCTGTGCATGGTGACGGGGCCCGACGGCCAGCCCGCCGCCATGTGCCAGTTCGTCCCGGCGCGCGGGATCGGGGGCTTCTCACTCGACCTCATGCGCCGCGACCGGGGCGACCATCCGAACGGGCTCATCGACTTCGCCCTCGTCTCGACCATCGAACATCTCCGCCAGCTCGGTCACCGGGGTCTCAGCCTCAACTTCGCCGCCCTGCGGTCGATCCTCGACGGTGAACGCGGGGACGGGGTCACCCAGCGGGTGGAACGGTGGGCCCTCAAGAAGATGTCGACCTTCTTGCAGATCGAGACCCTGTGGCGGTTCAACGCCAAGTACGAGCCCGAATGGCTGCCGCGCTACGTGGTCTACGACACCGCTGAGCACCTCGTTCCCGTGGTGCTGGCCATCCTGCGCGCCGAATCGCTGTCCGAGGTGCCCGTGATCGGCCGGATGATCGCCGCCTCCGATCGACGCGCCCACGCCGGGCTCGAAGGCGTCGGAGCCGGGCCCGCCGAGACGGGTGCGTCCCTGCTCCCCGGCCCCGACGACTGCCACGAACCGGTGGCCACCCCCGGACCAGAACCCGGAGAGGCACCGGTACTCGGATCAGCGACGGGCCCCGACCGGCACTGACCGGCACTGACCGGACGTGGACGACGTCGGCCCCATGACGGTCCGGCCCGCCACGCCGGCCGACGCCCGGGCCATCGCCACCGTGCACGTCCGGTCGTGGCAGGCCGCCTACCGCGGGCTTCTCCCCCAGGACTACCTCGACGCCCTGGATCCGCACCGACGTCTGGCCCAGTGGGAGGACCGTCTCCTCGCCACCGCGTGGCCGTCGACGGGGACACTCGTCCTCGTGGGCGTCGGAGACTCCCGGACCGGCACCCCGGCGGCGGAGAACGACCCGGCCCCCGTGGTCGGATTCGCCGGTCTCGGCCCCACCCGGGACGACGACGACGATCCCACGACGGTCGGCGAGCTCCGGACGCTCTACCTCGATCCCGACGTCTGGCGGCGCGGTGGCGGATCGACCCTCCTGACCGCCGCCCGGGACCAACTGCGCCGGGCCGGCTTCCGCTCGGCGTCGGCCTGGGTGCTCGGGACCAACAGCGGGGCGCGGACCTTCTACGAACGTCACGACTGGCGTTTCGACGGCACCACCAAGCCCCATGACTGGGGGGCCTTCGTCGTGACCGACGTGCGGTACCGGGTGCCGTTCTCCTGACCGGCGTTGTCGTCGGGACGGCCAGGTGGCAAGGTGAAGAATGGCGCGGGACGGGGGGGTCCGGGGCGCGACGGGGACGCTCGTCCCCCTGGTGGTCCTGGTGGGCGCGCTCTCGTACGCCACCGAGTCGCAGGGGGCCTTCTACCCCGGTCCCTTCCACGTCTTCGTCGTCCTGGTCGGCGTGGCCCTCGTGGCCGGCATCGTCAGCACCCGGGCGTCGGCGTGGCCGCGCCGGCTTCTCGCCGACCGACTGGTGGTGACGTTGGCCGCGCTGGCTCTCGTCACCGTGGTCAGCTCCGCCCTGGCCGGGCATCCGGCCGACGCCGTCGGCACCGTGGCGCTGCTTCTCACCATGATCGCCGCCGTCGCCGTGGTGAAGGCACTACGCCCCGAGGACCGCCGGTTGCTGACGGCCGGGATCGTCGTCCTGGCCGTGATCGTGGCCGCCGTCGGTTGGGCCGCGGTGGTGGCCCGCCGGCAACCCGAGGCCCTGACGAGCCAGGGACTGTGGCGGGCCGCCTCCACGCTGACCTACGAGAACGCGCTGGCCGCCTTCCTGACGGCACCGGCCCTTCTCTGCCTCGACCGCGTGATGACGGCCCCGGCTCGTCGCGGGGCGTGGTCCGAGGCCGGCTACGTCCTGCTCGTCGGGATCGGAGCGGCGCTCAGCCGGGGCGGCCTCCTCGGGCTCCTGGTGGGGATCGCCGTCCTGGGCGCGCTCCGGGGACCGCCGGCACTGCTCCGCCTGGTCCCACCGGTGCTCGGCGCCGTCGTCGCCCTGGCGTGCCTGGCGCCCAGCGTGCCGGTGGACTCGTCGAGGCACGTCGTCCTGGCCTGTGCCGGCCTGGCCGTCGGCGCCGGCGTGGCGCCGTGGACCAACGGGTCCCGGCGGCGACGCGTCGGCACCGCCGTCGCCGGCGTGGCCGTCGTCGGTGGTGCCGTCGCCCTGGTGTCGACCGGCCACGTGGCCGCCGAGATCAGCCGCGCCCGCCTCTCGGCCTCGTCCTCGGACCGCGCCCACGAATGGGCCGCCGCCTTCGACGTGGCCCGCCACCACCTCGTCCTCGGAGCGGGAACGGCCCGGGTGCTGTTGCAGTGGGACAGCGGGGGGAAGGTCTTCACCGCCTCGTTCGCCCACAACGAGTACCTCCAGCTCCTGACCCAGGACGGCCTTGTCGGGCTCCTCGTACTCCTCGTCGGCCTGGCCTGTGTCTTCGTCCGTCTCGCCCGCCTCCGGGGTCGAACCACAGCGTGGAGTGCCCCATGCGGGATCGCCTGTCTGATCGCCGTGCTCGTCCAGAGCTCGCTCGACTTCCTCTGGCACATCCCCGTCATCCCCGTCCTGATGGCGGTGGTCCTGGCCCTGTCCACCACGGCGGAGCCGGTCGCGCGCCCGGAGCGGGCATCCCCGCCGGATTTCGTCACCGAACTGCAAGGATTCTGAGAGCGTTCTCACAGCCCGGTGGGCGACGATCGGGGTGATGGGCTACCTCACCGTCGACTCGTGCAACTGCCGCTGGGTCTTCGATACCGAGCGCCGGCGCTTTCGTCGCGTCCCGAAGGGTCCCGGGCTCGAGCTCCTCATGGCCATGACGCCGTGGCGTCCGTACCACGATCTCCACCTGGATCCCGGCTCGGACTCCTTCGTCGTGACCCTGAACGCCGCCGGCACCCGGATGCTGCGCTCGTGGCGCCACACCGAGTCCGTCTGCCCCCAGTGCGGCGTCGCCCGGACCGAGGAGCTCTCGGTGCGCGACATCGCCCTGGTCGAGGGCGACTGAAGGGATCCCTCGGACGGCGCCCACCGTCCGACGGACCATGCCGGCGCCGCCCTCCTCCTGGCGGAGCGTCGCCCACGGGACCACCATGGTCGTGGTGACCGAGTTCGATCCTCTGGCCGAGCACTACGACGAGACCCGTGGCGGGGAGAGCCGAGGGGACGAGTATGCCGCCGACGTGGACGCGCAACTCCCCCCGGGAGAGGGTCCGGTTCTCGAGATCGGGGTGGGAACGGGGGTGGTGGCCGTGGGATTGCGCCGGCGCCGGCGCGCCGTGGTCGGCCTCGACCTGTCGGCGCCCATGCTGGCGCGCGCCCGGTGGCGACTCGGACCCGTCGTCGTTCTCTCCGACGCCATGCAGATGTCCATCGCCACGGCCAGCGTCGCCCACGCCGTGTCGGTCTGGGTGGTCCACTCGGTCACCGATCCCGTCGCCCTCTTCCACGAGGCGGCCCGGGTGATCCGTCCGGGAGGCCGCTACGTGGTGTGCGCCAACCAGCACCCGTCAGGTGGTGACGAGGTGGGGAGGATCATCGCCGAGATGGGTGCCCGGGTCGACGCCCGTCGGGGGGCGTCGCGTCCACGCGGGGTGTCGGTCGACGAAGTGCTCGCCTGGGCGGGGGCCGCCGGCTTCACCGGTCACGTCCACCAGCTCGAGCGCCGGTGGCGCTCGTCGCCGACCGAGGAACTGACGGCCATCGCCTCTCGCGCCTGGCCGGCCCTGCGCGAACTCGACGAGGAGGCCGTCGAGGAGGTCACCCGACCGGCCGTCGAGGCATTGCGGGCCCTGCCGTCCACCGACGCCGACCGACGGGCCACCGCCGAGATGATCGTCTTCCGACGACCCTGACGCGGCAGCGGCCTCCGGGGTACGTGACCGTCCCTCCCGCGTCGCCTACCAGCTCCCGGAGCTTCCGGTGAGCGACGCCGACCCCAACCCCACCGCCGTGGCGCAGGCGGCCGTCCATGCCGCGTAGGACCACCCTCCGGGTCCGGTCAGGGTCTCGTTCCCGGCGAATCCGGCCGGGAATGAACCCGTCGCCGCCGTGTTGGCGATGGCGAAGTCCACCAGATTGCCCGCCAGGTGGTTCACGGTGATCGTCGTGAACTTGAATTTCGTGGGCACCCCGACCGGAGCGGTCCAGACGATCTTCCATGTGGGAGTGGTGGCGGGAACCCAGGGATTCGCTCCTCCCACGGCGGCCGGGATGATGGTGTTGCAGTCGTTCTCCGTGACCCCCGTCGGCGAGGTGAAGGTCGCTTTGCCGGTGAGGTGGCCCTTCTGGAGCGTTCCCGTCGTACCGGCGCATTTCAGATGGGCGTTCACCTTGACGGTCTCGATCGGACTGAAGTTGGCTGCCACCGTGGTCAGCGGGGGAACGAAAGTGATCGTTCCCGTCCACGTGCCGACAGGGCACGTGATGACTCCGGGAAGTATCGGCACCGCCTCGGCGGCCTCGGGCTCCACCACCACCGATGCCGCCAGCGCCAGCGCCACAACCGGGCCGAGGAGCGCAAGCCTCCGAGCCGATCGAATCCCCATTTCGAACCCCCTCGCCTCGTCACCTCACCGGATATGGGGCCCATTGCTACCCGCGTGGTGGGCCCTCGTGTCGACCCGATACGCGACGTGGCCGTGGCGGCCCGCTCTCTGATCGCAGACTCCGCCCGTCACCACGCAGCGTGAACTCGGTGACGGAGGTCGTCCCCGTGCCTCCGTGCGGCCGCCGACACGGGGGGCCAGGTTCAAGATGTCCGGTGGCCATGCCGACATCACCTCCATGGCGGTCGGCCCCGTGGCGCGTCGGTAGATGGCTCGGGTGCCTCTTCACGAGAGTGCCTTGGCCCGCTACGACGAGGCGCAAGAAGCCAGGGAGAGACTGCTCGCCAGTTTGGAGGAACTCCGCCGACGCGCGGACAATTTTCTCACCGTGGCCGCCTCCACCACCACCATGCTCGCCACCCTGGCGCGCGCCGACCCTTACCTCGGTCCGTCGCCCGACGACGTGAGCGCCACCGCGACAGCGGCTCCGGTTTCCGATCCCACGCCACCGGGGCGGACTCCGCCCACCGCCACGGGGACCGTCGACAGGACGTGCCCAGCAACCGCCCCGCGTCCCGGCGCCCCGTACCCGGACGGCGCCCGGCGCCGCCGCACCGCCCCGTACCCGGACGGCGTCCGGGGCCCGGCGGCCCCATACCCGGACGCCGAGTGTGCGATCGGGACCGCCGACCCCGTCGTCCCGCGGGCCATCACCAGTCCGAACCTTGTCGAGTTGACGACGGGAAGGCCCTTTTCGTTCACCGTCACCACGACAGGTACGCCCGTGGCGTCGCTCACCGAGAGGGGAGAACGACCGAATCACTTCATCTTCGCTGACAACGGCGACGGAACGGCGATCTTGTGGGGCACGCCCCGGAAGGCCGGCGTCTACCACATCTCCTTCAGGGCCACCTTCGGAAGAGGGCCCGCCAAGTACCTCGTGATCCAGGCGGTCACCCTGATGGTCGTCTCCAACGGCTGAGTGTTCGAGACGGCATCCGTTCAGACGGCGAAGACGAAGTCCTCGATGAGCGCCGCCAGCTCGAGGGGGGTGTCGCCCTGCAGGCTGTGTCCGGCCCCCTCCACGTGGACGACCCGGGCCGAGGGTAGGCGGCGCCGCAACTCCTCCTCGTCCTCGTCGCCCAGCACCGAGTCGGACCGCATCCCCCGGGCCAGCAGGAGCGGCACGGCGATCGACGACACCGACTCCCACAGTCCCCCGTACGGCGTCTCGGACCCGGCGCCCTGGTCCGCCCGGCCCGCCACCGGCGCCGGTCGGTGGCGGGCCCACCGCCACACCCACGTCCCGTCCTCCCGCTGGACGGCGTTGTGCAGGATCCCCCGCCGCAGCGACGACAGGGAGCGGGTCGGGTTGAACTGCGCCGTCAGCTCCAACAGCTCGTCGAAACTGGCGAAGCTCGGGGGCCCGTTCACGAAGTCGGTGATGTGCCGGGACCGTTCTCCACTGATCCCCGGGACCACGTCGACCAGGATGAGCCTGCGCACCAGCTCGGGCGCCTCCGCGGTGAGGGCGATGGCCGTCAGCCCGCCGAGCGACATCCCCACCACCGCTTTCGCCGCCGGGGCCAGCTGACGCACCACGGCGGCCACGTCGACGGCGTTGCCCTGCGCATCGAGCTCTGCGTCGGGCCGCTCCCCGGGCCCGTCGGAGTGCCCGTGGCCGGGCAGGTCGATGGCCACCAGCGGACGACCGAGGGCCATGGCCACGGTGTCCCAGGTGTGGGCGTTCTGGGCCCCCCCGTGCAGGAGCACCAATTCGGGCTCTCCTTCCTGCCAGACGAGCGCGCTCATCGTCCGGCCCGGCGCCACCTCGACCCCCACCCGCCGGACCGTCGGGGGACCGTCGAAAGCCAGGCCGTACTCCTCGGCGTTCTCGTGGAACATCCCGAACTCGTCGTACTCGATGCGGTCCACCACCGGCCGAACCCCTCTCCAGCCCCGAACCGGCGACCGTCTCGTCGGCCGCCACCGCGGGGGATTGGCTAGCGTACGCCGGTCGGGTCGAACCACCCCAGGAGGTGCACCGTGGGAGCTGCCGAAGAGGCCGAACGAATCGTCCGCCAACTGTGCGACACCTTCGAGAAGCACGACGCCGAGGCGTTCCGCCCGTTGCTCACCGACGACGTCGTCTACCACAACATCCCCATGGACCCCGCTGTCGGCATCGACGCCGCCATCGCCTTCCTCGAGGGCTTCTTCGGCATGTGCGAGAGCATGGTGATCGAGACCCTCCACCTGGCCGTGCGCGACAACGTCGTCCTCACCGAGCGGATCGACACCTTCACCATCGGGCAGACGGTGGCCCCCCTCCCCGTCATGGGCACCTTCGAGGTCCGCGACGGCAAGATCAGCGCCTGGCGTGACTACTTCGACATGGCCCAGATCACGGCGATGCTCTCGGGCGGCGCGTCGGTCTCAGGCGTCGGGGCCGGCCCCGAGCAACCGTGACAGGTCCGCGGCCCGGGCCTCGCACAGGTCGGTCAGAAGGGTCAGCCGTTCAGCGGGATCACCGGTCTCGAGAAGGCGCTGCCCGTCGAGCGCGGTGAGCGGCGCCATCGAGCACAACCGCCACAGTCGCGACGCCTCGGTCCCGGCCCCGGACGCCCCCAGGTCGGCCACCACCGGCGCCGGCGCACCCAGCTCCGACAGCAGGGTCCGGACCCGCCGCACGGCGGCGGTGGCCCGCTCGAACCGGGCCTCGTCCCCGGGGTCGCCCCCGTCGGGGAGATCGTCCACCTCGGCCCGCGGATAGGGGGCGTCGGCCAACCACCGGGCCACGGCGATCCGGTGCGTCCCCACCACCAGGAGGGCCCACCGGCCGTCGTCGAAGCGCGAGGCGGCGACGATCCGGGCCACCGTGCCCACCGCGAAACGTTGGTCCCCGCCACCCACCTCCGATCCGCGGGCGATGAGCACGACCCCGAATCGGCGGTCACCGGCCAGGCAGCGGTCGGTGAGCTCCCGGTACCGGGGCTCGAAGACGTGGAGGGGAATCTCGGCGCCCGGGAAGAGCACCGAGGAGAGCGGGAACATGGCGAGCGGCCGGCTTCCGCCCATCCCCTCTCCCGCCGTCGGTCAGCCCGGGGCGGTGGAGTACAACAGGGCGTGGTGGGCGAAGTTGACGATGGGCGCCGGCCACACGCCGAACAGGACGGTCACGGCCACGCAGACGGCGATGGCCACCGCCACCGACGGCTCCACCGGGAGGCGATCGGCCGGCTCCGTCCCCACGGCGGCGGCCGCCGGCGCCTCCAACGTGGCCAGCGCGCCCCCGGCCCCCGGGCCGGCCACGGTGCCGGTGGCGGCCGACGCCTCGCCATCGGCGGCGGCGAGGCCGGCGGCGGACGAGTACATGAGCAGGATCACCCGCAGGTAGAAGAAGGCGGCCACCACCGCGGTCACCATGGCCACCACGGCCAGCGCGCCCGAGTTGGCCTTCACCGCCGCTTCGATCACCTCGAGCTTGGCCAGGAACCCGGTGGTGAACGGGATCCCGGCCTGGGCCATGAGCAGCACCGTGAGGGCACCGGCCAACCACGGTTGACGCGATGCCAGTCCCCGATACCGGTCGAGGTCGTGAGCGCCGTCGCCGCGCCCGCCGACCACCATGATGACGGCGAAGGTCCCGATGACCATGAAGGTGTAGACGAACAGGTAGTAGAGCGATCCCTCGACGCCACGGGCCGACGCCGCCTGCAGTCCGAGAAGGACGAACCCGGCGTGGTTGATCGACGAATAGGCGAGCATCCGCTTGATGTCGCGCTGGACCAGGGCCACCGACGCACCGAGCACGAGGGTCACGATGGCGATCACCCACACCACCGGTTGCCAGTCCATCCGCAGGGTCCCGAACGACGAGATGAAGACGCGTAGTAGGGCGGCGAATCCACCGGCCTTGGCGATGGCGGCCATGAAACCGGTCACCGGGCTCGGTGCCCCCTGGTAGACGTCGGGCGTCCACAGGTGGAAGGGCACCGCCGCCACCTTGAACAGGAATCCCACCAGCAGCAGGGCCATCCCCGCCAGCAGCAACCCGTTGTGCAGCAGGATGTTCCGCGACAGGTAGTCGCCGATCTGGGGGAGGTTGGTCGAGCCCGTGGCCCCGTAGACGAGGGCGATCCCGTACAGGAAGACGGCCGAGGAGAACGAGCCGAGCACGAAGTACTTGAGCGCCGCCTCGCCCGACTCGTTGCGCCGGGCGTTCATGGCCGTCAGCACGTACAGGGCGATCGACATGATCTCGAGGCCGAGGAAGATCACGATGAGGTCATTGGCCTCGGCCATGATCACCGCCCCCGACGCCGACGCCAGCATGAGGACGTGGAACTCGGGGCCCACGACCTCCTCGCGCCGCATCCACCCGTCGCCCACCAGGGCGGCGACCAGGACGGCGCACGACACCAGGATGGCCATGAAGGCGCTGAACCCGTCCTGGACCACGGCCCCGTCGATGGCCACGTGGGGGCCGTTGTTCTGCACCTGGAACCACTGGACGAGGGCCAGCGACAGAGAGGCCAGCGCCGTGAGAACGGTCATCGTGGTGGCCGTGGCGTGGTCCATGGGCCGCCGCACGAACGAGCTTCCGGCCAGCATCAGGACGGCCCCGCCCAGCAGGACCAGCTCGGGGAGGATCGAGAAGTAGGCGATCTTGGGCAGCACCAGCGGCGCGGAGGCCAGGAGGATCACATGGCTCATGGCAACCTCCCCAGGAACCCTGGCATCACCGCACCGACACCGACGGCGGCCGGATCGGTGACGACCCTCGTGACCCCCACGGCGGCGGTGGACCGAGCCGTTCTGTGCGCGTGCCGGGCGGCCTCGTGCGCTGGCGTCCTACCCGTCGACGACGTGACCGACGACGCCTGGGGGAAATGGAAGGAAAGGCCGCTCGCCACGACCGGCTTCCCTGTGGCCTGGTCGACGTGGCGGACGAGAAGATCGACCGACGGGGTGATCCGGTCCAGCACCGGCTTCGGGTACACGCCGAGGAAGATGATGAGGACCACCAGGGGTGCCACGATGGCGCCTTCACGCCAGCCGATGTCGGGCGTCGCCGCGTTGGCCGCGTCGGGCTCGTGGTGGAAGGCCTGCTGGTAGGCCCACAGCATGTAGATGGCGGCCACCACGACCCCGCCGGTGGCCACCACGGCCCACCACCGGTGGGTCAAGAAGGTCCCCACCAAGATGAGGAACTCGCCCACGAAATCGTTCAGACCGGGCAGGCCGATGGTGGCCAGCAGGGCCACCATGAACACGGCGGCCAGGATGGGCGCCGGCCGCTGCAGGCCCCGCAGCTCCGACGCCTGCCATGTCCCCCGGCGCTTGTAGATCCAGCTGATCACGATGAAGAGCAGGGCGATGATCAGTCCGTGGTTCACCATCTGGATGACACTGCCGGTGAGAGCCTGGGTGGTGAGGGCGAAGGTCCCGAGCACGATGAAACCGAGGTGGGCCAGCGACGAATAGGCCACCAGTCGCTTCAGGTCCTTGGTGGCACAGGCCACGATGGCCCCGTAGAGGATCCCCACCACGCCCATGGTGAGAAGAAGAGGGGCCAGGTCGACCACGGCCCGGGGGAACAGGCTCAGGTCGAACCGGATGATCCCGTAGGTCCCCAGCTTGGCCATCACCGCGGCCAGGATCACCGATCCCCCCACCGGGGCCTCGGCGTAGGCGTCGGGGGACCAGGTGTGGAACGGGAAGATGGGGGCCTTCACGGCGAAGGCCGAGGTGAAGGCCAGGAACAGCAGGATCTGCGACCCGAGACCCAGGTGGGTATGGGTGAGGGTCACCAGATCGAAGCTGAAGACCCCGGTCTGCCGTTCGTGGATGACGGCCACGGCCACGATCCCCACCAGCAGGAAGGCCGAGCCGAGGAACGTGTAGAGGAAGAATTTCATCGCCGCGTAGGCCCGCCGGGCGAAACCCCAGCCGGCCACGATGAAGTACACGGGCACCAGGGTCAGTTCGAAGAACAAGAAGAACAGGACCAGGTCGAGGGCGACGAAGCTCCCCAGACAGGCGGACTCGAGCAGCAGCAACCAGGCCACGAAGGCCCGGGGGTCCCGCCGTTCCCGACCGGCCAGCAGCACCAGCGGGAACAGCACGGCCGACATGAGCAAGAGGAACACCGAGATCCCGTCCACCCCCAGGTGCCACCCGATCCCCAACGTCGACGCCCACTGGTGGTCGCTCACCAACCGGTAGCTCCCGTTCCCGGCGTGGTACCGCACGGCGATGGTGACGGCCAGGGCCAGCGTGGCGCACGTCCCCACCAGGCCGACGATCTCCACCATCAGCCGCTGCCGCTTCTCCCCCAGGGACCGGGGCACGAGAGCGGCCACCAACCCGGCCCCGGCGGGCAACAGGACGAGGACGGTCAGGAAGGGAAAGGCGCTGTCGTGGGTCACGACACCCTCGTCAGCATGTAGGCGAGCAGGGCCACGGCCCCGACCACGATCCCGAGCGCATACTGCCGGACGAACCCGGTCTGGATCCTCCGCAGTCCCCCCCCGACCCCCCGGGCCAGACGGGCCACCCCGTTCACGGCCCCGTCGATGACCTTGGTGTCGAAGACGGCCGCCAGCCGGGCGAAACTCTCGGCCGGTCGACCGATGGCCGTGTCGTAGATCTCGTCGATGAAGTACGACTTCTGCAGCACCACCGGTTCGAGGGCCGGGTTGTCCACCCGTCGCCCCCACAGCGCGTAGGACACGCCCAAGCCGCCCACGGCCACCACGGCGTCGACCACGGCCAGCACCCACTGGGTGCTCCCCGACTGGTGGGCCTGGTAGAGAGCGGTCCCGAACACCGGCGCCAGCCAACCCAACGGGTCGAAGCTCAGGTGCCCGGGCAGATCGAGCAGTCCCCCCACCAGGGCCAGGGCGGCCAACACCACCAAGGGCAGTGCCATCACCCAGGGCGACTCGTGCGGTGCGGTCTCACCGGAGCCGTGCCCGGCACCGGCCGACGCCTTCTTCCACCGGTCCTCGCCGTAGAAGGTGAGGACGAAGAGCCTCGTCATGTAATAGGCGGTGAGGGCGGCGGTGACGAGACCCACCACCCACAGCGCCGGATAGCGGGCGAAGGCGTTGTCCAGGATGTCGCCCTTGGCGAAGAAGCCCGACAGCGGCGGGATCCCGGCGATGGCCAGCCAGCCGATCCCGAAGGTGAGGAAGGTGAGCTTCATGTACCGCCGCAGGTTCCCCATCTTCTTCAGGTCCTGCTCGTCGTGGAGCCCATGGATCACCGACCCGGCCCCGAGGAACAGCAACGCCTTGAAGAAGGCGTGGGCCACCATGAGGAAGATGGCCGCCTCGTAGGCGCCGGTCCCGACGGCCAGGAACATGTAGCCGAGCTGTGACACCGTCGAGTAGGCGAGCACCTTCTTGATGTCCTGCTGGGCGCAGGCGATGGTGGCGGCCACGAAGGCGGTGGCCGCCCCGATACAGGCCACCACCAGCCGGGCATCGGACGACAGGGCCAGCAGCGGGCTGATCCGGCACATCAGGTAGACCCCGGCCGTCACCATCGTCGCCGCGTGGATGAGAGCCGACACCGGCGTGGGGCCCTCCATGGCGTCGGCCAGCCAGGGGAACAGCGGGATCTGGGCCGACTTCCCCACGGCGGCCACGAAGAGAAGGAGGCAGATGGCCGTCCGCGCCCCCGAAGAGATCTGCGAGGCCTGGCTGAAGATCCCCAGATAGTTGAGCGTCCCCGTCTTGTCGAAGACGAGGAAGATGGCGATCAGGAAGCCCACGTCGGCCAGCCGGTTGTAGAGGAAGGCCTTCTGCCCGGCGCTGGCGGCGGTGTCGCGTCCGAACCAGAAGGAGATGAGCCAGTACGAGCACAGCCCCACCCCCTCCCACCCCACGAAGGTGACGAGGAGGTTGTTGGCCAGGACCAGGATGAGCATCGAGGCCACGAACAGGTTCAGGTAGACGAAGAACTTGGGGTAGTCCCGGTCCCCCTTCATGTACCCGATCGAGTACAGGTGGATGAGCGTCGAGATCCCGGTGACGAACAGCACCATGGTCACCGACAACGGATCGACGAGCAGGGCGGCCTTCACCTGGAGACCGCCCACGGGGATCCAGCTGAACAACGTCTGGGTGAACTCCCGGCCCGGCCCGGCGTGGCGCGCCAGCAGGCCGACGTAGGTGATGACGGCCACCACGAAGGCCCCGCCCACGGTGGCCGTCCCCAGCCATCCGGCCCACGGGTCCCCGAGCCGTCGGCCGGCGGCGGCCAGCACCACGAAGCCGGCCAGCGGCAACAACGGCATCAGATAGGCGGCGTGGATCACCGTCAGCCCTTCAGCATGTGCAGGTCGTCGGCCGTCGTCCCGCGTCGGCGCCGGAAGATGGCCACGACGAGGCCCAGGCCCACCACGACCTCGGCGGCGGCCACCACCAGGACGAAGAACACGAGGGCCTGGCCGCCGATGTCATCGAGCATCCGGGCGAAGGTGACGAAGGTCAGGTTGGCGGCGTTCAGCATGAGCTCGATGCACATGAACATCACCAGCACGTTCCGCCGCACCAGCAGGCCGACGGCGCCGATGCTGAACAGCACGGCCCCGAGGGCCAGGTACCAGTGCCCGGCGATGCTCACGGCGTCACCTCCCCGGTCTCCACGGCGTCGGCATCGGCCCGGCCGTGGGCGGCCGACACCGTTCCCGCCACGGCCCGGGCCACGGACTCGGTCGACTCGACCGACCCGTCGGCGGCCGACGGTGCGCCGGGACCGCCGCCGTCGGTCTCGGCCTCGACCTTGTCCCCGTCGCGGGGACGGCGGGCCAGCACCACCGCACCGACCACGGCGATCACGAGCAGGGCGGCGGTGATCTCGAAGGGGAACAGGTAGGTCGTGAAGACGCTGCGGCCCAGCGCGGCCACGTCGCCGCCGTGCTGGGCCTGGGCCGGTCCGGCCACCGACGGCGCACCGGTCGACCAGTGGGACCCGATGGCGAGGACCAGCAATCCGGCCAGACCGAGCACCACCAGGGTGATGGCCAGCGGTCGCTGCAGGGGCAGCGGCTCCTCGGCCAGGTTCTCCTGGCGGTCCACCCCGAGGAACATGATGACGAAGAGGAAGAGCACGACGATGGCGCCGGCGTAGACGATCACCTGGACGGCGGCCAGGAAGTTCGCCCCTTGTTCGACGAACAGCACCGCCACCCCGAACAGCGTCATCACGAGCATCAGGGCGGCGTGGACGGGATTGCGCGAGATCACGACCCCGATGGCCCCGAGTATCACGATGGTGGCCCCGATACCGAAGGTGATCCGGTCGACGACGCTCGCCGCCGCCAACACGGGCAGAAGAGACGGGGGCACGAGACCGGGCATCACCGCTCCGCCTTCGGCCGGGACCGTCCCGGGATCCGGATGGTGGCCTTCCGCAGCGCGATGTGGGCCTTCAGCCGGTTCCGCACTCCGAGAGGCCCCCGCTGGTCGGCGTTGCGTTCGTAGTCGTCGAGGTGGGCCGAGAAGACGTCGCGGATCTCCCGGATACCGGTGGCGGCGTCGTCACGGAGCCCGCTCTGTCCTCCCTCGGGGGTCCGCACCCCGTAGCCGAGCTCTCCCGACCACTGCACCCGGCCCTCGTAGGCGGCGTTCCCCGACGGCGAGGTGGCCCGCATCCAGGCCGACGTGAACAGATCGTCCCCCTCGCGCCAGTCCTCCCAGGGCAGGTGCTTCGGCCGGCCGTCGTCCCCGACGAGTAGCTCGTTCTTCGTGTAGATGGCGTCGGAGCGGTTGGTGAACGAGAACTCGAAGAGCTTCGTCTCGGTGATCGCCTCGGTCGGGCACGCTTCCACGCACATGTCGCAGTGGATGCACCGCAGGTAATTGATCTCGTAGACGAACCCGTAGCGCTCTCCCGGGGAGACCGGGTCGCCGGCGGGGTTGTCGGCGCCCCGGACGTAGATGCAGTCGGCGGGACAGACCCCGGCGCACAGCTCGCAGCCGATGCACTTCTCCATCCCGTCCTCGTAGCGGTTGAGGACGTGACGGCCGTGCACCCGGTTGGCCTTCGGCTTCTTCTCCAGGGGGTACTGCCACGTGACCCGGGTCCGCGCCATCTGCTGGAGGGAGACCTTGAAGCCGCCGAAGAAGCTGAAGAAGCTCACGGCCCGACCGCCCGCGGTGACTGTCCGGGGGGGCCGCCGGCCACGGCGCCCGTCTCGTCGTTGCGGGCCCTGCCCACCACGACCGCTCGCACCAGGAACCCGAAGCCCACGGCGATGGCCAGGAAGACCCCGATACCCCACCAGCCGCCCACCCGGCCGGCGGCCACCAGGAGGACCCAGCCGAGCGACAGCGGGATCAGGACCTTCCACCCCAGGTCCATCAGCTGGTCGTACCGCAGCCGGGGCAGGGCGGCCCGCAACCACACGTAGAGGAAGAGGAACAGCGACGTCTTGCCCAGGAACCAGGCGATCGGGATCACCCACGAGAGGATGAACACGTGTGCCGTCGGCCCGTCGGGCCCGCCCAGGAACAGCGTCACCGCCACCGCCGACATGGTGATGACGTTCATGAACTCGGCCATGTAGAAGACGGCGAAGTGGAACGAGGCGTACTCGGTGTTGAAGCCGCCCACCAGCTCGCTGTCGGCCTCGGCCAGGTCGAAGGGGGGTCGTTGCAGCTCGGCCGTGATGGCGATCATGAAGATGACGAACGGGACGATCGCCGTCCGGATCAGGTTCCAACTGGTGAAGAAGGTCGTGCTCTGGGCGTCGATGATCCCGCGCGTCGACAGCGTTCCGGCGATGAGCACCACCGTCACCACCGACATCCCCATGGCCGCCTCGTAGGAGATCATCTGGGCCGACGCCCGCACCGAGCCGAGCAACGGGTACTTCGACCCCGACGACCAGCCGGCCAGCATGACCCCGTAGACCGAGATCGAGGACATGGCCAGCAGGAACAGGATCCCCACGGGGGGATCGGCCACCTGCAGCTCGAAGCGGTGACCGGCCACGGTGACGAGTCCCCCGATGGGGACGATGGCGAAGGCCATGAACGCCGGCATCAGCGCCAGGTAGGGAGCGAGCTTGTAGACGGTCCGGTCCGCCTTCTCGGGGATGAAGTCCTCCTTGAAGATGAGCTTGGTCCCGTCGGCGAGGGTCTGGAGCAACCCCCAGGGCCCGGCCCGGTTCGGTCCGATCCGCGCCTGCATGTCCGAGATGATCTTCCGCTCGAACCAGATCATGAGCGTGACCGTCCCCATCAGGGCGGCGAAGGCCACCACCACCTTGATCACCACGATCAGCAGCTCCACCCAGTGGACCCCGTTGGCGAACAACGGGTCGCCCAGGGCCAGCACGTGGCCGACGACGGCGAGGGGGCCGGTGCTCACGGCGTCTCCATCCGGACGTCCACGACCGGTTGCCGGCAGTCGATCAGGGCCCCGGCGGCGGCGGCACCGTCGCTCTCGAGGTTGAAGTCGACCGAGGCCACCCCGCGCGGCACCGTCTCGTCGGCGGTGGCGCCGAGAACGACATCGCCGCGCGCCGAGCGGACCCGGACGGGACCTCCCGCGCCCACCCCGAGCTTCTCGAGGTCGTGGGGATGGGCCCGCAACCCGGCGGACGGGACGAGCGATCCCAGCGACTCGCAGGCGCCGAGCAGGATCCCGCCGTCGTACAGGCGCCGGCCCGACACCAGCCGCACCGAGTAGCTGTCGGGCCCCGGCAACGTCGGCGCCGCCACCGGCTGGGGCCACCGCAACGGCCGCGGACGCGGGGCTCCGCCGCCGTTGCTCCCGGGGGGGCCGCCGGACCCGTTCTCGGCGCCGTCGCCTCCCGACGGTTCGGCGCCGCCGGCGCGCGGCGGCGCCCCCTGGGCCTCGACCGATTCGATCCCCGGGGTGGCCATCGGGTCGAAGGGCTCGGGCGACAGCCGGCGCCCCAGCGCCACCGGGGACGCCGCCAACGGGGCGATGATCCCGTCACGGGCCGAGGGCGCCTCGAGCGCCGCCCGGGTGATCCCGGCGTGGGACGGGGCCAACCGCTCGATCTCGTCCCACAGGTCGGAGATGCTCCCGACGCCCAGGTCCCCGTCGAGCCGCTCCGCCAACTCCGCGGCGATCATCCAGTCGGGCCAGCACTGGCCGGGGGCCACCAGCTTCTGCCCCAGCCGGGTCACCCGCCCCTCGATGTTCGTCGTCGTCCCCGCCCGCTCGTGGACGATGGCGGCGGGCAGGACGACGTCGGCGCGCGCCGCCGACGGGGACAGGAAGCCGTCCACGGCCACCACGAACTCGGCCTTCCCGAGCGCCTCGGCCGCCAGCGTGGCGTCGGGGAAGTCACCCAGCGGATCGGCCCCCACCAGCAGCAGGGCCGACATGGTGCCGTCGGCCAACCCGCCCAGGATCCCGGCCGCATCGCGACCTCGGGCGGCGGGGACCGAACCCCAGGACTCCTCGAACCAGGGCCGGCCGTCGTCGAGCGACACCCGACCGGGCAGGAGACCGGGGGCCAGGCCCATGTCGATGGCCCCCATCACGTTCCCCCGCCGCAGTGCCGGGAGGAAGCGCGCCGCCGGCCACGCCTCGGCCACGGCGGCGACCGCCTCGGCCACCAGCGCCCCGTCCTCGGCCACCGACGGCCGCCCCACGATGACCACCACGCCGTCCCCGTCGGCCCCGGCCCGCCCGACGGCCCCGGTGGCCGCCGCCCATGCGGTCCCGTCCACCGTCGCCGGCCGCTCCCCGCCCCCGGCCAGGGCCCCCAGGACGGCGGCCGCCTCGCCGGGCCGGTACGCCACCGACGCGGTGGCGATCCCGGTGAGCGATCCCGCCCGGGGGGCCACCTCGACGAGGGCCACCCCGTTGTCGACCACCGCCCCCCGGACCCGGAGGAACAGCACTGGCAGCTCCTCCTTCAGATCGCCGGCCAGGACGACGATGCACCGCGCCGCGCAGGCCTCGTCGACGGTGGCCCGGGGGAGAGCCACGACCACCTCGGCCGGAAGCCCGTCGCCGATCTGGGCGTCGACCGAGTCGGTCCCGAGAACGCCCTTGGCCAGCTTGGCCCAGGCGTAGGCGTCCTCGTTGGACAGCCGCGCCCCGCCGATCAGGCCGATGGCATCGGCGCCGCGAGCGGTCCGGACCTGGCCCAGGCGCTGGGCCACGGTGGCCAGGGCCTCCCCCCACGACGCCGGCTCGAGGACGCCGCCGCGCCGCACCAGCGGTTCGGTCAGCCTGCTCCCGGCGTTCGGTGCCTCGGCGACGAAGCGCCCCTTGTCGCACAACCACGACTGGTTCACCGGGTCGCTGTCCATCCCGAGCAGCCGGGTGATCCGGTTGGCCGACGACTGCACGGCGGCCCGGCACCCGAAGGCGCACAGCGTGCAGGTCGACTCGACCTGGTCGAGGTCCCAGGGACGGGCGGTGAACCGGTAGGGGGTGGCCGTGAGCGCCCCGACGGGGCAGATCTGGACGGTGTTCCCGGAGAAGTAGGAGGAGAAGGCGTGTCCCTCGAAGACGTTCACCTCGACGGCGTCACCGCGTCCCAGGAAGTCGATCTGCGCCTCGCCGGCGATCTCGTTGGCGAACCGGACGCAGCGCCCGCACTGGATGCACCGCTCCCGGTCGAGCAGGACGAGCTCGGAGATGGGGACGGGCTTGGCCCAGTGCCGCTTCTCCTCCAGGAACCGGCTCTCCCCCGGCCCGTAGGCGAGGACCTGGTCCTGCAACGGGCACTCCCCGCCCTTGTCGCAGACGGGACAGTCGAGCGGATGGTTCACGAGCAGAAGCTCGAGCACCCCGTCCTGCGCCTTCTTGACCTTCGCCGACGTCGTCACCACGTCCATCTGGTCGGCGACGGCCACGTAGCAGGCCGGCTGCAGGGTGGCCCCGCGCGGACCGCTCACCTCCACCAGGCACATCCGGCACATCCCGACCGGCTTCATCCGCGGGTGGTAGCAGAACCGGGGGATGAAGACCCCGGCCCGCTCCGCCGCGGCGATCAGGAATTCGCCGGCCCCGGCCGTGACGGAGCGGCCGTCGATGGTGATCTCCACCGTGGCGCCGGCCTCGGCCGGCGGCGCCGTGGCGTGGTGGGAGGTGACGACGGGATCAGCCACGGGGGCAACCCCCGTCCTTGATGTGCACGAGGAACTCGTCGCGGAACATCCGGATGGCCGAGGCGATCGACGAGGGGATGGAGGAGCCGAGGACGCAGATGGTGGTCTGCTGGGGTGGCCAGCTCACGCCGGGGGCCAGGTTGTCGCTGATGTCCATGAGGAGCTCGAGATCGCTGTGGCGTCCTTCCCCGTCCTCGATCCGCCGCAGGATCTTCTCCAGCCAGCCGCTCCCCTCGCGACACGGCGTGCACTGGCCGCATGACTCGCGCCAGAAGAACCGGGTGATCCGCCAGGCAGCGCGCACCACGCAGGTGGCGTCGTCCATCACCACCACCGAGCCCGACCCGAGCATCGAACCGGCGGCGCCCACCTCGTCCTGGCCCAGCGGGAGGTCGACCTGCTCGGGACCGAACCACGGGGCCGACGCCCCCCCGGGGATGAAGGCCTTCAGCTCCCGCCCTCCGGGGATCCCGCCACCGAGGACGGGGGCGTAGATCAGGTCGCGGAAGGTGGTCCTCACCATCTCCACCTCGTAGACCCCGGGCCTCTGGACGTGACCGGCCAGGGCGAACAGCCGCGTCCCCGTCGACCGCCCCTCGCCGAGCGCCTTGAAAGCGTCGGCGCCGTTGGTGAGGATCCACGGCAGGTTGGAGAGGGTCTCGACGTTGTTCACCACCGTCGGCTCCCCGTACAGGCCGATGGCGGCCGGGAAGTACGGGGGTTTGATCCGGGGGAAGCCGCGCTTGCCCTCCAGACTCTCGAGCAGCGCCGTCTCCTCCCCGCAGATGTAAGCACCGGCGCCGGGATGGACAACGATGTCCACCGAGAAGCCGGAGCCGAAGATGTCACGACCGACGGCCCCGTGCCGGTAGGCGTCGTTGACCGCCTCCGTCACCCGCTCCAGACCGAGGGCGAACTCGCCGCGCACGTAGATGAAGGCGGTCGTCACCTGCAGGGCGTAGGCGGCGATCACCACACCCTCGACCAGCTGGTGCGGGTCGCGCTCGACCAGGAGATGATCCTTGAACGTCGCCGGTTCGCTCTCGTCGCCGTTCACCACCAGATAGCTGGTGGGAGCCTTCCGGAGCATCGACCACTTCCGGCCGGCCGGGAATCCGGCACCGCCGCGGCCCAGCAGGCTCACGGCGTCGACCTCGGCGGCCACGGCTTCGGGTGTCATGGCCAGCGCCTTGCGCAGCCCCTCGTACCCGCCGGTGGCCAGGTAGCGCTCCAGCGTGTGGGAGTCGTCGTAGCCCAGACGCGAGGTCAAGATCCGCGGTGCGTCGGTGATGGCCATCAGCCACCCCCCGGGGGGCCGCCGCCCGGCGCGCCCGGACCGGCCGAGGCCGCCGCCCGCCCGGCGATGGCCGCCGCCGTCGCCTGGCGCTCGGCGCGCAGTGCCTCGCCCTCGACGCGCAATCCCCCGTCACGCCGGACCCGCACGAGCGTCCCGTGGTGGGGCACCACGCCGTCGAGTCGCCCGGCGCGCAGATCGTCGGCGAGTCCGTCGAAGCTCTCGGGGGTGACGTCGCCGAAGAACCGGTGGTTCACCTGGAGACACGGGGCCCGGCCGCAATCGGCCAGGCACTCGGCGTCCTCCAGCGTGAACATCCCGTCGGCCGTCGTGGACCCGGTCCGCGTCCCCAGGGACCTCTCGGCGTGGTCGAGGAGCTCGTAGGCCCCCCGGAGCATGCAGGCGATGTTCGTGCACACCGAGACCACGTACGTCCCCACCTCCTCGGTGTGGAGCATGTCGTAGAAGGTGGCCGTCCCGAGCACCTCGGCCGGGGTGATCCCCACCAG
>Ga0209415_10003005_pt1 | contig 31476 bp, 27 predicted proteins | sample PeaSoiSIISIP2007_FD_187696 | JGI IMG/M metagenome (GOLD analysis project Ga0209415, IMG submission 187696) | Peat soil microbial communities from Weissenstadt, Germany - SII-SIP-2007 (SPAdes) (version 2) | ecosystem: Environmental > Terrestrial > Soil > Wetlands > Peat | place: Germany... | reverse complement strand
CGGCGCCGTCTGGGATCACGTCGACCTGATCCTGTAGTTGAGAGGGGACGTCGCAGAGCGCGGGCAGGGCCGGCCGGCAGGCCGGCCCTGTTCCCTGCCCGGCCTCCCGCGCGGCGATCCGCGGGCTGGCTTTGTGCCGCTCCGCCGGCTAGATTGCCGAGTGGTGTAGGGGTCAGACCAATGTCGCTGAAGCCACGTATTCAGATCCGACAGCGCAGCGCCCGCGTGGGCGCGTGCTCGCTGGCGCCGCGATGAGCCCCAGCCTCTCAGCGCGCCTGCTCGGCACCCAGTCCGATCAGCGGCTCGCAGAGCTGGTCGGCAAGGGCCACGAGCGTGCCTTCGAGGCGATCGTCCACCGCTACAGGCGCCCGCTGCTCAGCTACTGCCGGCGCATGGGCCTGAGCGACTCGCGCGCCGAGGACGTGGTGCAGCAGTCGCTGCTGAAGGCCTGGCTCGCGCTCCAGAGCGGGACGTCCGTGCGCGAACTGCGCCCGTGGCTGTACCGCATCGCGCACAACACGGCGGTCAACGCGATTCGCAGCTTCCGCGACGACAGCGCCGTGCTGGACGCCACCAGCCCCGACCTGCTCAGCGGCGAGTCCGAGCTGGAGCGCAGGATCGCGGCGCGGGCCGCGCTCAGCGACGTCGCGGCGCTGCCGCCGATGCAGCGCGATGCGATCCTGATGAGCGCGATCGACGGCCGCTCCCACGACGAGGTAGCGCTCGCCATGGGGATAAGCAGCGGGGCCGTACGCGGCCTGCTCTACCGCGCGCGCGTCGCGCTGCGCGGCGCAGCTGCCGCCCTCACCCCGCAGCCGCTGATCAGCTGGGCCAGCGGCGGAGCGGGACGCCTGGCGCCGACCGCGGGCAGGATCGCCGAGCTCTCGGGCTCGGGCGCCGGCGACGCGGGCGCCACATTGCTGAAGGGCGTCGCCGTCGCGGTCACGGCCGCCGTGGCCGCGGGAGCGGTCCTGGTGCCCCTCCACCACGCCAGGTCCCACCAGGCCCGTCGCCCGACCGCACCGGCCGGCGCGGCAGCCGCATCGACGCCGCTACTCGCCTCCTCCGGCGGAGCGCGGAGCGCGAGCGCTCCCAGCCTCGCCACGGTCGCGCCCCGGGGCACCGGCACCGGCGTCGCGCGCACGGTCGTCACTGCGCCGCTGCAGCCGACACGCGAACGAGCCTCCTCGCCCGCCGGCGGCGGGCGCGGTGGTCACGGCGGCGGCTCGACGGTGACCGCCCCCACGACGACGGGTCCCAGCCAGGTTCAGAGCTCAACGGGCGCAGCACCGGTCGGCTCGAGCGCCGGCGCGGGCCACCCCGTCGAAGGCACCAGCGCTGCGCCGCCGAGCGGGCAGCCGCCGAGCAGCGCGCCACCGCCCCCCGGGGGAGGCTCTGAAGGCACGAAATCACCCGGTGGCGGCAGCGGCGGCTCCGAAGCGGAACACGAGAAAGAGGAAGAGGGCGGGGAAAGCACCGGGCACGGCGGAGACGAAGCCGAGGAAGCCGAAGAGAAGGCCGAACGCGAAGCCGAGGAAGCGCGCGAACGCAAAGAGCGCGAAGCCGAACAGGCCCGCGAACGCGAAGCCGGCAAAGACCACTGAGGGCGTTACGCGTGCGCGCTCGCTGCGATCGCGAGCACACCCAGCACGATCGCCGCAACCACCACGACCGCCGATACGAAACTTCCCGAGAACCGTGACACAGCCCCTCCCGTCCTTGATCGATCATCCGTGCGTGCGGCCAACCGCGGTCGGGGAGCCCTGGCCCTGCGGTCCCTCACCGCGCCCGACACGGTAAGACACGCTAACCGACCTGATGTCACGGCGCTGTTAGCGAGCTCTTAGGCGCACGCGCCTGGCGCCGCCTCGAGGAAGAAGGAGGGCGCGGCGCCTATCCTGCCGTGACCGTGATCAGACGGCGAATAGGACGGGCGCTGGACTGGCGCTTCGCGGGCGTCGTCGCGCGCCTGGATGCGCTCTCGGGCCGGATGAATCAGCTCGAGCGCCGGCTCGAGTCGGTTCAGCTCATGCTCGAGCACCGCGTGCAGCCGATGCTGCGCGCGATCGTGGCCGAGGAGTCCGAGAACCGGCGCAGGCTGCATGCCGCGCGAGCGGCCGCCGACTACGAGGCGGCATATCTCGATCCAGACCCGCTGGTGTCGGTCACGCTCGCCACCCACGACCGCCCGCGCACGCTAGTGGAGCGCTCGCTGCCGTCGGTGCTCGCACAGACCCACACCAACCTGGAGGTGCTGGTCGTCGGCGACGCGGCAGCACCGGACGTGGCCGAAGCCGTGGCTGCGCTCGGTGATCCCCGCATCAGCTACGCGAACCTCAGCCAGCGCGTGACCGCGCATCCCGACGCCAGGCGCCACCAGCTGGTGGGCAGCACGATGCCGCGCAACGAGGCCGCACGTCGCGCAAGGGGGCGATGGCTACTCCACTTCGACGACGACGACCACCTGCGTCCAGACGCGGTGGCCTCGTTGCTCGAGCTGGCGCGGCAGGAGCACGCCGAGGTGGCCTACGGCGGGTTCGAAGAGCATTATCCCGGCGGCCGCACATCGCGCGCGATCGCCTTTCCGCCCACAGCCGGCTGCTTCGGATGGCAGGGCGCGATCGTGCATGCCGGGCTCAGGTTCTTCGAGCGCGAGCTGGTGGCCGCTCACCTCGAATCGGCAGGCGACATGTATCTGCTCGAGCGCATGCTCAGAGCCGGCGTGCGGTTTGGGGGGCTCGATCAGATCGTCTGGGACTACTACGCATCGGCTCGGTGGGAGGCATCGTCCTCGCCATAGCCGTCGCCGTAGCGCAGCACGCGAGCCGGGTTGCCCACCACGACCGCTCCCTCGGGCACGTCGCGCAGCACGACCGCGCCTGCTCCGATCACGGCCGAGGGCGCGATCCGCACCTCTGGTGCGACCACGGCGCCGACGCCGAGGAAGCAGCCCGCACCGAAGTGGCAGCCGCCCCCCGTGACGACGCCGGGTCCGATCGTGACGTGGTCGGCGATCTCGCAGTGATGTCCGACCGAGGCCCCGCGGTTGATCATGCAGCTCGCGCCGGCGTGCACGCCCGCGGCCACGATCGCGCCGGCGTTGACGAAAGCACCCTCGGCCAGCGTCGCGCTGCGCGCGACCACGGCGGTCGGGTCGATGAGCGAGACCATGCTCGTGAATCCGCGCGAGCGGGCGTCGGCGATCGCGGTGCGCCGGTGCGACGGGGTGATCAGCGCGACCGCGAACGGGAGCGCAGTGAGGGGCGCGGCAAGCTCGTCGGCCTCGACGAGCCCGGAGACCTCGGCTGGAACGTCCGTGCCCGGGAGGTTGCGCACGCAGGCCGCGAGCTCCCAGCCGAGACGGCCCACCGTCTCGATCGCCTCGGCCGCATAGGGGCTCGAGACCGCATAGAGGACTAGCTTCACGTCTCCGTCCGGCTCATCGCGTTCTCGCGCGGAACGCCGCTCGACGCTCCGCGCGGGCGACGGGAAAGCCTCCGAAGCGATCTCGCACGAGGGTATGATCGCAGCGATGGCTCTAGAGAACGACGGAGGCGCCTGCCGCGGCTCGGTCTCCGTTTTCGCCGACGCGCGCGGGGCGTTGACCCTCGCGGACTTTCACACGCTGCCGTTCGTCCCGGACCGCGCCTACGTCCTGAGCGGCATCCCCGACGGCGCCCGTCGCGGTGGCCACGCCCACCGCGATCAGCACAGGTTCCTGGCGGTGGTATGCGGGCGCGCGACGGTGGAGCAAGACGACGGGCGCAAAGTGGAGCGCCACGAGCTCGCTGCGGGGGAGTCGCTCCACGTGCCGCCAGGGGTGTGGCACGAGCTGCAGGCGCTCGGCGATGAGCTCGTGGTGCTCGTGCTCGCCTCGGGGCGGCACGATCCCAACGGCTACGTGCATGCTCGCGACGAGTTGGCGCTGCCGGTCACCTCGCAAACCACGTCGGCCTGAGCGTCGGTCAGCCAGGGGTCGAACGGGAGGCTCAGCACGAGCCGCGAGAGGTTCTCGGCGGCCGAGAATCCTCCGCTCCCGGCAAAGGCGCTCAGCCGCGGTGGGAGCGGCTGATAGTGGACCGCGCTGCCAACGCCCCGCCGTGCCATCTCCGCGCGCAGCCCGTCACGAGCGCGGTGGGTCACGACGAACTGGTGCCAGGCCGGCTCGCGGCCGTCGGCAGCCGGCTGTGGCAGGCCGAGCTCGGGCGCGGAGGCAAGCGCGTCGCGGTAGCGGCGCCCGAGCGCCCGCAGCCTGTTCAGCGCCGGCTCGAGCTCCGCCAGCCGACTCCTCAGCACCGCGGCCTGCAGCTCGTCCAGCCGCGAGTTCGGCCCGATCGCCACGGCATCCGACGGCGGCGAGCCCTGGCCGTAGCAGCGGAGCTGGCGCACCGCGCGCGCAAGCTGCTCGTCGTCGGTCGTGACGGCGCCCGCGTCTCCAAGCGCGCCAAGGAGCTTCGTCGGATAGAAGGAGAAGGCGGTTGCGTCGCCGATCGCGCCCACCCGCAGCTCGCCCTCGCGCGCGCCGTGCGCGTGCGAGGCATCCTCCACCAGCAGCAGGCCGTCGCGGTCCGCCAGCGCGCGTAGGCTCGCCATCGGAGCCAGGCGCCCGAACAGGTGGACGCCCACCAATGCGGCCGTTCGGGGGCTGATCGCCGCGCCCACGGCCCGCGGGTCCACGAGCCCCGTTCGCGAGTCCACGTCTGCGCCCACCGGGCGGGCTCCGGTCAGCGCCACGGCCATCCACGTGGCGGGTGCCGTGTAGGCGGGGACTATCACCTCGTCCCCCTGACCGATCCCGGCACCCCTCAGGATCAGGCTGAGCGCGGCTGTGCCGCTACCGACGCCGATCGCATAGGCGGCCTCGTTGAAGCCCGCCCATTCCTCCTCGAAGCTCGCCACCTCCGGCCCGAGCACGTAGCGACCCGAACGAACGACCCTCAACAGGGCGGCCTCTGTCGCCGCACCCCTCGAGGCGAGGGCGGCGCTCAAGTCGCAAAACGGGATCCTCAGCTCCACGCGTAGCATCCTGACAAGCGCGGGTCAAGCACCCCTGCGGGGCACAGGCAGGTCAAGGACGCACCGAGCGTGTCCCCTCGTTAGCCGCTGGTGTTGCGCGGAGCCCCTGAGGGGTCGATAGCCAAGCGTGACGCGGACGCAGGAAGCGAAGTGTGCTCTGCACACGAGCGACCGAGGACAAAGTCACGCGCCGGCTATCGGCCCCTCAGTCAGCCGCAGCCGGTGTTGTTGCCGCACGACGAGCAGGTGTAACAGGACCCCGTGCGCTGCATCATCCCGCCGCACTGACTGCAGGCAGGTCCCAGGTCGAGGCCCTGCAGGCGCGCGGGGACAACCGGCGGGCTGTCCGTCAGGGAGGCAGCGGCGGGCGTGCCCTCCGCGGCTCCCGCCGCCTGCGGCGAGGGCGCGGCGCCTGCGTTGGCAGGCCCGGCGGTGTCCGATGAGGCGACCGCCTGGGCGGCGTCCTGGGCGGCCTTGCGCGAGCGCACCGCGGGCGTGAGTATCCCCAGCTCCTCCTGGGCGTCCGTGTCCAGAAAGCGGGAGGCCAGCCAGCGCATGATGTAGTCGGGCATCGACTTCGCGAACGGGATCTCCGGGTTGCCAGTGATGCCCTCCGGCTCGAAGCGCATGTAGCTGAACTTCCGCACGAGCGTCTCCAGCGGCACGCCGTACTGCAGCGCGATCGAGATCGCGGTCGCGAACGAGTTCATCATGCCGCGCAGCGTGGAGCCCTCCTTGCCGATGTCGGTCAGGAAGATCTCCCCGACCGAGCCGTCCTCGTACATGCCCGCGGTGATGTAGCCCTCGTGGCCCGCGATCGCGAACTTGTGCGTAATCGACTGGCGCTCGCGCGGCATCCGCTTGCGGCGCGGACCGGCGTCGGCGAGCGCCTTGGCGACGGCCTGCGCGACCACGTCCTCGACGTCCGTGGGTGCGCCCTGCTGCGCGTCGGTGCGCAACGCCTGCGCGGTCTTGGATCCGTCGCGGTAGACCGCGAGCGCCTTGATGCCGAGGCGCCACGCCTGGATGTAGGCGTCGGCGATGTCCTCCACGGTGGCCTCCTGGGGGAGGTTGACCGTCTTGGAGATTGCGCCGGAGATGAACGGCTGCACCGCGCCCATCATCTTGATGTGGCCCATGTGCGAGATCGCCCGCTCGCCCACCGCTACGTCGAACACCGGCAGGTGCTCGTCCTTGAGCCCGGGCGCGCCCAGGATCGTGCCGTGCTCGGCGAGGTGGGCCTCGATCTGCTCGACCTCCTGCTCGGTGTAGCCGAGCGTCTGCAGGGCGAGCGGCACGGTGCGGTTGACGATCGTCATCTGCCCGCCGCCGACCAGCTCCTTGAACTTGACCAGCGAGAAGTCCGGCTCCACGCCGGTGGTGTCGCAGTCCATCAGGAAGGAGATCGTCCCGGTGGGCGCGAGCACGGTCGCCTGGGCGTTGCGGTAGCCCATCCGCTCGCCGAGCTCCACGGCCTCGTCCCACGAGCGCCGCGCCGCGGCGAGCAGCTCGCCGTCGAGGTGGGGCGCCTCGGGGATCGTGTAGGCCGCGTCGCGGTGCATGCGCATCACGTGGTTGTGCTCCTGGCGGTTCTCCGCGTAGCGCTCGTAGGGGCCCATCGCGCCGGCCACCTCCGCCGAGCGCCTATAGGCCCGGCCTGTCATCAGCGCGGTGATCGCCGCTGCCGCCGCGCGGCCCTCGTCGGAGTCGTAGGGCATGCCGTTGCTCATCAGGTAGGCACCGAGGTTGGCGTAGCCGAGCCCGAGCTGGCGGAACGCGCGTGCGTTGACGCCGATCTCCTCGGTCGGGTAGCTGGACGGTCCGACGACGATCTCCTGGGCCAGCAACATGATGTCCACCGCGTGCTCGAAGGAGGCCACGTCGAACGCGCCGTCGGGGCGGCGGAACTTCATCAGGTTCAGGGATGCGAGGTTGCAGGCGGAGTCGTCCACGTGCATGTACTCCGAGCAGTTGGCCACGACGACGCCGTCGACGATGTAGGAGTGGTGCAAGGGCTCAGTGAGGTTGTAGACGGCCTCCTGGCCGTCGTCGTCCCGGTCCACGAGTGTCGTGGACGTCTTCGTCCGGTAGAGCGTCCGCTCGCCGACCAGGCTTTCGACGGCTCCCTGCTTGCGCGGGCACGAGAAGCCGATCTCTGCCGCGAAGCGCGCCAGGTCGCTGCCGGTGATGCGCAGATCAAAGCCCTCGCGCGAGGGGTACTCGACGGTCGTGCCATCCTTGCGGGTGTAGGAGAAGCTGCTCCCCGAGCTATCGCTGATGCGATAGATCCGAGCACGGATGCCGCAGGTCGACAGCAGTCGCTGGACGTCCTTGAGCAGGCCGTTGCTGCGGCTTCCGAGCCCGACGTAGCGGCTCGCCTTTCCGCCCGCCTCCACACGCGACACGCAGCCGTCGGCTCCAAACAGGCCCCGAAGGAAAGCGCCCTGCACCTCCGGCGGCGCGGTGAAGATCGCGTTCGGCACCCGCTTCTCGTGCGCCCGCGCAGAGGTCGCGCCGAGTCCGCGGAACAGCTCCCGCACAGCCTGGCTCCCCGCGCGCAGCTGCACGGTGCCGTTGGCCATCACCTGTCGGGAGACACCGCCGATCAGCTCCCGAAGCAAGGCCTCATGACTGTCAGCGAGCCCATCGTCGATGTCATCGCCGCCGTATACCCAGCCGGTCTGCACGTCGGTCAGCCAGCCGTCGCCGATCAGGTGGCCGGTGAGCTCTCCCAGGCCCTCGCTCCAACGCTCCGGCAGCTCGCGGTAGGTCGCCGAGCCACCTCGCACGACCGACCTCGCCGCGATCTCGACCTTCACAGGCAGCGTCCAGCTCGCCTCCTCCGCGGGGGTGGAGCTGTCGTTGAGGAGGACGCGATCCACCCGGGTGAGCTCGTCTGCGCGCACGTACCCGCGATCAAGCGTCCAAATGCGATGGTTGGGCGTGCAGCGCAGCTCGCCGCCGTTGGCGAAGCGCAGTCGCACGATTGGCTTGACACCGTTGCGCATGAATGCGACCGGCTTAGTGGCCGCGACGCCTTCGTCGGGTCGATCCGCGGTCGCCCGGTGCGTGTACACCCGGAAGTCCTCGCCAGCCTCGCCGCGAGCGACGAGCTCGGCGATAGGCAGGAGACCTACGGTCGTGTGCACCCGAGCATCGGCGGGGAAGCACGGGTTGGACGCGTTGATGCGCCCGCTGTTGGGGCAGGTGTGCCAGCTGTTGATCGTCGTGTCGTACTGCACGCCGGGGTCCGCGCAGCGCCAGGCCGCCTCGGCGATCTCGCTCATCAGCTGGCGCGCGCCTACCGGCTCGCCGACGGGCTCGCCGGTCGTCCGCGAGAGCAGCCGCCACTCGCCGTCCTCCTCCACGGCTCGCATGAACTCCTCTGTCACGCGCACAGAGTTGTTCGCGTTCTGGTACTGGATCGACTTGAAGCCATCGCCGTCGATCGACATGTCGAAGCCCGCGTCGCGCAGCGCCTCGGCCTTGTCCTCCTCATGGGCCTTGCACCAGATGAAGTCTTTGATGTCGGGGTGGTCCACGTCGAGCACGACCATCTTCGCTGCGCGGCGCGTCTTGCCGCCGGACTTGATCGTGCCCGCCCACGAGTCCGCGCCGCGCATGAACGACACGGGGCCCGAGGCGGTGCCGCCCTTGGCCAGCGGCTCCATCGAGCCGCGGATGTTCGACAGGTTGATGCCCGAGCCCGAGCCGCCTCTGAAGATCATCCCCTCCTTGGTGTTCCAGGCGAGGATCGACTCCATCGTGTCCTGCACGCTGAGGATGAAGCAGGCCGAGCACTGCGGGCTCTCCTCGAAGCCCACGTTGAACCACACAGGCGAGTTGAACGCGGCCAGCTGGTGCAGCAGGATGTGCGTCAGCTCGTGGTTGAACGTGCGCGCGTCCTCTTCGCTTGCGAAGTAGCCGCTCGCGCGCCCCCAGCCGGTGATCGTGCCGGCCACGCGGCTGATCATCTCCTTGACCGAGTGCTCGCGCTCCGGGGAGCCGAGCTGACCGCGGAAGTACTTCTGGGCGACGATGTTGGTCGCGTTCTGCGACCAGCTCTTGGGGAACTCGACGTCCTTCTGCTCGAAGGCCACACGGTCGCCGTGTCCGATGTGGGCGTCGCGCAGCTCCCACTCGACGGAGTCGAACGGGTGGGTGCTAGGGGTGGTGAAGAAGCGTCCGATGGATAGCGCCTCGCCGGATGCTGCCTGAGGGACGTTGGTGGGCTGCGTGGCGGGGTTCATCGGGCCTTCCTCCTCTGCTGTGCGCCCTCGCGGGACGCCTGCTCGACTCGGTCAAAAATGGGGCGGGTCGAGCATCCTCTCTCACCCTCCGGCGGAAGATTTCTCGTATGTCCGATGCCTCAATTTTACTAGGAATAGAGCGGGATTCAGGGGCTAATGCCGTCCGGAAAGGGTCGCTAGAAAGATGCTCATCGCTGTGTGCGGATGTTCCGCTCGGCTCAGGCCGGAGGAAACGATGAGGTCCGCGCGATCCAGCAAAATGCAGGAGTCTGTCCGAGGGTTAGGTAGCACTTCCTGCCGAGCCCTTTGACCCGAGGCGGTCGACTTGCGCGACGGTTGCCCCTACCGCCCGAGCCGCATCCAGTCGCCGAGTTCTGCGGCGGTGGCCGACGCGCGGTAGCCGGCCTCTGCGATCGAGTGGCGCAGCGAGAGCGTCCAGCGTGGTTCGAAGGCGGTCATCCGCGTGAGCGCCCAGGCGGCGCAGCACAGCACGATCAGCGCGGCCGCCGCGGCGAGCGCGATCGCCGCGCTCGATGTCCCGCCGGTGCGCTTGGGCGCCGGGCGCGCCACGATCACCGCGGTGGCGCCTGGCTGGGCCGGGATTGCCGAGCCCGGGGCCGCTGTGCCCGCGGGACTGCCGGTGACGGCGGGCACCGTCGGCGTGGTCGTCTGCCCACTCGGCGCGGTGGCGGGCGGCGCGGCGGCGGTGACGGTGGCGGGCGGCGCGGTGGTGCCGCCGGCGGCGGGGACCGTGTTGAGGCCGGGGCCGCCTTCGGCGCCCAGCGCGGGCGCGGCTGCGGCGAGCGCAGCGATCGCCGTGATCAGGGCGGTGAGCGCGCGGAGGCGCAAGCGTGGTCGCGCGGGAACCATGGTGGCGCCCATGCTAGTTGCCGGGGTCGCCGGGCAGGCCCAGTCCGTCGAGCGCGGCGAGCGCCAGCTCGAGCACCTGGGCGGGCGCGAGCGTGGCGTCGATCGCGCGGATGCGCTGCGGCTCGGCGCGCGCGAGCTGCTCGTAGGCGGCGGCGATCGCCGCGAAGAAGTCCTCGCCCTCGCGCTCCAGCCGGTCGGGCTCGAGCGCGCGCTCGTGCTGGCGCGCGCGGCCCTGGGCGGGGGTGATGCGCAGCAGCAGCGTACGGTCGGGCACGAGCAGGCCGGTGGCGAACAGGTTGATCGCCCGCACCTCCTCCACGCCGAGCGCACGGCCGGCGCCCTGATAGGCGAGCGAGGAGTCGATGAACCTGTCGAGCAGCACGACCGTCCCCTCCTCCAGCAGCGGCTCGATCCGCTCCTGCACGAGCTGCGCGCGGGCGGCCGCGTAGAGGAGCGCCTCGGCGCGCGGGGAGACCTCCAGGCGGGGATCCTTGACGAGGTCGCGGATGCGCTCGGAGACCGCCACGCCGCCCGGCTCGCGCAGCAGCTCCACGCTCGCACCGCGGGCGGCGAGCCCGCCGGCGAGCGCCGAGGCCAGCGTCGACTTGCCGGCCCCGTCGAGCCCCTCGATCGTGATCAGCCTGCCGCGGGCCACGCGCGCACCGTACCTGTGCGCCCGCGCGCCCGCTCTGGCGCCGTGCGGGCGCGCGCTAGCTTCGGCGGGTCTAGCATGCGGTCGGTGAGCGTTGCCGAGCGATCCCCCGAGCCCGCGGCCGAGCGGGCGTCGCGGCTGCTCCCGGGCATCGACGCCCACCCGCACGCCCGCGCGGTGCTCGGCGCGGCGCTGCCGCCGCAGGGCGCGCCGTCGCACGCCTACCTGTTCCACGGGCCCGCCGGCACGGGCAAGCGCGCGGTCGCGCGCGCATTCGCCGCGGCCCTGCTGGCGGACGGCAGCGAGCACCCCGAGGGGGTGGCCGAGCGGGTCGCCCGCGGCGCCCACCCGGACCTCACCTGGGTGGTCCCCTCGGGCGCCGCGGAGATGCTCGTTGCGGACATCGAGCAGCCGGTCGTGGCGGCCGCCGCCCACACCCCGTTTGAGTCCTCGCGGCGGGTGTTCGTGATCGAGGCGGCGGACACGATGAACGACCAGGCTGCCAACCGCATGCTCAAGACGCTCGAGGAGCCGCCTGCGTTCGCCCACCTGCTGCTGCTCAGCGAGCGCCGCGAGGACGTGATGGCCACGATCGCCTCGCGCTGCCTGCACGTGCGCTTCGACCCGCTTCCCGCGGAGCGGATCGCAGAGCGCCTGCCGGGGGTGGACGCCGAGCGCGCGCTCGCCTGCGCGCGCCTGGCCGAGGGCGACGCGGGCCTCGCCGCGAGGCTCGCCGGCGAGGAGGGCGAGCGGCTGCGGGCGGGCGCGCAGGGGCTCGCGCGCGCGGTGCTCGCCGGCGAGACCGACGAGCGGCCCTGGCTGGGGCTGCTGGAGGCGGCCAGGTCCGCGGGCGCGCAGGCGGGCGAGCTCGCGCAGGAGCGCCTGGCGGCCGAGCTCGAGCTCGTGCCCAGCCGCGAGCGCCGGCGCTATGAGCGTGAGGCGCTGGACGCACGGCGGCGCGGTGAGCGGCGCGTGCGCACGCGCACGCTCGACCTCGCCCTGCGCCTGTGCGAGCTGTGGCTGCGCGACGTGCTCTGCATCTGCGAGGGCGCGCCCGAGCTGATCCTCGCGAGCGACCGTCGCGATCAGCTCCAGCAGGACGCCGAGGGGCGCAGCCCCGTCCCGCTGCGGGCGGCGATCGCGCTCGTGGGCGACGCGCGCCTGAGCCTCACGCTGAACGTGTCCGAGGAGCTCGCGCTGGAGGCGCTGGCCTACCGGCTCGCGGTCCTGCTCGCCCGCTGAGCCCGCCTGCGGCGCCTGCTCAGCCGATCGACCCGAGGTTGGGCTCGATCCCGTAGGTGTCGAACGCCATGAACCTCGAGAACTGCCGGTTCTCGGGACCGTGGAAGTCGGCCGAGCCGGTGGTGAGCAGCCCGAGCTCGGCGGCCCGGGTCGCGAGCAGGCGCGTCTGGGGCTCGTCGTGGGTGATGTAGAAGGCCTCCACGCCGTCGATGCCCAGCTCGAAGAAGCGTTCGAGGCTTTCGAGGACTTCGCCGTCGTCGGCGATGTCCCAGAAGGGGTGCGCCCAGATCGCCACGCCGCCCGCGTCGTGGATCGCGTCGATCGCCTCGCCGACCGTGGGGGTCTCGCGCATGCGGAAGGCCGGCTTGCCCTCGATCAGGTAGCCGCGGATCAGCGAGCCGACGTCGTCGATCTGCTCTTCGCGCAGGCGCTCTGCGTTGGCGGGCGCGCCGAGCACCGCGGCGGCGAGATGCGGGCGGCCGATCGGCTTCTCGGCGGCGATGCGCTCGTCGATCTCGCCGCGGTCGAGCTCGAAGCCGCACTCCGCCAGCGCGGCGGCCATGCGCAGCGTGCGCTTCTCCCTGTCCGCCAGGAACTCCTCCAGGCGGCTGGTCATCGGCGGCCCGGTGTGGTCGATGTTGTAGCCGAGGATGTGCAGTTCGCGCGGCGCTGGCGCGCCGTCGTCCACCGCGGAGATCTCCACGGCGGGCACCACCCGCACGCCCAGGCGCTCGCCCGCCGTCAGCGCCTCGGAGACGCCGCTGGTGGTGTCGTGGTCGGACAGCGCCAGCAGCTCCACGCCGGCGTCCGCCGCGCGCTGCACGACCTCCGCGGCTGCGAGCGCGCCGTCGGAGTGGGTGGAGTGGGCCTGCAGGTCGAACCTAGGTGGCATTGGGCGAACGCAGCGTATGCGATCGCCTCAGCAGGCAGCGCGCTCGCACCGCCGGCCGCGCGCGTGTGTCGGCGCGCGGCGGGGCCATAAAGCGGGCCACGCGGCCGGCGAGGCCGTCGCGCATGGCTCGCACCGCGGCGTGGTACTCGCGCGCCTCCGGGTGCAGCAACTGCAGGCGCTCCGCGTCGGACTCCAGCAGCGCTGCGAGAGCCGCCTCGGTCTCGGCCGCGCGCCTGCACGCGTCCACCCACAGCACCTCCAGGTAGGCCAGCGCGGCGCCCAGCTGGTCCTCTGGGATCACGTCCGACTGCTCGAGTTCGCCCAGCAGCGGCACCACCTGGCGCGTCAGCCAGAGCTGCTCTCCGTGCGCGCGCAGCAGCAGGCAGATGTCCGACGAGTAGGAGCTCTCGGCGGGGTCGGTCATGGGCAAGGACGTGCGTCGTGGGGAGGGGCGTGCGAGGGCATGGGAAGGACGTGCGTGGTCATGAGAAGGGGCGTGCGTGGGGGGCGACCAAGGGAGGGATTTGGCTCTGTAGTTGCTTCGACTCGGGGGTGTCGCTGCTTTAGGTAGCGGGCCGCGCACTACACGCTTCTCCGGGCCCGCGGCGCTCCGCGGCGGTTGCGGGCGCCTCCGCCGTGCGGGCGCTGTCGTGCAGGCGCCCCGCGCGGCCGCCGCGTGCGCTCAAGAAACGACCTGGCACGGGCCGATGAACAAGCAAAGGCCCGGAAACTGAAGGGAGCCATGAGAGCTGTGCAGTCCGACCCGACCCGTCGCACGGCGGGACAGTATGCGCGCGCGACGGTGCTCCGGCTGCGCATGCGCACGCTCGTCATCCTCGGCGCGCTGGCGGTCGCCACGGCGCTGCTGGGCAGGACCTTCGGGCTGCACGACGCCCGCTTCCTTGCATCGGAGGTCGCGCTGCTGGTCAGCATGTTCGTGATCTCCCGCTACGTGCTGCCGCTCGTCGAGCGCCGCGACCGGGGCGCCCGCGGCGAGGAGCAGGTCGGCGCGCTGTTGGAGGAGCTCACCGAGGAGGGCTGGCGGGTGATCCACGACGCGAGCCTCGGCCACGGCAACGTGGACCACATCCTGATCGGCTCGCCGGGGGTGTTCACGATCGAGACCAAGAGCCATCCCGGACCGATCCGGGTGGGGCGCGTGCACGGGGCCACGCTCAGCCAGGCGCTCGCGCAGAGCGCTGCGCTGGAGCGCGCGACCGGCCTGCGGGCCGAGCCGCTGATCGTCTACAGCCGCGCCTGGGTGGACAGGCCGGGCGCGCGCCGCAAGGGCGTGCGGGTGATCCCCGCGCGCATGCTCGTGGGCTATCTCGCCAAGCGCGAGGGCGCGCTCTGCAGCGCGGAAATCGAGGAGGCCGAGACGCTGATCGCGGCCGCGCTGCTGGAGCGTGCCAGCGGCAACCGGGCGGTGCACGAGCGATGGCAGCTGATCCGCTGAGCGCCCACGCCGGCGCCGCAGCAGCCGGCGGGCGCTAGTTTGGTCATAGAGCATGTCGATCTCTCCCTTCACCGCCCGCCCGCGCTCGCCCGAGAGCGAAGGACGACGTGCGCGCATGGTCGTGCTGCTCGTCACGCTCGGGATCGCCGCCTCGCTGCTCGCCTACGCGATCTCGCCCACGGTCAGGCACGCGGTCGGCCACGCCGCCCACAGCGTCGGCCACGCGCTCGACCGCGACAAGGGCGAGCACAAAGCGAGCTCCACGAAGCCGGTCAAGAAGCCCGCGAGCCCGCACAAGACCGTCACGCAGCGCAGCACGCCGACGAAGGTGGACTGAGGGGCGGGCCACGCGGACAGCTGCGCTGATGGCGCAGTGCGGGCGGGCGCGGCGGCTGTGTTCGCCGACCGCGTATGACAATTGTTATACGGCGTGGAGGCGGACATGTGGACTGCGCGCCGCGGCAACCGGCGCAGACGGCCGGGGGAGTAGCGTGTGGGCATGGCCACGAGCACGCGAGCGGCCGGAGCGCCGGGGCGGGCGGCCCGCGCGTCCGCGGGCGAGGGCGGCCGGCTGCCGCCCGGGCCGCGGCTGCCGCCGCTGCTGCAGACGGTGCTGTGGGCGATCGCGCCGACGTGGGCGATGGATCGCTGGGCGGCGCGGCTCGGCGACAGCTTCACGGTGACGTTCTGGCCGAGCGGCATGCAGCTCGTGCTGATCAGCGACCCGGACGCGGTCAAGACGGTGTTCACGGCGGACCCCGAGGTGGCCCCGTCGGCCGCTGCGAGCTCACCGGTGGCGCCGGTGATGGGGCGCAGCTCGGTGGTCGTGCTGACCGGGCCCGAGCACATGCGCCAGCGCAAGCTGCTGCTGCCCCCGTTCCACGGGGAGCGCATGCGCGAGTACGGCGAGGTGATCGTGGAGGCCACCCGCCGGGACATGGCAGGCTGGCCGCTGGGCAGCCCGATGCGCCTGCAGGCGCACACGCGCGCGATCACGCTGGAGGTGATCCTGCGGGCGGTGTTCGGCGTGGAGGCCGAGCGCATGGGGCCGCTGCGGGGCGCGATCGGCGCGCTGCTCGACCCGACGCACACGCTGGTGATGCTGCGCTTCGCGCTCTCCTCGCGCAACTTCGACAGCGCGCCACGCGAGATCAGGCACGCGCTCGCGCGCCTGGACGGGCTGATCTTCGAGGAGATCGAGCGCAGGCGCGCGGCGTCCGACCTGGACAGCCGCACGGATATCCTCTCGATGCTGCTGCTCGCGCGCGACGAGGACGGCCGGCCGATGACCGACGGCGAGCTGCGCGACGAGCTGGTCACGCTGCTGCTGGCCGGCCACGAGACGACCGCCACGGCGGTGGCCTGGGCGGTGGAGCGCCTGGTGCGCAGCCCCGACGTGCTCGCGCGCCTGCTCGCGGAGATCGACGCGGGCGAGGGGGATGAGTACCTGACGGCGGTGGTGCACGAGACGCTGCGCGTGCGGCCCGTGGTGCCGCTGGTCGCGCGGATGCTCACCGAGAGCATGCAGGTCGGGCGGTGGGAGCTGCCGCGGGGCACCCGCGTGGCGCCCTCGATCTATCTCACCAACCGCAACCCGCGCGTGTACGAGCGCCCGCGCGAGTTCCGCCCCGAGCGCTTCCTCGGGGAGGCGCCCGAGACCTTCTCCTGGATCCCCTTCGGCGGCGGCATCCGCCGCTGCATCGGCGCGTCCTTCGCGCTGCAGGAGATGAAGCTGATCCTGGGGACCGTGCTCGCCGAGCTAGAGCCGAGCCGGCCGCCGGGGCCCGCGTGGCGCCGGGGCGAGTGGGTGCGACGGCGCGCGGTCACGCTCGTGCCCGCCGCCGGCGGTCGGGTGGTCTGGCGCAGAAGGAGCGCTGCCCGTCCTGGATGAGGGGCCGCCTGTGGGCGGCCTGCGTGCGTGCGCGTGGCCGGCGCCCGCGCGAGCGCCGGGACCGCGTGGCGGTCCCGGCCGGGGCGCCGGGTAGCTTGCCGGACATGCACGCGCACACATCGAGCGCGGGAGCGTCCGGCTCGTCGGCCGGCTCGCCTGCGATGCCCGAGCAGCTGCTGGCGCGCTTTGGCCTGCAGGAGTTCAGGCCGGGCCAGCGCGAGGCGGTGGCGGCCGCGCTCGCGGGCCGCGACAGCCTGGTGGTGATGCCCACGGGCGGCGGCAAGTCGCTCTGCTACCAGCTCCCGGCGCTGGCGGGGGCTGGGCTCGTAGTCGTGGTGAGCCCGCTGATCGCGTTGATGGCCGACCAGTGGCGCCGGCTACGCGAGGCGGGCGTGCACGGCACGATGCTCGCCTCGGGGATGGCCGAGGGCCACAACGAGCAGGCGCTGCGGGAGATCGAGTCGGGCGAGACGCAGCTCGTGCTGGCCGCACCCGAGCGCTTCGCCTCGCGCGCCTTCGGCGCTGCGCTCGCGCGCCGGACGGTGGGCCTGTTCGTGGTCGACGAGGCGCACTGCGTGGCCGAGTGGGGGCACGACTTCCGGCCGGACTACCTGCGCCTGCACGACGCGATCGCCTCGCTCGGCCGCCCGCCCGTGATGGCGGCCACGGCGACCGCCACGCCGCGAGTGGCGGAGGAGATCGCGGCCCGCCTGGGGCTGCGCGACTGGGTGTCGATCCGCTCGGGCTTCGACCGCCCGAACCTGGCCTTCGACGTGGTGAGCCTCGACGGCAAGGGCACGGTGGCGCGCAAGCGGGCGGCGCTGCTGCACGTGCTCGGCGCGAGCGGTGCCGGCGCCGGCGCGCAAGCCACGCGGCCGGCGATCGTGTACTGCGGCACGCGCAAGGACACCGAGCAGGTGGCCGCGCTGATCGGCGAGCAGGGCATCCCCACAGTTGCCTACCACGCCGGCATGAGCCCGCAGGCGCGGACGGCGAGCCAGCGGGCGTTCATGGAGGGTGCGGCGGAGGTGGTGGTGGCGACGAACGCGTTCGGCATGGGCGTGGACAAGGCGGACGTGCGCACGGTCGCCCACTGGGCGCTGCCGACGAGCCTGGAGGCCTACTACCAGGAGGCGGGCAGGGGCGGCCGCGACGGGGCGCCCGCGCGCGCCCTGCTGCTGGCCGCGCGCATGGACCTGGGGCGGCTGATCAGGTTCATCGAGGAGCGCCAGACGAGCGTGGAGGACGTGCGACGCTACGTTGCCAGGCTGCGTGGCGCCGCGCAGGACGGCGAGGTGGCGGTCGGCCACGGCGAGCTCGACGAGCGCGGACGCGTGCTGCTGTCGATCGCCGAGCGCGCCGGCGCGGTGGAGCTCGCACCGGGGGGGCGCGAGGGCCTGCTCGTGACGCTCACCGGTCGCGGCAGCCCGCGCCTGGCGCACGCTGCAATCGCCGCGGCGCGGGACCGCAGCTGGGGGTCCTACCGCTCGATCGAGCGCTACATGTCCGCGAGCACGTGCAGGCGCCGCCAGATCCTCGACCACTTCGGCGACGAGGAGCCGGGCGCGCCGACGGGCCGCTGCTGCGACGTGTGCGACCCCGACAGCGCGCTCGCGCAGGCGCTGCTGGCGCCCCCTGCGACGGCCGCTCGCGGGAGGACGCGCGGCGCTCGCGCGGGACGCGGCGCGGCACGGGCGCGGGATGCGCAGCCGTCGGGCGCGCCCGTCGACGCGGAGCAGTTCGAGGCGCTGCGGGCCTGGAGGATGGAGCGTGCGGATGGCGCTCCGGCCTACACGGTGGCGGCCAACGGCGTGCTCGAGGATGTGCTGCGGGAGCGTCCGGCGAGCGTGCAGGAGCTGATCGGCATCAGGGGGATCGGCCCGGCGTTCTGCGAGAAGCACGGCGACTCGCTGCTGGCGGCGCTGGCCGACCTGGACGCTGGCGGCGAGGTCACCGCCATGTCGTCGGGCGCGGCGCGCACGACCCGATAGCGCTCAGCGGTCCGCCGGCGCGAGCGCGGGCGCGTCCACGCTGATCGCACGCCAGCAGGCGTCGGCGATCGCGGTGAGCTCCGCCGGTCCCAGGCGGCGGCCGTCGGCGGCGAGGCGGATCGCCGGAGCGAGCCCGAGCTCGTAGATCACCTCCAGCGGCAGCGGCGCGAGCCTGGCCGCGAGATCGGGGCGCTGTGCCTCCGCCAGCAGCGGGTCGCCGCCGTGCTCGATCGATGCGGCGTGGGCGGCGGTCCTGTAGGGCGAGCAGTCGACCTGGAGCAGGAAGACCGCGTGATCGGGATTGGTGAGCAGGTGCGTGTGCAGCGCGAGCCACATCGCGCGAAAGCGCTGCGCGGGGTCGCCGTCGGGGTCGACGTCCGCGACCGCGGCGCGGGCGAGCTCGGCCTTCGTTTCCACGTAGGCGGCCACGATCAGCTCGTCCTTGGAGGAGTAGTAGGTGTAGGCCGTGCCGGTGGCCACGTGGGCGGCACGCGCGACCGCGCCCATCGAGGCGCCGTGGAAGCCGCGCGTGGCGACGAGCGCGCGCAGCGCCCGGCGCACCGCGGCCGCCCGGTCCGCTCCGCCCGAGGCCATCCGATCAGCCGCTGGCGTGCTCGGGCGTGGCGCGCCGGAGGTCGATCTGGAGCCCGGTCTCGCGTTCGGAGACCTCCCACAGCCGCGCGATCGCCCGCTCCAGGCCCACGCGCCGCAGGATCGGCCGGCGCACCGGCGGGCCGTTGTTGATGAAGCGCGGCGCGTAGAACTCGCCGCCCGCGGCCCGCGGGTCGGTGGCCGCGCGCAGCTGCGGCAGCGCGCCCGCCGCGGGGGACATACCGGTGCTGCCCGCGAGGCCGTGGAAGAACCGCTGCGAGAGGCCCCCGGAGGTCTCCTGCACGCTGACCGCCTGCAGGTCGGTGTTGGACAGGCCGGGGTGCGCGATCAGGCTCGCCGCGGGCGCGCCAGCGGCGCGCAGCCGCCGGTCCAGCCCGATGCCGAAGTGGAAGTTCGCGAGCTTGGACTGGCCGTAGGCGCGCCACGGCCCGTAGGAGCCCTCGAGGTTGGGGTTGCTCGGATCGACCGCACGGCCCATGTGGTGGGCGGTGCTCGTCACCGTGACGATCCGCGCGGCCGGCGCCGCCAGCAGCGCGGGCATCAGCAGCGCGGTCAGCGCGTAGTGGCCGAGGTGGTTGGTCGCGAACTGCATCTCGTAGCCGTCCACGCTGCGGCGCTCGGGGATGCCCATCACGCCCGCGTTGTTGACCAGGATGTCGATGCGGTCCTGCGCCGCGAGGATCCTCTCCGCGGCCTCGCGCACGGACTGCTGGGAGCTGAGGTCCATCTCGACCACCTGCAGGGAGGCGTCCGGCACCCCGGAGCGGATCTCCGCGACCGCCGCGTCGGCCTTCTGCAGGTTGCGCGCCGCTATCACCACGTCCGCGCCGGCCGCGGCGAGCGCGCGCGCGGTCTCCAGGCCGAGCCCTCCGTTGGCGCCGGTGACCACCGCCACGCGGCCGCTCTGGTCAGGTATGTCAGCGGTGCTCCAGGCCATCGCCCCTCCTCGATTGAACGTTCATTCAGCGCGGAAGCCTACATGACGCCACGTGGGCGTGTGCGCCCGTGCGGCTGGCCCGGGAGAGCTAAGGTAGGAAGGGACGCAGGCACCACCGCGGGCAGCGGCCTCTCCCGAAAGCGCGCGACGCGCCCGAGTCAGTGGCCGCCGCACGACGGAAGACCGAGCGCGCGAGCGACGAGCATCACGATGATCGCCGCGACAGTTCGCGCGATCAGGGGGAGCAGCCACGACGGCGACCGGTGCCGACGACGAAGACGCGTTCCGCGAGCACGCGGATCAGTGTTGGTAGCCATGGAATGCCTCCTGTCTGTTTGCGAGGCTCAGTCCACGCCACGAACCTCGACAGCGGAGCGCTCCGAGCGGAACGCGAGTGCATTCAGAGCCGAAGCCCGTTAAGGAGTCGATGCACAACTGCGGCGCGCAAACAGCGGAGCACTTCTCGGCCACCAGCACGCCCCGCACACGACAACGCGTGCAGCGCCGCGGCCACGACGGGGTCGCCCTGTATGTTGCCGTCGTGGATTGGGGTCTTGCGACTGTCGGACTCGCGCTGCTCCTGGTCGCGGCGGTGTCGCGGCGGCTGTCGGGCACGCCGATCACGCCGGCGATGGTGGTGGTCGCGATCGGTGTTCTTGTGGGCCCCTTGGTGTTCGACGGCCTCACCGTCGGGCCGACAAGTTCGACGGTACGGAAGCTGGCCGAAGCCACGCTCGCCGTGGTGCTGTTCTCAGATTCCTCTCGTATCGATCTCAGGGCGCTGCGACGGGAAGCCTCCATACCGGTGCGCCTGCTCGGCATCGGTCTGCCGTTGACGATCGCGCTGGGCGCGCTGGTCGCGCTCGCCCTGTTCGGATCGTTCTCACTGAGCGAGGCCTTGATCCTCGGCGTGATCCTCGCGCCAACGGACGCCGGGCTCGGCAGCGCTGTAGTAACAGACCCGAGCCTTCCGCAACGTGTGCGCCAGTCGCTCAACGTCGAGAGCGGGCTGAACGACGGGATCTGCGTCCCGATCCTGTTGATCGTTCTGGCGACCTCCTCCGAAGCCGGTGGCGCGGCCCATCCGGCGCAGGTGATCGGCGAAGAGATCGGCTACGGGCTCGCCGGCGGCGTCGCCGCCGGGGCAATCGCCGGCGCAATCGTGAACACCGCCGGCGCCAGACGCCTGATAGCCGATGAGTGGCGCCAGATAATCCCCGTGGCCGCGGCGGTGCTCGCGTTTGGGATCGCGGAGGCTCTCGGCGGGTCGGGCTTCATCGCCGCCTTCACGGCAGGCGCACTGTTCGGCCTGCTCGCCCGCGATAACTCGGCCGCAACGATCCACTTCACCGAGGAGACCGGGGCGCTGCTCGACAGCGTCACGTTCCTCGTCTTCGGCGCCATCCTGCTCGGCCCCGCGCTCGAGCATGTGAGTTGGCAGATCGCGCTCTATGCCGTGCTGAGCCTGACGATCGTGCGCATGCTGCCCGTGGCCCTCTGCCTGCTGGGCACGAAGGCGCGCGCCCCGACCGTGGCGTTCATCGGCTGGTTCGGCCCACGCGGGCTCGCGTCGATCGTGTTCGCGGTAATCGTCGAGGACACACACCAGGCTCACGGCGCGACGATCCTCACGGCCTGCTATTTGACCGTGGGCCTATCGGTACTCGTGCACGGCCTCTCGGCGTCGCCGCTCGTCAGCCGCTACGCCACCTGGTACCGCGCCGCCGCGGGCGTGCGACCTCCAGAGATGGAGAGCGAGCCCGCCCACGAGCATCGGGCCCGGGGACCCAGCGCGCTGGAAGGCAGCCAACCCGCCGCCCAGGCCTGAGCACAGTTGGGCCTCAGCGGATTAGCCCGAGCGTCGGCCGCTCACGTGCGGGCCCCATGCGCACGGGAGCGGTGTCGCGGAAGCGCCTCGAAGAGGATCATGTAGAGCGCGACGGCGAAGTAGAGCGCCACGGCCACTCGTGGTGCGACGAGCCCGATGAGGATCGCGACCTGGTACCCGCCGAGCACGGGAAGCAGTTCGAGTGGTTCGTCCTGCTGCGCCTCGCCCGCTTCCGGGGGCGAGGAGAGGCGCTCGCGCCGGGCATAAGCATCCAGTGCGAAGCCGAGAACCCGGATGGCAAGCAGCGTCAGCCCGTACATCGTCACAAAGACGCGCTCGTTCGTGTTCGAGTGCAAGGCGTCCGCGACTAGTTTCGTCGGAAATGGCAGGAACGCGACCACGAGCAAGACCAGTAGGTTGATTCGCAGCAACAGCGGATCTGTCCGCGCCAGCCCCTCGGTTAGCTGCGTGTGTCCCAGCCACGCTGCGCCGATCGTGAGGAAGCTAACGACATACGCGAAGTAGAACGGCCAGGCTTTGAGCACCTGTTCGAGCGCTGTTCCCGGCGGATGAAGCGCGATGTCCAGCACAAGCAGCGTCGCGGCGATCGAGAACACGCCGTCGCTGAACGCTTCCATGCGCGTGGTGCCGAGCGATCGGCGCTCGCGCGGGAGGTCTTCGCCGGGGGACATGCGGCAATCCTTACAGCGCAGGGCGTCCTAGATCGCGACCGGGTCGCAAGCCCCCGCTTTCGCCGGTTGGAATCATCGTGGGATGCTCCCCCGACTACAGGAGGCTCCCTCGACTCCGACCTAGGAGCATTTGAGCGATTCGAATGCCTGTTTGTAGCTCGCGGCGAGTCCGGCGACAGCGGTCTTCACCGCAGGCGCGGATTCCTTGAGCACGGCTTCGACGTTCCCCGAGGATTTTGCTGTTGAGGCCGCGGTCTTCGTGAGTGCTACAAGCTCGGCCTCGAGCGCCTTTTGCGCGGTTTCCACTTGACTCTTGCTTGAAGCGGGCAGATTCGAGACGGATTCGTTGATCTTGGCTGCTTCCTTTTTCATCACTTCGGCGGCGGTCTTGATTTCTTCCGGTGCCGTTGAGGAAATCGACAGACTTGACAGTTTGGAGAGCTGGGCCTGGATTTCCTTGGTGGAGGAGCAGACCTGCGCTGTCGCTTTTTCTTCAGACGATTCGCCACACGCGGCCAGCCCTATCGGGAGAAGCAGAATCGCCGCTACGACAGTTGGTCTGCTGAAGGTCTTGAACATCGGCTCTCCTTTTTTGTTTGAGCAACGGTGCTGATTGTCGGCGTCGGCGGCGCCCACCTACGTGGCCGTACCGCGCTCGGACAACCATTCGACGCCTCGCGCCACGACAGCAGGTGCTTCGACTGTCACGTCGCGGGGTGCGCCCTTAGTGCGCTGTCGGCTTCGTGACCGAGTCGCCGCAGCTCCCAGCCGCCTGCGAAGAAGAGGGCGCCGCGCACGATCAGCACGATGCCGATTATCACTGCGAGCGTGGTCAGGCCGATACCGGGCCAGGACAGGATGACGATGCCGGCGACTGTGTCGAGGATCGCGATCGCGATGCTCGACGCACGTCCCTCGGGCTCACTGAAAGCGGAAACGAAGCGCACCACGCCGGCCACGATGAACCACACTCCGAGGACGAGCACGAAGACGACGAGCGTGCCGAACGGTTTCTTGATGAGGACCAGGCCGGCGATTGCGCTGAGCACCCCGATCATCGCCAGCATGCCGCGCCCTTCCCCTCTGGCGAAGATCGACGTGCCGATTGCCAGCACCCCGTCGACCAGCAGGAAGATCCCTGCGATCACCGTGAACGTGCTCAGCGTTTCGTGTGGTGAAACGACGAAGAAGACGCCGACGCAGAACACCGCCGCGCCGAACAGCATCACCAACCACCAAAGCCGCGCGAGCGCACCCTGCTGTTCGTCAAACCTAGACACGATCCAACCCTCCTCGTCCTGCAGTTCGCGGGTGGCTACTGGTATTCCGATTCCGTCTGCTCGGCGTCGAGCTGGGCATGCTCACAACAGCCGCTCTTCAGTCGATGTCCTGTCTGGCGTCTGCGGCCGACGCTGGCAGCAGCCCGTCCGGCCAGCTAGGACGTGGAGTACTCCTTCTCTGCCTTATCGAGTTCGCGCTTGAACTCCTTGCTGTCGACGTCGATTTCCTTCTCGATCGTCTTTTCCGCGCGCGTAAGGATCTTGTCGAGCTCTTCTTCAAGGCGCGATTCGCCGATCACGAGCAGCGTTGCCTCGCCCGCTTCGATGAGGTCGCCCAGTTCCTTGGCGTCGGCACTTGAAATGCCCTTTTTGAAGTGTCCGCCGAGGCCGCCGATGACCCCGCCAACCAGTGCCGCGGGGATCACTGCCGGTGCGGCCACGACCCCGACCGCCGCTCCGACGGCGATGCCTCCCCAGGTGCCGTGCTGGGTCGGCTTCTCGTGCTTCTCGACGTGGACCTTGCCGTCGGCATCCTTGGTGACCAAGGCGACGTCGTAGGTGCCCACGAGCTTCGCCGCATGCAGTTCGAGAAGGATGTCGTAGTCCCCTTCCGCGCTCGCGGCGTCGGGATAGGTGGCGGCGTAGATAAAAACCGGATTGTCGCTCATCTCGTCTCCTGTTCTTGGCGGTTGTCGACATTTGAGCGCGTCCGCAGGCGGCCGGCATCGGCCAAATAGGTTGAAATTTGATGAGCTGGCCGAGCGGTACCCTGCGCGTTCGTTGACGGTGCGCCCGGCAGCCGGCCCGGCTCGTGTGCTTGATTGTTGACGCGGGGCAATCCTGGCTACCTTTCTTGGCTGTCGAATCCGCTCAGCGGTCAGGTGGAGGGGCCTGCTGACGTCGGAGGAGTGCAGCGTGTCATCTAGGTCCGCTGGCGTGTTGGGGTTCGTGAGAGGTTTGGTGGCCCGCCATGCTTCGACCGCGGCGAGTGCGCTAGGGCGCATCCGTCGGCGGCGATGCGCCGATGCCGGTCGACCATCGCGTCGCATCCTCCCGGTCATGCGTGGACGTTTCAGCGTCGGATGCTCCCGACTTCATCAGCCAGATCGGGCGAAGTCGCGAGAACGTGGCACGGCTAGGGAGTCGATCAAACCGAGCTTTGCCGCGCGCTCGATCGCCTCGCTGCGCTTCGTGACCTCCAACTTGCGATAGATAGACACAGCCTGTGTCTTGATCGTGGCTCGCGAGACGTATCGCCGCTCAGCGATCTCAGCGATGGTGAGGTGGGTTGCCAACAGCGGTAGCACTTGCAGCTCAGCCTCGGTGAGCAGTGGGGTCCAGTCACCGGTCAGGACGTGCATCGCGTTGACCCGATCACGGAGTTCGCCGGCCTGCCCGACGAGCACGCCGAGCTCGGGGACCCGTCTTAACAGCTGGTCGATCTCCCTTTGCAAAATCATTGCACCCGCGGCGTCGCCCAAAGCGATGCGGGCGCGCACCAGCTCGAGACGAACCTGCACGCCGTTGTACGGCATGAAGTACGTCAGCAGCGGTCTTAGGCGGTCGGCCCCAGCGAGATGCGTCTGCGCCGGTTGCAGTTCCCCCCGGTGTAGCGCGACCCTGCCCAGCGCGGCGAACGTTGTCGCACTCGGCAGATACCCCTCGAACCGTCCTTCGAGCACGCATCGCTCCGCGTCCTGGGCGAGTTTTTCGGCCGTGTCGAGGTCGCCATCCTCCGCCGCCAGTAGCGAGCGCTGAGCGAGAGCGACCGACGCGTTGCTGGGCATGTCGAGTTCCTTCGCCGCCTGCGAGTTGTCGCTAAAGACTTGATCCGCCTGGTCGCTATCACCTGCGAGAAGCAATGCGATGCCGAGCATGTTCGACGCCACCGGTCGCTGCAAGCTCCACGCGGGGGACAGCTCGAGCGCTCGCTCGGCGTCAATCCTCATACGGTCGACGCCGTGGCGGCACATGGCCGCTTCAAGGCAACTCACCCACGGCTCGATCGTCGCGCCTCCGTCTGGCGCCGGCTGGTCGGTGTTGCCCTGTTTGGCCTCCATTGCCCAACGTTCCGCCTCGACAGGATGGCCTGACAGGCCCTCGCACCAGGCTCCCAGGACCGCGACCGCCGGATATTGTCGTGGGGCTCCACGTTCGGATAGACGCTCGATCCATTTTCGTACCGTCTCGAGCCGCCCAGCCTGGTGCGCCGGGATCGCGCAAACCGCCACCAGCGTCGCGGCGCGCTTGACGTCGTCGCCCGCGAGAGCGTACGCGATCGCCGCCTCCCGCGCACCGTTATCCTCGCTCCAGTCAGCTGCGCGGCGGTTGAGCGTCGGGATCACATCTGGCTCGCGGAGGTCGAGTTCGCGGGCGAGCAGATCACGGAAGAGGTGGTGGTAGCGGTACCACTCACCGTGCCGGTCGAGCGCCACGAGCAAGCGGTTTGACTGTTGCAGCGACTCAAGGATCGCTGCGCTCCCCGTCTGCTTGAGCACAGCGTCGCACAGCGGCCCGCACATGCGGTCCAGCACAGCGGTCCGCGTCAAGAACTCGACCTGATCGGGCGGCAAGCCTGACAGGACCTCAAGCTGAATATAGTCCGCGATCTGACGCGGCGTTCCGCCGATCTCGGATTCGGCATACCGATCGCGAGTGCCGGTCTCACGCAAGGAGAGCGCTGTTAGATAGATGCTGACGGCCCATCCCTCGGTATGGGCCGTCAGCTCTGCGACCTCCGGTTCGGTGAGAGCGACCCCAGCCGCGCGAAGCAGGGACCCCGCCTCGACCACGTCCAGAGCAAGGTCATCGACCTGCAGCTCAGCAACACGACGCTCAGCTCGGACACGAGCGAGAAAACGCCGCGGCTCGTGGCGGCCCGCGAAGATAAGCCGAGAGCCCGCCGGGATGTAGTCACAGATCGCGGTGAGAACGTCGCAGGCATCGCGCTCGCAAAGCACATGCACGTCGTCGAGCACCACCACCACCGGATGCTCGATCGAGATGAAGGCCGCTCGAAGCCGCGGGAGCGTCGTCGACCACAGCGCGTGAGGCGGGTTGCTAACGGCGTCGAAGGTCGTCGGATCAACGCTGCTGACCCAACTAAGAGCCTGTGCGAGATGGGCCGCTAGGACGACGGGATCATTGTCGGCGTCCTCGAGCGAGATCCACCCGAAGCGCCGACCATCTAACTCCGACGCTTGGGCGAGAAGGGTCGTCTTTCCGTATCCCGCCGGCGCGAAGACCGCCACGACGGGCTCCGCTTGGTGGGCCAATCGGCGCAGTAGCGCAGTCCGCGGGATCAAGTCCGGATGGAGCCGTGGTCCCCCTGAAGTGATCCGCGCTGGCACCCGAACGTCCGGCTGCGGCGCAGCCGCCCTGTCACTTCGCTCCGACACCCAGATCGCCTGTGCCCCCTTTGACTGCTCAGCATTACATCCGCTCTCAAGCAGAGTGACGGGACCGATCGCCCCCGTCTAGCGAACTTCTTCGCGCGATCCCGCGGGAAACTACTTACCGTGGCTTGCCGGCGGCAGGTGGCGGCACGCCCTGGCGACTAGCCCAGATCGCTGAACTCTGTCTTCGTGCGATTTCAACCTATATGGCCGATGCTCGCCCGGCGTCCCCGCGCTGCAATGGAGCAGTGGCCACGACCGAAGACACGCTCGCGAGAATCGGGCTCAGGGACGAGGGCTTCATCCAATCCTTGAGCCGGTCTGGCGGCGAGGGAGCTGAGTTCGACCCTGCGCTCGACCAACGCACGTGTGAGCTCGTCAAGCTAGCTGTGCTGATCGGTATCGAGGGAGCTATCCCGTCGTATGTCGCGACTGTCCAGGCGGCCCAGGCCGCGGGCGCATCGGACGCAGAAATCGTCGACACTCTCGTAGCGGTCCTCCCGTCGGCCGGCATCGTTCGGACCAGCTCAGCCGCGCCGAAGCTTGCGCTCGCGCTCGGATATGAGCCGAACCACGCGCTCCGGGAGGACGAGCCCGAAGCGCCACGGGGACATCGCCCATGACAGTCGTCCCGACAGTCTCGAGCAGGGAACGCGGACGATCGCGGCCACCACTTTCTTCAGCATTCGACCGGCGCCTGGTTGGAGTTGAATATCGATGACCGCCGTCATCGTCGCGATGTGTTGCGTCTCTATCGGGCTGGCCGTACCTCGCCCATCCACCTATCCAACACCTCAAACAACGCCTAGGGGGTAGGCGATGTCTCCTTCAACAGTCGCGCCTTCAAGTGGGCCTCGCCCGATTCGTGGCTCAGCCATCGCAAAAGGGAACGGTACGGTCAAGGCGGTACCGCACCTGAGCGTCGCAGAGCGTGTGGCCCGCGGCAAGACGGCCCGTGCCGAAGTGCCGCGGGCCAGTCAGGCAGAGTTTAACCCGCCGCCGCGGCGCCCTGATCCGATAAAGCTACTGGAGCGCCAGGCAAAGACGCGGGTGCCGGAGCTCGTGCCGATCCGCTACGGGCGCATGCTGGTCTCGCCGTTCACGTTCTACCGGGGAGCTGCGCTGATCATGGCCAGCGACCTCGCCGCGACGCCTCGCTCGGGGCTTCAGGTCCAGTGCTGCGGCGATGCGCACCTTTCGAACTTCGGTGTGTTCGCCTCACCCGAGCGTCAACTGGTATTCGACATCAACGACTTCGACGAGACGCTTCCCGGGCCGTGGGAGTGGGACGTCAAGCGCCTCGCCGTGAGCATGCTCATCGCCGCGCGCTTCAACGGGTTCCCCGTCAAGAACGAGGAGCAGATCGTCCTCGACACCGTCGAGGCGTACCGCACCGCGATGGCCGGCTTCGCCGCCATGAAGAACCTCGACGTTTGGTATGCGCACCTTGACATCGAGGCCGTGCTAAAGGAGTACCGCTCGCAGTTCAAGCCCAAGGAACTAAAGCGCGGTGAGAAGCAGGTCGCCAAGGCTCGCACCAAGGACAGCATGGCTGCGTTCTCCAAACTGACGCGCGAGGTGGACGGCGAGGCGCGGATCGTCGCCGAACCGCCATTGATCGTGCCGATCGATGACCTCGCCACGGGTCGCGAGCACGATCAGATGTTCGACCTGCTGCACGAGCTCATACGCTCCTATCGCGAAACGCTGCAGCACGACCGGCGCGTGCTGCTCGAGCAGTTCCACCTGACCGACCTCGCACGCAAGGTCGTAGGTGTGGGCAGCGTCGGCACGCGCGCCTGGATCGCGTTGATGCTCGGCCGCGACGGCCAAGACCCGCTGTTCCTGCAGATGAAGGAGGCCGAGTCCTCGGTGCTAGAGGAGTTTCTCGAGCCCAGCGAGTTCGAGAACCACGGCGAGCGCGTCGTCTGCGGACAGCGTCTGATGCAGGCCTCAAGCGACATCTTCCTCGGCTGGTTGCACATCCCGGAGGAGCAGGGAGAAGGAGGTCTCGCCCGCGACTACTACGGTCGTCAGCTGAAGGACTGGAAGGGCTCGGCGGAAATCGAACAGATGGTCCCCAATGCAATGGCGCAGTACGGCAAGCTGTGCGGCTGGACGCTCGCGCGCGCTCACGCATGTAGCGGCGACCGTGTCGCGATCGCCGCCTACCTCGGCAAGAGCGCCGCCTTCGACCGCGCGATCCTCGAGTTCTCCCATGCCTACGCCGAGCAGAACGAGCGTGATTACAAGGCCCTGGTCGCGGCGGTCGACGCCGGTCGCATCACCGCCGAGACGGGGCTCTAACCCGATTGGGCAAGGGTGAGTCGCCGCTCCCGACGGTGGCTCGGAACCCGCACCCCACCGGTCCAAGCCAAACAGGGCCAACCGCCGAGGGCGAGGCCGCCAACATCATGAGCTAGGAGATCCAAGTGTCGTCAGAACCAACAACAGCTCAGCCCGACGAGTTCGAGGCGTTGTATGTCCAGAGTGCCCAGGGGGTGACGAGCAGCAACGGCTCGATGACACTTCAGGGGCTGGCACCCTCCACACTGATGTTCTCCGACCGACCCGAGCGCATTGTCGGCCACCTCACCTCCGCACAGTTCGTGGAAGGCTGGGGAGACGGGGATAACAGCTTCCTCGACGACCCCCCGAACGCCGTGCTCTCGTTCCTCGCATCCGAAGAGGAGACGCCCGAGGACGTGGTGGTCACACTCACGAATCCGAGCCTGGACGGCGAGACGCTCACCTACAACGTGAACGTGCTCGAAGGCGAGATGCCCAATGAAACGGGCCCTTGCTCACTGTTCATAGACCCGATCGGTCGGCCGCTGAGCCCCGTGTCGGTATGTGGCGTGCGGCGGCGCTCGCGCCGGCGGGCGAGGCGCTGATGCGTTCGCTCGGCTGGCAAAACGACGGTCTCGCACTGACACTCGCAACGCAAGAACCTTGATGCAGACGCACGACCCCCGAGCCCGCACGGTTTACCCATCTGCACCCTTCCCTGCCTCCCTCGATCGATAAGGACGACCACCATGATCCTCGCGACCAGCTACCCGTTCCTCGAAATCCTCTGGACGATGCTCATCTTCTTCGCCTTGGTGGTCTGGATCTGGCTCATCATCACCGTGCTGGCCGACATCTTCCGTCGCCACGACGAGTCCGGGTGGACCAAGGTCCTATGGATTATCTTCATCATCGTGTTGCCGTTTCTCGGCGTCTTTGTCTACCTCATCGCCGAGAACACCGGGATGGCCGAACGCTCCCTGAGTAGGCAATAGCGGCTCAGTCCAAGCCGTCCGTCGTAAAGGCACTCGTCATCACATCATTCGCCTTCAACGTGCTGGGCCTGCTACCTGTGGCGAATCCTCACAGGCGCAAGCGGCCGGCGGCGAGCCGGCCTACCCCCCCGCGTGTGATTGCGAGAGTGCGGTGAGCTCGGTGTCGAGCAACAAGGTAGCCGCGGCAGCGGCTGGCGGTGTTCTGCTGACCCTGTGCGCGGGTCAGTTCCTGATGATGCTCGACAGTTCGGTGATGAACGTGTCGATCGCGACCGTCGCCAAGGACGTCGGCACGACCGTCACCGGAATCCAGACCGCGATCACGCTCTACACGCTCGTGATGGCCGCGTTCATGATCACCGGCGGAAAGGTCGGGCAGATCATCGGGCGCAAGCGCGCCTTCGCGATCGGCTGCGTGATCTACGGCTGCGGCTCGTTCATCACCGCGATCTCTACGAGCCTCGGAGTGCTGCTGCTCGGCTGGTCCTGCCTTGAGGGCATCGGGGCGGTGCTGATCCTGCCGTCGATCGTTGCGCTGGTGGCGGTGAACTTCGGAGTCGCAGAACGGCCGCGAGCCTACGGGCTCATCGCCGCCGCGACCGCGATCGCGATCGGGGTCGGCCCGATCGTCGGCGGCCTGTTCACCACCTACCTCTCATGGCGCTGGGTGTTCGCGGGCGAGGTTGCGATCGTGCTGGCGATCCTCGTCCTCGCCCGCCGCATACCCGAGGGGCCGCGTGAGAAGGGGGGGCACCTGGACCTCGTGGGTACAGCGCTGTCGGCGCTCGGCCTCGGGCTGATCGTCTTCGGGGTCCTGCGCTCGGGCGTGTGGGGTTTCGTCAAACCCAAACCGGGGGCCCCCGAATGGATCGGGCTCTCGCCGGTGATCTGGCTGATGCTCGCGGGCGCTCTGGTCATCTATCTATTCATCGAGTGGGAGGATCGGGTGATCGCCCGCGGCGGTGAGCCGCTGATCGACCCCAAGATCCTGCAGGTCCACGTGCTGCGCGGCGGGCTGAACTCGTTCTTCTTCCAGTTCTTCGTGCAGAGCGGCGTAGCCTTCGCCGTGCCACTGTTCCTGTCCGTCGCACTCGGGCTCTCCGCGATCCAGACAGGCGTGAGGTTCCTGCCGCTATCGATCGCCCTGATCCTCGCGGCAGCCGGCATCCCCAAGCTCTTCCCCAAAGC
>Ga0209415_10003003_pt1 | contig 31476 bp, 27 predicted proteins | sample PeaSoiSIISIP2007_FD_187696 | JGI IMG/M metagenome (GOLD analysis project Ga0209415, IMG submission 187696) | Peat soil microbial communities from Weissenstadt, Germany - SII-SIP-2007 (SPAdes) (version 2) | ecosystem: Environmental > Terrestrial > Soil > Wetlands > Peat | place: Germany... | reverse complement strand
GTGACCGAGGGGACTTGAACCCCCGACCTCCAGGGCCACAACCTGGCGCTCTAACCAACTGAGCTACGGCCACCGTGGTCGCGAGAGCCGGCGGACTCCTCGCGAGTGGGACACAGCATGGCACATCGTGCCGCCGCCCTGGATCGGGCGGGTCGGGCCGGCGCAGGTCCCCTCCGCAGCCGGAACACCGGTCGTCTCGCCGTGAAGCCGCAGGTCAGAAGGTCACGTTCTGGTCAGCCCGGAAGGCGCCGTCGGGCGTGACCGCGACGTCCAGGACCAGCGGCTCGTCTCGCGCCGCCAGACCCGGCAGCACCTCGTCGAGGGCCGTGACGAGCGCTCCGTACGTGGTGATCCGGCGCGCCGGGCAGCCGAACGAGCGGGCGAGCCCGGCGATGCTGACCTCGTCGAACGCCGGCCAGGCCGGCTTGCCCCCGGCGCCGTCGTGGGCGGCGGCCAAGCGATCCATGACCGCGTAGCGGCCGTTCGACAAGACGATGTAGAGGACGCCGCAGGAATACCGAGCGGCGCTCCAGAGGGCCTGGATCCCGTAGAGCGCCGAGCCGTCACCCGCGACGACGACTACCGGCCGGTCCGGGCGCGCCATCCGCACGCCCACCGCCGCCGGCAGCGCGAAGCCGAGCCCGCCCATGGCGGCGCTGAGAAAGCCGAGCGGCCGTCGGGCCGGGAGGAGCGCGTGGAGCGTGGGCCGTGCGGACGGCGCCTCCTCGACAAGCACGGTGTCCGGCGAGAGGCGACGGGCGAGCGCTCCGAGGACGTCGGCCGCGCAGAGCGCATCGCCTTCCCCGGGTGGCGCTGGCAGCGCTGCCCGGCGCGCGACGGGAGCGGGGGCGCCGGGACGGTCGCGGACGGCATCGGCGAGCAGCTGGCAGATCGCCGACGGCGGCCCGACGACGGCGAGTTCCGCCGGGCTGCGGTGCGCCTCGGCCGGGTCGTTCGTGACGACGGCGATCCGAGTGCTCGCTGGGGCGAGTGGGCCGGGTTCGAACTGGTACTGGCGGAAGGCGGACGTCCCGACGACCACGACGACGTCGTGCGGCAGCAGGACGGCGCGCAACGCCGCTCGGCCGGCGGGGAGCAGCCCCGCGAAGTTGGGGTGATCCTGGGGGAACCCGGCTCGGGCCCCGAAGGCCTCCTGGAACACCGGGCAGCGAAGTCGCTCTACCAGCCGGACGAGCGCGGCCCAGCTCGCATCGTCGTCGGCTCCGGCGCCGACGACGACGGCCGGGGAGCCGGCGCCGTCGACGAGCGCGGCGAGCTCGGCGACAGCGTCCGGGTCGGCACCCCTCGTGCGCCGCACGACGGCCGGTGACGCCGCGGATTCCTCCGCGGCGGGCTCTGCCCAGTCGTCCATCGGCACGACGACGACGGCGGGGCCGCGCCCGGCTTCCGCCTCGTACCAGGCGCGCGCCAGGGTTCCTGGAACGTCGGCCGCCCGTATCGGCTGGGCGGTCCAGACGGGGTAGGAGCCAGCGAGACCTTCCAGGTGGCCTGCGAGGAAGGGTTCGGCGGCAAGGTGGCGCCGGTCCTGTTGACCGACCGCCACCACCAACGGAGCGCGGTTCACGCGCGCGGTTGCGATGGCCCCGACGGCGTTGCCGAGACCGGCCGTGGTGTGCAGCAGGGAGAACGCCGGGCGGCCCGCGGCGATGGCCCAGCCGGTCGCCATGCCGACAACCGACCCCTCGTGCAGCCCGAGGATGAAGGACAGGTCGTCGGGGAGGTCGACCAGGAATGGCACCTCGGTCGAGCCGGGGTTCGAGAAGATCCGGGTCATGCCGTAGCGGCGGAGGACTTCGAATGTGGCGTCGCGGACGGTCGTCATCGTTCCCGTTGTCGACGGCGGCGGCTCCGCGGGCGCGAGGCGGGGCCGTGGGCGAGAGGAGCGGTCAACCGTCGCGGCACACGCAGAACTCGTTGCCGTCGGGGTCGGCCATCACCTGCCACCATCCGCCCTCCGATCCCGATTTCGGCGCTCCGAGCGTCGTCGCGCCGAGCTCGACGAGGCGGTCGACGACGGCGTGGGGGTCGTCCACGATGAGGTCGAGGTGGAGACGGTTCTTCGCCACCTTCTGCTCGGGCACGCGCTGGAGGTAGACGACGGGGAGCGAGAGGTCGGGAGGCACGAGGTCGAGATAGACCCCGTCGCTGTCGAGCTCGCCGATCGCGTAGCCGAGCGCGGCAGCCCAGAAGGGAGCGAGCCGTTCCGGCTCCGCGCAGTCGATGCCGACCTCGATCCGTTGCGGCACCATCGCCTCCTTCGTCCACGCGGACCGATCCCGCTGCCCCGGTCTGGCGGGCGGCACAGGCGGCGGGCACATGCGGTGCGGGAAGCGTCTCCGTGCCAGAGTACAGCGTGGGCACGGCACGCCCCCGTAGCTCAGTGGACAGAGCAGCTGCCTTCTAAGCAGTCGGTCGCAGGTTCGAATCCTGCCGGGGGTGCTGGGGGATCGAACGCGCCTACCCGAGGCGATGCATGCAGCGCCGAAGGTACGTGTATGGACGAGCGGGGCTCAGGGAGGACGGACACCTAAGAGAGAGGAACGATGCGATGAGTCTTGACCTGCAGGAGCGGGGCATCGACGACGATCGGCCCGCGGGGATGAGCACCGAGGAGTGGGAGCACCGCGTCGAGCTGGCCGCCTGCTACCGGATCTTCGACCTTCTCGGGTGGACCGAGATGATCTTCAATCACATCTCGCTCCGGCTGCCGAGCGACGAGCCCCGGCTGCTGATTAATCCGTTCGGCCTCGCCTACGGCGAGGTGACCGCGGCAAACCTCGTGGCGATCGACTTCGACGGCAACGCCGTTGATCCCGACGCCTGGCGGGTGAACTCGGCGGGCGCCCTGATCCACACGGCGATCCACGCGAGCAGGCCGGACGCCCACGTGGTCATGCACACGCACACGACGGCCGGCTGCGCCGTCGCCGCGCTCGAGCGCGGACTCGACCCGAACAACTTCTATTCGGCACAGCTCGACGGCGCGATCGGCTACCACGAGTTCGAGGGGATCAGCAACGACAAGGACGAGCAGCCGCGGCTTGTCGAAAGCCTTGGCGACCACTCGCTGATGATCCTGCGCAACCACGGGCTGCTCGCGTGCGGCCGGACGATCCCCGAGGCGTTCTTCCGGCTCTGGACGCTCGAGCGCGCCTGCGAGGTCCAGCTCGCCGGGGGTGGCGCCGCCACGCACGAGATCACCGCGGACGCGCGCGCCCGCTCGAGCGAGGTTCTGCGGCGGCTGCTCTCGGCTCCGGACGCCGGTGTTCTCGTCTACGACGCGCTCCGTCGCAAGCTCGACGCGAGCGGCGCGTCGTACCGGAGGTGATGGGCCAGGCTCGGTGGACGGTCCCGGCACTGGCCCCTGCCGCAATCACGAGACGATCGGCGGCGTCTCGTCGCGGGCGGACCCCCGGACGGCAGCGGCGCCTGGGCTAGGGAGCGTCGGGCGCGTTGCCGAGCAAGGAGGGAAGCGGTCGCGAGGGCGCCGGGGCGACGAAGGCGGGCTTCGCGAGCGCCGCCCGGACCGCCTCGGCGGCGAGCGGTCTCGCGAAGAGGTAGCCCTGCCCGAGATCGCACGACTCGCTCCGGAGGTGCTCGAGCTGGAAGGGCTCCTCGATGCCCTCGGCGATGGTCACCAGGCCGAGTGACCGGCCGAGGTGGATCAGCGCGTCCAGGAAATTCCGGCCGTCCTCGGACTGGAGCCGGGCGACGAAGGACCGGTCGATCTTGAGGATGTCGACCGGGAACTCGCGCAGGTACGAGAGCGAGGAGAAGCCGGCACCGAAGTCGTCGATGGCGATGCGGACGCCCAGCCGCTTCAACGCCCGCAGACGCTTCGCGGTCATCGAGCTGTCGATCATGAGCATCGACTCGGTGAGCTCAACCGTCAGGTACCGCGGCTCCAGTCCTGCCACTTCCAGCGCCTCCCGGACATGGTCGACGAGCGCGTCGTAGTGGAGCTGGCGAGCGGCGACGTTGACCGAGACCCCGATGCGGGTTCCGATATCGTGCCAGGCCTTCGCCTGGAGACAGGCCTGGCGTAGGACGTAGCGACCGACGTCGACGATCAGGTCGGAGGCCTCGAGCGCTGGGACGAACTCGTCGGGCCCGATCACCCCGCGATCGGGACGCCGCCAGCGCAACAACGCCTCGACGCCCTCGCTGACGCCGGTCTGGAGGTCGACGATGGGCTGGTAGACGAGGAAGAACTCGTGGCGCTCGAACGCATCGTGCAGCTCCCCCTCCAGGGCGAGCTTCTGCTTCACCGCCTCGTGCATCTCGGGCTCGAACACGACGTGGCAGCCCTTGCCCATCGCCTTCGCCCGGTAGAGGGCGATGTCGGCGTCCCGCAACAGGTCCTCCGGGCTGTCACGCGGCCCGGCGGCGATCCCGATGCTGGCCGACAGCGCGACGTGCGTCTTGCTGTCCGGGCCGAGCCGGAAGGGCTCGCGCATCAGGCTCTGGAGGCGCTCCGCCAGCCGGTCGAGCCCGGCAGCGAGCGGGGCGCCGGCGACGAGGACGACGAACTCGTCGCCCCCCAGCCTGCCCACCGTGTCGGAGGCGCGCACCGTCTGGGAGAGCCGCACGGCGAGGGCCTGGAGAAGCTGGTCCCCGGCGCCGTGGCCGAGCGTGTCGTTGACCTTCTTGAAGTCGTCGAGGTCGATGAAGAACGCGGCGATGGGCACTTGTTCGCTCCGGGCCAGTGCGAGGAGCTGGTTCGCGCGGTCGCCGGTGAGGAGACGGTTGGGCAGCCCGGTCAAGGAGTCGTGGAGCGCCTGGTGGCGGAGCTCGGCGGTGCGCTGCTCGACGAGGACGAGCGCCGAACGGCGCGAACGGGCGAGGACGTCGACCAGGATCGCCAGCAGGACGCTGAGCACCAACCCGGCCACGAGCAGCGCCACCCCCTGTGTCAAGGGCGACAGGCCGGTCGTCGCCGGACGGGCGACGATGCGCACGGACCATCCGGGATCCCCGGCGAACGTCAACGTCGTGCTCGCCGTTCCGGACGCCTTAGGCCCTGCTTGCACGAGCACTTCGGGCCGGGCGCCCGGGTTGGCATACCGCAGGGCGATGGTGGCGTTCGGCTCGCTCGCGAAGACCGGGTTCAAGATCTCCGTCGCGTCGAACAGTCCGAGCACCCAGCCGCGCAAGTCCGCCGCACGCTCTGCGCCCGTCGTCGGGATCTGATTGCCGACGTAGACGGGGCTCAAGATGGCGATCAGCGGCAGGCCTGCAAGGAACGAGTGGAGCGGCTGCGCCATCAGCGAGCCGCCGCCTCCAGTGCCGCCGATCAGGCTCGCGAGCGACGTGACCGTCAGCTGGCCCGTCCGGGCGGAGGAATGCAGGAGCGGGGCGAACGTCGAGGTGCAGTAGTCGAAGCGCGGCGACAGGTACTGCTCGAAGCCGGAGGCAAGGAGGGTGGGCAGGAGTCCCTGCGCGGGCGGCACCTCCGCCACGGCGAGGCGAGGCAGGCAGTAGCTCGAGGCGGGCCGCGACGGCGTCCATTCGCTGTCGGAGGCGGGGAGCGCGATCTGTAGCGGCGGATCGCGGCGGGTGACCGACTCGAAGGCGGGAAGGGTCGCCGCGCTCACCTGCTCCAGGTACGCGAAGCCGAAGGCACCCTGGTAGGTCCGGACCACGTCGAGCCGGGCGAGCAGCGTCTGCAGCCCCGCGTTGTCGATCGACGGCCGCGTGGCGATGACGGCGTTCACCGTCGATATGAGGTCGCTGTCGCGATGGAGCGACGTGTCGAGCACCGAACGCGCGCCGGCGAGCGCCATCGCCGCGGACTGGCGCCGCAACGTGCTCACGTAGGAGAACCAGGACCACGCGCCGAGCGCCGACCCGGCGCAGCCGACGACGAGCACGGTCCAGGCCATCGCGCGCCAACCGCCCGGCCGCGAGATGCCGCGCGTTCGCGTGGCACGCCGAAGCGGGCGCCGCCGCCGGCCCCGAGGATCGTCGGTTCTCCGGGAGGGGCGAGCGCGTCCGCCGCGCGGCGCGCGCGGGGTCAGCGAACGATCGGACTGGCGCATGGGCGGCAGGCTTCCCTCGTTGGCCGGGGATGGGTGGCGCGGGGACGTCGTCAATGGCCCAACGGCGCCGGCCTCGGCGCGCTTGAGCACCAGACGCGAGGCACATCGTCCTGCCGAACGGGGGAGCGCACCACTGCTGTCGCGAGGTGTTCGCCCCTCAGGGGCGGCAAGCTCGGCGGGAAGCGGGCGGTTGCACGGGCGCGCCGGTCAACGGGCGAGCTCACGGGCGAGGTCTCGCTCACCGGCGGCACAGCTGGCGAAGAGGGTACCGGCGCGGCGTCCAGTGAGTCGCTGGCAGTCGTCCCCGGGCCTGATCGGCGCGCCCGCGGCCACGAGGATCTCGGCGTCCATGACGCCGTCGACGAAGGCGGCTTCGTCGAAGGCGTCACCCGTCCGCCCGACTCGGGCTGCGGACGTGGCGGCGCTCGCACGGGCGTGCGGCCGGCGGGCTGCCGAGGCGGCGGTCGCGCCGGTGCCCACTGCTGCGGACACCAATGCCAGCAGGACGGCCGTCAGGAGGATGCGGTCGGCATGCCGTAGCCGGCGCTGCACGCGAAGGCCAAGGACGGGTCGCGCCCGTTGCGGTCGCATGTCGACAGTGTGACGCAGTGGCGACCCTCAGGCGCGGATCGTCGGGCCGCACGCGAAAAGGCCGGGCCGGCGGGAGCAGCCGCCGGCCCGGCCTGTTCGGGCAGTTCAGTTAGATCGGCTCAGTAGTCGAGCTTCTCGAGGTACGAGATGAGGTATGCGCGCTTGCCCTCGAACTGCGGCGGGACCTGGAAGTCCTTGCCGAGGCTCTCGTAGGGCTCGTCGATCAGGAAGCCCTGTGGCTTGGAGACCGTCGCCTCGAACAGGGCGCCGGCCGGCGTGCGCACGTAGATCGACTCGAAGTACCCGCGGTCCTTGCGCTCCGAGACGTCCGTGAACCCGAGGCCCTCCAGGTGCCACTTCACCGAGCTCTGAACGTCGTAGTCGTCGACCTGGAACGCCGTGTGGTGGACGATGCCCTCGCCGTAGGTCCAGCCGGCCTGTGGGGCGTTCGGCTCGGCGACGTAGTCGATGATGCGGCCGGTGCCGCCGGTGCCGACCTCGAAGCGCGCGTAGTCCTTGTCCTCCTTGCCGAGGTGCGCGCTCCACCCGTCCTGTGCGAAGGCGGCCGCGAGGTCGAGGTCGTAGGCGGAGACGACGATGCCGTGCGTGCCCCGGATCGCGTGCTCCTTCGGCACCGGGCCGTGCTCGAACGGAGCGCGGTCGTCGTCGGGCGTGCCGACGAGCTCGTACTCGATGCCGCAGGGGTGCTCGAAGTGGAGTCGCCGCTCGCCGAGGCGTTCGATCTCGGTGACGTCGAAGCCGTGCTCGGCCAGGCGGTTGCGCCAGTACGGCAGCGAGGACTCGGGGACCGACAGCATCAGGATCTTCGCCTGGTTGGCGCCCTTGCGCCCGACCCGGCCCGACTGGCGCATCGGGAAGCAGGTGATGAGCGTCGACTCGTCGCCCATGTCGTTGCCGTAGTAGAGGTGCAGGATCGGAGTGTCGCCGTCGTACAGCGCGGTCTTCTTCACACTCTTCAGGCCGAGGACCTTCGTGTGGAAGTCGTAGTCCTCCTGAGCTCCACCCACGCAGAGCGTGATGTGGTGGTGGCGCTTGATGGCCGAGCTCGGATCAAACGTGGTGGTCATGCTTCTGCGCTCCTTCTTGTCCTTGTCCTTGTCGTCGTCGTAGATTCTGTAGCGGCGGCCGCGTGCAAAAGCCGGCTGACGCGCGGTGGAGGACGGACCGGGGTGCCCCGTTGCCGGCGCAACGACCGCCCCTCGTCATTGGTGGCCTCGCCCGGGTGCGTCGCCCGGCGGCGCTCCGCTGCACGGGCGCGGGTACACCCTTTCGGCGGGACCATCCTGGTGACCGCAGCGATCGGGAGAGTCAAGACCCCCAGCCTTCAACTCGGGACGCCGATGCGCAAGATCGGGAGAGCTGGACTGTCGCGTTGTGCGGACGTCGAGTTCCCGCAGTTCGTATGTCGAACGCTTATTCGTCCAATGTACCAGCGTTGCGGACTTGGGCGCGCGTGTCAAGGTAAGGTGCAGCTCAGCCCTGAACACCCGTGGCGGGCCCGCTGCGGGCGGCGACGGCGGTTCGCGCTCGGCGCGGCGCGGGCGATCGCGAGAGCGCGCTCGCACCGACCGGCTTCAGGCGGCGCCGTGGCGGCGCCAGCGGCGGGCACCGATACGGGCGCGAGGTGCAGCGTCGACACTGAGGCGGGGTGCCTTGACAACGCATGGGGCGGGAGAAAGACTGAGGTTGTCGCACAGCTGTTCGTATTGCGAACAACGAGGGGGGAGTAGTGTGGTTGAGGCGGGGGCCACCGTGACGGTGGAGCTGGTTCCTGCTGCCACATTCCGCCCGCTCCTAGCGGCTTCTGACCCTGACACGGCAAGTCTGGCGGTCGGGACGACGGCCGCCGTCTCGAGCTAACTGAGGAGTGACGCCGTCATGGCCCTACCCCCGGACCTGCAGTTCTACTTCATGCACTTCATGCCGTACGCGGACCTCCCAGAGGACCATGCGAAGTACGAATCCACCTGGGTCGACTTCCCCAACAAGTTCTACGACCCGGTAAAGGGCAAGAAGTTCTACGACCGCTACTTCGCCGAGATGGTGCTGGCGGACCGGGTGGGCTTCGACGGGCTCGTCGTGAACGAGCACCACTCGAGCCCGTACAACATGATGCAGTCGGCCACGATGGTCGCTTCGGCGCTGGTGCCGATCACAAGCCGAGCCAAGATCTGCGTGTTCGGCACGCCGATCAACCTGCAGTACCCGAACCGCGTCGCCGAGGAGTACGCCCTCCTCGACGTGATGTCGGGCGGGCGGACGGAGTTCGCCTTCCCCCTCGGTACCGGGATGGAGTACTGGTCCAACGCCACGTCGCTGATCCCCTCGACGGCCCGCGCCCGCTTCCGGGAGGGGATCGACGTCATCCTCCAGGCGTGGGAGCAGGAGGGACCAAGCACCTTCGACGGCGAGTTCTACAGCTACCGCTACCTGAACTCGTGGCCGACCCCGTACCAGAAGCCGCGGCCGAAGTGCTACATCGTCGGCACGGGCAGCCCGCAGACCATCGAGCTCGCCGCCGAGCTCGGCTTCGGCTACTCGGTCGTGTTCATTCCGATCCAGGCGCAGCTGAAGACCTTCGAGGCGTACCGGGCGAAGACGCAGCAGCTCGGCCGCACCGCGGCGGCGGACGACGTGTGCATCATGGTCATGGCGTACGTCGCCGACACGGACGAGGAGGCCCTCGCCGAGGGCAAGGAGCACATCCTCTACTACTTCGACAACATGATGCGCGTCCCGCCCCGCTTCCTGATCCCGCCGGGCTATGTGACGAACGAGGAGTTCCGCAAGCGCGCGGCGGCTGCCAACGTCCACGGCACCGCCGACTGGGACACCCTCACCGCCAACTCGCGCGTGATCTGCGGCTCCCCGGAGACCGTGGCCAAGGCAATCGAGGGCTGGGTCGAGGAGGCCGGCACCAGCCGGGTCATCTGCAACCTGCACCTCGGCGACATGCCGCACTGGAAGACGGTGAAGAACCTCACCCTCTTCGCCGAAGAGGTGATCCCGCGCCTGCGCAAGGCCGGGGTGTCCGGGAATGGCGCCGGCCGCCCGGCGGCGGTCACCGCCGCCGCCAGCTGAGCGGCTCCGAAGGGAACGGGAGACATGCCTTCATTCGAACGCCAAGAGCTCGACGTCAACGGCGTCAAGACCGTCGTCCTCTCCGCGGGGAGCGGCGAGCCGGTCGTCTTCCTGCACGGTGCAGGGACCATGACGGGCTTCGACTTCGCGTTGCCGTTGGCCGAGCGCTTCCGCCTCATCGTGCCGATCCACCCCGGCTACAGCGAGTCTGGCGACGACCCGAGCATCAGCTCGGTGCACGACTACGTCCTGCACTACTTGGACCTGCTCGACCAGCTCGGCATCGACTCGTTGCGCTTGGTCGGTCACTCGCTCGGCGGGTGGATGGCAGCGAGCTTCGCCATCGAGCAGACGAAGCGCGTTGAGAAGCTCGCGCTCGTCAGCCCCGCCGGGCTGCGGGTGCCGGAATCGCCGACGGCAGACCTGTTCAGCATCCCGCCCGAGGCGCTGCTACCGGCGCTGACGGAGAACCTGGAGATCTTCGAGGGCAAGATCCCGAACCCGCCGGACCTCGACTTCATCGTCGCCCGGTATCGGGAGAGCGCCTCCTTCGCGCAGGTCGCCTGGGAGCGCATCTACGACCCGAAGCTCTCGAAGTGGCTGCACCGCCTCACCATGCCGACGCTGATCCTTTGGGGAGCGAAGGACCAGATCATTCCTGCCGCCCAGGCCGACGCCTGGGCGAGGTTGATCCCCGAGGCGCAGGTGAAGGTTCTTCCGGACCGGGGTCACCTGGTGCTGGAGGAGACGCCAGACGCCCTCGCGGTGATCGGCGATTTTTTGTCATGACGGAAGGATGAGCGCTGAGCCTTGACAGCGCCGGAGGGGCCATGAGACTGTCGCGCAGCCTGAGGCCGGCGGCAGTCGATTCGGCCAGGTGGCGTCGGGCAAAGCTCGACGACGGAGGGGGGAACGCGAGGCACTAGGGCAGCGGTCGAAGTCGCGACGCGTCGTCCGTAGGCGCCGCCGCGTCGTGGCGCGGCAGCGGCTTGATCTGGTGGTATGGGGGTGTCGCGTCATGCGTCTCAACGATAGGGGGTTGTACAGATGAGGGGGTTGTCTAGATGAGGCACAGAGGTATCCGCATGGTCGCCGGGTTCGGTGCGATCGCTGCGCTCGGGATCATGGTCGCCGGTTACGGCGGGGCAGGCGCGAGCACCGCGAAGACCACCGCGAAGGCCACGGCGCACGCCGCGTCGGTGCCGTGTATCACGAGCGGCTCCGGGAAGGCGACCGGGTCGCCGATCCGGCTCGGCGCGATCGTCACGAACCAGCCGGGCACGAGCTTCACCGACATCACGAACACGGCGCAGGCGTACTTCACCTGCGTCAACGACCACGGCGGGGTCAACGGCCACCCGATCAAGTACTACATCGAGCAGGAGCAGACGAACCCGGCGCAGGTCGCGGCCGACGCCAAGAAGCTCGTCCAGAGCGACAAGGTCATGGGCATCGTCGGCAACACCAGCATCATCGACTGCGCCATCAACGGCAACTACTACAAGGCGCACGGGTACTACATCATCGACTCGGGCATCGCCTCCCAGTGCTACTCGTCGTCGTACAGCGCGACGGTGAACATGGGGCCGCGGTACAGCTCTGACGGCGCGGCACAGTACGTCATCGCGCACGGGGCGAAGAAGGTCGTCTTCGACCAGTCGAACGTTCCGGGCACCGGCTACAACGTCGGCGGCGTGATCGACATCGCGAAGGCGGCGCACATCCCCGAGGTCTCGCTGACCGAGGACGTGCCGATCTCCGACGCGAACTCGGTGGCGCTGAAGGAAGTCCAGGACGCCGGCGCGGGCGGTGCAGTCGTGCTGAACTTCACCCCGCCTGAGGCGCTGATCATCCTCCAGGCCGCCCAGAAGCTGGGCTTGGAGAACCAGGTCCAGTGGGCGTGCTCGACGCCGTGCAACACGAACTTCCTCTCGAGCGCCCTCGGGCCGGCCTGGAACGGCAAGCTCCACGTCAACGCCGAGCTGAACCTCACGAACGAGTCGGGGCCGGACGGCGTTGCCTACCGTGCGCTGCTCAAGCAGTACGCACCGAGCATCGCGCTCGGAAGCTTCAGCGAGATGGGCTTCGTCGAAGCCAAGATCGCCGTGACGGCACTCATGGGGGTCAAGGGCGCCTACACGACCTCGAGCGTGAACACCGCGTTCGTGAACGTGAAGGACTTCAAGACGGACCTGTTGTGCAAGCCGTGGTACTACCAGAAGCTTCCTGTCCACCTGCCCAACAACACCGACCGGACGGTCACGCCCGACAACGGTGTGATGGTGCAGCAGCAGGGCTGCTTCGCTATCTCCCCGGTCGACCCGGAAGTGAAGTACATCCGGGGTATCGAGGCCTCTCGGGGCCTGTAGGGAAAGAAGACGTGGGAACGGGGCGTCCCGGGATGTCCGGCCGCACGGCGGCCGGAGGACCGGGACGCCCCGTCTCGCGATGGCGTACGTGAGCGCCCGGTGAGGTTGCGGCGCTCCGCCGGAAGCGACAGGGTGGGGACGACAGCGTTGCAGTCTGCGGGGAAGCACGATGCCTAGCTGGCAGGACTTCGAACCGTTCATCGTCACCGGCATCGCCGCTGGAGCGGTCTATGCCGTGTCCGGTGTCGGCATGGTCGTGCTCTATCGGACGACGGGGGTCCTGAACCTCGCCTTCGGCGCCATCGGCGCGCTCGGCGCCCTCATCTGCTGGTCGCTGATCAACACCGTGCACGCCCCGGACTGGCTCTCGTACCTGGTCTGCATCGCCGTCGGTGGTCTCGTCACGCTGCTCTACGGCATGGTCATCGGTCCGGCGCTCGCGGCGAGAGACCCCCTCGTGAAAGCGACGGCGACGATCGGCCTCGCCCTCATCCTGCTCGGCGCGATGTCATGGATCTGGAGCAACAACGCCAACGCCCGCTCGCTCACGCTCACCTCGGACACCTGGACCTTCCGACTCGGGTCCGTGCTGGTCAACTGGACCCAGATCATCGCTTTGATCTTCGCCGTGGTGGTCGCCGTCGGCACGGGCATCTTCCTCCGCAAGACGAAGCTCGGCACCGTGATGCGGGCGCTCGCCAACGACCGCGAGATCAGCGCGACGCTCGGCGTGCCCGTGCGCCGCGTCGAGGCGGCGGCGTGGCTCGGCTCGGGCCTCATCTCCGGCGTGGCCGGACTGATCCTCGCCGACCAGGTCGCGTTGGACGCGACGACGCTCACCTTCCTCGTCATCTCGGCGCTCGCCGCGACGGTGATCGGGCGGCTGCGCTCGCTCACCCTGACGTTCTTCGGGGGCATCGTCATCGGCCTCGTCGACGCCCTCGGCAACCCGATCACCTCGATCGCGCCCTACAAGGACATGACGCCGTTCATCCTGGCCGTCGCCGCGTTGCTCTTCCTGTCGCGGCGCGGCGGTGCCGCTGCGCGCGCCCGACGGGTGGCCTGACCGATGGCCGACCCCGGCACCACCCTGCAGGGCAGGCTCGCGTCGGTGCTGCCGCGGCCGCACCTCGACCGCCACGAGCGGGGCCACGTCGTAGCTGCCGTCGCCGTCCTCGTCGTCTCGCTCTTGGTGCTCCCGAGCGTGCTCAGCCTCTACTGGGTGGACTCCCTGATCCAGGTCGCCGTCTACTCGGTCGTCGCGCTCGGACTCGGCCTTCTCGTCGGAAGGGTGGGGATGTTCTCGCTCGGCCAGGTCGCGATCCTCGCGATCGGCAGCTGGACCGCGGCGCGCCTCGACTACGCGACGACGCTGCCCTTCCCGGTCATCCTGCTCATCGCCGGGGGAGTGGCCGGCGTCTTCGGCGTCCTGGTCGGGCTGCCGGCGCTACGGCTGAGCGGGCTCGACCTCGCGCTCATCACGCTGATGCTCGCGGGGGCGGTGACCATCGTCCTGCAGAACACCAACTTCCCGAACGGCGGCCACGGCTTCACCGGCTACACGTCGTCGCCGTTCGGCAATCCGCCGATCAGGCGCCCGAGCATCGCCAGCACCGACCCCGCATACCTCCGCTACGCCGTGATCGTCGCCCTGTTGATGTTCCTGCTAGTGCTCTGGCACCTCCGGAGCAAGCCCGGGCGGGCCTGGGCGACGATCCGCCAGAGCGAGGCCGCGGCCATGGCCTCGGGCGTGAACATCACGCTCTACAAGATCTGGGCCTTCGCGCTCGCCTCGTTCATCACCGGCGTCATCGGCGCCGTGCTGGCGGCGAGCGCGACGCAGCTCTACATCACGCCGTTTCAGACGGCGAACTCGATCGAGCTCATGGCCGTCGTGCTCATGGGCGGGGTGTTTACCGTCTGGGGGGCGTTGATCGCCGCGCTCCTGTTGGAGCTGCTGCCCTCGATCTTCGACATCTGGAACCTCTCCCCGTTCCTGTTGCTCATCCTGTTCGGCGTCGGGGTCATCCAGGTGCTGTCGACGGCTCCGACGGGGATCGCGGGCCAGCTGCCGAAGGACCTCGCACGCCTGGGGCGGGCGATCGCATCCCTGGCGGCGCGTGCCGGGGGTGGGCGCAACGCTGCGGGTCCGACCCCCGCGGGCGGACCCGGACCCGCGATCGCCGTCCCTGAGCAGGACCCGGTGGGGACTGCCCCATGATCGAGATCGAGAACCTGACCGTCCGTTTCGGCGGCGTCACGTCGCTCGACGGCGTCACCGTGACGCTCGAGAGCAAGCTTTGCGGGCTGATCGGCCCGAACGGGGCGGGGAAGACGACGTTCTTCAACGTCCTGTCGGGCTTCGTCTCCCCGGCATCGGGCACCATCACCGCCTTCGGGACGGATCTGCTCAAGTTGGCGCACTACAAGCGGGCACGCTGGGGCCTGCGCCGCACGTTCCAGACCGAGCAGGCGATCGAGGGGCTGTCGATCTTCGACAACGTGGCGATTGTCTGGGAAAACACGAATCGAGGCCGTTCGTCGCGCGAGCGCGACGTGCTCGGCGCCATCGAGTTCGTCGGCCTCGGCGTCGACCCGAAGAGCCGGGTCGGGACCCTCGGCGCGCACGAGCGCCGCCTCGTCGAGATGGCCCGAGCCGTCGTGGGCTCGCCGCGGGTCGTGCTGCTCGACGAGCCGGCGGCTGGGCTGCCAGAGGAGGAGACGAAGCACCTCGGGTCGCTGATCCGGCGGATACCCGACGAGACCGGCGCGCTGGTGATCCTGGCCGACCACGACATGGATCTCGTCTCCGCCTGCTGCACGACGACGATGGTGCTCGACTTCGGCCAGGTGGTCACGGTCGGCCCGACCGCCGAGGTGCTGCGCGACGAGCGCGTCGTGAGCGCCTATCTCGGTGCGACGGAGAGCGCATGAGCACGTCGCCGGCGCCGTCCGAGGTGCTCCACCTGCGCGAGCTGGGCGTGGCCCGCGGCGGGCGTCCGGTGGTGCGCGGCGTCTCGATCGAGGTGCCGCCGGGCGAGGTCACGGCGCTGCTCGGCCCGAACGGCGCGGGGAAGTCGAGCCTGGTCCTGGCGGTCGGCGGCGTGCTCCGGACCACGGGCGGCAAGGTGATGCTCGGCGACGAGGATCTCACCGGCTCCCGGCCCGAGCACATCCGCCAGGCCGGGGTCGCCATCGTCCCCGAGGGGCGCCGCCTGCTTCCGGATCTGACGGTCGACGACAACCTGTTGGTCGCCACGTACGCGCTCTCGAAGCAAGACTCGAAGGCCGGCCGGGAGTTCGCCCTCGAGCTCTTCCCCGAGCTCGTCAAGCGGCTCAACGTCACGGCACGCCTGCTCTCCGGCGGGGAGCAGCAGATGCTCGTGCTTGCGCAGGCGCTCGTCTCCAAGCCGAAGTTCGTGCTGATCGACGAGCTCTCGCTCGGGCTCGCCCCAGTCATCGTCCAGCGCCTGATCCCGCGGATCCGCACGGTCACCGAGACCGGGGCGGGCGTGCTGCTCATCGAGCAGTTCGCCATGGTGGCGCTGGAGCTCGCCAACCAGGCGTACGTCATGGACCGGGGCACGATCGGCTTCGCCGGGCCGGCGAGCCGCCTGAAGGACGAGCCAGAGCTGCTCCACTCGGCGTACCTTTCCGGCGGCGGGGACGTCGTGATCGGTCCCGAGCCGGCGGAGTCCCGAAAGCAGTGATGCCCGAGGTCCCCGCCTCCGCCGGCGCCGTCCGCCCGCAGCCAGGCCGACGGCTGGGGGGCCGGCCGGTCCACCGGTGGCGGCTTGCCGCCACGTACCTGCACGCGTGCCGGAGGCGCGAGAGGCGCCCTGGCTGAGCTTCGGTCCGGCGGCCCAGGTCGGGGGTCCCGGGTCGCCGGACCGTCCATCTCGCAGGCGTTCGTTGTCGAAGTCCGAGCATGACGCCGCCGCGCCGTCCTGGCGAGGACCGGACAGGGATACGTGCCAGAGACGGCTCGCCTTCGCCTGGCAGGCGCGGGGTGCCCGGGCGGGCGGGGCGCCCGCAGCGGACGGGCGCCACGCCGGACGGCCATCGGCCGAGGCGCCTCCTCAGTCGAACGGCATCCCGACGTAGTTCTCGGCGAGCGACGTCGCTGCGGCGCGCGACGTGACCGTGTACGCCAGCTGGGAGCGCTGCAGCTCCAGCTGGAACGGGTCGGAGTCGGGGAAGCGATGGAGCATGGACGTCATCCACCAGGAGAAGTGCTCTGCCCGCCACACCCGGCGCAGGCAGGACTCGGAGTAGCGCGCGAGCGGCTCTCGGTCGCCGCGCTGCGCTGCAGCGATGGCCCGTGACAGGACGAGCACGTCCGCGACCGCGAGGTTCAGGCCCTTGGCCCCGGTGGGGGGCACGATGTGGGCAGCGTCGCCGGCCAGGAACAGGTTGCCGTACTGCATCGGCGCGACGACGAAGCTCCGCATCGGCGTGATCCCCTTCTCGAGGATCGGCCCCTCCCTGAGCGTCCAGCCGTCGCGGGTGGCGAGGCGGCGGTGGAGCTCCTCCCAGATGCGCTCGTCCGGCCAGTTGGCGATGTCCTCGCCGGGTTCGCACTGGAGGTAGAGGCGGCTCACCTCCGGCGAGCGGAGGCTGTGCAGGACGAAGCCCCGCTCGTGGAACCCGTAGATCAGCTCCTTGGTGGAGGGGGGGACCGAGGCGAGGATGCCGAGCCACGCGAACGGGTAGGAGCGCTCGTAACGGGTCAGGACCCCGTCGGGGATCGAGCCGCGTGAGACGCCGTGGAATCCGTCGCAGCCCGCGACGTAGTCGCACTCGAGGACCTGCTCCTCGCCGCCGTGCCGGAAGCGCACGACCGGTTGCTCGCTGTCGAGCAGGGCGAGGCGCACGTCCTCCGCCTCGTAGTGGAGGGCGCCGCCCGCCGCCACGCGAGCGTCGGCTAGGTCCCGCACCACCGACTGCTGGCCGTAGATCGAGATCACGCGACCGCCGGTGAGCTCGCTCATCGGTATGCGGTGGCCGGCGCCGTCAAAGCGCAGCTCGATCCCGTGGTGCACGAGGCCGTTGCGGTCGTGGCCCGCCCCGACCCCGGTGGCGCGCATCAGCTCGATCGTGTCGTTCTCGAGCACGCCCGCGCGGACCCTCCCCTCGACGTACTCGCGGCTCTTCGACTCGACGACGACCGACTCGACGCCTTCGAGATGGAGCAGGTGCGAGAGGAAGAGCCCTGCCGGCCCTGCGCCGATGATCCCGACCTGCGTGCGCATCGGCCCTCCGATCCTTGCCCGGGTTGGCGCAATCGTGTCGCCGCAATCGTGTCGCGTGGTGCGGTGGGCATGCACGTTCTGGCCGAGCCGACGTGCCCGTCCCCACCCGCTCGAGGCCGGCGCCGCCGCCGAGGACCGGGGACCGGCGGGCGCTCGCGTGGCGAGGTCCGGGCGCCGGTGCTCCCACGCCCTCGTTGCCACACGGCTCTCGCCGACCGCGGGCGTGAACGGTTCAAGGCCCGTTGTTAACGTTTCAAACTCGGCATTGCTAACGTTTGCAGCGTGGTATCGCTCCAACTAACCTGCGCAACCAACAGCGGAACGTGCCACGTAGGGGGGAACTATGGACGCAACCACTGGGGGCATGAGCCCGGGCCGTGACCGTGCCGAGGAGCCCGCGTCGACGGGTGACGGCGCGGGGCCAACGGCGTCGGCGATCAGCCGCCGCGATCTCCTCAAGACCTTCGGCGCCGGTGCCGCCGTGCTCGGCGCCAGCCGCCTCGGCGACGTGACGCGTCCGCGCCGGGCCCCGCACGCGTCGACGTCCAGCACTGTGGTCATCGGCTACGTCACGCCCGAGACCGGTTCGCTGGCCGGCTTCTCGCTGGCCGACAAGTACGTGCTTGGCAAGGTCCGCTCGGCTCCGCCGTACAAGAACGGGGTCAAGGTCGGCAGCCGGACGTACAAGCTCGAGATCGTCCCCGTGGACTCCCAGTCCGACCCGAGCCGGGCGTCGACGGTGGCGAAGCAGCTCATCCAGCAGAACAAGGCCGACATCATCGTGACGAGCTCGGCACCCGAGACGACGAACCCCGTCGCCCTCACCTGCGAGCAGCTGCACGTGCCGTCCCTCGCGACGGTCGTGCCGTGGGAGTCGTGGTACGCGGGCCTCGGGGGGAACCCCCTGAAGCCGACGACGAAGTTCGCCTACGCGTCGATGTTCTTCTTCGGGATGAAGGAGTTCGCCGGCACGTTCTTGCCGATGTGGAAGCGGGTGGAGAGCCAGACCCACGCGGCGAAGATCTTCGCCGGCATGTTCCCGAACGACGCCGACGGGAACGCCTTCCGAGCCGGTTTCCCGCCCTTCGCCGAGGCGGCAGGCTACAAGTTCGTCGACGGCGGCGCCTACACGGACCTCACGCAGAACTACTCGTCGATGATCTCGAAGTTCAAGTCGTCGGGGGCGGAGTTCTTCGTGAACTGCCCCCTGCCGCCGGACTTCAACACGTTCTGGAAGGAGGCCGTCCAGCAGGGGTTCAGGCCGCGCCTCGCGACCGTCGCCAAGGTGCTGCTCTTCCCGGCGGACGTCGCGGCCCTCGGGAGCCTCGCCAACAACATCGCGACCGACGCGTGGTGGACGCCGTACGCGCCCTACCGTTCCTCGATGACGGGCGAGACCACCAAGGCCTTCGCGACCGGCTACCAGGACTCGAGCGGCCAGGAGTGGATCCAGTCGATGGGGTCGACGTACTCGCTGTTCGAGGTCGTCGTCGAGGCGCTGAAGCTGGTCGACGACCCCCACGACAAGGCCCAGCTGGCAGCGGCGCTGCACAAGGTGCACTACTCCGGGCTGACCGGCCCCCTCAACTTCGCGACTGGGCCCGCCCCTGGCGTGGCGATCGTCAAGCCCGTCGGGATCCAGTGGAAGCCGGGCACCAACAGCCTCGGCAAGAAGTTCCCCTTCCAGCCCTTCGTGGTCGACAACTCGCAGAACCCCGCCGTGCCGATCAACGGCGACCTGGTCCCGACCAACCCGTAGCCGGGGGCCAACTCGCGCCGTGCCGCCACTGCTCGAGCTGGTCCACATCTCCAAGCGCTTCGGTCAGGTCACGATCGCCGAGGACCTCTCCCTCGCCGTCGAGGAGGGAGCGGTCCTCGGGATCGTGGGGCCGAACGGCGCCGGCAAGACCACGCTGTTCGGCGTGATCTCGGGTGATCTACGCCCCGACGAGGGCGAGGTCCGCTTCGAAGGCCGTGTCGTGAACCGGCTCGACGCGGCGGCCCGCTGCCGCCTCGGCATCGGCAGGACCTACCAGGTTCCGCGGCCGTTCGGGGGGCTGACGGTCTTCGAGAACGTGCTCGTCGCCGCCCAGCAGGGAGCCAGGGCGCACGGGCACGAGAGCTTCGAGATCGCCACCGGCGTGCTTGAGCGCACCGGGCTCGGCGCGCTCGCCAACAGCTCGGCCGGCTCGCTCGGCCTGCTGGCGCGAAAGCGCCTGGAGCTCGCCCGGGCGCTCGCCACGCGTCCGCAGCTGCTGCTGCTCGACGAGATCGCCGGCGGGCTCACCGACCCGGAGGTGCGCGAGCTCGTCGGGATCGTCCAGCAGGCCACGGCCGAGGGCGTGGCCGTGATCTGGATCGAGCACGTGGTCCGGGCGCTCGTCGCCACTGTGCAACGCCTGATCTGCATCGCCGGCGGCGCCGTGATCGGCGACGGCGAGCCCCGCGCCGTGCTCGCGAGCCCCGCGGTGCGCGAGGTCTACCTCGGCACCGACACGACGGTGACCGGAGCGGTGCCGGCCACGTGAGCGAGCCGTCGCAGGCCGACGTCGTGAGCGGCGGCGGAGCCGCGCCCGGCGCGCTCTTGGAGGTGGAGCACCTCGTCGTGCACCACGGGCAGCTGCGCGCGCTCAACGACGTCAGCGTGTCGCTGCGCGCCGGGGAGACGCTCGCGATCATCGGCGCCAACGGCGCAGGCAAGTCGACGTTGCTGCGCACGATCGCCGGGCTCCACCGGCCGACGTCCGGCCGGATCCTCCTCGACGGCGTGGACCTCTCGCACAGCCCGCCCGAGCAGCGGCTGCGCCGCGGCATAGCGCTCGTGCCGGAAGGTCGCCGGCTCTTCCCCTCGCTCACGGTGGAGGAGAACCTCCTCGTCGGCGCCTACCGCGCGCGCCCCGGGCCGTTCGTGCCCGATCGGATCTACGAGCTGTTCGAGTGGATGCGGACGCGGCGCAAGCAGCGCGCCGCGGAGCTCTCCGGTGGCGAGCAGCAGGCGGTCGCCATCGGCCGCGCGCTCGTCGCGAACCCCCGAGTCCTGCTGCTCGACGAGCTCTCCCTCGGCCTCGCGCCGCTCGTCGTCCAGCGGATCTACGGCGTGCTGCCGGAGCTGCTGTCGGCGGGGATCACGATCCTGCTGGTCGAGCAGGACGTCGCCCAGGCGACGCGCGTCGCGGCGCGGGTCCAGTGCCTCCTCGAGGGCCGGACGACGCTCGAGGGTCGGCCCGGCGAGTTCAGCGCCGAGCAGATCGAGACCGCCTACTTCGGGATGTCGGGCACGTCGGCCGTCGGGGCCGGCGCCCCCGCGCTCGAGGAGTGAGCCGGCCGTGAGCTGGGTGAACGCCGTCATCCAGGGCGTCCTCACCGGGGCGTTCTACGCCCTGTTCGCTTGCGGGCTCTCCCTGCTGTTCGGCGTGATGGGAATCATCAACCTCGCCCATGGCGACCTGGCCGTGATCGGCGGCTACGTCGCGGTCGCGCTGATCCCGGTGACGCACGTGCCCGTCGTGTGGTCGTTCGCCATCGTCGTGCCGATCTTCGCCGTCGGCGGCTACGTGCTGCAGCGGACGCTGCTCCAGGCGAGCTTGGACCGGGGGCCCTTCACGACGCTGCTCGTCACGTTCGGCTTGTCGGTCGTCGCGGAGAACGCCCTCCTCGAGGTGTTCACCTCGAACAGCCAGTCGCTCAACATCGGCAACCTCATCACCTACTCGTTCAGCATCAACAGCCAGATCACCATCTCGTACTTCTCGGTGGTCGTCCTCGCCCTCGCCGTCGCGGTGCTCGGCGCGCTGCAGCTCTTCCTCTCGCGCTCGAGGACCGGCCGCCTCATCCGCGCGGTCGCGGACGACCGCGAGGCCGCCCAGCTCGTCGGGGCCAACCACCGGCACGTGTTCGGGGTGGCCGCCGCGATCGCCTTCTCGACGGTCGCGCTGGCCGGCCTCGCCTACGCGATGAGCTCGCAGATCGCGCCGACGACGGGCACCGGGACCCTGCTGTCCGCGTTCGAGGCGGTGGTCATCGGCGGCATCGGCTCGGTGTGGGGCACGCTCGTCGGCGGGGTCGTCCTCGGCGTCGCGCAGCAGATCGGCGCGCAGATCAACCCGGCGTACCAGATCCTCGCCGGGCACCTCGTCTTCCTCGCGGTCCTCGCGCTCCGCCCGCAGGGCCTGTTCGGCACGAGGGCGCGCGCGTGAGCACGACGACGCCGCCGATCGCCGCCACCCGGACCGCCGAGGCGCGGGTCACCCGCTCCGCACAGCCGTCGGGCTGGCTGCTGCCGGTCGCCGCCGGCGCGATCGTGCTGCTGGCCTTCATGCCGTCGCTGCTGTCCCAGGGCGACCTGTCGACGATGATGAACGCCTTCATCCTGCTCACGATGGCGGTGATGTGGAACCTGCTCGCCGGCTATGCCGGCATGGTCTCGATCGGCCAGCAGGCGTTCATCGGCCTCGGCGCGGAGGGAGTGCTGGCGATGGCCCAGCACGGCCTGAACCCCGTGGCGTCGATCCCGCTCGCCGCCATCGCGACCGCCGCGATCGCCCTGCCCGTGTCGCTGCTCGTGTTCCGCCTCCGCGGCGGCTACTTCGCCATCGCGACCTGGGTCGTGGCCGACACCGCCGAGCTCGTCGTCAGCTCGATCTCCTCGCTCGGAAGCGGCACGGGAAGCCCCGTGCCGGGCCTTTCCGGGCTCAGCGCCAAGTCGTTCGGGGACATCACCTACTGGGCGGCGCTCGCCGTCGCGCTCGTCGCGCTCGGGATGGCGTACCTGCTCTTGCGCAGCCGCCTCGGGCTGGTGCTCGCGGCCGTGCGCGATGACGAGGTCGGCGCCCGCAGCGCCGGCGCGCGGGTGATGGCGGCCCGCCGCATCGTGTTCGCCGTGGCCGCTCTCGGCTGCGGCGCGGCGGGGGCCCTGCTCGCCGTGAGCCAGCTGAACGTCCAGCCGAGCTCGGTGTTCAGCGTGCAGTGGTCGGCGGAGATGATCTTCGTGACGCTGATCGGCGGCATCGGCACCCTGGAGGGCCCGATCATCGGGACCATCTTGTTCTTCGTGCTCGAGCAGTCGCTCGCCCAGCACGGCGCGCTCTACCTCATCGTCCTCGGGTCCGTGGCGGTCGTTGTCGCGATCTGGGCGCCGCGAGGGATCTGGGGCACCATCGCGAGCAAGCTGCGCTTCCGGCTCTTCCCTGTCGGCTACTGGCTGTGGGCGCAGGGCGCGGTCAGGGGCCGGGAGGCGGGGAGCGTCCAGGCGCGCCTCGCCGGGCGCCGGCGGCGCCGCCCGGAGGATCCGCCCGCCTGAGCTCGCCCGAGGGACCGCCAGCCCGAGGGACCGCCAGCCCGAGGGACCGCCAGCCCGAGGGACCGGCAGGGCGCGCTCGCCCGCCGGTGGCCCCCGAGCTCAGGCGGCGAGGCTCGCCGAGGCGAGGAGGGTCCCGTCGCTCGCGCTGACGCGGGCCGAGCGGAGGGGGCCGAGGTTGTCCGGCAGCTGGCTCGCCCAGGCGCCCTGCCCGGACTGGAGCCAGAACATCCCGAGCATCACCGTGCGCCCGCGCGCCGTGGTCACCTCGCAGGTGACGGGGCCGGCCGAGTCCATCCGGTCGACCGTCATGAACAGCCAGCCCGGGTCGCCCTCGTAGACGTAGACGACACCTCGGGAGTGGCCGGCCGAGAGCAGGGTTGCCTCGTGGACGTGGTCGTTGAGCGCGGCGCCCTGCGGTGCGTTCGCGCCACCGCCGGTCCCGTCTGTCGCCCGCCCGATGCCGAAGCCGAGCGCGGCGAGGAGGACGGCTGCTGCCGCGGCTGAGGCGACCAGCCGCCGACCCGATCGGGCGCGGGGCGCCCTGGCGATGGCGGCGGATCGGCGCCGGGCGCCGAGCTGCAGCGTTGCGCCCAGCCGTGGCACCGGCGGATCCAGTCGCTCTGCGGCCAGGCGATCGAGCACGCGCACCTCGAAGCCCACGGGGGGCTCGACCTCCGGCACGGCGAGCAGCAGGCTGTCGGCGGCCGCCGAGAACCGCTCGAGCTCCTCGGTGCAGCGCGGGCACTCCTCCAGGTGGCTGAGGAGCTCGGCGCGCTCGCGCCCCGTCAAGGTGCCGAGCGCGAGCTCGGCGAGGTCGTCCGAGAAGTGGGCGCAGCCCGAGCTCTCGGTGGTCATTCGACTTCCTCCTGCTGCGAGGTCTGCTCGTCGAGCGCGCGGCGCACCTTCGTGAGGGCGGTGCGGATCCGGGTCTTGGCGGTGCCGAGCGGGATCGACTCGAGCGCGCCGACCTCCTGAGCTGTGTAGCCGTAGACGGCGGCGAGGACGAGGGCCCGGCGCTGCTCCACCGGGATCCCGGCGAGGGCGTTGCGCAGCCCGCTCGCGACCTCGGTGGCGGCGAGGGCGTCCTCGGTCGGGCGATCGTGGCCGAGCAGCCCGACGAGCTCGTCGGTGCCGACCGGGACGGAGCGGCGGACCCGCAGGGCGTCGACCGCCAGGTTGCGGGCGATCGTGAGGACCCAGGTGGTCGCCGAGCCGCGACGGGCATCGAAGACTGGGGCGTGCCGCCAGGCGCGAACGAGGGCCTCCTGCGCGATGTCCTCCGCCATGCCGGCGTCACCGACCATGCCGAAGGCGAGGCCGAAGACGCGCCGCTGGTAGCGGCGGACGAAGGCGACGGCCGACGCGTCGTCACCCTGCGCCATGCCCGCCAGCAGGGCTTCGTCGGTGAGCTCGCCGGTCTCGGGGCGCGGGGAGCGTTTCATGCGCATCGACTCCGGCCTGCCGGGCAGCTCAACGCTCGCGGCAGCCGGGGCCACGTGTCGCTCGTCTCGGTCCGGCCGCCCGTGGCGCGCGGCCCGCAGGCGGGGCGAGCGGCCATTGGATGGATGCCAGGGAGATGGTGCACGTCGGCCTCCCCGACGGCTGCGCCGTGTCGCCCGCAAGCGTACGCCCGAGGGCGGTGGCGGTCGTGGCCGCCGGGCGCGACGGGCCGGTCGCTCCGCCTCGGCCTGCGTGGTCTGCGTGGGACATCTCCAGCCCTTCGTCGAATGCTCCCGTGCACGGTCATACGGCTCGCGGCGCCGTCAGGATTGCACCAGGCCACTCATGCCGGACAGCCAGTACGCTGGCGGCGCCGCGGGCCGCGGCGCCGCACCGCCGGCGAGCGACCGGGCAAGCGGTGGCCACCGGCGCGGAGCAGGCGCGCAAGGGCGCGGTGGGTAGGCACGGCTGAGCACGGGGGGTCGCTGGTGGCCAAGGAGCAGGAGGCCGGGGTGAACCGACCCGAGCGCGGCGACAATCGCGCGACGACGCTGTCGATGTGGGCCCTCGAGCACGCGCAGGACGTCGTGTCGATCGTGGTCGGCGTGGCCCTGATCCTGGTGTCGGCCGCCCTCTTGATCGCCGGCTTCGTCGACTTCTTCCGCGATCTCAGCCACTACGGCACGGTGCACGCCTCGACCAGCCTGCTCGACCAGGTCCTGCTGGTGCTGATCCTCGTCGAGATCGTGCACACCGTCGTGCTGTCGCTTCGCGCCCACACGCTCGTGCCCCAGCCTTTCATCGTCGTCGGGCTGGTGGCGGTGATCAGGAAGATCCTGTTCATCCTGGCGAACCAGGTGACGGTCGGTACCTCCCAGCTGGCGCTGCTGATCGCGATGGTTGCCGTCTTCGTGGCGGGCCTGATCGCCATCAACCGCCTGGCGCGCCCACGCTCCGCCGAGCCCGGTGCGAGTCCCGAGGAGCCGCTCGTCTGAGCGTGGCTCAGCCCCGCCCGGTGGCGCCGTCGCCCGCCAGCGCGGCGCGGCTCACGGCGAGCGCCTCGCGGACGCGGGCAGCGTCGGGGCTGCACATCCGCTCGAGCGCGCGCCTCGCCGCGTCGATCGCCTCGAGGTGGGGCGAGGGCTCGCGCGCGACGGTGCGCGAGCCGAAGGTCCGCTGCTCAGCCCACGAGCAGTGCAGATCCTCCTCGGCCCGGCTCAACGCGACGTAGAGCAGCCGGCGCTCCTCCTCGAGGGCCTCCGCGCTCCGTGCGTGGGCGATCGGGACGAGGCCGTCCTCGAGGCCGGTGACGAAGACCACCGGCCACTCCAACCCCTTCGCCCGGTGGAACGTCGCGAGGTCAACGGCGTCGGCGGAGGAGGGCGAGGGATCGCGACGGAGCGCTCCCTGGAGGTAGCCGAGGAACCCGTCGCCGGTCGGGAAGGTGTCCAGCTCGACGTACTCACGGCCGATGCGCGCCAGCGCGGCGAGGTCGAAGAGGTCGCCGGTGGTGTCGACTCCCGGCGCCGCCGCGCTCGCGGCCGAGGGGTCGTCGCTCGCCACGTCGCCGGCTACCCCGGCGGCCCGCTCGTCGAGGTCATCCAGGAACGCCTGGAGGGATCGGGCGTCGGCCGCGCCCCGCAGCGCGCCGAGCGCGGAGTGCACGGCCGGGCGCGACAGGAACGACGGGCCCGCGGCGCTGCGGAAGGGGATGCCGTTGGCACCGAGCGCCTCCTCGAAGAGGTTCAGCTGCGCGTTCGTCCTGGCGAGGACGGCGCACTGGGACCAGCGGCGGCCGGGCCGGTGGGCGAGGCGCAGCGCCGCGGCGACCCCGGCGGCCTCGGCCTCGGCGGTCGGGAAGACCCGCAGCGTCGGAACTGCGCCGTCGGGCTGTGACGACGACGGTGTCGGGGGCGCGGGCTCGCCGCCGCCCCGGCGGGCCCGGACAGCCCCGGGTTGCGTCCGGCTCGACAGCGCGGCCGCGGCGACCGCCACGACCTGGGGGGTCGAGCGGTAGTTGGCGTCGAGCCGGAGGACGGTGGCGCCGGGATAGCGGTCGGCGAAGGTGGCGACGGCGCCCGGGTCGGCGCCGTTCCAGCCGTAGATGGCCTGTCGAGGGTCGCCGACGGCGAAGAGATCCGGGCGCCCCCCGAGCCAGGCGTCGAGCAGGCGCAGCTGCGCGGCGTTGACGTCCTGAAGCTCGTCGACGAAGAGATGGGCGAAGCGCCAGCGCTGGGCCGCGGCGAAGTCCGGGTCGGCGTGGATCGCCGCGGCCAGGTCGATCAGCAGGTCGTCGAAGTCGAGGACGCGGCGCCGGCGCTTCTCGCGCTCGTAGGCGGCGTAAGCCTCGGCGACGGCCGCCGGCTCGAGCGGCGCCGTGCGCCCCGACGCCGCTGCTGCGGCAGGGTAGCGGTCCGGCGTCACGAGCCTGGCCTTGGCCCACTCGATCTCCCCGGCGAGCGCGGCGAGCAGCTCGCGTCGTTCGAGCGGCCGCCCCCCGCGCCGCGCCGGCGCGGCGCTCGGCCGCTCGCCCATCGCCGCGCCGAGCAGGCGCGCCTTCGACTCGACGATGACCGGCGGCGTGCGGCCGGTGTCGAGCGCGCGGCGGCGGAGCTCCGCGAGCGCCACCGCGTGGAAGGTCCCCGCCGTGACCGGCGTCGGGAGGCCGAGCTGGCTGAGGCGCGTCCGCAGCTCCGTCGCGGCCTTGCGGGTGAAGGTGAGCGCGAGCACGTGCGCCGGCGCGGCGGTCTCCTGCACGACCCGCCAGGCGATCCGGCGGGTGAGGACCCGCGTCTTGCCCGATCCCGCGCCGGCCACGACGAGCAGGGGCGCCGCCGTCGACGTGATCGCCGCACGCTGCTCGTCGTCGCAGCCCGCGAAGAGGCGCCGCCAGTCGCCGGGGAGGGTCACCGTCCGGACCGTACACGGCGGCTGTGCCGCGCGGCGTGGCACGCCGCCGCGGGGGTGCCCTGGCCCATACGGGCGCTCGACCGCCGTGGCGGCGCGTTATGGTCGGCGCCGTGTTGAGGGCCTTCGCCGGCGGCCGGCTCTTCGGGGAGTCGTACGGGATCGGGACTCCCTGGGTGCTCGCGCTCCATGGCTGGCGTCGGACGCACGCCGACTTCGACGCCGTCCTCGGCGAGCGACCGGGCTCGGCCGCGCTGGACGCGCTGGCCGTCGACCTGCCCGGCTTTGGGGCGGCGCCGCCGCCGACGGCGGCGTGGGGGAGCGAGCAGTACGCCGAGGCCGTCGCGCCCCTGCTCGACGAGATGGCCGACAAGGTGGTCGTCCTCGGCCACTCCTTCGGGGGGCGTGTCGCCGTCCACCTCGCCGCGCTCCGGCCCGAGCGCGTCTCGGCGCTCGTGCTGACCGGCGTGCCGTTCTACCGCCCGGCCGGCGCGAGGACGAAGCCGAAGGCCCGCTACCGGATCGTCCGGGCGCTGGCACGCAGGGGGCTCGTGCCCGAGGAGCGCCTCGAGGCCGCGCGTCGCCGGCACGGCTCGGAGGACTACCGTGCCGCCGCCGGGGTGATGCGCGACGTGTTCGTGCGGGTCGTCGCCGAGGAGTACGGGGACGTGCTGCGCGAGCTGACCTGCCCGGTCGAGCTGGTGTGGGGAGCCGAGGACACGGAGGCCCGCGTCGAGGTGGCGCGCCGCGCCGAAGGCGTGCTCGCCGAGGCCCGCCTGGTCGTGCTGGCGGGGGTCGGGCATCTGACGCCGACGGCGGTGCCGGAGGAGCTGCGTGCCGCGCTGGAGCGGGCGCGCCCGTGACGGCGATCGCCGCGGTCGCGCTGGCGTCGTGCGCCGGCGCAGCAGCGCTCGCCCTCCTGCGCTGGGTGCGGGTGGCGCAGCGCGAGCACTACCTGGCAGGTGCGGTGTCCCGCTTCGCCTGGCGCTGGTGGTCGCTCGGCTCCGGGCAGACGGCCCTCGGGCTGGTGGCGCTCGGGTCGGCCGTCGCCGCGGTCGTCACCCCTTGGCCGGCGCTGCTCGCCGCCGCGGCGATCGGCGCCGGACCGATCGGCCTCTCGCCGAGGGGTCGGACCTCACCGCTGCGCTGGACCCGGCGCTGCAGGACGGTCACTGCGCTCGCCGCCATCGTGGTGGCCGGCCCGGCCGCGATCGCGGGCGCGCTCGGCGGGCTGCGCGCCGCCGTGCCGGCGGCGGCCCTGGCGGTCGTGGCGGTCCCGGTCCTGCTCGACGCAGTCCTGGCGTTGCTCGCGCCGCTGGAGGAGCGTCTCGCCGGCCGCTTCGTCGACGCTGCGCGCGACCGACTGCGGCGCGTCGGCCCTGTGGTCGTCGCGATCACCGGTTCGTACGGCAAGACGACGACCAAGGGCTACGTCGCCCACCTGCTCTCGGGCCGGTTCTCGATGGTCGCCAGCCCGAGGAGCTTCAACAACCGCGCCGGGCTGGCGCGCACCGTGAACGAGCTGCTGGTTCCCGGGACGGATGTCCTCGTCGCCGAGATGGGCGCCTACGGTCCGGGCGAGATCGCCTCGCTGTGCGCGTGGCTGCCGCCGACCGTCGCCGTCATCACGGCGATCGGGCCGGTGCACCTGGAGCGCTTCGGCTCGCTCGAGCGCACGCTGGAGGCGAAGGCGGAGATCACCGCGGGTGCCGAGACCGTCGTGCTGAACGTCGACGACGAGCGGCTCGCCGGGCTGGCCGAGCGCCTCACCGGGGAGGGCCGGCGGGTGCTGGCGTGCTCGGCGAGGGATGCGAGCGCCGACGTCGCCGTGGTGGCCGAGGACGGGGGCCTGGCGCTCGTCGTCGGGGGCGAGCGCGCCGGGCTGGCCGGGCTGTCCGGCGGTCAGCTGCCCGCCGCGACGACGAACGTCGCCTGCGCCGCGGCGGCGGCGATCGCGCTCGGCTGCACCCCCGCCGAGGTCCTCGAGCGCCTGGGAAGCCTGCCGGTCGCCGAGAACCGCCTGCAGCGAAGCGTCGCGCCGAACGGGATCGTCGTGCTCGACGACACCTTCAACGCCAACCCCGCCGGCGCCGCCCTCGCCCTCGACCTGCTCGCGCAGAGCGGTGGCCCCGGGGTACGCCGCGCCGTGATCACCCCGGGCATGGTCGAGCTCGGCCCGCTGCAGGCGGCGGAGAACGCCACCTTCGCGCGGCGCGCCGCCGGCGTGGCGACCGACGTCGTGGTCGTCGGGCGGAGCAACCGCAAGGCGCTGCTGGCGGGCGTCGCGGAGGGCCGCGTCGCGGCCGGCGGCGGCCGGGGGCCGGAGGTCACGGTGGTCGGCACCCGTGACGACGCGGTCGCCTGGGTGCGCGAGCACCTGCAGGCCGGAGACGTCGTGCTCTACGAGAACGATCTGCCGGACCATTTCCCGTGAGCCGGCCCTGAGCCCTGCGTCGCCCGGGGCTCCCCGGTGGGACGCACCCGCTCGCGTACGATGAGGGCGATGGCCATCTCGCTCACCCGCGTCGCCGTGCTCTTCGGCGGGCCGTCCCCCGAGCACGACGTCTCGATCCTCACGGGCCTCCAGGCCGCCCGCGCGCTGGTGCAGTCGGGGCGCGTCGCCAGTGTCCAGGCCCTGTACTGGTCGAAGAGCGGGTCGTGGTTCGAGGTGGCGGTGGAGGTCGAGGCAGCCGCGTTCTTGGAGGGGCCGCCGGCGGGCTCCCAGCCCGTGCGGCTCGAGATCGGTCCCGAGGGCGGCTTCACGGCCCGGCGGGGACGGCTCGCGGCTCGCTTCGAGCCCTTGGAGCTCGACGCCGCCCTGATCTGCTGTCACGGCGGCCCCGGCGAGGACGGCGCGCTGCAGGGCGCCCTCGACCTCGCGGGTGTGGCCTACACGGGCCCGAGCGCCGCATCGGCGGCGCTCGGCATGGACAAGCTCGCGTCCTTCGCGGTCGCCGCCGCGGCGGGGCTCCCGGCGCTGTCTCGCCGTCTGCTCCACGAGGGGTCGAAGGAGCCCGACTTCGCCGGGCCCTACATCGTGAAGCCGCGCTTCGGCGGCTCCTCGATCGGCATCGAGGTCGTCGCCGACTTCCCGACCGCTCTCGCCCGGCTCGGCGCCAACGTCCACCTCCGCCGCGGCGCCGTGCTCGAGCCGTACCGCCCGGAGCTGTTCGACCTGCAGGTCGCCGCCCGGACGTGGCCCGAGCTGCAGCTCTCGGCGATCGAGCGCCCGCTCAGAGAGGGGTCGGACAACGAGATCCTCGGCTACGCCGACAAGTACGTTGGCGGTGAGGGGATGTCGGCAGCGCCGCGCGAGCTGCCGGCCGCCCTGCCCGCCGGCCTCGAGGTCGAGCTGCGGTCGGTCGCCCGGGAGGCCGCCGTGCTCCTCGGCGTGCGGGGCGTGGGACGGATCGACTTCCTCTCCGACGGCGAGTCGGTCTACTTGAACGAGGTCAACACGATCCCCGGCTCCCTCTCGCGTCACCTGTTCGTCGACCCGCCCCTCGCCTTCGAGGAGCTGCTCGCGGACCTGCTCGCCGAAGCGCGCGAGCGGCCCGCCGCCCACTTCTCCTCGGCAGGCGCCGACGGCATCGTGCTGCGCGACGCGGGGAGCATCTCGAGAAAGCTCACCTGAGCCCTGAGCCCTGAGCCCTGAGCCCTGAGCCCTGAGCCCTGGCGTCGGCAACGCGGTCCCGGCGGCGCCCGGCGAGCATGACGTAGAGGACCACCGATGCCGTTCCCCCACAAGCTGTTGCACGAGGACGAGGAGGTGCTGCTCGACGTCCGCCCGCACTGGTGGCGCCTGGCGGGCCCCTTCGCCCTCGCCGTCGTGGTCCTCGGCGGGTGCATCGCCGCGTTCGTGCTCTGGTCGAGCGCGCCCGGCTGGTTCGGCTTCGTGCTGTTGGCGGCCGTCGTGCTGGTCGCGTTGTACCTGTTCGGCCGCGTCATCTCCTGGCGTGCCACCGGCCTCGCCGTCACTTCGAGCCGCGTCATCTATCGCCAGGGGGTCCTGCACCGCGTCGGGCGCGAGATCCCGATCGACAGCGTCCAGGACGTGACGTACCGCCAGCACCTGCTCGAGCGGATGGTCGGCGCGGGGCGGCTCACGGTCGAGTCGGCCGGGGAGCGCGGGGAGGAGCCCTTCGCCGACGTGCGCCACCCCGGGGAAGTCCAGAGCGCGATCAACCGGGCGATCGAGGAGTCGCGCCAGCGCAACGCCCTCCTGGCGTCGGGCCAGCCTGCGATGAGCGTCCCCGAGCAGATCGAGCGGCTCGACGAGCTGCGGCGGAGGGGTGTCGTCACCGACGACGAGTTCGAGCAGAAGAAGGCGGAGCTGCTCGGCCGGATGTGACCCGGGGCTGGCCCGGTCGCGGTTGGTTGCGGCCGCGGGCCCGCTCGGAAGTGGCCCGGGGGGCCGTTGGTAGGCTGGGCCGGTGGTGCGTCCTGAAAGCTGGACC
>Ga0209415_10003002_pt1 | contig 31500 bp, 28 predicted proteins | sample PeaSoiSIISIP2007_FD_187696 | JGI IMG/M metagenome (GOLD analysis project Ga0209415, IMG submission 187696) | Peat soil microbial communities from Weissenstadt, Germany - SII-SIP-2007 (SPAdes) (version 2) | ecosystem: Environmental > Terrestrial > Soil > Wetlands > Peat | place: Germany... | reverse complement strand
GCGCGGGCGAGACCGAGCGGGGCCGGAGACCGCTCGGGCGCCGGCGCGCGAGCCGTCCTCGGGCGCACGGGGGCGCGCCTCGGGCGCCGAGGTGCCCGGCACCGGCCGCCCGGAGCAGAATGGGCCCATGCCCTCCGCCCCGCCGTCGGCCGACAGCTTCTCCACCCGTGCCTCGTTGGTCGTGGGCGAGCGCACGTGGCAGGTCCACCGGCTCGACGCGCTGGGCGCCCGCTTCGACGTGGCTCGCCTGCCCTACGCCATGAAGGTCCTCCTCGAGAACCTCCTGCGCCACGAGGACGGCCGGCACGTCCACCCGGCGGACATCGAGGCCGTCGCCGGCTGGGCGAGCAGCACCGAGAGCGGCGCCGGCGCCGCGCCGGAGATCGCCTTCACCCCCGAGCGGGTGCTGATGCAGGACTTCACCGGCGTGCCCGCCGTGGTCGACCTCGCCGCCATGCGCGACGCCCTGGCGCGTCTGGGCGGCGACCCCGCTGGGATCAATCCCCTCGTGCCCGTCGAGCTCGTCATCGACCACTCCGTCATCGCCGAGTCCTCGGGCACGGCGGAGTCGTTCGCCACCAACGTGGACATCGAGTACCGCCGCAACGGCGAGCGCTACCAGCTGCTGCGCTGGGCGCAGCAGGCCTTCGACAGCTTCCGCGTCGTGCCGCCGGGGACGGGGATCTGCCACCAGGTCAACCTGGAGTACCTGTCCCGGGTGGTGTTCGCCACCGCAGACGGGCACGCGTACCCAGACACGCTGGTGGGCACCGACTCCCACACCACCATGGTGAACGGCCTGGGCGTGCTCGGCTGGGGCGTCGGGGGGATCGAGGCGGAGGCGGCCATGCTCGGCCAGCCGCTCACCATGCTCGTGCCCCCCGTCGTCGGCCTGCGCCTGACCGGCGAGCTCCCCGAGGGCACCACCGCCACCGACCTCGTCCTCACGATCGCCCAGCTGCTGCGCGGGCACGGGGTGGTGGGCAAGTTCGTCGAGGTCCACGGGCCGGGCCTCGCCCAGCTCCCTCTCGAGAACCGGGCCACGATCGGCAACATGGCCCCGGAGTACGGGGCGACGTGCGTCATCTTCCCCATCGACGGCGTGACGCTCGACTATCTCCGCTTCACCGGCCGCGACGAGGACCACGTGGCCCTGGTGGAGGCGTACGCCAAGGAGCAGGGCCTGTTCCACCGGCCCGGGGACCCGGCGCCGGTCTTCTCGGAATCCGTGGAGCTCGACCTGTCCACGGTGGAGCCCAGCCTGGCCGGACCGGCGCGTCCCCAGGACCGGGTGGCGTTGACGGCCGCCAAGGCGGGGTTCCGCCGGGCGCTCGGCGCGGGGCGCTCGGGCACCGAGGGGCTGCGCCGCGCCCCCGTCGGGCCCCCCGAGGCGGCGGGCACCGGCGGCGACCGGCCCACGGTGGCCGACGGCCACGTGGTCATCGCCGCCATCACCAGCTGCACCAATACCTCCAACCCGCAGGTGATGCTCGCCGCCGGGCTCCTCGCCGCCAAGGCGGTGGCCCGGGGCCTCACGGCCAAGCCGTGGGTGAAGACCTCGCTCGCCCCGGGCTCGCGCGTGGTCATGGACTACTACGAGCGCGCCGGGCTGCTCGAGCCGCTCGAGGCGCTCGGCTTCAACCTGGTGGGCTTCGGGTGCACGACGTGCATCGGCAACTCCGGGCCGCTGCTGCCCGGGGTCTCCGAGGCGGTGCGCGCCGAGGACCTGTCGGTGGCGGCGGTGTTGTCGGGGAACCGCAACTTCGAGGGGCGGATCCACCCTGACGTGAAGCTCAACTACCTGGCTTCGCCGCCCCTGGTCGTGGCGTACGCCCTGGCCGGGTCCATCGACGTCGACCTCACGTCGGAGCCGCTGGGCATCGGCGACGACGGCGCCCCGGTCTACCTGCGCGACATCTGGCCGACGTCGGCGGAGGTGACCGACGCCATCCGTCGGGGGCTCACGTCGGAGATGTTCCGGGACCGCTACGCCTCGGTGTTCGAGGGGGACGACCGCTGGAAGGCGACGGACTCCGGCGGCGGGTCCACCTTCGCATGGGACGAGGCGTCGACCTATGTCCTGCACCCTCCGTTCTTCGCCGCCGTGGGGGCGGAACCGGGGCCGGTCCCCGACGTCGCGGGGGCGCGCGTGCTCGCCATCCTCGGCGACAGCGTGACCACCGACCACATCTCGCCCGCCGGATCGATCAAGCCGACGTCGCCCGCCGGCCTGTACTTGACCGAGCACGGCGTCGAACCCTCGGAGTTCAACTCCTATGGCGCGCGTCGCGGCAACCACGAGGTGATGATGCGGGGCACGTTCGCCAACGTGCGCATGCGCAACCTCCTCGCCCCGGGGACCGAGGGCGGCGTCACCCGGCACCTGCCCGACGGCGCGGAGATGAGCATCTTCGATGCCGCCATGCGCTACGGGGCCGAAGGGGTCCCGCTCGTCGTGCTGGCCGGCAAGGAGTACGGCTCGGGCTCTTCGCGCGACTGGGCGGCCAAGGGGCCCGCACTGCTCGGCGTGCGCGTTGTCATCGCCGAGAGCTTCGAGCGGATCCACCGCTCCAACCTCGTGGGCATGGGCATCCTGCCGTTGCAGTTCACCGCAGGGGCGTCGGTGGCGGCCCTCGGCCTGAGCGGGGAGGAGCGCTTCGACGTCACCGGTCTCGACGCGCTGCGCGCCGGCGAGGTCCCGAAGGAGCTCACGGTGCGCGCCGACGGCATCGAGTTCAGCGCCCGGGTGCGCATCGACACGCCGATGGAGGCCGAGTACTTCCGCCACGGCGGCATCCTGCCCTACGTGTTGCGCCAACTGGCGCGCTGAGCGAGGCCACCCCCAGCGTCGCCGGGCGTCGTCGCAGCGCCGGGCCGCCCGACGATGGTGCGGGCACCGGCCTCGGTACACTGCGCCCATGCTGCGGCGGGCCGCGTGTGCGTCGCTGCTGGCCGCCGGCATGCTCGGGGCCTGGGCCGGTACCGCCCACGGCGCGGGCCCGGGACCCGCGCCCGCATCGCGCCCCCGCACGGCGGCGGCGGTCACCGGCCCGGTCTTTGACTCCGACGCACCGGACCCCGACGTCATCCGGGTAGGAACGACGTACTTCGCGTACACGACGGGATCCGACCTCGAGAACATCCCCGTCCTCACCTCCACCGACCTGCAGACGTGGGTGCCGCTCGGCGATGCCCTGCCCGCGCTGCCGTCGTGGCAGGTCCCGTTGCACACGTGGGGGCCGGGCGTGCTCTTCCTCGGCGGCCGCTACGTCATGTACTACGCGTCGCGCGACGCGGCGAGCGGGGTGCAGTGCATCTCGGTGGCGACCGCCGCCGACCCGGCCGGGCCCTTCGTCGACACCTCGACCGGTCCCCTCGTCTGCCAGAGCGCGCTCGGCGGCTCCATCGACCCCCAACCGTTCCTCGACGCGGACGGCACGGCGTACCTCTACTGGAAGACCAACGACGGCAGCTCGCCGCTGCCCGCCTCGATCTGGGCGGCGCAGCTCACCCCCGACGGCTCGGCGCTCACGTCGTCGGGCGTCCCCGTGCTCGGCCAGACCCAGGGGTGGGAGAGCACCGTCGAGGCCCCGTTCATGGTGCAGACCACGGGCGGCTACACGCTGTTGTATTCCGGCGGGCTGTGGAACGGCGCCGGCTACGGCGTGGGGTACGCGCTGTGCCAGGGGCCGCTCGGCCCGTGCGTCAAGCCGCAGGGCGCGCCGATCCTGCACTCCGACCGCTACCGCCTGGGGCCGGGTGGGGAATCGCTGGTGAGCGATCCCTCGGGGAACTGGTGGATCGCCTACGACGCGTGGGACGGGCCGTCGAGCGCGTACTCGTATGCCGCGGGGGGCTTCCGCAGCCTCTGGGTGGCGCCGGTGACGTTCTCCGGTGCGGTGCCCCAGATCGGCGCGGGCGAGGCCGCCGAGGGCTACAGCCTCGCCGGTGCCGACGGCGGGCTGTTCGCCTTCGGGGCGGCGGACTTCGACGGGTCGATGGGCGGACGTCGCCTCGACGCCCCGGTGGTGGGCCTGGCCGGTGACCCGGCGACGGGGGGCGACACCGAGGCCGCCGCCGACGGCGGGGTCTTCGCCTTCGACGCCGCCTTCGCCGGGTCCATGGGGGGCCGGCCCCTGGCCAAGCCGATCGTGGGCATGGCGGCCACGCCCGACGGCGGCGGGTACTGGCTGGTGGCCTCCGACGGCGGCATCTTCGCCTTCGGCGACGCCGCCTTCGCCGGCTCCCTGGGGGGCCGGCCCCTGGCCAAGCCGATCGTGGGCATGGCGGCCATGCCCCAGGGGGGCGGCTACTGGCTCGTCGCCTCCGACGGGGGGGTCTTCGCCTTCGGGGAGGCGCAGTACTTCGGCTCGATGGGCGGCCGCCCGCTGGCGCGCCCGGTGGTCTGCCTCGTCCCGGGCCCCGGCGGCGGCGGGTACTGGCTGGTGGCCTCCGACGGCGGCATCTTCGCCTTCGGCGACGCCGCCTTCCTCGGGTCGACGGGGGCCCTGCGCCTGGCTGCGCCGGTGGTGGGGGCCACCCCGGCGTGAAGGCGCGGCCCGGCGCTCAGCGTGGGCGGGGGGGGCCGTCCACGATGACCACGGGCTCCTCGGTCACCACGAACGCCAGGCGGTCGACGTCCAGGAATTTCGGCAGGTCCGCCCACACGTCGGGGAAGTCGGGCTCGGCGATGTGGGCCCGGTACTCGTCCATGGAGTCGAACCACTGCTCGGTCACCCCGTCGTAGCCGCCGTCGTCCTCGGGCCCGTAGTCCGACAGGGGGCGGTGGTGCTGCTCGTAGCGCAGCACGTGACTGCCGCTCTTGGTCGAGATCACGAGCGGCCCGTGCCGGTCGCGCCAGTAGGCGTGGAACTCCTCGGGGGACATCCCCTGCTTGCGACGCACCAGGCAGGTGAGCTTGACCATGACCGTCCTTCCGGGTCGGGGATGCGCCCCGCCGGGTGCGGGGGCGCGGGCGGGGCGGGCCCGCCCGAAGGTTGCCACGACCGCCGGGCGGCGCGCCCGTCCTCGGGCTACGCCGGCAGCTGCTCGTAGGTCACGGGGCGCTCGAGCACCCGGCCGTCGCGCACCAGCCCGAGCGTCCCGCGCCGCCCGATGCGGTCCTCGCTCAGCAGGCGCTGGAGGTCGCGCAGCTCGGTGACCGGCGAGCCGTCGAGGCAGACGATCACGTCGCCGGGCCGCACCCCCGCCCGGCTGGCGGGGCCGCCGGCCATGACCGAGAGCACCTCCACGCCCCGGCTCTGACCCACGGACCGGGCCACGGCGCGCGCCAGGGGACGGCCACCACCGCCCATCCCCAGGTAGGCGCGCCGCACCGCCCGGCCGGCGGCGAGCGCCCCGATGACGGCACGCGTGCGGGCGTTCACGGGGACGGCCATGCCGAGCCCCTGCCCGATGCCGGGGCCCACCACCGCGGTGCTGATCCCCACGACGTCGGCCGAGCTCACGGCCAGCGCCCCCCCGGAGTTGCCGGGGTGGAGGGCCGCATCGGTCTGGATGACGTCGTCGACCAGCCGGGTGGAGGGGCCCGACGACGCCAGGAGGGACCGGCCGAGGGCGCTCACCACGCCGGCGCTGACCGAGCCGGCGAAGCCGAAGGGATTCCCGATGGCCACCACCAGCTGCCCGACGCGCAGCGTGTCGGCGTCGCCGAGCTCGGCGGGCACGTACCCGTCCCCGGCGGCCCGCACCACGGCCAGGTCCGAGAACCGATCGGCGCCCACCACCTCGAACGCCGCCTCGTCCCCCGACGAGAACGTCGCCGTTCCCCCGCGGGCGCCCTCGACGACGTGGGCCGAGGTGACGAGCAGGCCGTCGCCGGACAGGACCACGGCCGAGCCCGAACCGCCGGGTGCGCCGCGCCCCTCGCCGGCGCGCACCCGGAGGCTGGCCACCGACGGCAACAGGCGCTCGGCGACGTCGATGACGGCGCGGGAGTAGGCGTCGATCGGGTCCTGGGAGGCGGGCGGATCTGGCCGCTTCTCGGGCGCCTCCACGGCCGACGTCACACCGAGCCCTGGTGGGCGGTGCCGCTGCCCCCGAGGTCCACCGCCAGCGTGAGGTCCTCGGCGCCCCGCACCACGGCGATGTGCACGGTGGCGTCGGGCTCGACGCCGGCCAGGGCCTCGGCCAGCTCGTCCACCGTGGCCACGGCGGTGCCGGCGGCGCTCACGATCAGGTCCCCGGCGCGCATCCCGGCGCGCTCGGCGGGGCCGCCCGCCTCGGTGGCGTGCACGAGCAGGCCGTCGCGCTCGGGGAGGCCGACCGAGCGCCGCAGCCGGCGCGCCACGCGCGGCGGCGCCACGGCGATGCCCAGGCGGGGCCGGCTCGGGGACTCGCCGCGCCCGAGCGCCTCGACGCGGGCGCCGAGGCGCTCGTCGGCGGGGAGGGCCAGGTAGAAGCCGTCACCCGCGCGGTGGGTGTCGATGCCCACCAGGCGACCCTCCACGTCGACCACGGGGCCGCCCGACGAGCCGCGGGCCAGCGGCGCGGTGTGCTCGATGGCCCCCTCCACCCGCCGTCCTCCGGGCCCGCGGAACCGCACCCCGGCGCTGGAAACGAACCCGACGGTGGCCCGCGCACCCCGGCCGCCGGGATTGGCCAGGGCGACCACGGCGTCGCCCACGCGCACGGGCCGAGGCTCCACGGCCAGGGCGGGGGCGTCCCCGGTGTCCACCGAGACCACCGCCAGGTCGCCGTCGACGTCCACGCCGGCGGGGCTGCCGGGCTCGCGGCGGCCGTCGGCGAAGCTGACCACCACCTGCTCGGCGCGCAGGTTGTGGGCGTTGGTCAGCACCAGTCCCGGGCCCACGACGACCCCGCTGCCACCGGAGCCCACGCCCACCACGCAGGGGGCCACTCGGGACGCCACCTCCGCCACCGCTCGGGAGAATTCCTCGACCACCGTTGCCATCGCGCCACCTCCATGGTTACTAGTCACTTGCAAGTTACTATAGACCCATGGGACACCGCGGCACCGCGGAACGGCGTGCCACCATGGGGGACGTGACGTCCGGGCTCGACGCCGCCATGACCCTGGTCGGCGACCGGTGGACGCTGCTCGTGGTGGACGCCCTGCTGGACGGCCCCCGGCGGTTCTCCGAGCTGCAGGAGGCCATCCCCGGGCTGGCCCCGAACGTCCTGACGGCCCGCCTCCGGCGCCTCGAACAGGACGGCCTCATCACGGGGACGCCGTACTCCGACCGCCCCCCGCGCCTCGAGTACCGGGTGAGCGAGGCGGGGCGCGAGCTCGCCGGGGCCGTCCGGCTCCTGGCCCGGTGGGGGGCCCGCGACACCGGCGGGGACGTCGAGGGGCCCCATCACCGGTCGTGCGGCACGCCGCTCGAGACCCGGTGGTACTGCCCCACCTGCGAGCGTGTGGCCGACGGCGACGACGACGACCTGCGCTGGCTGTGAGCGGCGGCGGGCCGGAGGCCGCCCGGCCGGGCATCCGCCGCGGCCGGTTCAGCGCCCGGCGGCCACCCCGAGGAAGCGTCGGAACACCCTCCGGCCGACGGCCGCCACGGCCCGGCGGCCGGGCGCGGCCAGCGTGACCCCGGCCGGAAGGTCCGGCGCCCACACCCGGGCCATGGCGTCGTCCACCTCGAGGTGGAACTGCAGCCCGTAGACGGCGCGGCCCAGCCGGAACGCCTGGTTCTGGTAGCGGTCGTTGGTGGCCAGGCGCACCGCCCCGGGCGGCAGGGCGAAGGTGTCGCCGTGCCAGTGCACCACGGCGAGCCGGCGCCCTTCGGGCCCGAGCACCGGATCGCGGCGCCCCTCGGCGCTCAGTTCGACCGAACCCACGCCGATCTCGGGTGCGGGGCCCGTGACCACCTCGGCGCCCAGGGCGGCGGCCAGTTGCTGGGCCCCCAGGCACACGCCGAGGACGGGCACCGCGGCGGCGACGGCGTCGGCCAGCCACGCTCGCTCGGCCACCAGCCACGGATGGTCGTCGGTGTCGTGGACGCCCATGGCCCCGCCCATCACCGCCACGCCGGCGAGCTCCGTCGGCGGGGGCAGCGCGTCGCCCCGGTCGAGGCGCACCACGGTCACGGCCAGCCCGGCGTCGTCGAACGCCCCGGCGAGCAGGCCGGGGCCGTCGTCGGGGGAGTGCTGGGCCACGGCCCACGGGCGTCCGCCGGGCCCGCCCGGGCCCCCGGGGCGCGACCGCGCAGCGGCGTCCTCGGTCACCGGCAGGTCAGGGGGTGGCCACGACCCGGAACATCTCGGCCAGGCGGCCGGCGGGCAGCCCGGCCTGCCTGGCTCCGGCGCCCAGCCATCCCCGCAGGCGGTCGTCGAGGCCCTCCGCTGCGCCGACCTGGCTCTCGTGGCGGCGCAGGGCGGCCATCTTGCGCTCGAACGTGTCGGTGACGTCGACGGCCCGGTTGGGCTCGGGCGCCGCCATCATCCAGATCTCGGGCACGGTGTGCGGCTCGAGACCCTCGTCGAGCAGCTCGGGGTGGGCGAAGGGGTTGCGGGCGTCGGGGTACACCGAGCACACCGCCGCCTCGCCGGCGGCCAGGTGGTCAGGATGGCTGGCGCCGATGCGGTCCCACAGGCGCTCCGGCGACTGGCACACGAGCCGGTCGGGGCGCACGCGGCGGATCTCCCGGGTGATGTCGCGACGCAGCTCGATGCTCGGGACGAGGCGCCCGTCGGGGTAGCCGAGGAAGACCACGTCGGTCACGCCCACCTCGGCGGCGGCCGAGCGCTGCTCCTCGCGCCGCAGCCTGGCCATGTCCGCACGCGACACCGAACGGTCCGAGCCGCCGGCGTCCCCGTCGGTGACGATGCAGTAGGTGACGTCCACGCCCGCCTTGACCCAGGCCGCCACGGAGCCCGCCACACCGAAGTCGACGTCGTCGGGGTGGGCCGCCACCACCAGGATGCGCTCGGCGCTGCCCGGGTCGTCGAGGGGAAGCGCCGGTACCGGATCGTCCACCATGGCGGCGATCCTACCGGCGGTCCCCCCGCCCACCGCCGCCCAGGCCGAGCCCGTCGCCGGCCAGCCGGTCGAGGCCGGCGACCACCCGGTCCACGGCCCGGGCGGCGAACGGGCGCCAGCGCGCGGCGTCGGCCCCCAGGGTGTCGGCCTCGTCCCACAGCCCGGCCTCGACAGGCCCGAGCACCCCCCGCACCGCCGCCAAGGCGCCGGGCTGGCGCTCCACGGCGTCGCCCAACGCCGCGAAGCGGCGCCACAGCGCGGCGTCGCCCAGCGCGCCGGGGACCACGACCCCGGCGCCGCCGGCGGGCGAGGGCAGCAGCACGGGGAGGTAGACCGAGGCGCACGGGCTGCCCAGCGCCACCCACGCCCGCCCCCCTCCGGTGCCGTCGCCCGGGAGCTCGGCCACCATGGACGCCGTCGTGGCCTCGAAGGCGCGCACGTGCATGCACACGGTGACGCCCGTGCCGTCGGCCAGGACCTCGTCGGGCGGGGGCACGACGGGCCCGGTGGTGCCCGGCGCCCCCCACGGGCCGCTGCCGTGATCGCGCAGATGGGCCACGAGGGCGCGCGGGCCCCGGGCGGGGCCCCGGCGCTCGAGCACGGCGCGGCTGGCGGCCAGGCGGTGGTCGGCGAACCCGGTGGGGGTGGCGCGGTCGCGCCAGGCGTCGAAGTCCGCCCCCGGGGCCACGTCGGACGACGCCCGTGTCCAGTCCGTGCGCAGGGTCAGGCGGTTGGAGATGGCGGCCCCGCCGGGCGCCCGCCGGGCGGCCCACGTGCGGCCCGAGGTCTCGAGCACCCAGGCCGAGGATGGGTCGGCGATCAGGAACGAGGACCAGTAGGCCAGGGCGTGGACCTCGTCGCCCACGCCGCCCTGGCCGTAGCGCTCGAGCAGGCCCGTCATGATGTCGAGCGCCTCCTCGGCACCCCTCGCCCGCTCGAGACCGAGCCGCACGAGGTCCATGCCGAGCAGCGCCGGCGCGGCGGTCGCCGGGTCGTCGACGGTGGTGACCAGCTCGTTGCCGATGGCCACGCCGTGCTCGTTCACGCCGTGCTCGGCCCCCCACAACCACGTGGGCCTCGACAGCACGGTGGCCGCCGCCCCGGCGTCGGGGAGCTCGAGATACTGCGTGCGCAGCGAGCCGCCGCCCGGGCGTCGGGGGTGCGCCTCGACGACCTGGGCCTCGGTGACGGGCCGGTCGGAGTTCTTGGCGAAGAGCATCCCCCGTTCACCGGGGATGCACAGGGTGTCGCACACCGAGGGGCCGCCCGGCTCGCAGCTCCGGTCCCGATCGGGCTCAGGCGGCGCCTTCGTCGGACTGCCACCCGGCCAGGTCGGCCAGACGCGGGTCGTTGGAGAAGATCTCGGTGAAGGGCGCCTGGAGGCCGAGGCGCTTCTGGATCCGCTCGACATCGAGGACCTGGTCCCACAAGACGAGCGTGGCCACCACGCCGGTGCCCCCGGCACGGGCGGTGCGCCCGGAGCGGTGCAGGTACGCCTTGTGGTCCTCGGGCGGGTCGTAGTGCACCACGATGTCGACGTCCTCGATGTCGAGGCCGCGGGCGGCCACGTCGGTGGCCACGAGCACGTGCAGCCGTCCCGAGGTGAAGTCCTCGAGGGCCTTCTCACGGCTCGACTGCCGCAGGTCGCCGTGGATGGCGGCGGCGCGGACGCGCTCGCGCTCGAGCTGCTCCACCAGCCGGTCCGCCCCCCGCTTGGTGCGGACGAAGACCAGGACCTTGGCGGCGCCGCGGCAGATCGACGCCGCCACCTTGACCTTGTCCATCTGATGGACCTGGAGGAACCGGTGCTCCATGGACTCCACCGTGGGCCGGGCCGAGGACACCTCGTGGCGCACGGGGTCGTGCAGGTGCCGCTTCACGAGGCGGTCGACGTCGCCGTCGAGCGTGGCCGAGAACAGCATCGTCTGGTGGGGACGCTCGATGCGCCGCAGCACCCAGTCCACCTGGGGGAGGAAGCCCATGTCCGCCATGCGGTCCGCCTCGTCGAGGACGACCACGTCGATATCGGCCACGGAGACCTCGCCCCGCTCGCTCAAGTCGATGAGGCGCCCCGGCGTGGCGATCACGACGTCGACGCCCTTGCGCAGCTTCTTGATCTGGCGCTCGATGTCCGCCCCCCCGTAGACGACGGCCACCCGCCGGCCCACTCCCTCGCCGAGCGGGGCCAGGACGTCGGCCACCTGCACGGCCAACTCGCGGGTGGGGACGAGCACGAGGGCGCGGGGCCGGCGCGGCGCGCCGGGGCCGGCCCGCATGAGCAGCGGCAGCCCGAAGGCGAGGGTCTTGCCCGACCCGGTCTTCGCCTTGCCGCACACGTCGCGCCCGGCGATCCCGTCGGGGATGGTCAGGGCCTGGACGGGGAAGGGGGCGGTGATCCCCTGGGTCTTCAGCACGGCCACCAGCTCGGGGGCCACACCCAGCTTCTCGAAGGTGGTGTGGACGGGGGCGGCGGGCACGTCGGTGTCCTGCGCCCCGGGGAGATGGTCGGAAGCGACGCCCTGCGCCGGGCGCTTCTTTGTCTTGGTCATGGGATCGGTTCTCGCTTGCTCTTCGTGCGTGGCCGCCGACCGGCCACTGGCGGGTCCGCCTCGGTGGACTCCGCCCGGCCCGCTGGTGGCGGACCCGAAGAACAAGTGAGGAAGACCCCGGTGCGCGACGTGGCGTCGCGGCACTCCCCTGCAGTCTACCGGCTGGTCGGCGCCAACCGGGGTTGGCGCCTCGCCCCGGGGCGAGGCGCCGGGGCTCCCGGCCAGGTCAGGCGCCGGTCGGCGCCCGGTAGAGCTCGCTCCCCGACACCCGGAACTCGACCGCCTTGGCCTGCATGCCGAGCTCGAGCGCCTGCTCGGGGGAGACCCCCTCGGCGGCGGCGAGGGCCCGCACGTCGTGGCTGATGCGCATCGAGCAGAACTTCGGTCCGCACATCGAGCAGAAGTGGGCCGTCTTCGCCGGCTCGGCCGGGAGGGTGGCGTCGTGGTACGCCCGCGCCGTGCCCGGGTCCATGGCCAGGTTGAACTGGTCCTCCCACCGGAACTCGAACCGTGCCGTCGACAGCGCGTCGTCCCACGCCTGGGCCCCGGGATGGCCCTTGGCCACGTCGGCGGCGTGCGCGGCGATCTTGTACGCCATCATCCCCGCCTTCACGTCGTCACGGTCGGGCAGGCCGAGGTGCTCCTTGGGCGTCACGTAGCAGAGCATCGCCGTGCCGTGCATGGCGATGACCGCCGCCCCGATCGCCGAGGTGATGTGGTCATAGCCCGGTGCGACGTCGGTGGTGAGCGGTCCGAGCGTGTAGAAGGGCGCCTCGTGGCACACCTCCTGCTGCAGCGCGACGTTCTCGGCAATCCGGTGCAGCGGGACGTGGCCGGGTCCCTCGATCATGACCTGGACGTCGTGGCGCCACGCCACCTCGGTCAGCTCGCCGAGCGTGCGCAGCTCGGCGAACTGCGCCTCGTCGTTGGCGTCGGCCACCGACCCCGGGCGCAACCCGTCGCCGAGGGAGAATGCCACGTCGTAGGCGGCGAGGATCTCGCACAGCTCCTCGAAGTGGGTGTAGAGGAAGTTCTCCTGGTGGTGCGCGAGACACCACGCCGCCATGATCGAGCCGCCGCGGCTCACGATGCCCGTCACCCGCGTGGCGGTCAGGGGCACGTAGCGCAGGAGCACCCCGGCGTGGACGGTGAAGTAGTCGACGCCCTGCTCGGCCTGCTCGACGACCGTGTCGCGGTAGAGGTCCCACGTGAGCTCCTCGGGCCGGCCGTCGACCTTCTCGAGCGCCTGGTAGATGGGGACCGTCCCGATGGGGACGGGGGCGTTGCGCACGATCCACTCGCGCGTGGTGTGGATGTCGGGTCCCGTCGAGAGGTCCATGACGGTGTCGGCACCCCAGCGCGTGGCCCACGTCAGCTTCTCCACCTCCTGGGCGACCGACGACGTCACCGCCGAGTTGCCGATGTTGGCGTTGACCTTCACGAGGAAGCGCCGGCCGATCACCATGGGCTCGGACTCCGGGTGGTTGACGTTGGCCGGGATGATGGCCCGGCCGCTCGCCACCTCGGCGCGCACCGTCTCCGGGTCGACCTGTTCGCGCACGGCCACGAACGCCATCTCGGGCGTGATCTCCCCGCGCCGGGCGTAGTGCAGCTGGGTGACCGGGGTGGAGCCGCTCGCCACCAGGGGTCGGCGGGGGTGGCCGGGGAACGGCTCGGGACCCTGGGCGCGCCGCAGCGCGGCGCGCCCGTCGTCGCGCAGGCGCGGGGCGCGCCCGTCGTGCTCGCGCACGTCGCCGCGCCCCAAGATCCACGGGCGGCGCAGGGGTTCGAGCCCGACGCGCGGGTCGCCACCGGGACCCGAGGTGTCATACAGGAGCACCGGCGGCCGATCGGTGGCGCCTTGCGGGGCCGGCCCGGTCAGCGTCACCGCCACGAACGGCACGCGCACTCCCGACGCGCCGTCGTGCACGTAGACCTTGCGACGGTGGTGCTCGTCGATGGCGTCGGACGGTGCCACGCCCGGAACGTCGGTCACGCTCATGGGTCCTCCCTCCGCCGGCATTACCCGGATCAGGTTCACGGTCGGCGCCAGCCAGACGCCCTCTCAGCCCGGTACCTCCGAGCTCCCGTGGGCCGAGTCTCGCGCGTGGGGACCGGCGCCGCCCACGCAGCCCTCGGCCCCGGGACGGGTGTGCCATGGTGGGTGGCACACAGGGCGGGCACGGGCGCAGCCCGGGCGCAGCACCGGCGCCGCCCCCGGGACAGCCTCGGAGGACGACATGGCGAAGCTCGAGGCCGGTGCGCGGGCACCGGCGTTCACCCTGCCGGACCAGGACGGCACCAAGGTGTCGCTGCGCGACTTCGCCGGCGCGCCGGTCGTCGTCTACTTCTACCCGGCCGACGACACCCCCGGCTGCACGAAGGAGGCGTGCCAATTCAACGACAACCTGTCGGCCTTCTCCCGCTGCGGGGCGTCGGTCCTCGGCATCTCCCCCGACGGCGCCGACGCCCACCTCCGGTTCCGCGCCAAGTACGGGCTCACGTTTCCCCTGCTGAGCGACGTCGACCACCGGGTCATGGAGAAGTACGGCGCCTGGGGGGAGAAGACCCTCTACGGGAAGAAAATGGTGGGCGTCATCCGGTCGACGGTGCTGGTCGGCCCCGACCAGCGGGTGGTGCGGGCCTGGTACCACGTGAAGGCAGACGGGCACGCCGCCAAGGTGCTGGCCGAGCTGGGCTGAGCGCCCGCCGGCCCGGCCCGGGTCAGCGTTGGTGCCGCCCGCACCACCAGCTCGTGCGGCCGCCCACGGTCGAGCGCGACAGCTCGGCGCCGTCGCGCGGGCACCGGCCCCCCGGGTGGCGCTGGGGCACGAGGTCGCCCAGATGCGAGCCGCCGCGCGCCAGCAGCAGGTCGATCGTCGTGCGCAGGTGGCGGTGCAGCCGGCGATGCTCCGCCGCTGACAGCGAGGCCGCTCGCCGTTGGGGTGCGATCCCCGCCCGCCACAGGATCTCGTCGGCCATCAGGTTGCCCACCCCCGCCAGGCGGCGCTGGTCCATGAGGCGAGCCTTCACCGGCGCGGCGCTGTGCTCGAGGGCCCGGCGCAGCTCGGCCGGCGACACCGAGGCGGCGTCGGGCCCGAGGAGGGACTCGTCGGGGTCGAGCTCGACGCCCCCGAGGAGCCGGGGGTCGTGCATCACCAGCCGGCCCCCGTCCTCGAAGCGCACCGCGAAGCGGTCCCACACCGCGTCCCCCCGGTCGCTCGCGTAGAGGAGCCGGTCGACCCCGGCGAGGCCGTCGACCACCAGCCGCCCGGTCATCCCGAACCGCAGACCGAGGCGCGTGCCGTCGCCGGGGACGCCCGCAGCCGGGGGCCCGGGGTCCACCCCGCCCCGGGGTGCCCCGAGGTCGAGGACCAGGAGCTTCCCGTGGCGCCGGGCGGCGCGGAAGGTGGCCCCCCGCAACGCCGCCACGACGGTGCGGGCCGACGCCGCGCCACGGACGAATCGCGGGTCGTAGACCGTGGCGTCGCGCACGGGCCGGCCGAGCGCGCCTTGGGCGAGGCGCCGGTACGCCTCCACCTCTGGCAGCTCGGGCACCGGGCACGACGCTACTGTGGGCCGGTGCCTCCCGAGAAACCCCATTGGGCCCACCTCTACGAGGAGGTCGTGACCTCGGGCCTGTGCACGGGGTGTGCCGGATGCATCATCGCCTGCCCGCACGACGTGCTGCACTACGACGACGCCAACGGCGTCTACCGGCCGTGGAAGGTCGACGAGGACGGGGGCCCGACCGACTGCACCCACGGCGTGAAGGGCTGCACGATGTGCACGCGCGCGTGCCCCCGATTCCGCACGTGGGAGACGGAGATCGACACGTTCCTCTTCGGGCGGGAGCGCCGCGACGACGAGGTGGCCGGGATCTCGGGCGACATCCTCCTCGTACGCGCCGCGGATCCCGCGGTGCGTGACGCCGGACAGGACGGCGGCCTCGTGTCCGCCATCTTGATCTGGGCGCTCGAGCACGACGTCATCGACGCCGCCCTCGTCTCGGCGCTCGAGGGGGACGGCACCTCGTGGAAGGCGGTGCCGGCGGTCGCCCGGACGCGCCAGGAGATCCTGGACACCGCCGGCTCGCGCTACACGTACTCGGCGAACACCCTCGCCTACCCGGCCGCCATCGAGGCCGGGGCCGAGCGCATCGCCCTGGTGGGGATGAGCTGTCAGGCGTCGGTGCCCGCCGTCATGTCGGCCCGCAAGGCGGGGAAGGTGGCCCGGCGGCTCTCGCTGTCGATCGGCCTGCTGTGCTCCAAGACCTTCGACGACGCCATCTTCCCGGACCTGTTCGAGGCCCAGTACGGCCTGCAGCGGGCCGACATTCGCAAGATCAACATCAAAGGGGTGTTCCAGATCTGGACCCGCGACGGCGGGTACCACGAGGTCCCCCTCAAAGAGGGCCACGCATGGACGCGCGAGGGGTGCAAGGCCTGCCCCGACTTCGCCGCCGAGCATGCCGACATCTCCACCGGCGGGATCGGGGCGTTCAACGACTGGACGCTCACCATCGTGCGCACCGACCAGGGCCGCGACATCCTCGCCGGGATGACGGCCGACGGCGCGGTCGAGACCCGGCCCGCAGACGACGACCCCGGCGCCATCGAGCTGCTGCACAAGCTGGCACGCGTCAGCCGTCGGCGGTGGCCCGAGACGGCGGTCGCCTCGCCGCGGCGGCTCCCCTCCTCCGCTTGACCGTCCCGCATTCGTCGGCGACGGGCCGTCGGTCGTCTGCGGCGCGGGTCAGCCCCAACCGGCGAGCACCCGGGCGCGCGCGAAGACGGCGTCGAACATGGGCTCGGTCAGCGTGCCGGTGAACGTGTTCTGCTGGCTCGGGTGGTACGAGCACAGCACGGTGCGGCCACCGGGCGCGCACGCCTCGACGCCGTGGCCGAAGCGCGGCCGCGGCCGCACGCCGAGCTCCCCCGCCACCACCTGGTAGGCGAACTGGCCGAGGGCCACCACGACGCGGACGTCCTCGAGCAGGGCCAGCTCGCGCCGCCAGAACGGCAGACAGGCGTCGCGCTCGGCGGGGGTCGGCGCGTTCTTCGGCGGTGCGCAGCGCACCGCGGCGCTCACGTACGCGCCGCGCAGCACGAGACCGTCGTCGCGCGCCACGCTCGTCGGTTGGCTGGCCAGCCCGGCACGCCACAGGGCGGCGAACAGCCAGTCCCCCGAGCGATCCCCGGTGAACACCCGGCCGGTGCGGTTCCCGCCGTGGGCGGCGGGCGCCAGCCCCACCACGGCGACGCGCGCCGCGGCGTCCCCGAACCCGGGGACGGGCCGGCCCCAGTACTCCTGGTCGGCGAACGCCGCCCGGCGCACGCTCGCCACCTCCTCCCGCCAGGCGACCAGGCGGGGGCAGCGCCGGCAGCCGACGATCTCGTCGCGCAACGCGGCCAGCCCCGCCGCCCGGGCGCGGTCGCCGTCGCCGTGGCCGCTGGTGTCGCGCCCCCCGGCGGGGCCGCCACGGTCGGTCCGGGGGCGTGCGGCACGCGGCGGGGGGCCCACAGCGGACAGCGTACGATGACCCAACGTGCCCGCTCGCAGGACTCCGGCTCCCGCCGTCGCGCTCCTCGTCCGTCACGGTCGCACGCCAACCACGGGAACGGTGCTTCCCGGGCGGGCCCCGGGGCTGCACCTGTCGGACGAGGGCAGGGCCCAGGCGCAGGCCGCGGCCGAGCGCATCGCCGCTCTGCGCCGCCCGCCCGTCGCCGTCTACGCCTCTCCCCTCGAGCGGGCGGCGGAGACGGCCAAGCCCATCGCCGCCGCGTTGGGCCTGCGCGTCCGCACCGAGCGAGGCCTGCTCGAGGCGGACTTCGGCTCGTGGACCGGCATGAGCCTGCGCGTCCTGCGGCGGCGGCGGGAGTGGCGCAAGGTGCAGCTGTTCCCCGCCGCCTTCCGCTTCCCGGGCGGCGAGTCGATCGCCGAGATGCAGACGCGCATCGTGGCCACCCTGGACCGTCTGGCCGAGCGCCACGCCGGAGCGACGTTCGTGGCCGTCTCCCACGCCGACCCCATCAAAGCAGCGGTGGCCGCCACCGCCGGCGTGCCCCTGGACCTGTTCCAACGCCTCGTCGTCTCCCCGTGCTCGGTGACCGCACTCGTGCGCGGCGAGACCTCCGCCCACGTGTTGTGCGTCAACGCCACCAGCTCCCTGGGCGAGCTGACGCTGTCATGACGGCGGACGCGCCGTGAGCCCGGCCCTCGATCTCGGTGACCTCGACCGTTTCACCGTCGGCACGCAGGGCCCCGTCGGCGAGCGCGTCTTCCTCCTCCAGTGCCGCAGCGGGGGCACCCTCGTGACCCTGAAGGCGGAGAAGCAGCAGGTCTCGGTGCTGGCGGAGTACCTCGGGCGCCTGCTCGCCGAGCTCGACCGACCCGCCGACCCCCCCGTCGACCTGGAGCTCGAGGAGCCGACCGACCCGCGCTGGGTGATCGGCACCCTGGGCGTCAGTTACGACGAGTCGACCGACCGCATCGTCCTCGTGGCCGAGGAGCTCGCCGACGAGGACGAGGAAGGAGACATGGCCCGCTTCACCGTCACGCGCGCCCAGGCGGCCGCCTTCGCCATCCGCGCCACCACACTCGTCGAGGCCGGGCGTCCGCCGTGCCCGCTGTGCGGGGGCCCCCTCGACCCTTCCGGACACCTGTGCCCGAGGACGAACGGCCACCGGCCGCCGACGACCTGAGCCTGCTCGCCGAGGGCGAAGTCGAGATCGTCGGCCGCATGCCGTGGAGCTCGAACCGCACGTTCCTGGCGACGTGCACGCGCGGGGAGGTCGAGGTGCCCGCGGTGTACAAACCGGGGCGAGGGGAGCGGCAGCTGTGGGACTTCCCCGACGGCATCTACCGCCGGGAGGTGGCCGCCTACGAGCTGTCGGCAGCCCTCGGGTGGGACCTCGTCCCGCTGACCGTGGAGCGTGACGACGCCCCCCTCGGGCCGGGGTCGTTGCAGCGCTTCGTCCCCGCGGACTTCTCCCAGCACCACTTCACCCTGGTGGAGGACGACACGCACCACGACCGCCTGCGCGCCATCTGCGCGTTCGACGTGGTGGCCAACAACACCGACCGCAAGAGCGGCCACTGCCTCCTCGGGGAGGACGGCCGGATCTGGGCGATCGACAACGGCCTGTGCTTCCACCACGAGCCGAAGCTCCGCACCGTGATCTGGGAGTTCGCCGGGGAGCCCCTGCCGCCCGCTCTGCTCGACGGTCTCGGGCGGGTGGCGGCCCACCCGCCCGACGTGCTCGGCACCCTGCTGTCGTCACGGGAGGTGGCGGCGGTGGCCCAGCGGGCCCGGGGGCTCCTGAGCGCCGGGCGGTTCCCCGTGCCCGACCCCGACCGCCACCACTACCCGTGGCCCCTGGTCTGACCCTCGGGGAGCAAGAGGTCGAGCAAGGTGCCGCTGCCGGTCGTGAGCTGGCGCCACGACGCCAGGTCGAGTCCCACGACGGCCAGGGCGGCGGTGGGGAACCCCGACCGCATCCGGGCTCCGCCGTCGGCGTCCTCGGGATCGAGCAGGGCGACGACGAGCTCGTAGAGGGCAGGGTTGTGGCCCACGACCATGACCGCGGCGACGTCGTCGTCCACCTCGTGCAGGACGTCGATGACGTCGAGCGCGTCGGCCTGGTAAAGGGCCGGGTCGACGACGAGCTCGGCGCCGGGCCCGAGCGCGCCGAACACCAGCTCGGCGGTCTGGCGCGCCCGGTCGGCCGACGAGCACAGCACGACGGTGGGCAGGACCAGTCCGGAGGAGGCCACGGCGGCGAGGGCGCTCGCCACGCCGGTCGCCTGGCGTCGTCCCCGGGCGGTGATCGAGCGCCCGTGGTCGTCGGGTCCGTGCGCACCCGCCTTGGCATGGCGCAGCACCCACAACCAGCGCGGCGTCACAGGTTCAGTCCCCAGGCGTGGTCCATGGCGGCGATGGCGGCACGCGACAGGCGTTCGGCCCCGCCCGGCGCCAGGTGGGTGCCGTCGGGCTCGCGCACCTCGACCTCGCTGCCCGACGCGTCGGGGAGGTACTCGGAGTAGCCGCCGCCGGGGGCCGACAGAACCGACCACGACGCGAAGTACGTCACCCCGGGATGCGTCGCCGCCTCACTCTGGTAGATGGCGTTCAGGGCCTGCATCTGGGCGTTCAGCGTGGGGTTGGCCATGGGTGGCATGCCCACCCACAGCACGCGCGCCCCGGCCGCCGTGGCCGTCTGCATGAACGCCCCCACCCGCTGGGCGTAGGCGGCGTCCCACGCCGGCGTGCCGTAGGCGAGCGCCGTGCCGTCGGAGATGAAGTTCTGCGGGTCGTTGGCCCCGATGAACACGACGACGGCCTCCGGGTTGTAGCGGGCCACGTCGTTGGCGAGCTCCGCCGGCCAGTTGAAGTAGTCCGGCCGTGACAGTCCGGTGTCGATCTGGCCGTCGAGCACGGCGTTCACCACACCGGTGGCCGCCAGGTCGTCGACGAGCGCCTGGCCGAAGTCGATGCCCAGGGAGTCGCCCACCGACAGCAGGCGCAGCGGCGCGGCGGTCGTGGGCGACGCCAGCACCGGCAATCCGTCGGGCGCCAGGTGCGCCTGGTTCCCGGGCCGGGCACCGGCGCGCGGCCCCGTGGGCGGGCTGACGTGGTGCCCGGGCGGTGGGCCGGTCACCTGCAGCACCCCGTTCCCCGTCCGACCGAGTACGCGGTCGGCGGCGCCGACGACGTGGGAGAGCCCGAGTGCCCGGGACACGTCGTCGATGGGGCGCAGCACGGCCATGGCCACCGTGCGCCGGGTCCCGAGCGGCGCCCCTTGCGCGGAGCGCAGCAAGCTGGGTGCGTCGAGCAGGAGCCACACGGCGAAGCACAGGAGCCCGACGCCGAGCGCGTGGCGCCACGTCACGTGCGTCCTGCCGGGCGGAGCTGGATCCGGCTCCGGGCGCGGGCGCAGCGCCCGGGCCAGCGACGCCAGCAGCCGCGGCGCGCCGTGGCGCCGGGCGGGCGCCGGCGAGGCGGCGCCGGGGGTGCCCGTCGTCACACCACCCCGGCGGCGGCGCTCGGACGGCGCCGGTCCAGCGTCGACCCTGCCGCCCACGACCCGCGCGCCGCGCTCGACGATGCGCACGACGCCGCTGTGGTCGGCGCCGGGCTCGGGCTCGGTCATGGCGTGGTCATGGTGTCGTCGTCACTGCGTGGTGTCGTCGTCACTTGCGTCCGTCGGCCCGGCACCGAGGGCCGGATGAGGCCGACCCCATCGGGGCACCGGCTCCCCCGCCGGGGCGGCGGCGGCGGGTTCCCCGGTCCCATCCCTGCGCCCTCTCGGGGTGTCCACGCCCTCAGAACTTGAAGTAGATGAACGGCGCCACCCCGGGCGGACCGAGCGTGGTGATCCCGAGGAGGACCAGCCCCAGTATGGCCCCCTGGACACCCAGGCGTTGACGCGCGAAGAACGCCTGGGTGGTCTCGATCCGGTCCGACGGGAGGTACTGGACGGCGATGATCCCCACGATGGTGATCACCACCCAGGGGGTGACGAGGGGGGCGGGCCCCCAGGCGGAGAACAGGCGGCCGAGCAGGACGAACACGCTCGACATGGAATCGGCCCGGAAGAACAACCAGCCCAGGCACACGACCTGGAACGTGGCGAAGCGCTCCCATGCCACCCGCCCCGCCCCGCTCGGCAGCGGCTCGAGGCCCGCAGCGGCGCGCCGCGTCCGCCGCAGGTGGCCGACGACCTGCCCCGTGCCGTGGAGGCCACCCCAGGCCACGAAGGTCCATGCGGCGCCGTGCCACAGGCCCCCGAGGATCATGGTGATCATGATGTTGCGGGCCACGACCCACTGCGATCCTCGATTGCCACCGAGGGGGATGTAGAGGTAGTCGCGCAGCCACCGCGACAGCGTCATGTGCCAGCGGCGCCAGAAGTCCTGGAGGTTGCGGGCGGTGTAGGGAGCGTCGAAGTTGTCGGGGAAGCGGAAGCCGAGCAGCAACGCCAACCCGATGGCGATGTCGGTGTACCCGCTGAAGTCGGCGTAGATCTGGATGGCGAAGCCGTAGACGGCGAACAGCACCTCGAGCGACGAATGCTGGTGGGGCGAGGAGAACACGGGGGTCACGATGGCGGAGTCGATGTAGGACGACACCACGACTTTCTTGAACAGCCCCGCCGCCACCAGCCATGCGGCGCGGCCGAAGTCGATGCTGCGCGCGTCGCGCCGGCGGCGGATCTGCGGGAGCAGCTCTTCGCCCCGGACGATGGGGCCGGCCACGAGGTGCGGGAAGAACGACAGGTAGACGGCGAGGTCGATGGGCCGCGCCGGCTCGAGCCTGCGGCGGTAGACGTCGATCACGTAGCTGAGGGCCATGAACGTGAAGAACGAGATCCCGACGGGCAGGGTCACGGCGAGCAGGGGCAGCAGGTGGCCGCCGCCGAGCAGGTGGAGGAAGTTGTCCGCATTGACGGCGACGAACCCGTAGTACTTGAACCATCCGAGCAGGCCGAGCAGCGCGGCCACGCTCGCCACCATGGCGGCGCGACGGCGCCGCTCGTCCGGGAACCGGTTCACGGCCGCCGCCCCCACCTGGGCGATCACCGTGCTCGCCGCCAGTAAGAAGACGAACCGCCAGTCCCACCAGCTGTAGAAGAAATAGCTGAGCGCGATCATGGCGAGCTTCCACGAACGCGGGTACGGGTTCAGCAGCCAGTTCGCCGTGAAGGCCACGGCGAAGAAGATTGCGAAGTCGATGGTGGGGAACAGCATGCGTGCAATCACCCGCCACTCAATGCCGCCCCGGCCGCACCGGCGACGGCGCTCCCGGCAGCGCGCAGGCTATCGCACCCGGGGCGTTGCGCCGTTCGCCTCCCGACGTGCACGGACGTGGCGGCGACCGGCGCGTGGCGGTGTCACCATGGCGCGCCCCGGGCCATCGAGGCGGGGTCGGCGCCCCGGCCCGTGGATCAGCCGCGGGCCTTCAGCGCTTCGATCAGCTTCGGCAGGACCTTGTGCACGTCGCCGACGATGCCGAGGTCGGCCACGGAGAAGATCGGGGCGTCCTGGTCCTTGTTGATGGCGACGATGTTCTTCGAACCCTTCATGCCCACGAGGTGCTGGGTGGCGCCCGAGATGCCGCAGGCGATGTAGACGGTGGGCTTCACGGTCTTTCCCGTCTGACCCACCTGGTGCGAGTACGGCACCCAGCCGGCGTCGACGATGGCCCGGCTGGCGCCGGCGGCGCCGTGCAGCAGCTTGGCCAGCTCCTCGATCAACGCGTAGTGCTCGGCGCCCCCGAGGCCCCGGCCGCCGGAGACGACCACGTCCGCCTCGTCGAGCTTGGGGCCCGTGCGCTCCTCGGCGTGGCGGGCGAGCACCCGGGCGGCGTTGACCGCGCCCAGCTCGGGCACCGGGGCGGGCACCACCGTCGGCGCGGGTCCACCCGACGGCTCGGCGGCGAAGGACTTGGCCCGCACCACGAAGATCCACGGACGCTGCCCGGTGAACCGGGCGGTGGCCACCTGGGTGCCGCCGAACAGCCCGTGCTGGGAACGGACCTCGTCGCCCTCAAGCGACAGGCCCACCACGTTGGTGATGACCGGGACGTCAAGGCGGACCGACAGCCGGGCGGCGATGTCGCGGCCGTCGTAGGTGGCGGGCACGAGGATGACGTCGGGCCGGTTCCCCGACTCGACGAGGGCGGCGATGGCCGCCGCCACCGGTGCGCCGGGGAGGGATCCGCCCAGGTCGCCCACGTCGTGCACGGTAGTGGCGCCGTGGTTGCCGAGCTCAACGGCCACCGCCGCGGTGTCGGGCCCCCAGGTCACCGCCTCGACGGTGGAGCCCAGGGCCCGGGCCTCGGTGAGCAGCTCGAGCGTCGTGCTGATGGGGCTGGCGTCCGACGTCTCGGCGAGGACCCATACCTTGTCGATCGACATCAATCTTCTCCTGGGGGATGAGGGGAACCGGCCGGTGCGTCGGGCCGGTCAGACGATCTTGAGCTTCTCGAGGAAGCGAACCACGTGCTCGTAGCCGTCGCCCTCGTCCACGACGACGTCGCCCTTGGTGCGCTCCTCGGCCGCCGCCACGTCGAGAACCTCCTGGCCCGCCCCGGCCAAGCCCACCTGGCCGGCGTCGATCCCGAGGTCCGCCACCGTCACCTGATCGACGGGCTTGGACTTGGCCGCCATGATCCCCTTGAACGAGGGGTAGCGCGGCTCGACCACCCCGGCCGTCACGGTGACCACCGCGGGCAGCGGGCTCTCGACCTCGTCGTAGCCGGCCTCCGTCTGGCGCTCCACGCGCACCGTGCCGTCGGTCACGGCCACCTTCTTGGCGAAGGTCACCGAGGGCATGCCCAGGAGCTCTGCCAGCTGCACCGGCATGGTGCCCGTGTACCCGTCGGTCGATTCGGTGGCGGCGATCACCAGGTCCGGCTCGGCGCGGGCCACCGCCTTGGCCAGGACCTTGGCCGTGGCCAGCGCGTCGGAGCCCTTGAGCGCGTCGTCGCTCACCAGGATGGCCTTGGCGGCCCCCATCGCCAGCGCGGTGCGCAGCCCCGACGTCTCGCCGTTGGGGGCCATGGACACGAGGGTCACCTCTCCCCCGCCGGCCTGTTCGGCCAGCTGGAGGCCCATCTCGACGCCGTAGGCGTCGGAATCGTCGAGGATGAGCTTGCCCTCGCGCACGAGCGTGCGGGTGGCGGGGTCCAGGGACTGGGGGGCGGCGGGATCGGGGATCTGCTTCACGCAGACGACGACGTTCATGGCCTCGATTGTCCCCGACAACGCGCCGTGCGACCAATCCGGCGCCGTGCTGCGGCGGCCCGCCGGGCACCGCCGGGGCGGCCCCCGGTGCTCACCGGACGCGCCCCAGGGCCCCGAGCGCCCGCCCCACGTGGTCGGTGATCACGGCGTCCACCCCGGCGTCGGCCACCGCCGCGAGCTCGGCGGGCTCGTCGACCGTCCACGTCACCACCGCCGTCCCCCGGTCGTGGCTGCGGGCGACCAGGTCCGGCGTGACCTGGCTGACATGGGGGTGCAACGCGGCGCACCCGAGCCCGACGGCCACGTCGAGCGCCTCGTCGGCGTCCAACGCCGGATGCACGAGCAGACCGAGGGGGGCGTCGGGCCAGACGTCGCCCACGGCCGCCAGGGTGGCCGGGAAGAAACAGGAGACGATCAAATGCGCCGGGACATCGGCCGGGACATCGGCCGGGGCATGGGCCGGGACATCGGCCGGAGCGGGGCTGCCGCCCGCGGCTGGCGGGCGACGCCCGGCCGGCGCCATCTCGGCGAGCAGAGCGGCGACGTCCCGGGCGACCGCCTGATCCGGGTCGAAGCCGGCCTCGTTCGGCCCGTTCTTGATCTCGACGTTCACGGCGGCGCCGCGGCACGCCTCCAGGGCGCGCCCGAGCCCGGGAACCCAGGGGGGCAGCTCGTCGACGGTGCGCTCGTGGACGGGCCCGATCCCCGGGACGTCGGGGTCGTGGAGCACGACCAGGGCGCCGTCGCGACAGCGCCGCACGTCGAGCTCGACGCCGTCGGCACCGAGGCGCAGGGCCCCGGCGAACGCCTCGACGGTGTTCTCACGCCAGGGCCCCGCACCTCCCCGGTGCGCCAGCACCGTCACGGGACGGCCGGACCGGCGCCGCGGCCACTGCCATATCACTTCATCCATTTTCAATCCCTTCCCTCCTCAGCCCGGCGTTTCGATGCCATTCCGGCGCTTGCGGGGGCGGATGCGGGGCGGTAGTTTCTCGTGCACCGAGTCACATGGCGGTCAACCACTGTGGCCAGCCAAGTGAATCGAATCACAAGGCGCGCCGGACGACGCGCGAGGTTCACGGTACCGGAGGAGGCATCGTGGCACTCATGTGGAACCGCTCGGTCGAGTGGGACGCAGACGACTGGCGCAAGGTGGCAGCCTGCCGGCACACCGAGCCTGACTTGTTCTTCCCCGTGGGCACCACGGGCCCGGCCATCGACCAGATCGAGGCGGCCAAGCGCGTGTGCCGGGCCTGCGAGGCCATGGAGCCCTGCCTGGAGTTCGCCCTGGCGACGAACCAGGAGTCCGGCGTCTGGGGAGGCACCTCGGAGGAAGAGCGGCGCAAGCTGCGCAAGGCGTGGCTGGCGGCTCGCCGGCGCGCTTCGTAGCCCCACCCACCACCCCTCGCCTATCCGTCCGGCCCCGGAGACCTCCGGGGCCGCTGCGTGTCCCGGGGACGTGGCGCTCGCCCGGTGGAAACCCTCGGTATCCTCGATCCACGACCGGACGGCGACCTCGTGGCCCGAGCAGGCCGAGGGCATCCTCGCCGTAACCGGGGACGACCCCGGAGCAGAGGTGGGCATGCGCGATGCGACCCGCGGGCCAGCGCTCGCGAACGGGTGGGTCGATCGGTCCATACGGACCAAGGGCCTCGTGGTCATCGCCGTCCCCGTCGCCGTCCTGTTCATCGTTCTCGCCTCCACCTTCTGGTTCACCCACGTGGCCAACCGCGGCCAGAACATCGCTGTGCAGGCGCGCACGAGCGAGGACGCCGCCACGACGCTGGAGAACAGCCTGCTGGCGGCCCAAACGGCCCTGCGCGGCTACCTGCTGACCCAAGAGGCGTCGTTCTAGCAGTACTACGACCACGCACGTGCGGGCATCGCGGACGAGCTCGCCCAGCTCATGGCGGTCGCCACCGACAGCCCCGCCGTCCGGCGCAGCGCCGCCGCCGTCCAACGCGATGCCGACCAGCTGCTGTTCGAGATGGCCCAGCTGTCCGAGCAACCACCCCGGCCCACGCTGGGCCCGATCGCCCACACGCTGCTGCTCTACAGCCAGGGCGAGACCGACAGGCTCTACGCCGACGTCGACGCGCTCACCCGGGACGAGACCGCCGTGGTTGTCTCCGAGCGCGCCGCCATCCACACCTCGAACGACGTGCTCCCCCTAATCGCCATCGGCGCCGTCGTCCTCGCCGTGGCCGCCGGCGTCGGCGTGTCGCAGCTGTTCACGCGGGGCGTGGTCACCCGGTTGCGGCGTCTCGAGAAGGCCACCGAGGCGCTCGAGCGCGGCGCGGTGCCCGACGAGGTTCCGACCGGGCGCGACGAGATCGGTCGTCTGGGGTCGCGCATGGTCGACGCCGCCGCCCAGCTCGAGCAGCGGGCAGAGGAACGCGACCGGGCCCGGAGCGAGCTCCACTACATCCTCACGGCCAGCCCCGTCGTCTCGCTGCGCTACGACGTCGCCGCGCGCCGGTTCTCCTACGCCAGCCCGAACATCGAGCAGATGCTCGGCATCACCGACGACGAAGCCATCACCGACGTCGACGCCGTCATGCGGCGGTTCCACCCCGACACCAGCGCGCGGCTGCGCGACGCGCTGGTGGCCGGGGAGGGACGCGGCGACCGGCTCCAGATCCTGCTGCGCTTCCGGCGCGACCCGTCGTCGGAGGACTGGCGCGAGGCAGAGGGCGTCTACAACGTCGAATCGGGCCCGAACGGCGAGCTCCAGGGCGTGGTCGCCTATCTGATCGACGTGTCGGAGCGACACGCCGCGCAACGCGCTGCACAGGATCGTCGCTTCCTCTTGGAGTCGATCTTCCACGCCTCCCCCGACACCATCGTGGTGCGCGACATCGAAGGCCGGGTCGTGCTCACGAGCTCCGCCCTGGCCACGGTCATCGGGACGGCCGAAGGGCCTCCGGGCATGCGCGATCGCGCCCCGGACGTGCCGGCGCCGGACGAGGGCGTGACCGGCCTCTCGACGCACGATCGCGCCGTGCTCGACGACCTCATCGCGCGCTGTGCCGCCGGTGAACGCCGCCCCGACCCCGTCATCACGACCGCCCACCTGGCCGACGGCGTGCTGCGCACCTACGAGACGCGGGCCCGCCCCGTGCTCGACCAGGCCGGACACGTCACGGGCACGGTGACGGTGTCGCGCGACGTCACCGAGCGCATCCGCATGGAGCAGTCGCTGCGGCGGGCCTCGGTCGAGGCGGAACGCTCGAGCGAGGCCAAGAGCGAGTTCCTCTCACGCATGAGCCACGAGCTGCGCACGCCGCTCAACGCCATCCTCGGGTTCGCCCAGCTCCTCGAGCTCGACGAGCTGCCCGAGGAGCAGGCATCGAGCGTGGACCAGATCCAGATCGCCGGGCGCCATCTCCTGGCGCTCATCAACGAGGTGCTCGACATCTCGCGCATCGAGGCGGGCCGGCTCAGCCTGTCGGCCGAGCCGGTCGTGGTGAGCGACGTCCTCGACGAGGTCACGACGCTGCTCGTTCCCGTGGCCGAAGCGGCGGGCGTCCAGCTCTCGGTGCGGTCCGAGCCTGCCCGCGCCCTGCGCGTGCGGGCCGATCGCAAGCGCCTGCTGCAGATCCTGCTCAACTTGGGCTCGAACGCCGTGAAGTACAACCATCGCGGCGGTTCCGCGGCCTTCCGCACCGTGGCCAGCGCCGACGGGCGCGTGCGCTTCGAGGTGCGCGACACGGGTCCGGGCATCCCGCGCGAGCAGCAGAACCAGCTCTTCGTCCCCTTCTCCCGGCTGGGAGCCGAGCGCTCGGCGGTCGAGGGCACCGGGGTGGGGCTGGCGCTGTCGAAACAGCTCGTCGAGCTGATGGGGGGCACCATCGGCGTCGAGTCGACCCCCGGCCACGGCTCGGCCTTCTGGATCGAGCTGTGGGCCTCCGACCGCCACGCCGGCCGGCCGGAGGAGGGTCCCAAGACCGCGACCCCCCTCGCCCCCGGCGCCGCGGCGAGCGCGGGGCACAACGGCTCGGGGCGGGCGCCCGCCGGGGGCGCGCCCCCCCGACCCCGCCCGGGTCCCGAGCGCCAGGCGCCGGGTGCCGACGGCGGCCCCCGCGCCGACCAGGACATCGTCGTGCTGCAGATCGAGGACAACCCGTCGAACGCCTCGCTGGTCGAACAGATCCTCTCCCGGCGCGAGCACGTGCGGCTGGTGTCCGCGCGCGAGGCCCGCTCCGGGCTGGCGCTCGCCCGCCAGCACCGGCCCGACCTCGTGCTCCTTGACTTGCACCTGCCCGACCTGTCGGGCGACGAGCTGCTGTACCGGCTCAAGGCGGTGCCGGAACTAGCCGACACCAAAGTGGTCGTCGTGAGCGCAGACGCCACGCCGGACAGGATCAGGGCCATGCTCGACCTCGGCGTCGAGGGGTACCTGACCAAGCCGGTGGACGTCGACGCCCTCTTACGGCTCGTGGACCACGAAATCGGAGTCGAGCACGGTGAATCTCGATGAAGGGTTGCTGCGCGGCGCAGACGTTCTCGTCGTAGACGACGAGCCGGCGGACGTGGCGCTGATCGAGCAGATGCTCAACCGCAACGGCTTCTCTAGGATCACCACCACCACCGACCCCCGCGACTTCCGGGCGATCTTCCTCGACACCCATCCCGACATCGTGCTGCTCGACCTGCACATGCCCCACCTCGACGCACTGGACCTGCTGGCGCAGGTCCAGGAGATGCGCGGGCCCGAGGAGTACCTGCCCGTCCTCGTGCTGTCCGACGATGCCACCCCGAGGGCCCGCATCGACGCACTCGGGGCGGGTGCGGTCGACTTCCTGGCCAAGCCCCTCGACACCACCGAGGTCGGGCTGCGCGTGCTCAATTGCCTCGAGGCCCGCCGCCTCCACCTCCGCCTCCAGGGCGAGCGCCGCGAGCTCGACGACCTCGTGCGGCTGCGCACGTCGGAGCTCGAGCACGCGCACGTCCAGACGCTCGAACGCCTGCACCTGGTGAGCGCCATCCGCGACGACAAGGCGAACGAGCACACCAACCGCGTGGGCCTGAGCGCCGCCCGGCTCGTCCGGGCAGCGGGGGGGTCCGCCGAACTGGCCGCGCTGATCATGCGCGCCGCCCCGCTGCACGATCTCGGCCAGGTGGGCGTCCCCGACGCCGTGCTCATGAAGCCCGGCAAGCTGACGACCGAGGAGTTCGAGATCGTGCGCGCCCACCCCGTCATCGGCGCCCAGATCATCGGCGACTCCACCTCCCAGGTGCTGAGCGTCGCCCGGGCCATCGCCGAGACCCATCACGAGCGCTGGAACGGCGAGGGGTACCCCACCGGGCTCACGGGGACCGAGATCCCCCTCGCCGGGCGGGTGGTGGCGGTGTGTGACGTGTTCGACGCCCTCACCCACGAACGTCCCTACAAGGAGGCCTGGCCCGTCGCCGACGCCGTGGAGGAGCTGGTCGCCCAGCAGGGGGAGTTCTTCGACCCGGCCCTGGTCGACCTGTTCGTCGACGAGGTGCTGCCTGGGTTACCGTGGCTGGCACCACAACCCCCGCGTGCCCGCGCCACGGGGGCGACGGAGCTCCCCCGCATCCCGCGGGTCACGCACCCGCAGCGGAGGGCCACCCCCCGGCGTCCCGTCTACCGAGCGGCGGACATCGCCGTGGGCAACAATGCGAGGGTGGCCATCGGGATCCAGCCGACGGGCGGTGACGTGGCATTTCCTGACCGAGGACGGAAGAGGCAAGGGTAAGAGACCGTGGCCATGACTGATCAAGAGCACGCGGTGCTGGTGGCCGAGGACGACCCGGCCAGTCGCACCGCCACCAGGCTGTTCCTCCAGCGGGTGGGCTACCACGTGGGCGAGGCGGCCGACGGGCCGGCCACGCTGCGCGAGGCCAGCCTGGGCGACTACGACCTGGTCGTTCTCGACCTCGGCCTCCCCGGTCTCGACGGGGAGGAGGTGCTGTCACGGCTGCGGCGGGACAGCGCCCTGCCGGTGATCGTCCTCACGGGCCGGGCCGAGGAGACCGAGCGCGTCCGCGTGCTGGATCTCGGCGCCGACGACTACGTGGTGAAGCCGTGCTCGCTGCCCGAGCTCGAGGCGCGCATCCGGGCCGTCCTGCGCCGGGGCCAGCCTCCGCACTCGTCGAGCAGGATCGAGCACGACGGGCTGGTGATCGACCGGGCCGCCCACCGGGTCGAGGTCGAAGCGCACGTCATCGAGCTCACGCCCAAGGAGTTCGACCTCCTGGCGTTCCTGGCGGCGGCTCCGGACCAGGTGTTCACCCGCGAGGAGCTGCTCGAGCACGTGTGGGGGTCCACCCAGGAGTGGCAGGACCCGGCGACGGTCACCGAGCACATCCGGCGGGTCCGCCTGAAGCTCGAGCCCGAGGCCGCCAGTCCGCGCTGGCTCCACACGGTGCGGGGGATCGGCTACCGCTTCTCGCCCGGCGACTGAGCCCCGGCGCCGCCGGGCCCCTCAGGGCGGCCCGCCGCGAGCTGGACCACCGGGGCCCCCCGGGGGGCTCGCTCAGGGGCCCGTCGCGGTGTTCTGGGGGCAGGCCACGATCACGTCGCTCCCGGGGGAGCCCGCCACCGACGCCGGCGCATTGGTGGGCAGCACGGTGGTGGTGGTCGTCGTGGCGGGCGAGGACGGCGATCCCGAGCCGGCCGACCCCGAGCCCCCCGAGCCCCCCGAGCCCGGCGACGGTGTCGGGACGGGCCCCGCCGACGCAGGCAGGGTGACGGTGGCGAGCGTGGCGCCGCCGGCGCCGATGAGCTCGAGGGTGCCGCTCACGGTGGACGGGTCCGACCCCGCCGACGCCGGCGCGATGCGGTGGGCGAGGACGGCGATCCCGTCGACGGGCACCATCTGGTCCGCCGACCCGTCGGCGAAGGCCATCTTCACCGACGCCACCTCACTGCCGACCCGCACCGCCACCCACCACACGGGGCCGCCCTCGGCCACGCCGAAGGCGCCCGAGGACACGTCCTGCGGTTCCGATGCGGCGGGCGCGGTGGTGGTCGTGGGGATGGTCGTGGTCGTCGTGGTGGTGCCTCCCGGCGGGAGCGTGGTGTCGGTCGAGGCGGGGGGAAGTGCCGTCTGCGCCGGGGTCAGCGGCACCGCCGGCTCCGGGGCGATCGTCCCGGTCCCCGTCGAACCCGACCCGGTCGACCCCAGCCCAGTCGACCCCGACCCGGTCGACCCCGACCCGACCGGGCTGGCCGGACACAACGAGGTGGAGAGTGCACCCTGCCCGACGG
>Ga0209415_10003001_pt1 | contig 31503 bp, 29 predicted proteins | sample PeaSoiSIISIP2007_FD_187696 | JGI IMG/M metagenome (GOLD analysis project Ga0209415, IMG submission 187696) | Peat soil microbial communities from Weissenstadt, Germany - SII-SIP-2007 (SPAdes) (version 2) | ecosystem: Environmental > Terrestrial > Soil > Wetlands > Peat | place: Germany... | reverse complement strand
CGCTGCATGAACACGAGGTCGAGCCAGCGGCCGAACTTGTGGCCGACCTCCCTGAAATGCGCGACCTGCTCGAAGCCGAGATTCGCATGAAACCGGATCGAGGCCTGGTTGGCCGCATCGATGCTGCCAATCATGACGTGCTTGCGAAGGGCCAGGGCGCGCGGCACGAGCGCCAACATGAGGTTCCGTCCAATGCCGCGGCCGCGTGCGTCGACACGGACATGGACCGAGTGCTCGACCGTATAGCGGTAGCCGCCCCAGGCCCCGCGCCAGTCGCCAAATGAGGCGAAACCGACCACGGCGCCGTCTTCGACCGCGACCAGCACCGGGAAGCCGCGCGCGTATCGGGCCTCTAGCCACGCCCGCCGCTCGTCGAGCGAGGCGGGTTCGGTGGCATAGATGGCGGTGGAAGTCGCGAGCACCTCGTTATAGATGGCGAGGATCCCAGGCAGGTCCGTCTGTGCTGCATCGCGCAACTGCATCCCGCATCCTTAGAATTGAGGCTGACCGGCCAGTCCATGGACGGCGCTCGTGTCAGGAATGATGCGGCTGAACGCGGGTATGGCGAAAGGGGGGCCTTCCTCCACGACTCGCGCTGGGGCTCCAGAGCGGCTCGGCAGGGGCAGCCACCGGGAGGGCCTCATGGAGAGCCGGCGTTCAGAGCGTGCCGGGGGTGGCGTGCGACAATAGCGAGCAGCGTGCGGGCTGGCTGACCGGCGAACGCGACAGACTGAACCCCTGCCTGCATGGGGCTGCCGAGCCAGACGGGAGTGCGGTCACCCGGTCCCGGACCCGACCGTGGATGCCACTGGCGGGGAGACGTCGTGAGCCGAGCCACCGGAGCCCAACTCGTCCGCCAGGCGCTCGAAGCGCTCGGCGTGCGGTTCGCCTTCGGGATTCCGGGGGTCCACAACACGGAAATCTACGATCAGCTGGCCGCCTCGCCGCTGATCGAGCCGGTGCTCGTCGCCCACGAGGGCGGCGGCGCGTTCATGGCCGACGCGGTGAGCCGGGTGGGCGGGAGCATTGGCACGCTCGTCGTCGTGCCGGCCGCGGGACTCACGCACGCGGCGAGCGGCATCGGCGAGGCCTTTCTCGACGGCATCGCGCTGCTCGTGATCTCGGGCGGCATTCGCCGCGACACGGGGCGGCGCTATCAGCTGCACGACATCGATCAGCACGCGCTGCTCAAGCCCATCACCAAAGGCGCGTGGCTCGTGCGCTCCCACCGCGAGATCATCCCGACGATCTTCGAGGCCTATCGGATTGCGACGAGCGGCGAGCCGGGGCCGGTCTACGTCGAGATCCCGGTCGACCTGCAGCTGTTCACGGGCGAGGCGGGTGCAGTGCCGCCGCCGCCGGCGGCGACGGCAGCGCCAGAGCCGGGAAGCCGGGATCTTGACGCTGCGGTCGAGCTCCTGCGGGCAGCCCGCGCCCCCGGGATCTTCTGCGGCTGGGGTGCGGTCGATGCGGTCGCCGAGCTCGAGGCGCTGGCCGAGCGGCTCGGCGCCCCGGTCGCGACGACGCTGCAGGGGCTCTCGAGTTTCCGGGGCGACCATCCGCTGCACGCAGCGTTCGCGCTCGGGCCTTCCTCGACACCGGCGGGGGTCAACGCCTTTGCCAGCTGTGATTGCCTGCTCGCGGCCGGAACACGCTTCGCCGAGATTCCGACCGGCAGCTACGGCGCGCGGATTCCCGGGAATCTCATCCATCTCGACATCAATCCCGCCGTGATCGGCGCGAACTATCCGGCCCGGATCGGACTCGTTGGCGATGCGCGCGCGACGCTGCAGGCGCTGCTCACGCGCCTCGGACCCGGCGATGCGGTCAGCCGCGACCGCGGGACAGCCGTGGCAAGTCAGATCGCCGCCGACAAGGCGGCGTATGTTGCCGAATGGGAACGGCACGACTCCGGTGATCGCGTCAATCCGGGGCGGTTTTTCACGGCGCTGCGACGACAGCTGCCGCGTGAGGCGATCATCGTCGCCGACGATGGCAATCACACGTTCCTCGCGGCCGAGCTGTTGCCGATCCTCGCGCCCCGGACGTTCTTGTCGCCGACCGACTTCAACTGCATGGGCTATTGCATCCCGGCGACGATTGGCGCGAAGCTCGCCCAGCCGCGGCGGACCGTGATCGGCATCGTCGGTGACGGGGCGCTGCGGATGACGGGCCTCGAGGCGGTCACGGCCGCGGCGCGCAGCCTCGGGGTGGTCTGGTTCGTCTTCAATGACGGCGAACTCGCGCAGATCGCCCAGGCGCAGCAGATTCCGCTCAACCGCAAGACCTGCACGGTACTCGGCGAACTGGACCTCGCAAGCCTCGCCAAGGCAGTCGGTGCGGAGTACGTGCGGCTTGCCGGTGATACCGAGAATGAGGTCGCCATCAGCACGGCGCTCGATCTCGCCGGGAACAACCGGCCCGTATTCGTCGATGTCCGGATCGACTACTCGAAGCGCACGCGCTTCACGACCGGGACTGTACGCACCACGCTCGCTCGCTTCGACACTCGCACGAGGATCCGCTTTCTGATCCGGGCGCTCTGGCGCCGCGTGACCGGCTGAACCGGGCGGGCGCTGTGAGGACCGCGATGGTCGCAAAACCGCTGGCGCGCCGGCCGCCGCAGGCGCTCCTCAGCACGGGCCTCATTCTCAAGGCAATGCGGTTCGCCTCGTGGAAGCATCGCGACCAGCGCCGCAAGGGAGTCGGGGCGGTGCCGTACATCAACCACCCGATCGAGCTCGCGGAGGTCCTCTGGTTCGAAGGCCGGGTGCACGATCCGGTCGTCATCGCCGCGGCGCTGCTGCACGATACGATCGAGGACACCGAGACCACGAGCGCCGAGCTGCGCGGGGCGTTTGGCTCGCTGGTCGCGGGCGTGGTCGAGGAAGTCACCGACACCAAATGGCTGCGGACGCGCGCGCGCAAGGAGCTGCAGGTCGCGAAGGCCGCGAAAGCCTCGAACCGCGCGAGGCTCGTGAAGCTGGCCGACAAGATCTGCAACCTCCGCGACATCAAGGCCTATCCGCCGCGGGACTGGTCGCTCGAGCGCCAGCGCGACTACTTCGACTGGGCGAAACGCGTCGTCGAAGCGTTGCGCGGCACGAGTGCCCGTCTCGAGCGCAAGTTCGACCAGGCCTATCGGCTGCGGCCCTGAGGGGCGCCAGGCCTGCGACGGAGCTCACAGTTCCGGCCGGGGGCCGGGGCGAGGTCAACGAACCGGCCGCGGCAGCCGTTGAGCGACGGGTGAATCACCCGCCTGTACTGATGCCTGAGCGCGGCTGCCGCCGCGGACGCAGCCGGCGCCTCACCGGAACGGCTCTGCTGGCATTGCTGCTCGCGAGTGCAACGGCGTGCGGCTCGCCTTTGGCCGCGGTCAATCAGGCGCGTCGCCTCGTCTGCGGAACCGGCCTGCGGAACGACCTTCACGAAACGCGGGCGCTAGATGCCGTCGCCGCACGCCTCGCGCGCGGCGAGTCCCTGCACACCGCACTCGGGCTTCTGTCCGCGCGCCCCGCGTCCGCGACCTCGATGCACCTGGTCGGGTTGTACGATGACCGCGCGATCGCCTCGGCGGTTGGCGGGCGATTCTGCCGGGATCTTGCCGATCCTGGCCTGCGAGAGATCGGCGTCGCTCAGACCGGACGTGACCTTTGGATCGTGATCATCGCGCCGCTCTTGACGCCGGTGCCGGCTGACCAGCCCGTGATCGCCCGCGAGGTGCTCGCACGGGTGAATGATGCGCGCGCGATGGGCCACCGCTGCGGCGGCCGGTCATACCCGCCGGCAGCGCCGCTGCAGCTGAGCGGGCGCCTGTCACGCGTCGCCCTCGAGCACTCCACCGACATGGCGCAGGGGGGCAGCCTTGAACACCAGGGCCGGGATGGCAGCTCGCCGGCGGACCGGGTGCGCCGCTCGGGCTATGGCGCGCAGCTCGTGGGGGAGAACATTGCCGGCGGCGTGCCGACGGCGGCCGAGGTTGCAGACGGCTGGCTCGCAAGTTCCGCCCACTGCGCCAACATCATGGACCGGCGATTCACTGAGATGGGACTCGCCTTCGCGCTCGCGCCGTCGAGCCCGCTCGGGATCTACTGGACCCAGTTATTCGCGCTGCCACGCTAGAACCTCACTCCAGACGGCCGGTGCGGCTGCAGCCGCCGTGCGTGGGAAGGGACGGTCACCCGGGGCCGAGAACTTCTGATCGGGCGACTCAGGCAGGGCCTCTAAAGTGTCGCTTTTTGCCGAAAATTCCCGAACAAATCGGTTTTCGAGCCGCCGCGTGAGCCCTGCTGTCCGACTGCGATTCAGTTAAACGACTTGCGAACCTTAACAAACGCAAGACACTTCGTAACACAAGTGAAACACTCCATCGTATCGGCTATCCTGTCGCCCAATCTTCCGCCAGGTGTGCCTTAACGATCGTATCGCATCTGATCGAGCCGTCGCGCAAGTCCTGAGCGCTGGGCGCCAGATACCCAGCAACCAAGCTTGAGACGATGGCGGCACGGAAGAGGAAATCTCAGAGCAGAGATAGGGTCGGGCAGCTGGTGACGAGCGCGTGCGATGTAGACGTGGGCCTTGATCAAAGGCCTCCCAGAAAAAGTGTCAGGCTCGGGGGAATGATCGATGCGGATTTTTTATGTGCTTGTCAGTGTCGCCATTCTGGCGGCGTGTGGCGGCGGTAACTCGGGCGGCGCAGCAAGCCAAAGCACACCACCGGCGGCTTTGGTGGCGTTTCAGCTGGCCTCGAGCAGCGACGTGACGGTCGGCACCATTTCCGAGGGTGTCACCCCGTTTATCTCTCTAGTAGAGATGAACGGCACTAGCCTGGCCAACATGGCATCGATGTCCTACACGATCGCACCAAAGCCGGGCACAGTCTCGAAACCGGTTGCAGTGTCGTTTACTGCCGACGCTCTGAGCCGGCTCGATGCCAACCTGGTGTTGGGTCCTCTTCCGTTCGCCGCGGCCGTTCTAGCCTTCTCCGGGACGCGTTCGGTGCTCCCGGTTGTCCTTCCGGTGTTCGGACTCTATGCGGGCTACGCGAACAGCGTTTCAGTTCAGATTGTCTTTACCGATGCGTCCGTGCAAACCATCCCGCTCACGTTGGTGACCAATGCATACACGGATCCGAACAAGATCTATGACCACCCGGTCATCATCAAGAAGCGAGCGCCCGGAACCATCCTCGGCTTTGACTTTTTCGCGATGAAATCCAACCTCGGAACGCCCGTGATCGTCGACACCGACAGCGAAATTCGCTGGGTGGGGGGACCCGGTACAGCTAGCGGATTCGCTTCGATTTTTACAGACAATGGCTTCGTGATCGGGGATCAGTATTCAATGGCAACTTACCGGCTCGAACTCGACGGTTCCTTTACCGAAACCGTTCTAACCACCCCAACGTACGTCAGTTTCAGTCACAACATTGACCCGGGCAAGGTAGGCTATCTGGCCACTATCGTCACATTGAGCGAGGTCGAGAGCACCGTCAGCGAATTCACGTACCCTGCAGGATTCGGCAAGCAATGGGATATGGCCGAGTTGCTGTCTGCCTACATGACCAGCCAGGGAGACGACCCCACCAAGTTCGTTCGCCCGTCGGTCGACTGGTTCCACTCGAACGCGTCCACCTATGACCCGCGGGACAACAGTGTCATCGTATCGAGTCGCGAGAATTTCCTGATCAAGGTCGACTACGACACCGGCAACATCATCTGGATCCTTGGTGATCCGACGAAGTACTGGTACACGTTCCCGTCGTTACGCGCGAAGGCCTTGACTCTCGCTAGTGGAGGTCTTTACCCGATCGGCCAGCACGCTGTCTCGATCACCAGCGACGGCCTTGTGATGGTCTTCAATGATGGGCAGGGAAGCGTCAACCAGCCATCTGGGGCTCCGGCTGGCGAGACCCGAACCTACAGCGCAGTATCAGCGTACGCCGTCGATGAGACAACGCAAACGGCCACGGAGATCTGGCGGTTCGACTATGGCCAGTCAATTTTTTCGGCCTTTTGCGGCAGTGCCTACGAGGCGCCAGGAAAGACACTGCTGGTCGATTATCCGCTCGCCGCTGATGAGACGCTTGCGAGGCTGGTGGGCCTGGATGAGAATCACAACGTCGCCTTCGATTTTCAGTACAAGAATGCGGGGGGATGCAATACGAGCTGGAACGCAGTGCCGGTACATTTCGAACAGATGGTCTTTCAGTAGCGACCAATGAGACTAGTGCCTCGACCGGCTTTAGATTGCCCGGCCCACGCGGGCCCTCTGGGTTCCTGGGCACTGGCTGAGGCTTTTCGTTCGGATTTCGATCGACAAGCTAGGCATGGCTCACGGCGGCTCTGAATCAACATTTTGACCGAAGGGCCGGAGCGCGATGGATTGAGCCTATACGAGGCCCGCGGGACGCTTACGATGCAGAAATCGTAATTGGGCTTTCCGGAAGCCGCCGCCTGCACGTCAGGCGAATGTTCAAGGTGAGCTGCGGACCAAGTCGATTCCGCCACCCGCACGATCACGTCAGGGGAGTCGGCCGAGAGAGACGCGAGAATTGTTTATCAGAAAGGGCGCGCGACGAAATGGCTCATTGAACTCCGTCGTAATCGTCATGATTCTGGACAGGATCCTTCGCGTCGTATTGAACGAGTACCCGGGATGATCGAAGCACGATCGGCCCCACCGGTCGATTCGTGGCGTTCGTTGTTGCTCAAGTCCTAGCAGAGCTTTCGCCATCAACGTAGCGCGGATATCGGCGTGCTAGTTGAATCGGCGGAATAGGTTCTTGAGTAAGCCAGCTGGGCCGATTTCGATCGGTACCGCGATCACAAAGGTCGTCTGGGGGCCAGCAAGCCGCTTGAGCTCGGCGAGTGCTGTCTCGATTTGCGGGTCCATCAGGTGTTCGAGTACTTCGCAGCAGAATATATAGTCGGGCTCATTACCTGGGAGAGGGGTAGAAATCTCACGGGAATTGCCAACAATGCGTGCCTCCGGCACCAGCGTTCGGAACCCGTCGATCATCACCGGCTCTGGGTCGAATGCGACCAGCTTGCCTGGATCAGCGCCGTATTGGTCGATCAGGACGCGGAACAGTCGGCCATCCCCCGCGTCGAAATCCACGATCTTCGTGTTCCAAGTAATCGTCAGCGGCCTCAGGATCTGCGCATGGCGGTGGCGGTGAAGCAGTCTCTTGAGCTTGCTCGGCGAATCGTACGTATACGAGCTATAGGTCGGCGAAATTGTTCTGCCAGTGTCAGCCATGTGTCGCGCCTTGCATCGGGAGCCGCCGAGATGCCAAAAATTGCTGCCTGAGATCCTATACCGGCCGGTTCGTGGCTGAGTGGGCCGGCCTGAGTTCGCCTGGATTTCCGGGCCGGCTGACCGCATGCTGCACTGCACCGAATCGGCTCGTCGCGGGCGAACTGGATTCGACGCGGACGGTCCAACAGGGGTAACAATGCCGTCATGGACCCACAGAGCCGGGTGACCGAGAAACGCGTGCCGGCGGCCGAACTGGCGACCCTGCTGCTGGCGGCAATGTTGTGCGTCGGGGGAGTCGATGCGCCGGCGATCCTGCCGGTCCCGGAGCCCCCGCCGCTCGTCACCGCTCCCTCACCCGAGTCGATCCCGGACATCGTCGTCGAGGCCCCCGAGCCCCGCTACGTCGCGCCCACCCGCCACGACAAGATCGGGCGCATCTGGGCACCGGTGATGATCAATGGCAAGGGCCCGTTCCGGCTGGTTCTGGACACGGGCGCGAGTCACTCTGCCGTGAACGCCGGGGTGGCCGCCGCGCTCGGTATTCCGCTCGCGAACAGCGGCGCAGTCATGCTGCTCGGTGTGACGGGCTCGGCAACAGTACCGACGATTGCAGTCGACAGCCTGATCGTCGGTGACCTCGAACTGCAGTCGCGCCGCCTGCCGATCGTGATCGATGCGCTCGGCGGTGCCGAAGGGATCCTCGGCACGGAGGGGCTCCTCGACAAGCGCATCTTCATCGACTTTCGGCACGACAAGATCACGATCTTCAAGTCCCATAATGAGCACGCCAGCCTCGGGTTCGTCACGATCCCGGTGCACATCGTGCGCGGTCTGCTGCTGGTTGCTGACGCCCGAATCGGCACCGTCCCGACCAAGGCGATCATCGACACGGGCGGCCAGGCGACAATCGCCAACGTCGCATTGCGCGAGGCGCTGGCCCGCCGCTACCGGGAAGGCAAGGTCGTCTCGGACGAGATCACCGGCGCTACGCTCGACGTACAGCAAGGCGACCGGATTCACGTGCCACCGATCTCGCTCGGGGATCTGACGATCAGCGACATGCAGGTCACGACGGCCGACATGTATATCTTCCAGCACTGGAAGATGACGAGCGAGCCCGCGATCCTGATCGGGATGGACGTGCTCGGGCTGCTCGATACGCTGATCATCGACTATCGCCGCAAGGAGCTGCAGATCCGCACGCGCAACGGCGGCTGACAGAAGCTGCCAGCGCTGCCGCGTGAGCCCCAGCGGGGCCGGGAGGCGGGCTCCGTTGCTGGGACCCTCAACTGCTGCGGCGTGCCCGCTCCTGGTCAAGCAGCGCGCGCTTGCGCTCGAGCCCCCACCGATAGCCGCCGAGTCCCCCATCGCCGCGGAGCACGCGGTGGCACGGCACGAGTACCGCAATCCGGTTGGCGGCGCAGGCGGAAGCCGCGGCCCGCACGGCCTTCGGCGCCTCGATCCCGGCTGCGAGCTCGCTGTAGCTCAGGACCTCACCCTCCGGAACTTGCAGCAGGAACCGCCACACCTTGATCTGGAATGCCGTGCCGCGCAGGTCGAGCGGCAGGTCGGGACGCGGCACGCTGCCAGCGACGTGTGCTTCGAACGCTTTGATCCAGGCATCGAGTTCTCGCGAGGTCGCCATGCGGGACTCAACCAGCGTCGCTTTGGGGAACTCCTCCCGCAGCTGGGCCGTCAGCGCCGTCTCGCTAGGCCCGAACTGCGCAAAGCACACGCCGCGGTCAGTGCCGGCCATCAGCAGCGGGCCGAGCACCGTGTCGCGGCAGGCGTAGGCGATGGTTTCCCCGGCACCGCCGGCGCGGTAGGCGGAGGGAGTCATGCCGAGGCTGCGCGTCGCCGTGCCGTACAGACGGCTGGTCGACTGAAAGCCCGCATCCGCGATCGAGTCGAGAACGCTGCGTCCCGCCTTGAGTCCGCTCTTCAAGCGCCCGAGGCGCGCAGCGTCCTGATAGGCCTTCGGCGACACGCCGAGGGCGGCTTTGAACGTGCGTTGCAGATGCGCCGGCGACAGATGGGCCTGGTTCGCAAGGCGCGCGAGCGGCAGCGTCTGATCGGCGTGCGCCTCGATGTAACGGGCGAGCAATTGCATCCGCCGCGCCATGGCGTGTTGAGGGTCGCGCGGGCGGCAGCGCTTGCAGGGCCGAAGACCGGCGCTTTCGGCTGCCTCGGGGGTGGCGAAAAAGCGCACGTTCTGGGGCTTTGCAGGCCGCGAGGCACAGGATGGCCGGCAGTAGACACCGGTCGTGACGACGCCGTAGACGAACCGGCCGTCGTAGTGCGCATCGCGCGCCGCGAGGGCGCGCCGCATCGTCGCTTCGGAAGGCATCGGCGCCTTAATCGTGTCGGGAGTGCTCATTGTAGGCCTCGCGGGGTGGACCGAGGACTCGAACCTTACGCGCGCGCCGCGTCGCCGACGCTCCGATTCTTGTGCAGCCATTCGCGGGCGGGTCGCGGACGGGCCGCGCATCAGTCCTGCACCCGTACCGAGTCCGTGCTGTGCGGTCAACCGCTGTGTGCATTACAGTTGCTCATCGGCAGCAACGACCCAGGTGCCACATGCGCTTGACGCGGCGGGATTTCGTATCGGGGATCGCGCTTGGCGCAGTGGGAGGTGCTGACATGGCCGCGGCGGCCGGCCCGGCGATCGAGCCGCGGCAGGCGATGCGCGCGTCGGGACTGCCGGTCATCGTATCGGCCGCCAACGGCTATGCCCACATCGAGGCAGGTTACCGCCAGCTACACGACGGCGCGGACACGCTCGAGGCAGCACTACGGGTCGTGCGTGGCCCCGAGGATGACCCGAACGATGACAGCGTGGGCCTTGGTGGCCTGCCGAACGAGGACGGTGTCGTCGAACTGGACGCGAGCTGCATGCACGGTCCGTCGCGCCGCGCCGGCGCAGTGGGTGGGGTGCGCAACATCAAGAACGTCTCGCTTCTCGCCCGCGAGGTCATGCTGCACACCGGCCACGTAATGCTGGTGGCTGAGGGAGCGGAGCGCTTTGCCGTGGCTCGCGGATTCAAACGCGAGGAGCTGTTAACGGACGCCTCGCGCAAGGTCTGGCTGCTGTGGAAAGAAGCGCACTCCGACTGGTGGGGGCCTGGGCTCGCGGACCCCAGCTGGAAGGAGCGGCTTCGCGCGCGCCTGCGCGCGGGCGATGCGTCCGCCTACATCGAGCGATTGCAGGCTGTCGCGCAGGGTCTCGGGATCGCCCCCGAGGCGCGCCTGGCGGCGATTCGCAAGGTGCTGTTCCCGCCAACCGGCACGGTCCACTGCTCGGCCTTGAGTGCCAACGGTGAGATGTCCGGCTGCACCTCGACGAGCGGACTCGCCTGGAAGCTCCCGGGACGGCTGGGCGACTCGCCGATCATCGGCGCCGGGTGCTATACGGACCAGGACGTCGGCTCGGCCGGCGCGACCGGCAGCGGCGAGGAGAACATCAAGGTCGCAGGTGCCCACACAATCGTCGAGAACATGCGCAAAGGCATGACGCCGCTCGAGGCCGGCATGGATGTGCTGAAGCGGATCGTTCGCAACTACGGCGGCGACCAGCAGCGGCTGCAGTATCTCGACATGAAGTACTACGTGCTTCGCAAGGATGGCGCCTACGCAGGGGTGTCGATGTGGACGGGCTACGAGCCCGGCGAGCCGCATGCCATCGCCGTGCACGACGGCACGCCGAGGCTGGAGAAGACCGTGAGTCTGTACGAAGGGGTCTCACACGAATGGCCGCCACTACTCGCGACGCGGAAGGATGCCTTATGAACACGCACGCGTACCGGAGACGCCTGACAGCGCTGTGCGGCCTCCTCATTGCCATGAGTGCGCTGCCCGCACGGGCGGCGGAGCCCGTCGGGCGGCCGATCGTCATCACCGCGCGCGCCATGATCGACGGGCTTGCCGCCAAACCCCGGGCGAACGTCGCGGTCGTGATCCGCGGCAACCGCATCGTGGCGATCCGGGACCGCGACGCGAAGGATCTGCCGGCCGATGCCGAACGGATCGACCTCGGCGCCGCAACACTGCTGCCCGGGCTGATCGACACGCACACCCACATCTTTCTGCAGGGCGAGGTTCCGGCCGAAGGCGGCTATGACGCCCAGCTGCTGAAGCGCCCGCTGTCATTTCGGGTGGTGCGAGCCGCGGTGTCGGCACGGCGCGCGCTCGAACAGGGATTCACGACGCTGCGGGATGTCGAAACGGAAGGCGCCGGCTACGGCGATGTCGGAATCAAGCAGGCGATCGAAGCGGGCATCATTCCCGGGCCGCGGCTGTTCGTCTCGACCGTGTCGATCTCGACGACCGGCGGCTACCCGCTCGAGGATTATGCGCCCGAGATCACGGTGCCCAAGGGCTCGCAGCTGATCGATGGCCCGATCGAGGCCCGCAAGGCTGCCCGCGAGCAGCTCGACAAGGGCGCCGACTGGATCAAGGTCTACATGACGCATCGCTCGTGGGTCGACCGTGACGGCAACCTCGTGTCGCAACCGACGCTGACGGTAGAGGAGCTGAAGGCGATCGTCGATGAGACCCACGGCTGGGGACACAAGGTCGCCTGCCACGCGTACAACGGAATCGGCCTCAAACGCGCGCTCGACGGAGGCTGTGATTCGATCGAGCACGGGCTCGAGATCACCGACGAGGAAATCGCGCAGATGCTGAAACAGGGCACGTGGTACGTACCAACGCTCGCGGTCTACTACTACGACTGGGATCCTCCCGACACGCCCTCCGGGCAGCGCGACCGCAAGCGCACAGCCGTGCACGGCGTGTCGTTCGCCAAGGCTCTGAAGGCGGGGGTCAGGATGGCGTTCGGCACCGACGTCGGCGGTTTCCCGTGGAGTGAGCCGATCGCCCAGGAGTTTGCGCGCGAGGTCGAGTTCGGGATGACCCCGATGCAGGCCATCCAGTCGGCGACGGTCAAGGCCGCGGAACTCCTCGGCATGCAAGGACAGATCGGGGTGATCGCACCAGGCGCCTACGCCGACCTGATGGCGGTGCGCGGGGATCCCTCGACCGACGTGGCGGTGCTGACGGACGTCGCATTCGTGATGAAGGACGGCCGCGTGTTCAAGGGGCCGACCGCCGGTGGTCGCTGACGGCCGCCGCGCGCGACGCACCGCTTTTCCAACTCTTCGGGACGTACAGCATGCAAGCCGGAACTGCCTCGGTCGGTCTCATCGGATTAGCCGTCATGGGCGAGAATCTCGCGCTCAACGTGGAGAGCCGGGGGTTCTCGGTCTGTGTCTACAACCGGACCAGAGCCAGGGTCGACGCATTTCTCGGCGGGCGCGGCAAGGGTAAGCAGTTCGTCGGGGCCGCGACGCTGCAGGAGCTGGTCACCGCGGTTGAACGGCCGCGCCGCATCATCATGCTCGTCAAAGCGGGCACGGCCGTCGACGAGCTGATCGACCAGCTCGTACCGCTGCTCGATCACGGCGACATCCTGATCGATGGCGGCAACAGCCTATACACCGACACGATTCGCCGGCTGCAGCGTATCGAGAGCCTCGGCCTGCTCTATGTCGGGTCCGGTGTCTCGGGCGGCGAGGATGGTGCGCTGCACGGGCCCTCATTGATGCCGGGCGGGAGTGCGGCGGCATGGCCGCGGATCAAGCCGGTGTTCCAGGCGATTTGCGCGCGGACGCCGGAGGGTGATCCATGCTGCGAGTGGATCGGTGACGGCGGGGCGGGCCATTTCGTCAAGATGGTGCACAACGGCATCGAGTACGGGGACATGCAGCTGATCGGCGAGGTCTACGACCTGATGCGCCGCGGCGCGGGAATGACCAATCCCGAGATGCGCGACGTATTCGCCGAGTGGAACCGCGGCGAACTCGACAGCTACCTGATCGAGATCACGCGCGACATCCTGGGCTTCAACGAGCCGGACGGGACCGCGACGGTCGATCGAATTCTCGATGCCGCCGGACAGAAGGGCACGGGGAAGTGGACGGTGAGTACGGCGCTGGATGAGAGCCAGCCGCTCAGCCTCATCGGCGAGGCCGTGTTCGCCCGGTTTCTGTCGGCGGCCAAGGCAGAGCGGATCATTGCAGCCCAACGCATCCTCCCGCAGGTCGAGAGGTTCGCGGCGGACCGGACCGCGTTCCTCGCCGACCTGCGGGAGGCGCTGTACGCCGCCAAGATCGTCAGCTATGCGCAGGGCTACCAGCTGATGCGGGCGGCCGCCGCGACCAATCGCTGGCACCTGAACTATGGCAGCGTGGCGCTGGTCTGGCGCGGCGGCTGCATCATCCGCTCGGCGTTCCTCGCCGACATCAAGCGGGCCTTCGACCGCGATCCGGGTCTCGTGAACCTGCTGCTCGACCCGTTCTTCTGCGAGGCCGTACAGACGCGCCAGACAGGCTGGCGCCGCGCGATCGTCGCGGCCGTCCGGCTCGGGATTCCAGTTCCGTGTCTCGGAGCGGCGCTCGCATACTTCGACGGCTACCGCACCGAGCGCCTGCCCGCTAATCTGCTGCAGGCGCAGCGGGACTACTTTGGCGCGCACACCTATGAACGGGTCGACCAGCCCCGGGGCGCGTTCTTCCACACGGACTGGACCGGCCACGGCGGCGCGACCACCTCGCAGTCCTATTCCGCCTGATCCTTGCCCCGCCCATCGGCCAGCCAACGGACCGTGCGGTCTCAGTCCGCGGCGCCCTCGGCCGAATCGGCGCGTCGCGGCCGGATGAACCCGCGCTTCCCGGCGCGGAAGAAGTCCAGAAAGCGCGCGGCTTCGGCGCTGTGGTAGCTGCCGCCCGCAATGGCTGCGGCCGCCCGCGCGCGCAGGTCGCCGGTCGGCGCGAACACCTCGCGGAAGGCACGCTTGAGTTCCGACACTGTCGCGGCCGGAAATCCCCGCCGCCGGATCCCGACTAGATTGAGGCCAGTCACCTCATCGCGCTCCGTGACAATGATGAACGGCGCGACATCGCGCGTGATCCGCGCGAGGCCGCCGACCATGGCGCTCTCGCCGATACGGCAGAACTGGTGGATTCCGGCGCCGCCGCCCAGAAACGCCCGGTCGCCGACTTTCACGTGACCGGCCAGCAGCACGGCGTTGGCCAGGATCACGTGCTCGCCGAGTCGGCAATCGTGGGCCACATGGCTCGCGGCCATCAGGAAGCAGTCGCTGCCGATCTCGGTCGCTGTGCCAGCCTGCGTCGCACGGCTGATTGTCACATGCTCACGAATCACGGTCCGCGAGCCGATCGTGACGCCGGTTGCGCGGGAGGTGTCGAAACTGAGGTCCTGCGGATCTCCGCCGACGACAGCGAAAGGATGCACCACGACCCCCTCGCCGAGCACGCAGTGCCGGCTGATGTGGGCATGCGCGTGCACGATGCAGTCAGCGCCGAGAGTGGCGCCGTCCTCGACGATCGCGGTCGGATGGATCATGCGGGTCGGATGTCCGGCTGGCTACCGTGGCAAGTCATCGATCGCGGTCGCGAGGTCCATAGAGCGGCGCGACCGACGGCAGCGCCGTGGCCCGGCGATCGCCGCCCGGCCCGTCGCGCCACTATCCGGATCGTACCTTGAAGTCACGAGTGTCCGCGAGGCGCGCGGCCGTTCGGGTACCATTCGGCGCGGGCGGAACGCTACGCGGGAGTACGACAGGCGATGCAGACCGACATCGCCGTCATCGGCGGCGGGGTCATGGGGTCTGCGCTGGCCTATTGGCTGACGCGCCTCGATCCCACCGTGTCGGTGACGGTCATCGAGCGGGATCCGGCGTACACGACGGCTTCGTCCGCGCTGTCGGCGGCCTCGATCCGGCAGCAGTTCACGACCGCGGTCAACATCCGGATCTCCCAGCAGAGCATGGACTTCCTGCGGCGCGCGGGCGACTTGCTCGAGGTGAACGGCGACCGGCCTGACATCGCTCTCACCGAACGGGGGTACCTGTATCTCGCAGGTGTTGAGGGCATGGAAGCGCTGCGCGCAGCGCACGCGATCCAGCGCGCGCACGGAGCTGATGTCGCGCTCCTCGACGCGGCGGCACTGGCGGCGCGCTTCCCGTGGCTGGACCTTGACGGGATCGCCGCCGGCTCGCTCGGTCTACGCGGCGAGGGTTGGTTCGACGGCTACTCGCTGCTGACGGCGTTTGCCCGCAAGGCCCGCAGCCAGGGCGCCCGGTTTGTCCGCGGCGACGTCCAGGGTGTTTCGCTCGCGGGGCACCATGTGACTGAACTGCAGCTCGGCGACGCGACGCCTGTGCGCTGCGGCTGGGCGGTCAACGCCGCGGGCCCGTGGGCACGCGCCGTGGCGCGGCTCGCCGGCATCGAGCTTCCGGTGTACGCCCGCCGGCGCACCGTGTACGTGATCGCTTGTCGCGCGATTCTCGAGGGCTTCCCTCTGATCATTGATCGGTCGGGCTTCTGGATCCGGCCGGAAGGCCCGAATTACATCGGCGCGCCGCCGCCCCGCGAGGATCCGGACGATGCACCGCTCGAGGCCGAGCTCGGGCCCTTCGAGGCCGAGCTGTGGCCCGCACTGGCCGCCAGGATCCCAGCCTTCGAGGCCGCGAAGCTCGAGCGCGCCTGGGCCGGGTATTACGAGTTCAACAGCTTCGACCAGAACGGACTCCTTGGTCTTCATCCGGCGATCGACAATCTGGCCTTCATGAATGGCTTTTCGGGCCACGGAATACAGCAGGCGCCGGTGGTCGGGCGCGGAATCGCGGAACTCATTCTGACCGGCCGCTATGCAACGCTTGATCTGTCCGACCTGAGCGTCAGCCGGTTGCTCGAGAACCGGCCATTGCGCGAGCTCAACGTGATCGGCTGACGACACAGAACGGCCCGGCGAGATGCGGCCGCCGTCAGGTCAGCTGTGCGCTTACGACGCGCTCACAGATCGCGCGCCACAGGCTCGTCGCGTCCCCACCTCAGGCGCTGCGGCAATCGCCTCAGTGCAGCGCCTTGATCGCTTCGACAACCGCGGACCGGCATCGATCCACCGCGTCGGAAATAGCCTCCGCATCCGTGTCCTTGCGACCGAGGTTCTCCCAGTGGTCACGCCAGGCCACGAGCAGCTCCTCCGCCCGCGCGGGCACCGGGGCGGGCATCGTCGCGCTGAAATCATTGATCGTGTCGACGTACACCCACCCGGTACGGGGGTTGCCGCGCTCGGCATCGTGGTCGTAGTGGGCGTGATAGACGAGCTGCTGCATCTCGCCCAGCGCAGTCAACAGCTGGAAAGCGGCCTGACGCATCGTTCGGTTATGCTCGCTGCGCTCGTTGCGCCACGTCGTGTAGCTGAAGCTCGCGAGTGCGATCGCGACGCTCACAATTGCGACCAGGTTGGATTTGAGTTGCGTTCGAATCGAACTGCGGTTCACGCTCGGAGTCACGCGGCAACGTGCCGGGTCCACGGCCTCGATCCTACCGTGGCGGTCCGTCGTCGGCGCGAGGGTGGACGCCTCGCAATCACGGCGCGCCACCTCCGGTCTTCTTCCCCGGAGGAGGCGAGGAGGGTGCATGCAAGGATCTGACGCCTCTGGGCTGTGCCGTGACGATGCCCGATCAGTGCGGATGGATGCTGCGACGCGACATCGGGCGTGGCCACGGGTCCCGACGCCTGTACGCGCGCTCGCGGCGGCCATGCTTTTCATCCTGGCCCCGACCGCGGGTGCCGATGCGCCGCGCGAGCTGCCGACGTTCACGCACCCTGCCGCGAGCGACTGGATCAACTCGGCGCCGCTCACGACGGCCGAGCTCATCGGCCATCCGGTGCTGGTCGAGGTATGGGCATTCGAATGCAGCAACTGCCTCGCCTCGCTCCCATGGATGCAGCGGATCGAAGGCGCGTACCAGCGCCGCGGGCTCGTGATCGTCGGGGTCCACACCCCTGAACTGCCTGAGGAGCACGATCGCTCCCAGGTTGCCGCGGCCGTACGCCGCCTCGACATTCGCTATCCGGTGATGGTCGATATGGACTACAGCTACTGGAAAGCGCTGGGCAATCGCTATTGGCCGGCGTTCTACCTGTACGACGCCGCCGGACGGCTGCTGGCCACGCGGATCGGGGAGCTGCATGCGGGCGAGGCGGGCGCTGATGCGTTCGAGCGCCTGCTCGCGAGCCGGCTACCGATCGCGGCCGGCGAGCAGCAATAGCAATCGTGGTTGACAGCGCCGCGACCCGGACGGCATTCGTGCTCGCGGGCGGCGGGAGCCTCGGTGCGGTCCAGGTCGGCATGCTCGCCGAACTCACCACCGCCGGTGAGCGCCCCGACCTGATCGTCGGCGTCTCGGCCGGCGCTATCAATTCGGCGTTCTTTGCCCGCGAGCCGTCGATCCGTACGGTCGAGCAGATGGCGGATCTGTGGCGGACGATCACGACCCGGCGGGCGCTCGGACTTTCCTGGCGCTCGCTGCTTGGCGTCGTCGGAGTGCGCGATCACGTTGCGAGCCTCGCGGGACTGCGAAGCCTGCTGACCGATCAGCTCTCCTATCGCGACTTCGCCGGCGCGTCCGTTCCGCTATACATCGTGTGCGCCGAGCTCATCACGGGAGAGGAAGTCGTGGTCTCGCGCGGGCTGGTCATCGAGGCGGTGCTCGCGAGCGTCGCCATACCCGGCGTCTTCCCGCCTGTGTCGGTCAACGATCGCTGGCTCGTGGATGGCGCAGTCGCGGCCAATACCCCGATTTCGACGGCGATCCGCCTGGGAGCCACGCGGCTCATTGTGCTTCCGGCCGGGTTTGCCTGCGCCGCAACGCGCGTGTCCGGGCACGCGCTGGCCCGCGCGATGCACGCGATCACACTCCTCGGCGCGCGGCAGCTGCGGCAGGATTTCGACCGGTATGCGGCGAGCGTCGCTATCCACATCGTCCCACCGCTCTGTCCGGTCGGGCACTCCTCCTACGACTACTCGCACGGCGCGGAACTCATCGACCGGGGCCGCGCATCGACGCGCGATTGGCTGGACGGAGGCGGGCTCACGCGGCGCGATTTTCCCGGGCCGCTCACGGTGCACTCGCACTGATTGCCGGACGCAGGGCGCGGCTCACCTTGCTCCGGGCCCGCTCGGCTCATGCCAGCGCGAATAGCAGCAGTTCGGCACCCACAGGGGTCGTCAGCGTGATCGACGGCTCGGCGCTGATGGCTACCCCGTCGCCCTCGCGCAGTTCACCCCCTTCCAGCAACACCACTCCGGTCGCAACCTGCAGCCACCCGAAGCGGCCGGCCGCGAACGCGTGCGTGAGCGAGTGGTGTGGCTCGAGGTCAGCTGCGAACATCTGCACGTCCTGATGGATGGTCAGGGCACCGTCGGTGCCGTGGCGATCCGCGACGAGTCGGAAGCGATTGGTCCGCTCGCCGCGGGGGAACTCCGTCTGTTCGTAGCCGGGCGCGATTCCCGTCGACTCCGGGAGGATCCAGATCTGCAGGAAGTGAACAGGTTCCGAACGACTGTGGTTGAACTCGCTGTGCGTAATCCCGGTGCCCGCCGACATGCGCTGAACTTCCCCGGGCCGGATAACCGAGCCGGTCCCGAGGCTGTCGCGGTGCGAGAGCGCGCCGGAGAGCACGTAGGAGATGATCTCCATGTCGCGATGCCCGTGCGTGCCAAATCCGGCGCCCGGGATCACGCGGTCGTCGTTGATGACCCGCAGGCTTCGAAAACCCATTTGGTTCGGGTCGTGATAGTCCCCGAATGAGAACGTATGACGGCTGTCGAGCCAGCCCAGCTGCGTGCGGCCGCGCCGATCCCGGTCGCGGACGACGATCATCCGGATCTCCGATGACGCTCGCCGCCTGCAGCGCGCCGACGTCCGCCGCTGCAATCAGCGTCGACGCGCCGATCGAGACGCTGGATGAACCGCAGAGGCGGCGCTGGCGTGCGCCGTTTGTCACGCACGGCGAGGTTCCCGCACTGGCGATCGCAGCCTGAAGGATCGACGTCGATGCATGGCGCTCGCCGCCGGCGCTCGACTAGAGGCCGAGCTCTGACAGGCCGGGGTGATCGAGCGGCCGAGGTCCCGGTGCGGGCCAGTGGTACTTGCGGTGGGCCGCGACGATCGGCAGATCGTTGATCGAGGCGATGCGCCGCTGCATGTATCCATCCCGGTCGAACTCCCAGTTTTCGTTGCCGTAGGAGCGGAACCACTGGCCGGAGTCGTCGTGCCACTCATAGGCAAAGCGCACCGCGATCCGGTCATCTGTGTACGCCCACAGCTCCTTGATCAGCCGGTAGTCCAGCTCCTTCGCCCACTTCCGGGTGAGAAACGCCACGATCGCGGCGCGTCCCTGGAAAAACTCCGCGCGGTTGCGCCACACGCTGTCCGCCGTATAGGCGAGCGCGACCTTGTCCGGATTACGGCCGTTCCAGCCATCCTCTGCGGCCCGGACCTTGGCGGTGGCCGTCTCGCGGGTGAACGGGGGAAGCGGCGGGCGGGGAGTGACAGGCGATGCGTGCATGGGGCGACCTCCCAGTCGCACAAGCCTACCGCAGGTCGCCGCCGGCTCGAAACGACCTCACCGGTGTTCGCGGTTCGCAGGCGCGCTGGTATCGTTGGGCGGAGCCGGGCACAGGAAGCAGCCATGGGCACGCAGGATCCGCGAGTCGACGCCTACATCGCGAAGTCAGCCGAATTTGCCCAACCGATCCTCAGGCATCTACGCGCGGTCGTGCACGAGGCCTGCCCGACCGTCGAGGAGACGATCAAGTGGCAGATGCCGCATTTCCTGTATGGCGGGATCCTGTGCCGCATGGCGGCGTTCAAGCACCACTGCGCGTTCGGGTTCTGGAAGGAGGCGCAGCTCATGACCGGCGCGAACGATCAATCGGTCGAGGCCATGGGCCACTTCGGGCGCCTCACCTCGATCGAGGACCTGCCGGTCCGGCGGCTGCTCAAGACATTGATTCGCAGGGCCATGACGCTCAGTGACGCCAGGGACGCCTCGCCGACCCGCCCCAAAGCTCGCCGCCGGCCGCCGCCCAAGCCGACCGCGTATTTCCTGGACGCCCTGAAGGGGAGGAGCGCTGCACTCGCGACGTACCGGCGCCTGAGCCCTTACGGTCAGCGGGAGTACATCGAGTGGCTCAGGGACGCGAAGCGGCCTGACACGCGGGCCCGGCGCCTGGCGACGGCACTCACATGGCTGTCCCAGGGAAAATCGCGCAACTGGCAGTACCAGCGCCCCAAGCCGGCCAGCCGTTAGGCGGTACTCCGGCATCTGCCGTGACCCGCTCCGGGCCGCATGATGCGGCCGCATTGCGGTACGGGAGGCCCTCTCGTAACCTCACCAGACACGGGGTGCGGGGCTCGAGAGGTTGATACGACGGCGCGTTCCAGCGACCCTCGATCCCGGGCCGATGGGGAGTGTCGAGCGGATGGCGTTCGACGCGCTCAACAACAGCAACGACAGGGAGAGCGACTGATGAGCATTGCCTCTGAGTTCAAGGAATTTGCCATGCGTGGCAACGTCATCGACCTCGCGGTCGGTGTCGTCATCGGCGGCGCATTCGGCAAGATCGTGTCGTCACTCGTCGAGGCCGTCATCATGCCGGTCGTCGGCGTGCTGACGGCGGGGAACGACTTCTCGAAACTCGCCGTTCAGATCGGCTCCAACCTCAAGGGAGAGCCGTTGCTGTTGAAATACGGCCTATTCATCCAGTCGGTCGTCGACTTCCTGATCATTGCGTTCGTGATCTTCATCGCGATCCGCGGCATAAACCGCTTGAAGAAGACGCCCGCCGAGGCCGCGCCGGCGACGCCGCCTGCTCCGCCGCGGCAGGAGGTGCTACTCGAAGAGATTCGCAACCTGCTCGCGCGGCGATAGCCTGTGAGGAGACGGTCATGCCGTGCGGCCGTCCCACGACGAGGCTAGTGAGACCTCAAGGGCCACCAAACCGCGTCTGGGTGAAGGGTGGGCAGTTCGTTGCCGCCGGTCATCGGGAGCCGAAGTCGCGGTCAGCCCGCGAAATCGAACAGTTCGAAGGCGAACACCGCCACCGCGGCGAGGCCCGACAGATATATCAGTTCCATGGAAGTCTCCTAGTGATTTAAGCTGTTATTATCGCATTGCAGCATTGAGTTGTCGCTGCACTGCATCACATTTAATAACTAATTGATATTATTGAATAAAATGATACGATCACCCTGACTCCCCTGCGTAAACGCAACCCCCCCGACACCGAACGCTGCCGCCCGGCGGCCAAATCCGGCAGGGTGCCCCGCTGTACCTCGCAATGAAGCACTTACGCCACTCGCCCCCAGCCGATCAGATGTCGCGGAGACCCGATCGCTGGCAGCCCACCCCCGTGGCCCTCTGATGGCAGCCGGCAAAACGACCGGCAGCGCCCGGCGCTCCGGCATCACGCTCCTCGACGGTGGCACTGGCCGCGAGCTGATGCGCATCGGTGCACCATTCCGGCAACCCGAATGGTCGGCCCTCGCACTGATCGAGGCACCCGACTTCGTGACGCGCGTGCACCGTGCCTATGTAGAGGCAGGCGCCGACGTCATCACGACCAATAGCTACGCCATCGTGCCATTCCACATCGGCGCAGAGTGCTTCGCGACGGACGGCGCGCGCCTCGCCGCGCTCGCTGGGCAACTCGCGCGCGCCGTCGCGGACACGGCACGGACGCGCGTCCGAGTTGCGGGTTCGCTGCCCCCGATCTGTGGTTCATATCGCGCCGACTGGTTCCAGCCGGAGCTCGCGCGGCCGATCCTCGCAACCCTGACCGAGGCACTCGGGCCGTCGATCGATCACTGGCAGGCCGAGACGCTGAGCGCGATCGCCGAGGCGGAGCTCGTGCGCGAAGTGCTCGGCCGCGACCCGAGGCCGTTATGGTTGTCATTCACGCTCAAGGACGAGCGCGCCACTCGCGGGCCGCCACTGCTCAGGTCCGGCGAACCGGTCGATGCGGCCGTGTCGGCGGCGATTGGGCTCGGTGCGACGGCGGTGCTGTTCAACTGCAGCCAGCCCGAGGTCATGGGCGATGCGGTCGACCATGCCAGGGACGTGCTGACGGCCGCCGGCCGCGTCGGTGACGGTGGGATCGCGATCGGCGTCTACGCGAACGCGTTTGCGCCGCAGCGGGCGGATGCGACAGCGAACAGCGGTCTCAGCGCGATTCGGTCCGATCTGACGCCAGCCGGCTATCGCAAGTGGGTCGAGGACTGGCTGGGGCGCGGCGCGACAATCGTCGGCGGCTGCTGCGGGATCGGGCCCGAGCATATCCGCGTGTTAGACGAAGCCCTTGGGGCGTAGTGGCGCGCACACCGAGCCGCTGCTTACGCGCAAGCCTCGAGCACGACGGCGACACCCGATAGCACGGCGTTCCCTGAGAGCGGATCGCGACGCTGATCGTCGAGGAGTGCATTCAGGCTCGCGCCGGGGCGTTTCTCGGCGACCCGCAGCGAAACACCGGGCAGGTCGTGGCCCCAGCCGTGCGGCAGGCTGACGACGCCGGGCATCACCTCGTCGCTCACCTCGACCGGTGCCTCGATGGACCGCTCGCCCGCGGTAAGCCGCGCTCGCCCGCCGGCGGTGAGGCCGAAGCGCTCTGCATCCAGTGGATGAACGAGCACCGTACAGCGAACGGGACCCTTGGCGAGCGTCGGCAGATTGTGCATCCAGCTGTTGTTCGATGCGAGCTGGCGGCGTCCAATCACGACGACATCCGGCGGTGCCTCGTCGAGGCGCGCGGCGGCGCGCGCCAGATCCGCGATCAGTGGCGCCGGGGCCAGCTCGACCTTTCCCGACGGCGTGCGTAAGAGCTCCGGGAGCCGCGGTGAGAGCGCGCCGAGGTCGATGCCTTCGGGATGTGCGATCAGCGTCGCGAGACTGAGCCCGCCGGGCGCCTGTCCGAACCGGTCACCGTACGGCCCCAGCCGCAGCGCCAGGTCGAGCAGTCGCTCCGGCCCTTGCCGGGGCGTCGGGCGTGCGAGCAGCGCCGTCGCCAGCTCCGGCGGGAGGTTCCGCCGCACCTGCTCGGCGTAGGCTGCGTCATCGAGGACCGCGAGATCATCACTCACGCGCGAGCCCTGGGCGATCGCGATCAGTCGGAGCAGCGTGTGCCACTCCGCCGGCTGGGCGGCAGAACGCGGCCAGACGGCAGGCGAGTAGCGGGCGCAGTTGCGGTACGCGAGTTGCGGGAACGGCACGTCGAAATGCGACTCCTCGAGCGGGGACACGCCCGGCAGGATCACGTGCGCATGGCGGCTGGTCTCATTGAGGTAAATGTCGAGGCTGATGAGCGCCTCGAGCGTCTCAAACGCCCGCGCAACGCGTCCGCCATTCGGGACCGAGAGCACGGGATTGCCGCCGATCACGATCATGCCGCGGATCTGGCCCTCGCCGGGCGTCTCGATCTCTTCGGCCATGCAGGTCGCCGGAAACTCGCCGAGTACCTCGGGCGCCTGTGACACGCGCGAGCGTCGCCGGCCGGTCGCAAACGGACGGCGGCTGGCGTCGGCAGGCAGCGTGTTGGTCGCGAACGCGGCCGCCTTCGGAAACATCGCTCCGCCAGGGCGGTCGAGGTTGCCGGTCAGGACGTTGAGGAGTTCGACGAGCCAGCTCGCGAGCGTGCCAAACTCCTGCGTGCACGTGCCGATACGGCCGTAGACTGCGGCGCGCGGTGCGTCCGACAGCGCGCGGGCAATGTGGCGGATCGTCGCCGCCGGAAGGGCGGTCGCCGCGGCGACGCGCTCGGGCGGAAACACTCGCACCGCCGCGATCGCTTCGTCGAGCCCGGTGACATAGCTGCCGAGCCGGTCCAGGCGAACGCGGTTCTCCTCGATCAGCGTCGCCGCCAGGCCAAGCAACAAGAACACGTCCGAGCCCGGCCGCAGGAAATGATGCTCGTCCGCGAGCTCGGCGGTCTCGCTGCGGCGCGGATCGAGCACCACCAGGCGCCCGCCCCGGCGCCTGAGCGCGCGTGCCCGACCGCGGAAGTCGGGGACAGTCCAGAGGCTGCCGTTGGAAGCTGCCGGGTTCGCGCCCAGCACCAGCAGGTAATCGGTACGGTCGATGTCCGGAACCGGAATGGTCAGCCCGCCACCGAACATCAGGGCCGCGGCCAGCTGCTTGGGCATCTGGTCGAGGGTCGAGGCGCTGAAAACGTTGCTGGTACCGAGCGCGCGCACCAGCAACGGCACGTACAGCAGTAGCCCGTACTTATGGGCCACCGGGTTGCCGAGGTAGACGCCCACGGACTGGCGCCCGTGCCTCTCGAGCAGCGGCGCCAGCAGCCGCTCGACCTCGGCATAGGCGTCGGCCCACGACGCGGGTTCGAAGCGTCCGGCACGCTTGACGAGCGGCCTCTGCAGTCGATCGGGATCGTGGTGCAAGTCGCGCACGGCGGCCCCTTTCGGGCAGATGTAGCCGTGGCTGAACACGTCCGCGGTGTGGCCACGTACCGCGAGTATCCGGTCCCCGTCGAGCGACAGCTCGAGCCCACAACAGGCTTCGCACAGGGGGCAGATCCTGTGCGCGGTGTGAGGGGTTCCGGTTGCAGTCATGGAGCGCGCCTCACCGAGATTGCCGGGGAGCCTGGCCGTAGCCCTGGGACGATCTCCCGGGGGCGAGGGTACTGCGGATCGGTACCAGCGTACACCGACCATCGGTTGACCCGGACGCCGGCCGGCCGCGGCCTTGGGTACACTGAGGATGCAAGATGGCTGCGCCCGGCGATGCGCGCTCAGAGGAGCCCGACTCATGGATTTTGCACCAAGCGCCCGAACGACCGACCTGATGGCGCGCCTCAACGCCTTTATGCACGAGTACGTCTATCCGGCCGAGGCGGTCTACGACGCACAGCTCGGCGCGCTCGGCGCCAATCGCTGGCAGGTGCTGCCGGTGATCGAGGAACTGAAGGTGAAGGCCCGCGCGGCGGGTTTGTGGAACCTGTTTCTGCCGGAATCGACGCGCGGCGCGGGCCTGTCGAACCTCGAATACGCCCCGCTGTGCGAGGTGATGGGCCGGGTGCTGTGGTCCGCCGAGCTGTTCAACTGCTCGGCTCCGGACACGGGCAACATGGAGGTGCTCGAGCGCTACGGCAGCGAACGACAGAAGCAGCAGTGGCTCGAACCCCTGCTCGACGGCAAGATCCGCTCGGCGTTCCTGATGACCGAGCCCGCAGTCGCCTCGTCGGACGCCACCAACATCGAGACCAGCATCCGCCGCGACGGCGCCGAGTACGTGATCAACGGCCGCAAGTGGTGGGCATCGGGCCTCGGCGACCCGCGCTGCAAGATCCTCATCGTGATGGGCAAGACCGATCCGGCGGCCGATGTCCATCACCAGCAGTCGCAGATCCTCGTTCCGGCCGACACTCCCGGGGTCAAGAACGTACGGATGCTGCCGGTATTGGGGTTCGACGATGCGCCGCACGGCCACGGCGAAGTGCTGCTCGAGAATGTCCGGGTGCCGGCCGAGAACATCATCCTCGGCGAGGGGCGCGGTTTTGAGATCGCCCAGGGGCGGCTGGGACCCGGGCGCATCCATCACTGCATGCGCACGATCGGTGTCGCCGAGCGCGCGCTCGAACTGTTGTGCAAGCGCCTGATGAGCCGCAAGGCCTTCGGCAAACGCATCATTGAGCACTCTGTATGGGAGGAGCGGATCGCCGATGCACGCATCGACATCGAGTGCGCACGCCTGCTGACGCTGAAGGCCGCATGGATGATGGACGTGGCCGGCAACAAGACGGCGCAGACCGAGATCGCGATGATCAAGGTCAAGGCGCCGATCATGGCGCTCAAGGTCCTCGACGATGCGATACAGGGCTTTGGCGGGGCGGGCCTGTCGGAGGACACGCGGCTCGCGGCGATGTACGCGCACGTGCGTACGCTCAGACTCGCCGACGGCCCGGACGAAGTGCATCGCCGGACGATCGCCCGGCTCGAGGTCAGGAAATACCTGCCGCCGCGGGCACCGCACGCTTGAGCCTGCCGCCGCTTCTCGCCGGCCGACTGTCCATTCCGGTCATCGGCGCGCCGCTATTCATCGTCTCGAACCCGCAGCTCGTGATCGCGCAGTGCAAGGCCGGAATCGTCGGGTCGTTCCCGGCACTGAATGCCCGGCCCGCGGCGCAACTGGAAGACTGGCTCGAGGAGATCACGAGTGAGCTCGACGCGCACGCCGCGGCGCACCCGGCGCATCCGCCGGCCCCGTTTGCCGTCAACCAGATCGTGCACCGTTCGAACGACCGGCTCGAGCACGACCTCGAAGTCTGCGCCCGCTTCAAGGTGCCGATCACGATCACCTCGCTCGGCGCCCGACGCGAGGTCAACGACGGCATCCACGCCTATGGCGGGTTCGTGCTGCACGACATCATCAACGACACCTTTGCGCACAAGGCGATCGACAAGGGCGCGGACGGGCTCATTGCGGTCGCGGCAGGGGCGGGCGGCCATGCGGGCACGCTGTCGCCGTTCGCGCTGGTGCACGAGATTCGGGAATGGTTCGACGGGCCGCTGGTGCTGGCCGGGGCCATCTCGAATGGCCGGTCGATCCTCGCGGCCGAGGCGCTTGGCGCAGACCTCGCCTACGTCGGCTCTGCGTTCATCGCGACTCTCGAAGCCAACGCATCGGCGGCCCACAAGGAAGCCGTGGCGCACAGTCGCGCCGAGGACATCGTCTACACGAACCTGTTCACCGGCGTACACGGCAATTACCTGCGCCAGTCAATCGTCAATGCCGGCTTGGATCCCGATCATCTGCCGCAGTCGGACCCGACGACGATGAATTTCGGTTCGACCCGGGGCAAGGAGTACAAAGCCTGGCGCGATATCTGGGGTGCCGGCCAGGGGCTTGCCGCCGTCAAGGCGGTCGTACCCGCCGCCGAGCTCGTGGCGCGACTCGCGCGGGAGTACGTGGCGGCCCGGCGCGCCCTCGGCGTGCCGCCGCGGGTGTCCGCGAGCACGGCGCCTGCGAGCGGCGCGCGCGCCACCGCAGGTTGAGACGCGCGATGCAAAGCACAGGTCTCGGCCGGCTCGCGGGCAAACGGGCGATCGTCACCGGCGCCGGCAGTGGCATCGGCCGGGCGAGCGCACAGCTGTTTGCGCGCGAGCAGGCGGCGGTGCTCGCGATCGATATCGACGGGCCAGCTGTCGATCAGACGGTCGCCGCGATCGTTCGCGACGGCGGCCGGGCGCGCGGAATCTGCGCCGACGCGGGATCGGAGGCAGACGTGCGCTCATTCGTCGCCACCGGAATCGAGGCGTTCGGCGGCCTCGACGTGCTCTTCGCCAATGCCGGCATCGCCGGTCCCCTCGTGCCGCTCGCCGACCAGACGGTCGAGACGTGGCTCAAGGTGCTGCGGGTCAACCTGATCGGGCCCTTCCTCGCCATTCGGGAAGTTGCGCCGCACTTCAGGGCCCAGGGCTCCGGGACCATCGTGTGCACCGCCTCGGTTGCGGGGCTGCGAGCCAATGCCGGACCGATACCGTACTCGGCGAGCAAGGCTGCGGTCATCAGCCTCGTGCAGACGGTCGCCAACGAGTTTTACGGGACCGGGATCCGGATCAACGCCATCTGTCCGGGGCTCATCGAGACCGCGATGACGCAGCCCCTGTTTGAGCAGGCGCGCGCGCGGGAGCGAGGGCAGGATCGGGCAGCTGAACCCGCTCGCAAGGGCCGGTGCCCCCGAGGAGATCGCGCGCCTCGCGCTGTTTCTGGCGAGCGAGGAGTCGTCCTTCGTCAACGGCCAGGCACTCGCCGCTGATGGCGGCCTGACGAGCACGCTGCCGTTCGCGCCGAGCCGGCGCGGTTTTTAGCACCCGCCGGGGCCCTGCATCCCGGCCCACGTTGGAGGAGCCTCATCGTGTCGATGTTCGATCTGTCGGGAAAGGTTGCGCTGATCACCGGGTCGACGCGGGGCATCGGCAAGGCGATTGCGGTGGAAATGGCGCGCCACGGTGCGCGTGTGACGGCGTCGAGCCGCAAGGAGGATGCCTGTGCGGCGGTGGCGGCGGAGATTACAGCGGCTGGTGGCGAGGCGCTGGCGGTCGCCTGCAACATCGGGCGCAAAAGCGATCTGCAGGCGCTCGTCGATGCGACGCTGGCGCGCTGGGGCCGGATCGATATCCTCGTGTGCAATGCGGCGGTCAATCCGTATTTCGGTCCGGCCCTCGGCATGCCGGACGAAGCGTTCGACAAGATCATGAACAGCAACGTGCGCAGTAATTTCTGGCTCTGCAACATGGTCGTGCCGCAGATGGCCGCGCGGCGGGACGGGGTAATCGTCATCGTCTCGTCAGTGGCGGGCCTCAAAGGCAACGGCAAGCTCGGTGCCTACGGCATCTCGAAGGCAGCCGACATGCAGCTCGCGCGCAACCTTGCCATAGAGTGGGGGCAACACAATATCCGGGCGAACTGCCTGGCCCCGGGAGTCGTACGCACCGATTTTGCGAAGGCGCTGTGGAGCGATCCGAAGCTCCACGAGCAGCTGGTCCGGCAGTACCCGCTGCGCCGCATCGGCGAGCCCGAGGACATCGCCGGCGCCGCGGTGTTCCTTGCCTCCCGCGCCGGCTGTTTCATGACCGGGCAGACTCTCGTGCTCGATGGCGGGGGCATGGTCAGCGGCCCGGAGAACGGGCTCGACTAGCGGTCCAGCCGCCGGCTGACCCGGGCCGCGCCGCCGCGCTGTTCAGTCGACGATCATCGTCTCGATTGTGAGCCGGCCGGTGAGCGTGCGGGATACCGGCGTCTTGCCGGCGATCTCGAGCAGGCGCGTCTTCTGCTCGGGCGTCAGCGGCTTTCCGAAAGAGATCCGCCGGTCGACTCGCTCCTTGTCGTCCGCGTCCTTCGCGTAGCGCAGCCCGACCGTGATCTTGCCGAGTTCCCAGCCCTTGCGCCCGGCATACATGCGCAGCGTGATCGACGTGCAGGCTCCGAGACTCGCGAGCAGCAGCTCGTACGGAGAGGGGCCCGAGTCACCGCCGCCGAGCGCGGCCGGCTCGTCCGCCGTCAGGCGATGACGGCCGGACACGACCTGCTGCATGTACTTGAACTCGCTGATGACCGTGACGTGTGCCATGCAGATACCCCCGTCCGCCGGCTCGCGATGATCGAACCGGAGTGCTACTCGCTGGCGCCCGCGCCGACCGCCACCCACGCGAGATCGGTGTTCGAGACGGAGTCGAGCTTGAACGCCTTCGCGGCGGCTGTCATGCGTGTCAGCGCCTGACCGATCGGCATCACCGGCCGCGTATCGCCCGACTTCAGCTTGATGAACCGCACCGGGTTGATGCGGGCCACGACATAGCTGCGAAGGTAAGGCGACTTGAAGCCGCGCTGCTGAAGCGCGCTGATGATCTTCTTGACCTCGGCGTCGATGGCCGTCAGCCGGTCCGCGTAACCGACGCGTTCCCGCAGGCTGGCCGCCAGCGTGCGGTCGCTGAAGCGGTCGACCTTCTTGAGCAGCGGACTGTACGCACCGCCGGCGAACCGCGGTGCCGACTCGTAGACGATCCCCAGCGTGATGAGCTCCGCCGCCTCGAACTGGTCGGCGAGGTCCGACTCCTTGGCCCGCGGCTCGCGCTTCGCGAGCGTGCGCGCCATCCGGATGACTTCGAGGCTGCGGTCCTTGAGGTTGTGGGCCTTCTCCGTGTTGAGGGCGAGAATCCGGTAGGCGAGGGACTCGTCCGGCGAGACGAGGACCGAGATCTGCCGCAGGCCCAGCACCTTGGCCGCGGCGAGACGATGCCGGCCGTTGGGCGTCCAGAATCGTCCGTCATGGCCCTGCACCACGATCAGGGGATCGAGGAAAGCACGGGCCTCGTCGATCTTTTCAGCGAGGCGCTTGGTGTGGGTGGGCGACAGGTCGCGCTGGAAGGGAGTCGGCTGCACGGCGCCGAGCGGCAGCGTCGCGAGCACCAGCGGCCGGCTACCGAGCGGATCCCGATAGGCCCCGACTGGCACGCCATCCGCCTGCCGAATGAGTTCCACGAGGGGCCTGACATCGGCGTGCTCGAGTCCCAGGCTGATTTCGCCGGCGGTCAGGCCGCGCTGCGTGCGGGCCGGCGCCAGCCGGCGGCGCGCGGCACGACGGGCTGCGGCAGCGGTCTTGTTGCCGCCAGATCGGGCCGGACTGCGGGGCGGTTTGCGCGTCGCCATCGGGTTCTCCTACTGAGACGTCAACGCTGGCCAGAGCGTCATGTCGAATCTCCCGCCGTCTGCGGAACGCCATCCGCGATCGTGTAGTAATCCGATTTGTCGGCGACAAAGATGTGCTGCCGGATCTTCAGATGTGTCGGCGGATCGAGCGTGCCGGCCATGATACTGGTCCAGGCCCGCTCGCCCGTGGTCGGCCGCCAGAACAGGTTGCCGCCGCAGCGGCTGCAGAATCCCCGCTCCGCGCGGTCCGAGGACGAATACCACGCGAGAGTGTCCGACTTTAGCAGCGTTATGTTTGCAGACGGGGCACCCGACGCGGCAACGTGGTGACCGCTGGTCCGTCGGCACTGCGAGCAGTGGCAGGCGATCACGTCCCGGAGCGCGCCGCGCACGGCGTAGCGGACTCCGCCGCAGAGGCAACCACCAGTACTCATCGCGGGCGTCGTCGACATCGAGGCACCCTCCGTCTGCGGAGCGTGGTGGCTGAGATCTGACACATTGGCGGTGTGTGCACGGTCAGCGCACCTCGGTCGCGCGGCCAGTCCCGGGCGAGCGCAACAGGTCCGCCATTCGTCACCGGGGATCCGCTCGTCCCGACACGGCGATGTGCCACGCGGCGACCATTGCAGTTTGCGCCTTTCGGGGTCGGGCGGCACGCGCACGACGCCCCCGACAGCTATCGTGAGGGGCGAGGGGCGAGTCTGCTGGGCGGGGGCGCCGCTCGGGCTGACGGAGCGGCAGGCGCGCCCCGCGACGGGGTCGCAGCCGGGCGTGTCAGGAGCGCGTCCGCATGAACCGGCCGGTCGCGGTAAAGTCGATCGGGCCGGTCAGGTTCTCGGCGAGCACTTCGCGGCGACGCGCGGCGTGGCAGGTCATCAGCTCCGCCATCGGCATGGGCATCCCGAACGCGTAGCCCTGACCCGTTGTACAGCCGAGCTTGACCAGCGCCTCACGTTGCGACTCGGTCTCGATACCCTCCGCGACCGTGTCGAGCCCGAGCGCGTCGGCGAGCGACAGAATCGCTTTCGCGAGCGCGCGTGCCTCATCGGCCTCTTCGCCACCGTCGGCACTTAGCTGCTGGATGAACGACCGGTCGATCTTGATGACATCGAGCGGAAATCGGTGCAGATAGGCGAGCGAGGAGTAACC
>Ga0209415_10002999_pt1 | contig 31521 bp, 35 predicted proteins | sample PeaSoiSIISIP2007_FD_187696 | JGI IMG/M metagenome (GOLD analysis project Ga0209415, IMG submission 187696) | Peat soil microbial communities from Weissenstadt, Germany - SII-SIP-2007 (SPAdes) (version 2) | ecosystem: Environmental > Terrestrial > Soil > Wetlands > Peat | place: Germany... | reverse complement strand
CCTCGGATACGAGATCATCAAAAGCCAGCCAACCACCACCCCATGAGCGCCCATCAAAGAAGTTCCTCAAAAGCGCAAAGGGTGCGGCGCGCACCACCAAGCCGGCAAGGAACTGTTCCGCGCCGCGTTCCGTTTTGCGCGTGTTCCTTAAGAAGAGGAAAGGTGTGTGCGATCCTTTCCAAGTCCTGCTATACTAATGGCTTAACGCTCCGGAACGGTGAGGTGCTGGTGTGTTTATCAGCGTCAAGGAGCTGGAACTTAAGAAGGTTCACTTTGAGGTGGCCTTCCCGCCCGGTGAAATCGAGTTTCACGACGATGGCGACCGGCTAAGTCAGGCTACCCCGCTCCAGGCGGAAGGTTCCGCGGAGCTTCTCCCGCATACGCTTGGGGAAATCCGCGTGCGGGGCCACCTGGCAGTGACGATGCGTTGCGACTGCAACCGATGCCTGGAGCCGGCGGAATTTCCGGTCGATTCCAGCTTCGATCTGTTTTATCGCCCGGCCGAAGTAGCCGCGGCCGGCGAAGAGGAAGTCGAAATTGATGAAGGAGAGGCCGAGATCGCCTTCTATGAAGGCGCCGGCATCGAGTTGAAAGATGTTTTGCGGGAGAACGTGCTGTTGAGTATGCCGATGCAGCGCGTTTGCCGCGAGGATTGCCGGGGGATGTGCCCCATCTGCGGCCAGAATCGTAACCTGATAAACTGCGGATGCGAGGCGAAACTCGTGGACGACCGCTGGTCCGCTCTCAAGAAAGTTCAAGTTAAAGGGTCATAGAAGTAGTTAAATTAGAGATAAGACATGCCAAATCCGAAACGCCGACACTCCAAGCAGCGCACCTCCACACGCCGGGCCCACGACCATTTGCACGTCGCCGGCCGCGCCGAGTGCCCCAATTGCCACGAACCGAAACTCCCGCACCGCGCCTGTCCGCATTGCGGCCGCTACAAAGGCCGTGAAGTCATCGAGGTTGCCGAGGAATAACGCGCTGCCCTGCGCCTGGCGCGGGATTAAGAATGGACCGTCATTCCATGATCACCATCGCGGTTGACGCAATGGGAGGCGACGACGCCCCGAAGGCTGAGGTGGAGGGAGCAATCCGCGCTGTGCGGTCGCTGGGCGTCCGAGTCATCCTGGTCGGCAAGCAAGACATCGTTCGCGCGGAAATGCGCAAACACGAAGACATTGCCGATCTGCCGATCGAGGTCCATCACGCCAGCGAACAAATCACCATGGAAGATAGCGCCGGCAAAGCGGCGCGTCAAAAACGTGACAGCTCCATTCGCGTAGCCGCTCGCCTGGTGCGCGATGGCGTCGCCGATGGCTTCGTTTCGGCCGGAAACACCGGCGCCGTGATGGCCACTGCAAAGTTGGTGCAAGGCATGCTTCCCGGCGTGGATCGTCCGGCTCTCGCGGCGGCTTTTCCTACCTTAGGAGGCACCCCGGTGATCGTCGTCGATGTGGGGGCCAACGTCGACTGCTCCCCGCGCATGCTCGCGCAGTTCGCCGTTATGGGCGACATCTACTCGCGCGTCATCTTTCACACCTACCGTCCGCGCGTGGGGCTGCTTTCTATCGGAGAAGAAGAGCACAAAGGCAATGAGCTGACGCGCTCGGCCACTCCGCTGCTCAAAGCGCTCCCCATTCATTTCATCGGCAACGTGGAGGGGCGCGATATTTATGCCGGCGATACCGACGTCATCGTCTGCGATGGCTTCATCGGCAACGTCGCGTTGAAGGTCAGCGAAGGCCTGGTGGAAATGGTCTATAAGATGCTGCGTGAATCGCTCGAAGCCACCATCACGCGCAAGATCGGTTATGTGCTCGCGCGCACTGCGTTTAAGGAGTTCAAGAAGCGCGTGGATTATTCCGAGTACGGCGGAGCGCCGCTGCTGGGCGTCAAAGGTGTTTGCATCATTACTCACGGCCGCTCCAACGCCAACGCGATTAAGAACGCCATCCGCGTGGCCGCCGAGTTCGCCGCAGGAAAGATCAACGAACGGATCGAAGCGGAATTGCGCAACGGGCACCCGCAGCACACGCCCACTGCCAGCGCCGCTAACGCGGATTAATATGATTCGGCCACTTGTGGTTTGCTTGGCCGTGCTCGCCCCAATTGCACCGGCCGGCGCCGCCGAAGACCCCGTGCAATGGGTCCTTACAGTCGATGCGAAGGCTGTCGCGCCGGGCTCGCACCTGCTGGCCAAATTCACTGGAACCATTCAGCCGCACTGGCACGTTTATTCGATGACCACGCCGCCGGGCGGTCCCAATCCGACCACGGCGAGTATCGCGGATAATCCCGCCGTCGCTGGCTTTAAGATTTATCAGGCGAAGCCGGTGCGCAAACTCGATCCGAACTTCGGAATTGACACCGAAACATTTTCCGATCAGTATGTGCTGTTGTTCGATATCGAGCTGAAGAAAGATGCGGCGGCGGGGCCTGCGGACATCACGGCGAACGTGCGCTATCAGTCCTGCAACGATACGATTTGCCTGCCACCCAAGAAGAAAACTGCGATGGCGTCGTTGACGATTGATCCGGCGGCGAGCGCGGCCTCCATCGCCATTCCGGTGGACTACACGTTAGTGCCAACCCCTGTGCGGGCGCAGACCTCAGCATCTTCGCTTTCGACTGCGGCCACATCCGCGCCAACCCCGCCGGCGCAAACAGCGCCGGCCTCCGGCACCGGGCTTTTCCTTCTCACCGCTTTCGGCGCGGGACTCGCCGCCATCTTCACGCCTTGCGTTTTCCCGATGATCCCGTTCACCGTCTCCTATTTCTTAAATCGCCAAACAGGCGGCAAACGCGACAGCGTGCTGCAAGCCATCGTTTTCTGTCTTGGCATCGTAATTCTGTTCACCAGCCTCGGCGCGCTCCTCAAGGCCATTGGCGGGCGGTTCGGCGTGGTGCAACTGGGCAACAGTCCTTGGGTCAATGGGTTTATCGCAGTCGTGTTCGTCGTGTTTGGATTGAGCTTGCTCGGCGCCTATGAATTGACGCTGCCTTCGGGCCTCCTCACGAAAATGAATCAGGCCTCGGAAGGCGGAGGATACTTCGGCTCGCTGCTGATGGGCCTGACGTTCACGCTGACTTCGTTCGCTTGTGTCGGGCCTTTCGTCGGTCCCCTTCTGGCGGCCTCGGTGCAGACCAGCGGATTGCAGCCGGTATTTGGTATGGCGGCGTTCGCGACGGGTCTTGCCTCGCCTTTTTTTGTGCTCGCTCTATTTCCGTCGTTCCTCGAAAAACTACCCAAGAGTGGCGGCTGGCTGATGCGGGTGAAAGTCGTGGCCGGGTTCGTGGTGCTCGCGATTTCGGTCAAGTACCTGAGCTCCGCCGATCAGATCTTGCAAACCGATTGGATCTCGCGCGAAATGTTCCTGGCTTGCTGGATTGTGCTTTTCGCGCTGCCCGGTCTGTATTTGCTTGGATTCCTGCGGCTGGAAGGGATCCAGCCCGAGGATCGCCTGGGCGTCGGACGATTGGTGATTGCCTCGCTATTCCTGATCTTCTCCATCAGCCTTCTGCCCGGTCTGTTTGGCGGTTCGCTGGGCGAAGTCGACGCCTATATTCCGGTGCAGGCCAAAACCATCGCGCTCGGTGGCGCAACGGGCCAGGGCGCGTCGGTTTGGATGAAGAACCAATACAAGGAAGCTCTCGCCAAGGCGCGAGCCGAAAACAAGCTGGTCTTCATCAATTTTACGGGCTACGCCTGCACCAATTGCCATTGGATGAAGGCCAATATGTTTCCGCGGCCCGAGATTACCGGGTTATTGAAAGACTTCGTCCTGGTGGACCTTTATACTGATGGCACTGACGCCGAGTCCGAACAGAATCAGCAGTTGGAAGAAAAGCGCTTTGGCACGGTGGCCATTCCGTTCTATGCCATTGTCGATCCGGACGAGCGCACCGTCGCGACCTTTCCCGGCCTGACGCGCAACGCCTCGGAATTCGTAACTTTTCTGAAGAGCCGCGGAGAAAACAAAGTGGCCTCGCGCCTTTAGCGCCACCGCTTGCCTCTAACGCCGGCAGGCAAACTTGGCCAGATAAAGCTCGCCGGCCAAGTTTTCTTGTTCCCGGTCGCTCGCCGTCTGCCACTCGTCGAGGGCTTTCTGCTTCAATCGCTCGATCAACTCGGCCTGGCGACGCGCTTCGATCACACGCTGGATCTGCCGCGCGACTGCCGCGCCCGCTTCCCGCTCCCGGTTTTCGAGGTCGCGAATTTGGTTCCGCGTATGCAAGCGGTACGCATCCAGGCTCTGCAGTTCCGTGGCCTCGATGGAGGGCTGCCCCAGCACCTCCTGTTCGCTGAGAGTGCGCGCGCTTTCAATTCCCCGCTTTTCCACTCTGAGCCTGGTTACATGGTCTACCAGTTGCTCCAGCTTCAGCTCTTCGAGCGTGGCCTGCTCGGCGCGCCAGCGGCGCACGCGGTCCAATGGAAAGTGAAACCGCTTCATTGCGCTAATTTGGCGAGTTCACTCAACGCCGCCATGGTCTTGACGAAGGGGCTTTCCTCGCTGCTGGACTGCTTGAGGAAATCGAGCAAATGGGGCCGCAAGCGGATGGCCGCGTCCAGCTTGGGGTTCGCGCCGCTGGCATAAGCACCCAGATTGATCAAATCTTGGGAGCGCTCGTGCGTGGCCATAGCCTCGCGGATCTTCGCCGCGGCCTGCTGTTGCTCCCGCGTACATAAACGCGGCGCCAGCCGGCTGACCGACTGCAAGATATCGATGGCTGGATAGTGCCTCGCCGCGCCGAGTTCGCGTGACAGAACAATATGACCGTCGAGAATGGCCCGCACCGCGTCGCAGATGGGTTCGTTGAAATCGTCGCCTTCCACCAGCACGGTGAAAAATCCGGTGATGGATCCCCTGCGAAACCTTCCCGCACGTTCGAAAATCTTCGGCAGCAGGTTGAAGACAGACGGGGTATAGCCCTTTTGGCTAGGCGGCTCGCCGGCGGCCAGACCGATCTCGCGCTGCGCCATGGCCAGCCGCGTAACGGAATCCATCACCAACAGCACGTCCTTGCCCTGGTCGCGAAAGTATTCGGCGATCGCAAGCGCGACAAAGACGGCGCGGATCCGCAAGGGGGCGGGCCGGTCGGAAGTGGCGACCACCAGCACCGATTTCTTCAGCCCCTCGGGGCCCAGATCCTGCTCGATGAAATCCCGGACCTCGCGATTGCGTTCTCCGATGAGCGCAATCACGTTCACCGGGGCGGTGCTCGCCCGCGCCATCGAGCCGAGCAGCGTGCTCTTGCCCACGCCGCTGCCTCCAAAGATTCCGATTCTCTGCCCCTTGCCGCAGGTCAGCAGGCTGTCAATGGCTCGAATGCCGGTGGCCAGCGTTTCGCCGATCGGTTCGCGGTCGAGCGGCCCCGGCGGCGCCGCATACAGATCATAAGGAAACCCGGCGGCGACCGCGCCCAGATCGTCGAGCGGCTTTCCGAATCCATCGAGCACGCGGCCGAGCAGTTGGTTTCCGGCCTCCATCCTCGCGTCTTGCTTGCGGGCCACGATCGGATCGCCCAAATGCAAACCATCGGTCTCCTCGAGCGGCATCGACAGCACGTGCCCCTCGCGAAAACCGATCACCTGGGTGCGAATGACGCGGCCCGAGCGCGTGCCGATTTCGCAAAAATCGCCCACCGCGACTTCCGGCCCTTTCGATTCCACCAGCAATCCGACCAGCTCGGTAACGCTGCCGGTCCAACGGCAGGTCTCCAGGCGCGCGAGTTTTTCGTAATAGGGTTTCAGGTTCACGTTGCGCTCTCGACCAAATCAGCGAAGCCGCGCTCGATCTCGGCGAGTTGTGTATCCACGGACGCATCCAGCCGACCGCGGCTGGACTCGATCAGCACGCCGCCCGGCGCAAGGTTCGCATCCGCAATCACCTCCAGGCGCTGCGGCAGACCCATTTGCTCGAAGAACTGGCGCAGCAGAGGGGCGTCCCCGCGCGAAACGCGCACCTGGTGCACTTCGCCGGCCTCCATTTTGTCGAGTGCCGCCTTCACCAGACCGAGCAACGCCTCCGGCGCCACCGTCAGCTCGCGATGCAGGATACGCCGCGCCACCGCCAGCGCCAATGCAACGACATCCTTCTCGGCTTGCCGCCGATACCTGAGACGCGATCCGGTGAGTTCCTCAATGCTGCGCGCCAGCTTCATCTGCATCGCCTCGATCTGTCCCGCCAGGCTTTCCGTCGCCGCCGCTTTCCCTTCCTCAAAACCTTGCTGACGGGCCAGGGCAAGGCGCTGTTCGATATCGCCCGCCGATCGAGGGACCCTCGTCGTACCCGGTTCGGAGATATAGCTCTCACCCAGTTGTCCATCGCCGGCGATGGCCTCCGAGGAAGAGACCTGGCGCCAAGCCACCGGTTCGGTGGCAATAGCCGGACTACGGATCAGCTTAGACGACATACTGGCCGTCACACCACATACTGCTCGTCACACCACATACTGTTCTCCGACCGTACCTTTCAGACTGATGGTGCCTTCAGCCTCCAACTGCCGGAACACGGCGATGATCTGCTGCTGCGCCGCTTCCACTTCCTTGATCTTGATCGGTCCCAGCGCCTCGAGATCCTCCCGCAACATTTCGGCGCCGCGCTGGGACATGAGCTGCAGGATATGATTCTTCAATTGGTCGCTGGTGCCCTTCAGCGCCACAGTGAGAATCTTGCGGTCCACCCTGCCCAGCATTTCCTTGATGGCCTCCTGGCTCAGCAACAGCAGGTCTTCGAAAACGAACATCAAATGGCGAATGGTTTCGACCAGTTTCGGATCGTTCTGCTCGATCGCTTCCAGAATATCCTTGCTGCTGCCCGAATCCAGGCGATTGAACATCTCCGACACCGCGCGCACTCCCCCGTAGGACTCGCGGTTCAGTTCGCCCAGCGATTTCAGCCGCTGCCCGATAATGGCAGCGATTTTCGAGACGATGAGAGGCGAGATCTGATCGAGGTGCGCCATCCGCAATGCCACGTCGGCCCGCAGCTCCTGCGGCAGGGAGATGAGCAATCCAGCCGCTTGCGAAGCGTTCAAGTGCGACAGGATCAGGGCGATGGTCTGCGGGTGCTCGTTATGGATGAACTTGGCAAGCTGCTGCGGATCGGCTTTTTGAAGCGTGTCGAAACTGGCTAGCTCCGAGCCCAGGGTCTTCACCAGCCGGTCCACCAGTCTTCTTGCGTGCTCGGGCCCAAACGCGCTCATCAGCATTTTCTTCGCATAGTCGATCCCGCCCTTGAGAACGTACTCGTGGGCCATCGACATCTGGTAGAACTCTTCGAGAACTCCCTCGGCCTGATCGTTGCTAATGGAGGTAATGCGCGCCACCTCGTGACCGATGGCCTGCACCTCCTCCTCGTCCATCTGGCGCAAGATCTCAGCGCTGACCTGGTCGCCGAGGATAATCATGAGAACGGCGGCCTTGCGGATTCCCGGCACAGCAGGCGTCGAAGCGGATGTTTCGAGATTTTGAATCATTCGTTCATCTTCGTCGCTGCGCGACCCGGCTTCCTGTCATCGCTTCCCGATTTGGCTTCCGCTCCCCGCGCTGGGCGACTTGGCTTCTCATGATCGCTTGATTTCATCGCCGGACTCGGCCATCCAGGCACGCAGGACGTGCGCCATGCTGGCGGCATCTTTCTTGGCTTGTTCGGCGATGTGCTTGCTCAGTATTTCGGTTTTCTTGGTGACAGGCGGCAGTTTCAAAGCATTGAGAGCGTCCGCCTCCTGTTTCTGGCGCAGGGCCGCCTGCTCGGCGAGACGGCTCTCGATCTGGTTCTGGAATTGGTCCGGTGTTGAGGATCCAGGGGGCAGTTCCTCTGGCAACTCGACCGAGCCCTTAGCCCCCCTGTTCCGCATCACTCGCAGCACGACGACTAGCAGCGTCAGCAACAGCGCCGCGCCCACTCCCACGCCGATTACGAAGACTTTGTTTTTGAGAAATTGATTCTGCCAGGTGAGCGGCACAGGTGTCGAGGGATTCGCCGGCGGCGGGAGTTGCTCGGGATTCAGCGTGGACTCAAACGGCAGCGTCTCCACCACCAGTTGGTCGCCCCGCTGGATGGAGAGACCGATAACCCCCGCCACCAGGTCGTGAATCGCTTTGAGTTTATCCGCCGACGGCGCTACGACGATACGCTTGGCCTTCGCTCCGGTGCCCTCGTAGTGGACATCGGAATCCACCAGGAGGGAAACCGACATCCGCTTGACCGTACCCTGCGGCTCGCGGACGTGGCGCACGGTGTGGCTGGATTGGTAGTTGATGTTCTCGGTTCGGCGAGTAACGGCATTGCCGCCGCCGGCTGGACGGGAGGCAGGCCGCGGCAGAGTGGACGCGGTGCCGGGAACGCCCGAAGCCACCGCCCCGCCGCTGATGTCTTCGGTCTTTTGCGAACTTACCATGACCGACTTGCTTGGATCGTAGGTTTCCTCGCTCTGCTCGGCGCTGGTGAAGTCGCACTCGATCGACGCCGTCGCGCGATACTTGTCGGCGCCCAGCAGCGGCTCCAGCGTGTTGTTGATTTTCGCCAGGAGATCGTGCTCCAGCTTCTGCCGGTATTCCAGCGCCTCTTCGGACGGCTGCGGATCGTCCGGCGAAAGAGCCTGGCGTGCGCGGTTGAGCAGATTCCCGCGCGTGTCGACCACCGAGACGGCCTCCGGGAGCAATCCGTCCACGGCGCTGGCAGGGAGCTGGCAAATAGCCGCAACGTTCTGCGGCGCTAGTTGCGAGCCGGGACGCAGCTTCACAAGCACACTGGCTTTGGCGGGCTGGCGCGAGTCCAGGAAGAGCGAATCTTTGGGAAAGGTAATGTGTACGCGGGCCTGCTCCACTTCCGCCAGCGACATCACGCTCCGCTCCAACTCGCCTTCGAGCGCCCGATGGTAGTTCACCTGTTCGGTGAAATCGCTCATCCCGAAAGTGGTCTTATCGAACAGCTCGAAGCCAATCCGCCCGCTTTTGGGAAGCCCCGCCGCAGCCATCGCAAGGCGCAGTTCAGCCACTCGCGCCGAAGGCACCAGCACGACCGAACCGTTATCCGACAGCCGGAATTCCGATCCGCTTTCCCGCACCTTCGCCAGTACGGCTGCGGCGTCCTCGGGCGCGAGCGAGCTGTAGAGGGGGCGGAGGTCGCGCTCACGGTTCCACCGCGAAAAGGCGGTGAGCGCCCCCATTACGGCTGCGGCCGCCAGAACCAGGGAGAGCACCTGCTTCCAGCTCAGGCTCTCCAGCAGTCGTTTGATCTGATCCATCCTTTTGTGTTGGTTGGCCCTGTTGGACTACGTCTTCTTCCGCGCTACATCTGCATGCGCATAACTTCCTGGTACGCGGAAACCACTTTGTTTCTCACCTGGAGAAAGAGGTCGAAGGAAATTGAGGCCTGCTGAGTCGCCAGCGCTACCTTATGTACCTCTTCGTCCTCGCCGGAGAGAAATTTACCGATGCTGGAATCCGCATTCTTTTGGAACTGGTCGACGCGCCCGATCGCATCGGCGAGCACCGAGCCGAATCCCTTCCCGGACGCTCCGTTTGTCGGCGTTAGCTCGGGAATTGCCGCTGGAAACCGTATTGGAGTGATTGGTAGTGACATGGCGACTATTTCATGAGGTCACTATTTCATAAGATCAATGGAGTGCTGGATCATGTCCTTGATCGCCGTCATGGCCGCGACGTTGCCCTGGAAGCCACGCTGCGCGCTGAGCAGGTCCACCATGTCTTCGGCGGGGTTTACGTTGGGATACGCAACAAAACCGTCTTTGTCTGCATCGGGATGCCCGGGCTGGTAGCGCTTCTCGCCTTCGCCGGGGTCCTGGATCACGTCGGCCACTTCAACGCCTTTGACGCCATCCATCATCTCGGTTTGGAAAATCGCGGAGAATGCCGAGGTTTGGGGAGCGCTTTGAAATACCGCGTCCTGCCTCCGGTATGGCCCTCCCTCGGGCGTGCGTGTCGTTTCGGAGTTCGCCAGGTTTTGAACCACCAGCTCGGCGCGAGTGCGCTGCGCGGCCATTCCCGAGGCGCTCACCGAAAGCACGGAGAACAGGCTCATCCGGATGCGCCCTCTTTGATCGCCGATTGCACCGTCTTCAGTTGCGTCTTCATCAACGACGAGGCGACGCTGAACCGCAGCGCGTTTTCGGCGAGCAGCCGGGATTCGCGGTCCAGGCTGACGTTGTTGCCATCACTTTTGACAACTAAACCCGGGGTGTCCACTACATGGGGAGCTTGTCCCTGGGTCAAACTCAAGTACTCGAACTGGAAGTCAATGTCCTGGGCCTTATATCCGGGAGTGTCGATATTCGCGATATTGGAAGCCACCAGCTTCTGGCGAGCACTGAGCAAATCCATGTAGTGCTCGATTTGGTTGGTGACAGGGTCGATCACATGCCGGTGTTTTGCAAGAAGCGGACCAAAGACAGGTCTCGCTCTATCAGTCACTTACGTCCCATTATCGGAAGTTGCGGCGGATCGGCGAGCCAAAAGCCTGACAGTGGCAAGAAGTTGACGCTGGCGTTAAGAACTTTCTTGACAGAGCGGTGCCAGAAATAGTACTAGAGAAGTACTAGGTCGAATTTGAGTCATTCGCCTAGGGCCTTTCGAATTAAGGTGCTAGGGGGTTTGATCCTGTGGATCTCAGCGTTACCTGAAATTGATTACGTACCAGTACCCCTGTAGAATCTAGATTCAGGCAGTCGATACACTATATATGAACGAAACCTTCACGACAGTGGAAGACAACGCAGTACCGCACACACCGGCAGAGCCGAGGAAAGGCATGATCCGAGTACTGATCGCCGATGACCACCCGATCGTCCGCGACGGCCTCAGGAAACTCCTGAGCCTGGAGGAGGACTTCCAAGTGGTCGGCGAAGCGTCGGACGGATGCGAAGTGCTGGATCGAGTGCAGGAACTGGATCCCGATGTGCTGTTGCTCGATCTACGGATGCCCAATCTGGACGGCCTTTCCGCGCTGCAAGCCTTGCAGCAGACCAACAAGCGCACGCGCGTGATCGTCCTCACGGCGTCGGAAGACAAGAACGAATTCGTGCAGGCGATGAAGCTGGGCTGCTCCGGCATCGTGCTGAAGCAAACCGCCCCGGAGCTGATCGTCAAAAGCATCCGCAAGGTTCACGGCGGGGAAATCTGGTTGGACTCGCATACCACGGCGGCCGTCATGCGGCAGTTCGCGGCGCCCGGCGAGATCGGTGGCGGCAGCGGTTCCGGAAAGACCCGCGAGCGGTCGCCGCTGAGCCAGCGCGAACGTGAGATCGTTCAACTGGTCGCCCAAGGTTACAAGAATAAGGAAATGGCTGAGAAGATGTTTATCAGCGAACAGACCGTCAAGAACCACTTGCATAACATCTTCGATAAACTGGGTGTCTCAGACCGTCTGGAACTGGCTCTCTATGCCATCCACAAAGGTCTGCATCTGGCAGTAGAACGTTAAACCGCGCTGTATGCAGAACCGGTTTTCGTAGTTTTTCTCCTCCAGAGCGGGCTGGCGAACCTGCCGGCTCGCTTTCTCCCCTCGCGCTCCCCTCAGCCACCTGCTCCCTCCAGCCCGGCCGGCTTCCCCTAGCTCCCTTAGCTTCTTCTACCGTCTCCGCCTCAGTCGTTTTTCCTTGCTTCTTAGTACTTGTCACCCATTGAGGTTGCACACCTTCTGGGATTAAAGTCCTTGATACGGAGCGCGACCATCGATGCGACTTACCTTTGTTCTTGCCCTGCTTGGCGTTGTGGGAGCGGTTTCGCTCCCGGCTCAGCTGCCCACCGAGGTGCCCATGATGCATACGGCTCAGCCAGACCGGGGCAAGATCGGATCGGTGCTGCGGATCGACGGCAGCTTCCTGGGGAAGGCTAAAGTGGACGAGGTCTATCTGAGCGATCATACTTTCGACATGAAAGTGAAAGTGCTGGATCAGACCGACGATTCCATCGAGATCCGGATTCCGCCCTTCGTCAAGCCCGGGCGATTGCAACTTGTGGTGAAGACCGCGGGCAATCAGCCGTTGATACTGGAACAGCCCGTCTACATCACGGTGGAAGAGCCGAAGAAAACGCTGAAAGCGACAGCGAAGGCTGCGCCTCCGGACAACGGGACGCACTAAGAATTGCGGAAACCGGCTCCCGCGGGCGCGGCTCAAAATTCCTTACTGCTGCTGTTGTTGCTGTTGCTGATGAGCCAGCTCCTGGTCCAGACCCTCGTCCCGCAACGCGGTGGACCAATCTTCGACGCTCAGCTCTGGCTCCAGCGGAGGCGCATCGGACGGAGCGACACGCACAGACACCAGCAACTGGCTCTCGACCGATCCCTTGAACACGCCTTTGGTGGGGGGAACGTCGGCGTAGTCGCGCCCTACCGAGGTGCGCACGTGCCGCTCGCCCGCCAGCACATTATTGGTAGGATCGAGCCCCACCCATCCTAAGCGCGGAAGCAGCGTTTCCACCCAGGCGTGTGTGGCGCCCTCGGCCGATCGCGTATTGTCGCCGGCTTTGTGGAACAGGTAGCCGCTGACGTAGCGGCAAGGAATACCGATGCGCCTGGTCAGGCCGATCATGATATGGGCGAAATCCTGGCAAACTCCTTGCCGGCTTTCGAGCGCATGGTCGATGGGCGAATCCACCTGCGTGCTTTTGGGAACGTAGGCAATCTTGGTGTACAGCAGCGCGCTGAGATTCGCCACAAACTCCAAGGGATCGCGCTCGCGAGCTTTCTCCCGCGACTCCACGCCCAGCTCATGGGCGAATTCCTCCAGCAGCTCGGTGGATTGGCCAAAGTGGCTGGGCATCAGCATTTCGATATAGTCGCCCGCGGCGATCATTTCATCCAGCTCGTCCCAAGCGCTCTCGCCGAGGGAGGGAGGCCACAGCGGCGGCGGCCGCACATCCACCAGAGCGTCGGCGACGATGGAGAGCTGCTTATGTCTGCCCGGCACGTCGAAGTGATGCACCGTGTTACCCAGGTAGTCCCGATAGAACTGCACGCGAGCCTTGGGTTGCACCATCAGTTGGAACGACAGGCAGCGCTGCGGACCGTCCGAGCGCGGCTGCATGCGCGCCTCCATGAGGCTTTCGCTCACGTGCGCGCTGTAGCGGAATTTTGTCAGATGGCGGATGGAGTAATACATTGTGACGATTCCATCAAGCTTCGATCGCAGCCTCAACTGGATAAGTAATATAAACTTCGTAGATCGCGGTGTGAATGCGGGCGCATTGCCGCTGGATATCGGCAAAGAATTCGGCCAGACTCGCGACCACTTCTTCGAGCGGTGTGAACATCAGGCCCGCGCTGAGACGGCCAGCAATTTTTGCAACGCGCGGCGAACGCTTGCTGGCAGCCGCCTGGTTGATGGCTTCCAGTGAACGCTGCAAGTGATCGGCCGCGAAACGGACCGAATGCGGAAATTCGTTGTTCAGCAGCAGAAACTCGGCCACGCGCTCCGGGCGCAGGTCGGCGGTATAGACCTTGCAGTAGGCTTCAAACGCGGTGCAGCTCCGCAGCAGGCCGATCCATTCCATGTGTTCGCCGGAGTCCATCGGTTGCCCGGCTGGAAACTCGCGGAAGTAGATGTCGAGCAGGCGAGCGATGGCAGCCGCGCGTTCGATGAACCGCCCCACTTGGATGAACTGCCAGCCTTCGCCGTGATTCATGGTGGAGTCGGTAATGCCTTGCACCAGATGGGAGCTTTCGAGAATCACCGCCAGAAAATCCAGGGGCTGCGACTGCCAAAGGCCGGCCGATTCCATGCGCCGCACTTCGTGAAAAAGGCGGTTGAGCTGTTCCCACATTTCCGAGCTGATTTGCTCGCGAACCTGGCGTGCGTTCTCGCGCGCCGATGCGATACCGCCGGTGATGTTGCGCAACGCGTAGTTCTGCGCGCGGGTGAACGGATCGCTGTTTTCGGTCACGGAGCCGGGATGACCCAAGCTGGCCAACACGCGGAGCCAGCGGCGGTCGGAAGACTTGGGGTCTTGCTCGAGCATCAGGTTCAACTGGACGCCCAGGACGCGCGAGGTGTGTTCGGCGCGCTCCAGGTACCGGCTCATCCAATAGAGGCTGTCGGCGACTCGGGATAGCATGGCTTACTGCAGGACCCAGGTGTCCTTGCTGCCTCCGCCTTGCGATGAATTCACCACCAGCGATCCGCTGCGCAATGCCACGCGCGTCAATCCGCCTGGCACGATGGTCACCTTGTCGCCGCACAGGATGTAGGGGCGCAGATCGACATGCCTGGGCTCCACGCGGCCGTCGAAGAAGCAGGGTGCGCGCGAAAGCATCAGCGTGGGCTGGGCGATGTAGTTGCGCGGATCGGCTTCGATCCGTTCGCGAAACTCTTCGCGCTGTTCGGCGGTGGAGTGCGGCCCGATCAGCATGCCATAGCCGCCGGATTCGCCCACGGCTTTCACCACATACTTATCCAGATGCGCGAGCACATGCCGACGCTCGGCCGGTTCGGTCAGCAAATAAGTCTCGACGTTGTCGAGAATCGGATCTTCGCCGAGAAAATACTTGATGAGCTTGGGGACGTAGGCATACAGCGCCTTGTCGTCGGCCACGCCGGTGCCGAGCGCGTTGGCCAGTGTCACGTTGCCGGCGCGATAGGCATTAAACAGTCCGGCAACACCGAGAATGGAGTCGGATCGAAAAGCCAGGGGATCGATGAAGTCGTCATCGACGCGCCGGTAGATGACGTCGACGCGCCGCAAGCCGCCCGTCGTACGCATATAGACAACGTTGTCGTGGACCACCAGGTCGCGGCCTTCCACCAACTCGATACCCATCTGGCGCGCCAGGTAGGTGTGCTCGAAGTACGCCGAATTGTAGACGCCCGGAGTCAGCAGCACGATGTTCGGCTCGCCCCGGCCCTCGGGCGCGAGGGCGCGCAGGGTGGTCAGCAACGCTTCCGGGTAATGATCGATGGGCCGGATGTCGGTGTGCCGGAACAATTCCGGGAAGGTGCGTTTCATCACCTGGCGCGAGGTGAGCATGTAGGACACGCCGCTCGGCACGCGCAGGTTATCTTCCAGGACAACGAACCGGCCGTCGGGAAGCCGGATCAGGTCCGTGCCCATCACCGCGACATAGATGTTCTTGGGCGCCGTCACGCCGCGCATCTGCCGCCGAAAATGTTTGCAGCTATAAACCATCTCGCGCGGAACGATGCCGTCGGCCAGGCAGCGGCCTTCGTTGTAAATGTCGCGCAAGAACAGATTGAGAGCGGTGATGCGCTGCGTTAAGCCCTTCTCGATGGTCTGCCACTCGGCGCTGGTAATAATGCGCGGCAGCAGGTCGTGCGGGAAGATGCGTTCGGTACCCTCGTCGCGGCCGTAGACCGTGAAGGTGATGCCCTGGTGCAAGAACGATACGTCGGCGGCCTGCTTTTTGCGCCGCATCTCTTCGGAAGGCAGCCCAAGCAAGAGCTCATACAGCGCGCGATAGTGCTTGCGCGGATGGCGTCCGGCGTCGAACATTTCGTCGAAGGCGCTGTCGAGATGGTAGCCTGCAAACGGACCGGTAGCCGTGCGCGGTTCGTCGAATCCAGGAGTCGCCATGGGATCGTAAGCTGGGTCGTCTGACTTCGACAGGGAAGGGTGTAATTCAGATTATCACAATTGCGTAAACTTAAGGATTGTTTTCTCTGCTTCTTCACCCTTCTCCCGACCACGAAGATATTCTCATCGCGGAACTTCAGGAATACGCCACGTTGGGTATCACGGAAGAAGATGATGGCTTGCGAGCATTTTTCGCCGCCGATCCGGATGCCGTGTCGTTACTCGAACGCTTCGCCGGGTTTTCTCCCGAGTTTCGCGAGGAACCGGAAGCCGATTGGGAGCAATTGACTCGCGATGCGTGGCCTCCGCTTTGTGTCGGCGAGCGGTTCTTTTTAGTAGCGCCATGGGACGCGGAGCCCGATGCCGCGCCTACTCCGCCGGGCCGCTTGCGCCTGGAAATCTATCCGGGGATGGCTTGCGGAACGGGTCGTCATCCGGCCACGCAGCTTTGTCTGCAGGCCCTCGAACGAACCGTGAAACCGGGCTCGCGGGTGCTGGACGTAGGCTCGGGATCGGGCATACTTTCGGCCGCGGCGAAGCTAGTGGGCGCCGACTGCGTGATCGGCTGCGACATCGACCCCGACTCCGTTCGTATCGCGCGCGAACGCGTCAAAGTGCAGATGTTCATTGGCTCAGCCGATGCCGTTCGTTCGCAGTGGGCCGACGTGATCGTTGCCAACATCGACGCCGCCACTTTGGAGGGGATCGCCCCGGAACTGGAACGCGTGCGCAAGCCGGGGGGGAAGCTGATCCTTTCCGGCTTCCCCGACTGGGATGCTCCCGAGGGATTTTCGCCCAAGGAAGTTCTGAGTTTAGATGAATGGCGCTGCTTCATCTGTCAGGAATCAATGGCCGCTGATCAACGCCGATGAACACAGATCGCCCGCGTTGTAGCGTGCTTCAACTCCGACAAGATTGCAAAGGAAGGGGAGCCATGAGCAAGAAGGGATACGAGCCCGGAAGCAACAATGTTTTCAAGGATATCGGCGTGCCGAATGCCGAAGAGCATTTCATCAAGGCTCAGCTTGTTTTCAAAATCGACACGATCCTGAAGAAGCGGGGCCTGAAACAGGTGGAAGCCGCTCAACTTTTTGGGATCCGCCAGCCGGATGTTTCCAAAATGCTGCGGGGCGAGTTCCGGCAGTTTTCCGTGGAACGGTTGCTGCGCTTTCTCGTAGCGCTGGATCAAGACGTGGAGATTATCGTCAAGCCGCACCGCGACCGGAGGACCACTCCGGCCCTCCATGTTCACTGAGCGGCATGCCGCGTTAAGACAAGAAAGCCCACGGATCGTTACAACCCGTGGGCCACTTTCAGGATTAGGAGAAGGTATCTGTCAGTTATTCAGACGCGGGACGGCGCTTCAAAGTCGGACGATCCTCGTCATCGGAGGATGCTGGGGCCTTGCTATCTTCGCCGGCGCCTACGGTGCCGGTGCTCGACCCGGGGGCCCGCCGCAAGGTGGGCCGGTTGGGATCGGCCGGGTTATCGACCTTGCGCTTGTTGTGCATGGCCAACAAACGCCCCTTCACGCTGTCAAACTCGGAGGTGGTCAGCACGTACTCGGGTTTGGCCTTGAGGTACTCCTGGATGTTCTTCTGGGCCGCCTGAATGCGAGAGTCCGTCGGTGGATGCGTGGAGAAAACCTTGGACATGGTTCCCGGCTTCCGCTTCTCCAAGGTCTCGATTTTCTCGAAGAAGTCCACGAAGGCCGTCGGGTCATAGCCGGCCTTGTACATGTATTCCAGCCCCAGCAAGTCCGCCTCGGACTCCATGACGCGCGAAAACCTCAGGAATCCCACCGGCACCAGTACACTGGCGGCCTGATAGATTCCATACCCGGTCCAGCCACCCATGAAGATTAGCGGAATCATACCCAACTGGGCGATCTCACCGCGCGTGGCCTGCTTGGTTCCATGCCGCGCCGCGACGTGCCCGATTTCATGCGCCATCACGCCGGCCAACTCCGCTTCGTTGTCCGCTTTCAGAACGAGCCCGGAGTTCACAAAGAAGAATCCGCCCGGCAATGCGAAAGCGTTCACTTCTTCGCTGTCGATTACCTTGATGGTGAACGGAACCTTGGCATCGGAATTCCGCACCAGGTTCTGGCCAATGCGGTTGACGTACTCGGCAATCACCGGGTCGTTGATAATCTTGGCTTGACGCTCCACTTCGGAAGCGAGCTGCTTGCCTAGCGCGATCTCTTTTTCGAGCGAGTAGAAGTTGACGCCCTTGCCGACGTTCCGATTTCCAATCTGATCCGGATCTTTCTCAGGGTTCTCAGCGAAGACGCTCCTCGGCGCGATCAACGCCAAAGCAAGCGAAAAACTCAGGCTGGCGGACAACAGGCGTTTCATCCACGAACTCCTACCATTGAGTATAGACCCTCATGCATTATACGTATAGTGGTCATTATGGGTTTCCATCCAGACTCTAGCCTTGTATCGGCCGAAACCGGAGCGCTGTGGAGACAGTACCGGGACGAATTTCCGGTCACCCAAAACCTGATTTACCTGAACCACGCCGCCGTGACGCCACTGCCCCGACGGTCGGCTCAGGCCATGCAGGAGTGGGCCGAGGAAGCGCTCCAGTTCGGGTCGCTCCATTATGATCGATGGTTGGATGCCTATGAGGGCGTTCGAGTTGCAGCCGCGCGCCTGATTGGCTCCCAGCGCGGCGAGATCGCGCTGATCAAGAACACCTCGGAGGGAATATCCATGGTCGCCCAGGGGCTCGGTTGGCATCCGGGTGACCGCATTGTCGCTTTTCGCGAGGAGTTCCCAGCCAACTACTACCCCTGGCTCCGCCTGGAGGCCCATAGGTGTTACGTCGAATGGCTCTCGGTGAACGATCCCCTGGAAACGATTGAGATCGCCTGCACCGGGGCCAAGCTTTTGTCCATCAGTTTCGTGCAATACCTCAGCGGCTTTCGCGCCGACTTGAAGGCCATCGGCGAAATCTGCAAACGGCACAACTGTTTCTTTTTCGTGGATGCGATTCAGGGGCTGGGGGCGTTTCCGCTGGACGTGGAAGCCGCGCATATTGATGCACTTGCCGCAGACGGGCACAAGTGGCTGCTCGGCCCGGAAGGATGCGGGATCCTGTATGTACGGAAATCCCGCCAAGATTCACTCTTTCCCCAGGAGTTCGGCTGGACCAACGTGGCCGGATACCACGATTATGCGTCGCGCGACATGGCGCTGCGGCAAGACGCGGGGCGTTACGAATGCGGGACGCTGAACACCATTGGTTGTTATGGACTGCGGGCGTCGATGGAATTATTGCTCGAAGCCGGCGTCGAGCGCATAGCGCCCGCTGTTCAGGCGCTTGCCGACCAGCTCGCAGCGGGCGCAATCGCTAAAGGCTATCAGCTACTCGGGGATCGAACGCCCGAGAACGGCGCGGGAATCATCGCGGTGCAGAAGCCCGGCCTCGATAGCCGGCAAGTGGTGCACGAGCTAAAGCAGAAGGGCATCATCGCCGCGCCGCGCCAGGGCTGGGTCCGGTTCTCGCCGCATTTTTACATCAGTCCGGAGGAGATCGACCGGGTGATTGAGGCGCTGCCTTAGGAATCCAGCCCGAGCGGATACTTGGGCACCTTGTCGCGCGGAAGCTGCCGGTTTGGCGAAAAGACGGTCAGGATGAAGATCCATGCTATCGGTAAAATGACCAAGAAGGCGATCGCAAAGATCCGCCAAGAGCGCCACAGATTCACCACGCCCGCCAACACCCAAATGGTACCGACGACAAGCGTGATTTTACGATGCATGCGCTCCGACTGCGGGTTCCTAGGCTTGCGCTCTCGCGGTGGCATCGCTTGTTCTATTCTAGCCCCAGCGGTCGCTTGGGAACGTCGTCGCGGGGAAGACGGGGCTTTCGAAAAACACTGCCGACCAGAAAGATAACCAAGAGCAACAATAACGCCGAGAGCGTCAAGGCCCCGGCCAGCCACCAGCCCGACTCGTAGCGCCACTGCCGCGCGATGCGCACCCACAGCAGCGTCAGGATGAAAACGCTCAAAACAAGGCGGAGAAGCTTTCGGAGCGACATTCTCCGCCTATTCTAGTCGAGTTGTTTCAGTCCACGGGCGTCCACGTGGTGTCGGGATCGTATGTCGCGACGGGCGTTGCCGGTCGCGTTCCGCGATCCTTTTCATAAACGACTCCGTCGTGACTCACGATGAAGGTGTGGATGCCGGTGACGCCGTAAGTAGCCGGCCAAGCCACCAGCGCGAAACCACCGATCATGGCTTTCCCGAGCTTGTACGGATGCTGGCCGCCCGGCGCGTGGGGGCCCTGTTCGTTCAGCTCGCGGAAGAAGTAGCCGTGGTAGGGACGCGTGGGATTCTGCCCGGCCGCCTCGGCGAATTCCTTTGGGACGTCGGAACCGGGGAGCGCGCTGCCTACGCTTTCGGCATATTCCACCGTTCCGGCGGCCGTGCGTTTTTTCGTAGCGTACTCCTGCTGAACGCCGACAAACGCAGCACACGCTTCGATCGCGTTCAGCTCATTCGCGCCAATTTCACGCGCCTTCATCTCATAGGCGCCGCGCTCAGGATCAAAGCGCCAGCGCTGCCCGTCTTGGACCAGCGGAATAGGAAATGGCCATTGCTGTTCGCCGATCACCAGAATTCTCACGTGCGAGTTGATGGACGACCGCTCGATCTGATGCTTTTGGTTCGCAATTCGCGCGAACTCTTGCCGTTCGGCTTCATCCTGCTTCGGGTCGCCGGAAGTCAGAATGCCTTTGGCCGACGATCCCAAAACGCCCTTCAAGGTGGCAGTATCGTTGCTCGACACAGCGTCAAGCAGTGCTTGAGTCGCAGCCTCGGGAGATTCAAAGGTCTTCTGCGCGATTTTTTGCGGCGCCTTCTGTGGCGCTGCCTGCGGCGGGGTGGCCGACTGCGCAAATCCGACGCTTGCCGCAATGACTAGAACGGTTGCGTGCGAGACGAGTGTGAATATTCTCGAGTTCATGTTACCTCCGGCCTCCACCGCCGCCACGGGATCCACCTCCGCCACCGCGGAATCCACCTCCACCTCCACCGAAGCCGGAGTGTCCCATGCTGGAGAATCCGTGATCGCTCTGCATGCGCGTCACGCCTCCATTTTGGATCCCGCCAAAGGCGCTACGGCCGCCGGAACTGCGCTCCTCGGGCGACGCGAAATGTCCCTGCGCAGGCGCTGCCGACCGGCCTGCAAAGGCGTTTCCGCCGCGAGCGGCTTCGGCCCCACGGAATCCTGGCGCGCCTTGGAATCCCGCGCCTCCACGGAACCCGGCTCCGCCTTGGAAACGACTCGCCAAGGCTCGATTCGGATATGGCACCCCAAGCCGATGACCGGGATCGTGCGCCCAGACGCCGCCCAAGCCACGATGATCGTCGCGGAATCCATAGCGATGGAAGAAATTGCCATCCAGGAGGATCCGCCGGCCAAACCAGTCGGGTCCCCACCCCCACCCCCAGCCGCCCCAAAATCCCCAGCCCCCGCCGAAGTAGAAGCCAAGGTCGATGCCGGGCAGGAACGAAAATCCCACGCCGATGCCGGGATAAAAGAGCGGCGGATAATAGCCGTACAGCGGCGGACCCCAAACCCATTCGGGATTGTAAACGGGAACGTAAACCACTCCGGGTTCCGGGGGCTGAATATCGATAGCCGTCTGCCCGTTTTGTGTTTGGCTTGTCACGGTCTGTTGGGGAGTCGATTGAAGCTTACCGTTGGCTTGCGCTTTCGCGCGCAACTGCTGAACGGCATTCATGACGTCCGGTTGCTGCGCCAAGAACGCGTTGCCCAGATCCGTAGTCCAGCGGATGTCCTGATTCAGCCGGGTCAGCACGTCGGGAAACGCAACCAATGCTTGAACACTGGGATCCCAATTCTGCTGCCGCGCCGCATCCATCAACTGTTGGCCCGTGAGGTTACGGTGTTGTTGCAACCACTGTTGCGCCTCTACCACTTCGATCGGATAGGTGCTCGCGACCAGGATTTGGCTGAGCAAAGTATCGGGATAAAGGGCAATTGGAGCCACCAAGTCTTGCAGCTGCTCAGGATTCAACAGCGGCGCAGGAGGTGGCGCTTGTTCCGGAGGCCCTGCCTGATCCCCCGGATAAGGAGCTTGCGGCGGCTCCTGTCCAAATAATGTGGCCGCCAGCACGATTGGCACGCTGATGGCTGCGGCCAGCCTGAAGAGTTTCATTCTTCCGGCCTCCTTGGGCGGAAAAGCACGCCCACATATATGATGCACTCTAGCCAACAGCGTTGCATGCGAAATTGTAACGAGGTGCGTAACAGCGTTGACGCGGACGCCTAGGTTGGAAAAGACCCCTTTACCGGCGCTTCAGCCCGACACCCTGGCAGCGGCTGCAACGTCGACCGGTCACGGCGATCGCTGACGTTCGCCAACGCCAAGCTACAATCGGATTTGCAAAAACCGGATGCGATCATCGTTGGAGCGGGGCACAACGGCTTAGTCTGTGCCGCCTACCTGGCTCGAGCTGGCCGCCGCGTGATGGTGCTGGAACGTCGCGAGTTAGTGGGCGGATGCGCGGTCACTGAAGAAATTTGGCCGGGTTACCACGTCTCCACCGCTGCATATCTAACGAGCCTGCTCCAGGAGCGAGTGATTCGCGACCTGGAACTGGCGCGCTTCGGCTATCGCGTCGACGCCAAGGACCCGGCGTTCTTTTCGGCGTTTCCCGACGGCCGCCATCTTTTCATGTGGCAGGATCGCACCGAGACGCTGGAGGAAATCGCGAAGTTTTCCCGCCACGACGCCGCGGTGTTTCCCGCCTATGAGGACCACCTCGAACGGCTGTCTCAGGTGGTGGAAGGCCTGCTGCTCACTACGCCGCCCGAGTTCCCGCCGCAAGGCCTCGGCGATTTCATCGATTACCTGAAGCTCGCGGCGAAGATGCGCGGTTTGAGTCCCAAGGAAATCGTCGGCCTGGTCAAAATCTTCACGCAAAGCGCGGTGGAGTTTTTGGACGAATGGTTCGAGTCGGACGAGATCAAGGTGACGCTGGCCACCGACGGCGTGATCGGCGCGAATGGCGGGCCGCGCTCGCCCGGCACGGCGTACATCCTGCTGCACCACGTGATGGGGAGCGTGGGCGGACACCGCGGCCTATGGGGCTTCGTGCGCGGAGGCATGGGAGCGGTTTCAGAGGCGATCGCGGCATCGGCGCGCAGCCGGAGCGTCGAGATCCGCACTAACGCGAGCGTCGAGCACATCCAGATCGCGAACGGCCGGGCGCGCGGCGTGGTGCTTCAGAACGGAGAAGAGATCGACGCCAATATTGTGATCAGCAACCTGACGCCGCAGCTCACCTTTTTGCATTTGATTGATCCAAGCGCGCTGCCGGGCGATTTTCTGCACGCCATCCGCAAGTACCGCAGCGAGGGGACATCGTGCAAAATCAACCTGGCGCTCGCGGGGCTCCCGAATTTCCGCGCACTGCCGGGCGCCGAGGGGCCGCAACATCGCGCCACGATGCACATCTGCCCGTCGCTCGAATATGTGGAGCGCGCCTGGGACGACGCCAAGTACGGGCATCCCTCCGAGTCGCCGCTGCTGGAACTCACCGTGCCGACCATGTACGATCCCACGCTGGCGCCCGCCGGCAAGCACATCATGGGCATTTTCATTCAATATGCGCCGTACACTTTGCGCGACGCCACTTGGGACGAATTGCGCGAGCCTTTCGCTTACCGGGTGTTCGACCTCATCGAAGAATATGCGCCTGGTTTTCGCGACCTCATCATCGATCGGCAGGTACTGACGCCGCTCGATCTGGAACGCCGCTTCGGCCTCACCGGCGGCAATATCTTCCACGGTGAAATGTCGCTGGATCAAATGTTCGTGATGCGGCCGGTGGCGGGGTGCGCGCGCTATCGCACGCCGATTCGCGGGCTGTATTTATGCGGGTCCGGAACCCATCCGGGCGGCGGAGTAATGGGCGCGCCGGGGTACAATGCGGCGCACGAGATTCTGAAGGATTGAGTCGTGGCGCACGCTCTCGTGCGTGCCGTGTCCCCACTCTTGGGGACGCATGGTTCGTTGCGGCAAAAGTGCCAGCATGAGTGCGGGCACGGCACGCACGAGAACGTGCGCCACTGCTAAATCTGTGCTGTGCTGTCCAAACTCCGCCACAAATACCACACCGCGACTGACGAATAGGGCCGCCACGCCACCGCCAGCTCCTCCACCTGCTTGGGCGCCGGCAGTTCCTCCAATTCGTACGCCTTGCGGATTGCCACGCGGACGCCGAGATCGCCCGTCGCCAAAACATCCGGACGCCGAAGCGCGAAGATCAGGAACATATGCGCGGTCCACACGCCGATGCCTTTCACCTTCGTCAAATTCTCGATAACTTCGACGTCTGTAAGGTCCGGGAGGGTCTCAAACTTCACGTGACCCTTCTTGGTCTTGCGCGCCAGATCGCGAATGTAGGCGGTCTTCTGCTTGGAAAGCCCGGCCTTGCGCATCCGCGCCGGAGTCAGCTTCAGGATGGCGTCGGGCGTCACTGTGCCGTCGGGCAGCATCGCGATCAGCCGCGCCAGGATCACCGACGCTACCTTACCACTGAGCTGTTGGTACACAATAGATCTGACGAGTGTTTCAAAGCTCGGTTCGCGATGCTGAATCTTGTAAGCCCCCACGCGCTCGATGATGGCGCGCATCACGGGGTCGGATTTCTTGAGGTGGATAATGGCCTTGCGCATTGGAACGGGATTTAGAAACGGTGCATCTACTACTATAATTCGCATGCGCCCCACTGCTCTCATCCTTGTTTCCAGCGCGGTTCTTTCCCTACTTCTGGGTGCGCTCCTGCTCGCGCAGGACGACACCACCACACTGAAGGTGGAAGTGAACTTGGTCAATATCCTCTTCAGCGTCCGCGACAAAAAGGGCGGGCTGGTCGGCAATCTCAACAAGGATGACTTCAAGGTCTTTGAGGACGGCAAGGAACAGCAGGTCAAGTATTTCAACCGCGAGACCGATCTACCGCTCACCATCGGGTTGCTCATCGACGTAAGCGCCAGCCAGATGAACCTGATCGAAATCGAGAAAAACGCCGCTTCGCAATTCTTCGGCACGGTGCTCCGCAAGCAGGACCTCGCGTTCTTGATCAGCTTCGGCGAAGACTCCGAGTTGCTGCAGGACTACACCAACTCCCCCAAGCTGCTACGCGCGGGTTTGGACGGCTTGCAGGTGAGTTCCGGAGTCGGCGGGTTTGGGCCTGGCCCCGTACCGACCATTTCGCAACCGCGGGGTACTGTTTTGTATGACGCCGTCTATGTGGCATCGGCCGATCAGCTCAAAGGACAAGTGGGCCGCAAGGTTCTGGTGCTGATCACCGACGGCGAGGACGAAGGCAGCAAGTACAAGATCTCGCAGGCCATCGAAGCAGCGCAAAAGGCCGACGCGATCATCTACGGATTTTGGTATGTGGATCGCCGGTTCTACATGTCGCGCGGCATGGTTTTTGGCGGGAGCAGCGACTCCGCCTTGCGCCAGATGTCGGAGGATACGGGCGGGCACGTGTTCCACATCGACAACAGGCTGACGTTGCAGGACGCGTTTACCCAACTGCAGGATGAGATGCGAAGCCAATACGCCATCGGTTACACGCCCACCAATCCGGCCAAGGACAGCACGTTCCGCAAGCTCGAAATCAAAACCGGCAATAAGGACTGGAAGGTCCAAGCTCGCAAAGGTTACTACGCCATCAAAACCGACAATAACTGAAACGGCGGTGCGGGCAACCTATGTGATTCGGCCGGGCACGCTCAAGGACGTCGAGACCGTCGTCGCCGAGCGGCGCGCCATGTTCTTTGACTCCGGGTTTCGCGATGAACAGAAGCTGGATGCAATGTCCGCGGCCTTTCGCCCGTGGCTCGAATCGAAGATGCGCGATGGCGAGTACCTGGCTTGGTTCGCCGTTGACGCGGAGGGCGCGATCGCGGCCGGTTTGGGACTCTGGCTCATGGATTGGCCGCCGCACATGATCGGCCCGGGGCCGTGGCGCGGAAATATTCTCAATGTCTACACGCGGCCTGACAGCCGCAGGATGGGACTTGCGCGGAGGCTCATGGACACCGCCCTCGCATGGTGCCGCGTGAATGAAGTCCGGGCGGTGATCCTGCACTCCAGTGATGAGGGCCGGCATCTGTACGAATCCATGGGCTTCGAGCCCACCAACGAAATGCGGATCGTACTGGATCTCGTCTGATAGGCGACTCCGGCGATTACCCTAAGGCATTTGTCGGGTACAGACACTACTAATCCTCCAGGCGGGCTCTGCCGAACTTATGGAGGATCGCCCTCGTCTCGCCATGAAAGGACTGACTCCCATCGTTTTCATCCTGGTCACCGCGGGCCTGCTTCCGGAAGCAGCAGCCGCGTCCGACGCCGAGGGCTGCCAGGATCTGAAGCTTTTTCCGAGGCTGCAGGGCTGTGTGATCGTCGAGTGTTCGGCGAAGCAGCACGATTCTTTCGATGGCCCGCTCGATACCTCTGACGGCAGCGGATCGCCAATCGACGCTTACACCAATTCGCTGGTGTATTCGTGCCCAGCGGGAGATCTTCAGCAAATGAAGCGCGATTTCGGTGCACGGCTTCACAAGGCCGGTTATCAAACGATCGGTGAGGACAAAGCCGATCCTGCAAATCCAGGATTAACCGCGCGCAAGGGCTCGCAGTGGGTCCAGTGGAGCGCGAGCTCGGAAGATAGCGGCACGTCGTACTCCCTAGCCACTGCCGTAACCTCCGACGACAAAGTCAGGCCGGAAGCTTGTGCGCCGCCGCCGGAATTTTCCGGGTTGAAGCACTGCGAAATGGCGGAATGCGCATCGAAATCGGAAGACTCCGTGGCAATGCGGACCGCCCAGAAGGAAGAAACGCCGCTCACCGGCAACGTGCAAAAGGTTACCCTCGCGTGCTCTTCGGTGGGCGCGGCGCAAGCCTTCTCCTCGGTGGAGGGTGAGCTAAGGGCATCCGGCTCCCAGATTCTTTTCAGCGACCGCGAGCGTCCCGAAACTGGATGGATGACGGGGCGAGCCGGAAAACGCTGGGTGGAACTGGTTAGTACCCCGGACGGTGAATCGGTCTCCTACGCGCTGACCGTGGTTACGTCCGCGGAAGAGTTGACGGCGGTGAAGCCCGAGCCAGCGGCCGTTCCGGTGCCAACGCCGAGTCCCGAGCCCGCGCCGGCGGAGCGTCCCGTCGAGACGGCGGCTGTGGTGGTCCCACAAGCCGCGGCGGCGCCACAAGCGGCTGCACCTGCGCGCGTTTCAGCGCCTGTCACGGCGCCAATCGCAACGTTCCACCCGGTGTTTCTTCCCCCCCGGCCGATTGTCGAGGTCCCCATCGAGCCTACTCACGATCGTATCTTCAGCGTCCAGGGCGAGGTTGTTATCAATATGCTAGTGGATGTCAGCGAAGACGGCGCAGTCATCAAGGCTGTCCTCACTGGCCGTATCACCGGGGACGTGCTCAAACTGGAGAGCGCTGCCCTGGACGCGGTGGCGCATTGGCGCTTTGAACCGGCTCGTCAGGACGGGCGGATCGTGGCTTCCGTCAAGATCCCGGTGCAGATGCGTTTTCGCGGGCGGCCGTGGCGTTTTTGACCTACTCGATCAACTTCAAGCCCGTCACCGCGATGATGTCGCCCTGAAGCTCGCTTGGGATTGGTGGCCGGCGGGATTATTTCAGCTTGCTCGCGACCTTGGAAAGCGCGTCATTCGCGCAGGCGGCGTCTTTCTCTCCGCCCGGCGCGCCGCTCACCGCAACTGCACCAATGAGCTGATCGCCCACTTTGATCGGCACGCCGCCCATGGCGTTGGTGGTACTGGCGAGTATCGGCGGGGGAGGGGGAGTGCCGGCGGGCAGATTCGGCGGCGGACCCGATGGCCGCCCAAAGGCCATTACGCTGTTGGCCTTCAGGCGGGCTACTTCAATGGTTGCCATAGCCGCGCCATCGTCGCGCAGGAAGGCTTTTAGAAGATTGGCGCTATCCACCACGGTGACGGTCACTTTATAACCGTCGGCACGGCACCTCGCCATGGCGTTTTGGGCTATGGTCTGCGCCAGGTCGATGGTAAGCACCTTCTGCGTAGGCAGGCCTTCTTGGGCGAACGCGCCGGCCGAGAGCGCCATGGCTCCGGCCATCAGAGCGAGTGAGCGATTGAGTTTCATGAATCCTCCTGATTGGGATCGTTTTAACACGTTATCACGAGGCGGATACCAGCGATCAATCCCAGACGAAGCTGCAGCAGCCGGTACAGCGACAAACGCAGCGCAGGTGGTCCGATCCCCTACTTTATGTGTCTCTCGGTATATTGGAAGCTCATGCTCGTAGTCATGCAAGAAGGCGCCGAAGAGGCGCAAACCCAAAAGGTGATCGACCGGCTGGTTTCGATGGGCTTCATCGTGCACCGCTCATCCGGCATCCAGCACACGGTGCTGGGAGGAGTGGGCCCGGTGGGCGACGTGGATCCCATCGAATTCGAAGTCATGCCGGGAGTCAAAGAATGCCACCGCATCGTCTCGCCGTATAAGCTTGCCAGCCGCCACTTCAAACCTGCCGGCACTACGATTCGGATCGGCGATGTCGAAATCGGCGGCGATCGGGTGGTCGTCATGGCCGGACCTTGCAGCGTCGAAAATCGCGACCAGATCGGCCAGGTTGCCGAAGCCGTTGCCGCGAGCGGCGCAAGGGTGCTGCGCGGCGGCGCGTTCAAACCGCGCACATCGCCCTATAGTTTTCAAGGGATGGGCGAAGAGGGCCTGAAGCTGCTGCGCGAGGCGGCCGATCGCAATCATCTGTTGCTGGTCAGCGAAGTGATGGACCAAACCCAGATCCCGCTCATCACCGATTATGTCGACATCCTGCAAGTGGGCGCGCGCAATATGCAAAACTACAACCTGCTGCGAGAACTGGGACAGCTGCGCAAACCGATATTGTTGAAGCGCGGCATTTCCGCCACCATCGAAGAGCTGTTACTGAGCGCTGAATATGTTCTCTCCGGCGGCAACTACGACGTCATTCTGTGCGAGAGGGGCATCCGCACTTTTGAAACCTCCACGCGCAACACCATGGACATATCCGCCATCCCGGTGGTGAAGTCGCTTTCGCATCTTCCGATCGTGGCCGACCCTTCGCACGGAACCGGGCGCCGCGACAAGGTGCTCCCCATGGCCCGCGCGGCAGTGGCGGCGGGCGCCGACGGCTTGTTGGTGGAAGTCCATCACGATCCGGACCACGCGCTCAGCGACGGAGCGCAATCGCTATTCCCGAAACAGTTCGCCGAACTGATGGATCAGTTGGGCATGATCGCGAAGGCCGTGGGCCGCTCCATTTAGAAACGCGAATGGACACCATAGCAATCTTCGGCGTAGGACTGATCGGCGGATCGTTCGCGCTTGCGGTTCGCAAGGCCGGTTTCGAGGGGCGCATCGTCGGTGTGGGGCGGGGCGTCAGCTCGGGAGATACCATTCGCGCGGCGCTCGCGCTCAAAGTCATCGATGAAGCATTGCCGGCTCAGGAAGCAGCCGAGCAGGCGGACCTGCTCTACCTCGCGCAACCGATTCACCGCATTATCGACAGCCTGGCCGAGCTGGATGCTTGGGTCAAACCCGAGGCCCTGATCACCGATGCGGGCAGCACCAAGCAAGCCATTGTCGATCGCGCCAGCCGGGTTATCTCGCGCGCCCAGTTTCTGGGCGGCCATCCCATGGCCGGACGCGAGCGCCGTGGCGTGGAAGCGGCCGAGGCCCATCTTTTCCAAGGGCGGCCATACGTACTAGCACCGCGATCGGCGTCGGAACTGGAAACTCCAGCCGCACGCGAGTTTCTCGGCTGGATTCCCCGTATTGGCTCTTTTCCTGTGATTTTAAGCCCGGAGGATCACGACAGGACGGTGGCCTTCACTTCGCACCTGCCGCAGCTTGCCGCCACTGCCTTAGCCGCGACACTGGATGGCCGCCCAGAGCCTCAAACCGGCGTCTACGGACCGGCTTTGGTGGACAGCACCCGTCTGGCCCTCAGTTCTTTTGAAATTTGGGGCGATATTTTAGACACCAATCGGATTCAAATAGGTGTGGCTTTGGACCGTTACATTGCCGAGCTGGAGGCCTTACGGCAAGCCTTGGACGGGGGCGCCATGCGATACCATTTTGAGGCTGCGGCGCATTTGGCCGCGGAGGTGCGCGACCGGACATAAGGAATGTATGCGGGCGATTCAACGGGAGGCCAAGAACGCGCGCCCGTGCTCGCCGAAGCGCGCGGTTCAGAATCGCTACTGGATGTTTACAGGTGTTTACAAAACCGCCGTCCTAAGGTCGCTCAGGCTATGGGAGCCGTATCCGACAGCTTTTATCCGGCATCCTGTGACATCATCAATAAATTAGTATGACAATTCACTGGACTTTGGGACTATAATAATCGGATCGATGGACGCACAATCAAACTCGATCGCGACGGTGGTCCGGAGCGAATTGATCAACCTGGACAGCGTCACGAAGTTTTCGCCTAATCGGCGTTTCGCAACCGTGTACTCGGAGTCCGGTCCGTTGGATTCGCTTTTCTTTCTCGAGTCCGGTCTGGTGAAGATCCATAAACGAGGGGACGACAACAAGGAGATCATTCTGCAGATCCTCGCCGGGGGCGAGTTGTTCGGAGAGCAGGCGCTGGGGGCCGAGGCGTCGCGGAACGTCGCCGCGGAGGTGCTGCAAGAGGGCGTCATTTACGTCATACCGAGAGATATATTTCTTCGGGTTTGTGACGAGCGTCCGGATCTATGGCGTGAAGTTACTTTGCTGCTCACGGCGCGAAAACGTCAATTGGAGAAAAAAATCGAGCTGCTCTGTCTGCGCGATGTCGAGTATCGCATTCTCTACTACATGGCCGATTTGGCGAGAATGTTCGGCGCCAAGTCCAACGGAGCCGAGTATTCGATCCCGCTTTCGCAGGGCGAACTGGCTAGCCTCATCGGCGCCACCCGTGAAACCACTTCGACTACCTTGAACGCCTTAGCTCGCAAGGGTGTGATCCGGTTAGGCCGCCGTCAGTTGATCGTACCTTCCATCGACGGTGTGCTCGAAGCGGCCAATCAGCGCAGCCAGGCCGCCAAGGTATCGTGAGGGGCTTGTGTGGCGCACGCACTTTGCGCAATGCCACTTAGTTTTCGCGGCACTCTGCAAGTTATTGAATCCAAATTGGCGCACGCGCTTTTGCGTGCCGCGTCGTAAACTGAAAGCGAACCGAACGTATTACCTAGCATGACGAAAACCCTTACGACATCCATCGTTGTACCGGAAGCCGTCCGACGGAAGGCCGGGCTGCGGCGTGGTGAGCAGGTCGAATTCAGGGTATCGGGCCGCACGATCACGATTGTTCCCAAAGAAGCTCCTCGGGAGGACTATCCGATGGAGACTGTAATGCGGATCATCAAGGAGGCGAAGCGGCGTCCGCTGAGCCGTGCGGAAGGCGATGCGTTCGATGCCGAGCTAATGGCCTACGGCGCACAACGCGCTAAGAAGGTCGGCGTAAAAGAGCGCGACATCCCGCGTATCATCCATGAGTCCCGTGCCCGACGCCGAACGCCTTAAAGCCGTCCTCGACACCAACGTTTACATTTCGGCGTTCCAGTATCCCAAGGGGCGCACCGCGGTTCTGTGGAATGCTGCACTTGCCGACCGATTTCGTCTTCTGGTTTCGCCGTCCATCATTCAGGAAATGTCTGGAGTTCTCCGGGCTGATTTCAAGTGGCCGGAGGAGCGAGTGCAGAGATTCATACGGCGCGTTGCTGACGTGGCGGGCACTGGCGTCATTGCCCCGCATACGACACTCGACGTGATATTAGCCGATCCCGACGATAACCGCATCCTTGAGTCTTGTCTCATGCAAGATGAGCCTGAAGCCGGAACTTGTTTCTCACACAAGATGAGCCTGAAGGGGAGATTCC
>Ga0209415_10002997_pt1 | contig 31523 bp, 28 predicted proteins | sample PeaSoiSIISIP2007_FD_187696 | JGI IMG/M metagenome (GOLD analysis project Ga0209415, IMG submission 187696) | Peat soil microbial communities from Weissenstadt, Germany - SII-SIP-2007 (SPAdes) (version 2) | ecosystem: Environmental > Terrestrial > Soil > Wetlands > Peat | place: Germany... | reverse complement strand
CAACAGCCAGATAATCGCCCTAGCTAGGCCATGAACCAAGGGGCAAGGAAAAGCTGGCCGAGGGCGGCCTGACGGGCTCCGGCGCCAATCCCGGGGCCGCGCCTCAGAAGTCGTCCAGCGTTTCCCATGCTTTGAGGTCGACGACCGCCGTCATCGCGCGGTGGCTCCACTCGTGGAAGAAGGCCAGGCCCCGCTCGTTCGAGGGATCGAGCGAGCCGATGCCGATCACCGGCCAGATCCAGGCGATGAGCACGCAGGTGCGATAGTCGCGCCAGCAGGTCTCGAAGTCGTAGTCCTCGACCCCGTTGGCGACCAAGTGGTGGTGGTAGAGGTGCACGAGATAGTCCTCGTGCTGGCGCCGATCCTCGACGGTGATGTTGCCCTCGAGCAAGTAGGCGAGGTCGAAGGCGCCGACGCCTTTGATGACGATCTGCCAGTCGACCACGGTGAACGGCTCGCCGCCGCGATCGAAGAAGAAGTTGTCGGCGCGATAATCGCCGTGGACGATCGTGCAGGGCTTGGCGGTCAGCTCCTGCATGATGCGGGTGATCATGCCGCCCAGCCGGTCGCCGACCGGGACCAACTCGGCCGGCACGCGGTCGCCGAGGAAATCGCGGTAGGGGCCCCAGCACTGCTGGAACACGTCCTGCAGCGCGAGCATCGCCGGGTCGTTGAAGGCGGGCAGCCAGTCGAACACATGCAGCGCCGGGCGCTCCCACCACTGCGCCTGCATCTTGGCCAGCGCTATGACCGCCGTGCGCGTGTCGTCGATCGACAGCCCCGCCACCTGGTCGCCGTTCCGGGCCGGCGCCAGGTCCTCGAGGATGAGCGCGAAGTCGCCGCTCTCGTGGTCGAAGGCGTGGAAGTAGGGCGTCGGCGTGGTGAGATTGTTCAGCCGCGCCAACTGCTCGTAGAAGCGCACCTCCTTCTCGTAGTGGCGGAAGGTCGAGGTGATCATCCGCGCGCCGGGATCGTGGCTCGGCAGCTTGAGGATCACGCTCTTCGGCGCGGTGGGCGCGTCGCAGTCGTAGTTGAGCCGGATGCGGCTGACGACGCCGAGGAAGCCCGTCCCGACCCCGATCGGCTCGGCCTCGAAGCTTGTGACCTTGGCGCCGCGAAGACCGCAGGCTTCGCCGAGGGCCTTGGTCAGCCAGGCCGGCGTGACATCTTCGATGGTGACCGGAAATCCGCGCTCGGCCATGCGCTCCTCCCTACTTCAGCTGCGAGTCCAGGTACTTGCGCACGCCTTCTCCGTAGGGCGGGCGGAGCGCCTTCATCGGCCCGAGGTCCTTCTTAAGCTGTTTGTAGACCGACTTGCGGTGGCTGAACTCGCGGAAGCCGTCGACGCCGTGGTAACTGCCCATGCCCGAGGGGCCGACGCCGCCGAACGGCAGATCCTCCTGCGCAACGTGGAAGATCACGTCGTTGACAGTCACCCCGCCGGAGGTGGTGCGGCTCAGCACTTCCGCCTCCTCGGCAGCATCGGCGCCGAAGTAGTAGAGGCCCAGCGGCCGCTCGTGCGCGTTGACGTAGTCGATCGCCTCGGCGAGCTTGCCGTAGGTCTTGATCGGCAGAACCGGGCCGAAGATCTCCTCCTGCATCACCGCCATGTCGTCGGTCGGATTGATGATCAGCGTGGGCGGGATCTTGCGGTGCTCCTGCTGGCTGAAGTCCTCGCCGGCGGGGTTGATCTCGACGACCTCGGCGCCCTTGGCGCGCGCGTCGGCGATGTAGCCCTGGATGCGCTCGAAGTGCCGGTCGGCGATCACGGCGGTGTAGTCCGGGTTGTCCTTGATCGAGGGGAACATGCTTGTCACGGAGGTCTTCGCCTCGCTCACGAACAGGTCGAGCTTGTCGGCGGGCGCGAGCACATAGTCGGGCGCAAGGCAGATCTGGCCGGCGTTCAGCGTCTTGCCGGCCATGACCCTGGCCGCCGCGGTCGGATAGTCGGCCGAGCGGCCGAGGATCACCGGGCTCTTGCCCCCGAGTTCGAGCGTGAGGGGCGTCAGGTTCGCGGCCGCGGCCCTCATCACGTGGCGGGCGATCGAGGTCGCGCCGGTGAAGATCAGATGGTCGAAAGGCAGGCCGGCGAACGCCTGGCCGACCTCGGGGCCGCCAGGGAAGCAGGCGATCTCCTCCTCTGTAAAGGCCTCGGCGAACATCTCGGCCATCAGCAGCGAGGTGGCCGGCGCGTATTCCGAGGGCTTGATCATCGCGCGGTTGCCGGCGGCCAGCACGCCGGCGAGCGGCGCGAAGGTCAGGTTCACCGGGAAGTTCCAGGGGCTGATGATCCCGACCACGCCCTTCGGCTGGTAGAGGACCTCGGCCTTGGCGCCCAGGAAGCCGAGCAACGCCGGCGTCGTCTTGCGCTTCTCGGGCCGCATCCACTTGGTCAGGTTGGCCTTGGCGTACTCGAGCGGCCCGAGCGAGCCGGCCACGTCGGTAATGCCGCTCACAGCCTCGGCGCGGTTGCCGAAGTCTGCGTTCAGCGCCGCGACGATCGCCGCCTGATGCTTCTTCAAGAGCTGGATGCACCGCTCGATCCGCTCCATGCGCAGCTCGGCGCTCGGCGCGCCGACGCGGATGTTCGCCGCCTTCTGCGCGGCAAGCACGCTCTTCATGCGCTGTTCGATTGCATCGCTCATCGCCTGTCCTCCAACGTTCGCTGTCGGCGAGACAGACTTAGCCGCAATCGACTGATCGCGCGACCGTTCTGGACCTTGCGCTCGCGCCGGGGCAACTTTGCGCCGTCGCCTCGAAGGAACCGCCTGGTGTCGGCAGCCTACAAGATCCACCCGCTGAGCGCAGGATTCCGCTGGGAGGATCGCACCGCGCCGCTCCGGCGCCTGAGCGAGGATCAACGCGCCGCGTTCAGCCGCGACGGCTTCGTCAAGGTCGAGGGCGCCTTCACGGCCGAAGAGATCGCCGCCGTCACCGCGGCCATCGATCCGCTGGAAGCGGAAGGCGAGGAGAAGCTGCGCGCCGCCGGCGGGACGGTCTCCATCGCCACCGCAGACGAGATCACCTTCACCACCCACATCGTGCGCAAATCGCCGGTGCTGAAGGCGTTCGCCGCGCACCCATTCGTCATCGACGTCTGCCACGACCTGCTGGGCGACGAGGTCCGCCTCTACTGGGACCAGTCGGTCTACAAGAAGACCGCACAGATGCGCGAATTTCCCTGGCATCAGGACAACGGCTACACCTTCATCGAGCCGCAGCAGTACCTGACCTTCTGGTTGCCGCTGGTCGACGTCGACGAGCAGAACGGCTGCCCGTGGATGGCGCCGGGCCTGCACCGGCTGGGCACGCTCGACCATTGGACGACGCCGATCGGATACAAGTGCCTCGAGGATGTGCCGGACGCGGTGGCCGTGCCGGCCAGCGCGGGCGATGCGATCATCTTCTCGTCGCTCTCGCCGCACCGGACCGGCCCGAACCTTAAGACCGGCACCGTGCGCAAGGCCTACATCCTGCAGTACGCCCACGACGGCTCGATCGCGACCCACCGCGACGGGCGCACGGCGACGCAGGATCATCCCGAGCGACAGTTCAAGATCCTCTCGGCGAGGGCCTGACGCGGCGCGCCTTCCGCCACGTCCGGCTCTTGCGGATCGCGATTTTGCGCTAAGCGTCGGGAAGAGACCTTCGGGAGAGAGACGCCTTGGCAAGCCTTTCCGTCGAGGAGCGCGCCGCGCTCAGGGACTCCGTGCACCGGTTGCTCGCCGACCGCTCGAGCGAGGCGCACCTGCGGGCGACGATGGAAACGGACGCCGGCTATGACACGGCGCTCTGGAAGCAGATCTCGGAGATGGGCGTCGCGGGCCTCGTCATCGACGAGGCGCACGGCGGCGCGGACGCCGGCCCGCTGGAGCTGGAGGCGGTGATGGAGGAGGCGGGCGCGGCGCTGCTGTGCAGCCCGCTGGTCGCCTCGAGCGTGCTCGCCGCCGAGCTCCTCCGCGCGCTGGGCGATGAAGAGGCCAACGCCCGCCTGCTGCCGGGGATCGCGGCCGGAACGACCATCGCCACCGCGGCGCTGACCGGCGAGGCGGGAAGCTGGACCGAGGACGGCGTAACCGTCTCGGCCTCGGCCGACGGCCGGCTGAGCGGGCTCGCGTCCTATGTCCTGCACGGCCAGAACGCCGACGTGCTGCTCGTCGTCGCCGACGGGCCTAACGGCCTGCAGGTGCTCGAGGTCGACCCCAAGGCCACCGGGGTGACGGTCAGCGCGCTGCCGACCTTCGATCACACGCTCCGCCTGGCCAAGGTCGTGTTCGACAACGCCCACGGCCGAGCGCTCGCGGCATCCGGCCCAGTGTGGGCCGCCGTGCGTCAGGCGCTCGACCTGGCGTTGGTCGCGCTCGCCGGCGAGCAGGCGGGCGGCGCGCGACGGGTGCTGGAGTTCACCGTCGATTACGCCAAGACCCGCATCCAGTTCGGTCGCGCGATTGGCAGCTTCCAGGCGATCAAACACATGGCCGCCGACCTGTTGTTGGAAACCGAGTCCGCCATTTCGGCGGCGCGCAACGCGGCGCAGAAGCTGGCCGACGGCGCGCCCGACGCGGCAGAGGCCATCGCGCTCGCCGCCTTCGCCTGCGCCGACGCCTTCACCAAGACAACAGCCGACGCCGTCCAGATGCACGGCGGCATCGCGTTTACCTGGGCGCACCCGGCCCACCTGTACCTCCGCCGCGCCCGCGCCGACGCCCAGCTGTTCGGCGCGCCGGCGTCTCACCGTGAACGCTACCTCGAAGCCCTGGGAGCCTAGAGCCATGGACGACGCAGCACAGGTCGCCCTGATGACAGACGAGCAGCTCCGCGCGGAGGTCGCCGCGTGGCTGAAGGACAACTGGGACGGCTCGGTCCGCGCGCCGCAGGGCGGCGGCGATGTGACCGGCTACCGCGCCTGGATCGCCAAGGTGGTCGAAGCCCGCTGGGCCGCGCCGCGCTGGCCGGTGGCGTGGTACGGGCGCGGGCTCTCGAACGACCAGGGGCGCATCGTCGAACGCGAGTTCGCCCGCGCCGGCGCGCCGGGCACCGGCCAGGATCGCACCCAGCTCTACGCCAACACCCTCCTCGCACGCGGGACGGACGCGCTCAAAGCCAAGCTCATCGGCCCGATCCTGAAGGGCGAGGTGACGATGTGCCTGCTCTATTCCGAGCCGGGCGCAGGCTCCGACCTCGCCGGGGTGCGCACCCGCGCTGACCTTCACGGCGATCACTATGTGGTCAACGGCCAGAAGGTCTGGACCTCGACGGCGGCCACCGCCGACTACGGCATGCTGATCGCCCGCACGAACTGGGACGCGCCGAAGCACCAGGGTCTGAGCTTTTTCTTCCTGCCGATGAAGCAGAAGGGCGTCGAGGTCCGCCCGCTGAGGCAGATCACCAACGAAAGCCACTTCAACGAGGTCTTCTTCACCGACGCCATCGTGCCGGCTGAGAACCTGCTGGGCGAACTCGGCCAAGGCTGGAGCGTGTTGCAGACCGCGCTCGCCTACGAGCGCTCGGTGATGGGGGAGGGCGCCAGGGGCCCGCGCAGCGGGGTGGCCGAGAGCGCCGGCGAGGAGCCGCTGATCGCGCTCGCCCGCGAGGCGGGCCGGCTCTCCGACCCGCTGCTGCGCCAGGATATCGCCAAGGTGGTCGCCTACAAGCGCCTGAACGCGCTGAACACCGCCCGCGCCAAGGCGGACCTCGCCCAGGGCACATCCTCGCCGGTCATGAGCCTCGGCAAGCTCGCCATGTCGCGCATCCTGCACGAGGAGGCGCGCGTGCGGACCGCCATCCTGGGGGCCGGGAGCCTGCTCGAGGGCAAGAACCATCCGCGCGCCGAAGACGCCAACTTCCTGACGCTGAACGCCTATTTCACGTCCATCGGCGGCGGCACCGACCAGATCCAGCGCAACATCATCGGCGAGCGCGTGCTGGGCTTGCCCAAGGAGCCCGAGGTCGACCGCGACGTGCCGTTCCGCGAGGTGAAGGGCGGATGAGGGTGTTGGCGTTCGTCCTCGCGGCGACGTTCGCCACCGCCAGCGCTGCGGCCGCCGCGCCCCGGCAGGCGGTCGAGACGACGCACATCGGCGGCTACGTGCTGACCGTTGAGAGCGAGGACGGGGCCGACGACAGTCCGCGCCTGGTCATCGCAGCGCCAGGCGGCCACACGACCACCCTCTCGCTCAACGGCGGGCTGGCGGCCGTCAAGGACGCCATGACGACCAAGTCGCTCGCCGCCCTGAACACGCTGAATTCCAAGTATCTCTACGCCACGGACGCGCTGAAGGACCGCGCCAGCGGCGATAGGCTCGTGCTGGTGTTCGGCGCGGCGGAAGACCCCGATCCCTGGGCGATCCGTGTGCTGCACCTTGCGGCCAACGGCCAGGTTCAGACGGTGTTTTCGGAAGACGCGTTCGAGCTGACCGCGATCGCCGACCTGAACAAGGACGGCGTGCCCGAGCTGATCGGCCGGCCGAGCTACTCGCAGATGGATAATCGCTGTATCGCCACCTACGACCCGCAGGCCGTCTACCGGCTGAGCGGCGGCAGTTATGTCTACGACGAGGCGTTGTCGAAGACCTACAACCTGACCCACCGCTACGTCTGGGCAGGCCCCCACTCCCGCGAAGACGTCGGCGTCGACCTCTGCAACAAGAGCGGCCCGAAGCTCGTCCCAGCCCCGAAGACCGGGTAGGCGATTGGCAGACGGCTAGGAAAGCCCGGCGGCCGCGTCGGCGAAGCGGGCGGCTTCGCTGTCGCCGCGCAGGCGGAGCACCGGACCGCGGCTCGCCGCAGCCAGTTGCGCCTCGAGCGCCGGCGACCAGCGCCCGAACTCGAGCACCAGGCGTGCGTAACGCCATCCGAACCCCTCCTCGCAGCCGTCGGGGCGGTCGGCCCTCGGCCGGTCGCGATGCGTCACGGTCTTGCGCCAGGAGCGGAGGAGGCGGCGCCATGCCGGCTGGTCGAGCCAGATGACCAGATCGGCTTGCGGCAGCGTGAGCGCCGACGCCTCGCCGTAGCTTCCATCGACGACCCAGCCGTCGGTGGGCAGCGACGCGGCGAGATCGGCGCTGAAGGCGTCCGGCGCGCGCCGCGTCCAGCCAGGCCCATAGGCCAGGCGGTCGAGGTGGATGACGGGCAGGCCCAGGGTCTCGCCCAGACGGCGCGCCAGGGTGGACTTGCCAGCCCCGCCGCCGCCCAGGATGGCGATGCGGCGGAGCGTCGCGGGGAGCGCGACGGGGCGGGCCGCCGTGGCGATCCAGACCCGCGTCCACGCCGAGCCCGCCCAGAGCGCCGCCAGCACCATGGCGTCGACGGTGGTCACGCCGGTCAGCACCGCGATCATGCCGACGAGCCCCTGGTGCAGGCCAATGCCGATCCAGATCATCAGCGGCAGCTGTACGAACCAGAGGCTGGCGAACGGCACGACAGCGGCGATCTTGGTGGCGCCCGCGCCGCGGAACGAATAGCCCAGCGCGATCGCGGCGGTGTTGATCGCCACCCCGAAGCCCACGATGCGAGCCGGCAGGATGGCCATGGCCAGCGTGGCGGGATCGCGCAGGAAGAGGCTGAGCAGCGCGTGCGGGGCAAGCGCCAGCACGAGCCCCATGGGCGCGGTGATCGCGACCACGACCCCCGTCGTCCGCCATCCCCAGGTGCGCGCGTCGCGCGCGTCGCCGCGCCCGAGCGCCTGGCCGACCAGGGTGGCGGCCGCGGCGCCGAGGCCCGTGCCGGTCTGGGTCGGCACGTTGGTCAGCGTGAGCAGCACGTTGGCGATCGCCGCGGGCGCGGCCCCCAGCTGCGCGATGACGGCGAACACGCCCATCAGCGCCACCTGCAACAGGCTTTGTTGCGCGCTGATCGGCCAGCCGATGGCGGCGATCTCGGCGACGCCGCCCAAGCGCGGCCGGACGCTCAGGAAGCCGGGGATGAGGCGGAGCGCAAGGCCGCCCTGCACCGCGATGCAGGCCAGCATGGCGCCGTCCATCGCCAGCGCTCCGCCGATCGCGCCGAACCCGCGCACCGGCCCCCAGCCCAACACGAAGAGGAACGTCAGCCCGACCTGCAGCGGCGCCGACACGGCCGTCACCGCCGTCGCGATCATCGGCCGTCCCGAGCCGATCCAGGCGGCGTTGATCGGCAGCGTGACGGCCAGGAAGACCATCGAGGGCGCTGCGACCACGATCCAGGCGCCGCCGGCCGCGGCCGCCGCATGGTCGGGTAGGATGATCGCGACCAGCGACGGGCCGATCACCCAGGCGACCGCCGCAACGGCCATCGCCAGTGGAATCGCGCCGGCGTGCGCCGCGGCCAGGACGTCCGCGATCCGGCCGGGGCGGCCCGCGCCGGTCGTGCGCGCGACGATCGCCTGCACGCCGGTGTCGACGCCGTAGAGCAGGGCGCAGATCGCGCCGTAGATGGCGCTGCCGGCGCCGACGCCGGCGATGGCGGCGTTGCCCAGCCGCCCCAGCATGCCGACGGTCGCGATGTCGACCGCGGTGTAGATCATGAAGAAACCGACCAGCGGCGCGGCAAGGGTGAAGATCGGGCGCACCCCGCGCAGGGAGGTCGGTGGTGCGGGGCGGGCGGCGTGCAGGGCGGCGTCCAAGGGACTCTCCTGTGCGAGGCGCTAGAGGCGGGCGCGGACCGGCTGTTCGCGCCGGGGATGCTCGCCGGACCGGCTCCGACGGTGATGCTAGACGCACCGGCTCATTCGGATTACTGAATTCAGTCGATGAGTGAATTCGATCAATTGCAAATCAGGAAGGTGGACGGCGGCCTGCTGCTCATCTTCCGCGAGCTTCTGGCGCGGCGGCGAGCCAGCGAGGTCGCCGCCCAGCTGGGCCTCAGCCCTTCGGCGATCAGTCATGCGTTGAGACGCCTGCGGGATCTGTTCGGCGAGCCGCTGTTCGTCCGCCGCTCGCACGGGCTGGAGCCGACCCAACACGCCCTGGAACTCGCCCCACGGATTGAGGCTCTGATCGAGCTGATCGGCCAGACGGTGTCTACCGCTCAGGCGTTCGACCCGGCGAAGGCCAAGCGGCGGTTCCGCATCGCGTGTCAGGGTTCGCTCGCCAGCCTCATCGGCGGCCACCTGACCGCCGCGTTCCGCCGCCTCGCGCCCGGCTGCGCATTCTCGATCCGATCTGTGATCCTTGACCGTGCGTTGCGCGCCGTTCGTCGCGGAGAGGCGGACGTCGCGCTCGGCGCCTTCCGACAGATTCCGCAGGGTCTGGCCGCCGCGACGTTGTTCGAGGACCCGTATGTGGTCATCGCGCGCAAGGGACACCCACATGTCGACGGCGCGGTCGACCTGGCCACCTATACGCTCGGCGGTCACATCTTCGTCGGCGATCCGGATGGCGCGCTCACCGACGAAGCGCCGGTCGACCGCGAGACAGTGAACGCGACCTACGGCGGGATGCCTGGACCGGAGAGTGTCTGGACCCAGGGGTACGTCTCGCAGTGGGAGACGGCGATGCTGCTGGTGGCGACGACCAATGCGCTGGCCGATTGCCCACGCAGCCTGGCCCGGCGTTACGCCGACCGCCTCGGCTTGCAGGTGCTCGATCCGCCGTTCGCGCCGTTCCGGTTCACCGTGCAGACCGTGCGGCGCGCCGACGTCGCCGATCCGGGTCTCGACTGGTGCATGGACCGCATCGCCGAGGCGGTGGCGACGTGACTGACCAGGCCCCTCGCTCAGCCGCTCAGCGCTTGCTGACGCTGCGCGTCGGACGCCACGCCCCGGTCCTCAGCTGTGAGAGCGCGCTTTGGCGTGCGGCGGCTTCGCACTAAGGAGTCGCCGATGGCCAATCTGCAGGACATCGGCGCTCTTCTGCGCGACCGCCTCCCGGCCGATCGTCCATACGTGGTCGCGATCACGGGGGGCGTGGCCGTCGGAAAGAGCGTGCTGGCCGCCCAGCTGGCGAACGATATCGCCGCCTGGGCCGAGCGGCCGAGCGTGGCGATCGTCGGCACAGACGGGTTCCTGTTCGACAACGCGACGCTGGAGGCGAGGGGCCTCGGCCCGCGCAAGGGGTTCCCCGAGAGTTATGACGTCGAGGGCTTCCGCGCCGCGCTGACGACAATCCGTACCGGACCCACGTCGTTCCCCGGCTACTCGCACGCGACCTACAACGTCGAGCCGGCGTTGACGCGCACGCTTTCGCCGCCCGACGTCCTGGTCGTCGAGGGGCTCGGGCTGCACGTCGACCACGGCGCCGACGCCAGCGGCCGGCCGTTGATCGATGTGCTGATCTACCTCGACGCCGAGCCAGACCACCTCGAGGCCTGGTTCACCGCGCGGCTGATCGGGCTGATGATCGCCGCACGCGACGATCCGACCTCCTTCTACGCGCGCTTCCTCGACTTCGACGACGCCGGGCGGCGGGCTTTCGCCAAGATGGTCTGGACACGGATCAACCTGCCGAACCTGACCGAGCACATCTCGGCCGCGCGGGATCTGGCCGACATCGTGGTGCGCAAGGGCGCCGATCACGCGATCGAGGCGATCGAGGCCCGCCAACCCGCCAGCCATTGAGACGCCGCTCGCGATCTCATCGGGTGCTATGCTGGCCCGTCGGCGCCTGCAGGCCGCTTCTGACAAGCAGCGAACGGAGAGGGTGATGACAAGGCTTTTGGTCGCGGCATGCCTGATGGTCACGGCGCTGGCGCAGACGGCGGCGGCGCATCCTCAACGTGCGATGCACATCTGCAAGCCGGGCTATTCCTGGCGGAAGGTCTGCCTCCAGCTCGGCCCAGCCGCCCCAGGGCGCCTCTTCGGCGCCTGCCTCAAGACCGGCTACGGCTGCGTCGGCCCGCCTCCGCGCATCCAGTAGCAGCGCTGTTGCGCCTCGATGACACGCGATCGAGGCGCGCCGCTGAGCGCCATTGAGGGCGTCTGCCCCGGCGGCTATCGTCCCCGAGTCGCCCATGGACACACCCCTTCTCGCGCTGGCCGTCTTGGCCGCCTGGATGCCGGGCTGGGCGCCGTCCTGGCTGGGCGGGCCGCACCGCGCGCCGCCGCCCGAGATCTGGCACGGCGCGCGCTTTGGCATGACGCCGGCGCAGGTGCTCAGGCTCTTTCCGGCCGCCCGGCCCACGGTCGCCGGAGCATCCCTCGCCGGCGACGTCGAAGGCGCCTCTATGCTCACGCGGGTTGCCGATCACGACACGGTCGCCCGCTTTTTCTTCGGCAAGAAGGGTTTGAGCACGGTGGAGCTCGACATCGTCGACATCGAGACCGGGCGCACAGCGGCGAACCTTCTGGAAGCCCACGAGTTCGGCGAGCTCCTCGCCCAGAAATACGGTCCGGCGCAGGTCTGCGCGTCGCCACAGCCACAGGCGCTCGTGCAAAGCTACCGGTGCCGCTGGACGACGGATCTTGTGCGAGTCGAGCTCGAGTACCGCGAAGCCGCGCCGCCGCCGACCCTGACCGTGGTCTACCGCCTGAACGTCGACGCCGCCGGCTCCGGCCTCTGACCCACGCCTATTGCGCTCCGCCGGCGATCGCCGCCGCCTGATCGATCTGCGCCCGGGCAGCGTCCAACGCCTTCGCCGTTCGCGCGATGTAGTCCTGCGCCTCGGCCCAGCGGCGGCCTTCGATCGCTTCGCGCACGCCGGGCAGGGTCTTCGCGCCATAGCCGGTCAGCATGCCGGGCGCGTAGAGCAGGTTCTTGTACCACGGCCGGCCGGGGAGACCGTCGGGATCGGTCAGCGCGTGCTCAACACCGATCAACAATGCGTCCAGCCGCGCCTGCGTCGCTGGCGCGGGTGGCGTCGTGGCGACGATGCGGTCATAGGCCAGCGCGCTGCTCCTCAGGTTCGCGACCGCCGCGTCCAGCGGTCCGAAGTCGATCGCCGGGACAGCGTCGTCCCGCGGGGGCGCGGCGCTGGCCCTGGTCGGATCGGCGGCCAGGGCGAAGGCGTTCGCGTCCAGCAGGCGGTCTGTGAGGGCGGAACGCTCCCGCATCGCGATCATGCTCCTCTGCACGTCATCCACATCCCCGGCGACATCGACAGCGAGATCGCGCATCTGCAGCGGGACGACGTCCGCGTCGGCGGTGCGCAGGATCAGGCGCCCGGCGGTCTTCGCCAGCACAACGCCATAGACCATGCCCGGATCGCCGAAGCGGCTGAAGTGTTCGAAGGTGTCGTACTGGGAGTGGTAGACGCCCTGCTGCTCGCCTTCGCCCGCGTACTCCAGGTTGATTGAGGCAATCCCCAGGTGTTGGACGAACGGCGTGTAGTCGGAGCCTGACCCCATAGGCCCGATCGGCAGATCGGGACCGGCGGCGGCTTCGGCGGCAAGGCGCTTGGCCTCGGCGCTCGCGTCGGGGTCGAGGCCCGCAACCTCCAGCGCCGCGATCGCCCGGTCCCGCACGCTCGCGCCGGTTTCCGGATCGCGCACGTCCGCGGCGACCTGGTCGACCAGCCGCTGGGTCGAGTAACTCGCTTCGACGCGCAGGATGCCGCGAGTGTTGGTGTCGGAATTCACATAGAGCGCGGCCTTGGCCTTGAGCTCGTCGGCGTGTTCCTCCGCCCACTCGGTTGAACCCAGCAGCCCCGGCTCCTCGCCGTCCCAGCTCGCGTAAACAATGGTCCGCTTCGGCCGCCAGCCGGTCTGGGCCAGCGCGCCGATCGAGCGGGCCTCCTCCAGGAGGGCGCTCTGGCCGGCGAGTGGGTCCCAGGCCCCGAACACCCAGCCGTCGCGGTGGTTGGCGCGGATCACCCACTCGTCCGGGCGCTCGGAGCCGTGCATGAAGGCGATGACGTCATAGATGGGCTTTAGGTCCCAGTTGGACTGGACGACGAGGTGGGCGACCGCCGGTCCAGGCCCGAGGCGATAGGTGATCGGGAGCGCGCCCCGCCAACGCTTGGGCGCGACCTGACCGGCCAGCGCCGCCAGGAAGGGCTGGGCGTCGGCGTAGGAGATCGGCAGCGCCGGGATCCTCATCAGCGTCTTCGCCTCGCCGATCGGGATGCGCGGCGCGTCTGCGGTCGCGCCGATGTTCGGCGTCAGCGGGTCGCCCGCCTCCACCGGCAGGTCCATGATCGAGCCGCGTTGCACGCCCCAGCTCGGCCGCCAGGCGCCGTCGGGATAGGTCTGACCCGCGCCATAGCCGTCGTCGGCGGGATCGGAATAAATGATGCAGCCGACCGCGCCGTGCTCTTGCGCGAGCTTGACCTTCAGGCCGCGCCAGATCTGGCCGTAGCGGACGATGACGATCTTGCCCTTCACGTCGACGCCGAGCCGGGCCAGCGCCGCGTAGTCGTCCGGCGCGCCGTAGTTGACGTAGACGAGGGGGGCGGTGACGTCGCCGTCAGCGCCATAGGCCAGGTACGGCGGCAGCGCGCCGTCGTGGATGGCCGAGGTCGCGTCGCCGGCGATCGTCGGCTCGCTGAGGCTGGCCTTGAACGGCGCCGGGCCGACCAGCTCCAGGCTCTCCGCCTTCGGGGTGGGATAGAGCACCTGGAACACCTCGATGTGGGCGTCCCAGCCCCAACCTCTGAACTGGGAGAGCACCCACTCGGCGTTTTCACGGTCGTGCGGCGAGCCGACCTGGTTCGGCTGCGATGACATCCGCTGCAGCCGCGCGGCAATCGCGTCGGTCGAGAGGTTGGCGTCGAACCGGGCTTCGAGGGCCCGTTCGGCCTGGGCGTTCGCATCCGAGAAGCCGAGCAGCCCCGGCGCCGCCTGCGCCGCCGGCGCGGCGGCGAGCGCAAGCGCCAAGATCAGTGTGCGGTAGATCATCGCGAGCCCCGTGACGCCCCCGAGCCTAGTTCGACCGGGTGTTGCTCGAGGTCAAGGCCGCCCAATGGTCGTCTTGCCGCCGCCACACACTCTGCCATGATGAACACAGAGACGAGGAGGAGAGGCTGATGACCCACGCGGGAAGCTGCTTTTGTGGCGCGGTTCAGTTGGAAGTCGACGGCGAGCCGGAAGCGATGGGCTACTGCCACTGCCGCTCCTGCCGTTCCTGGTCTGGCGGGCCGGTCAACGCGTTCAGCCTCTGGCGGCCGGACGCGGTGAGGATCACCGCCGGCGAAGCGAGCGTCGCCACCTATGCCAAGACGCCGCTCAGCGAGCGCAAGTACTGCACGAAGTGTGGCGGCCACCTGATGACCAACCATCCACCGCTCGGCATGGTCGACGTTTTCGCTGCGACTATCCCGACCCTGGATTTTCAGCCCGGCGTACACGTGAACTACGCCGAGACGGTTATGCCGATGCGCGACGGCCTGCCGAAGCTAAGAGATTTCCCGAAGGAATTCGGCGGCTCCGGCGAGGCCGTCCCGGAATAGCCGAGCTTGTTCGATGGAAGTGGCGTTCGAACAACGGCGCGGCGAGGTTCTCGCGGCGCTGGTCGCGCTGGTCCAGCGTGAGCCGGAGGTTCGGGCGCTCTGGCTGCAGGGCTCGCTCGCGCGCGGCGACGCCGACGCTCTCTCCGACATCGACGCCTATCTCGCGATCGAGGACGCGGCGTTCGAGGCCACCTTCGAGCGGCGGCAGGCGCTGATCGCGGAGCTTTCCCCCGTGCTGGCCGCCGCCGACGCAACCGTTCCCGGCCTGAGGTGCGTGCACGCCTTGCTCGATGGCGGCGTCAGGCTGGACCTCTATTTCGAGCGCGAGTCGGAGGTGGCAGCCCAGGCTCGGCCGGCGGCGAAGGTGCTGGTCGACAAGGGCGCCATCGGCGAACGGCTCCGCCGCGATTGGGCGGCGCCGATCGGCGTCATCGGTCGCGCCATCCAGGTCATCCTGCGGATGACGCGGCAAGGCGGGACCTGGCCCCTCCGCGTGCTCTTGCGCGAGCAGTGGTCGACCTTCGCGATGATGGAGCTCGACCTGATCAACGCCCAGCTGGCGCAGCTGATGGCGGTCAAGGCGGATCCGGCGAGCTTCTTTCAGAACCCCTTCTCGCTCTCCCGGCGTCTCGGCGATGTGGAGCGGGCGGAGCTCGACGCGCTCACGGCCGCCGTGCTCGACGGCGTCGCCCGGCGCGACCGTGCGAGCTTGCTGGCCACGCACCTGCGCATCCTCGACGCCCTGGTGCGCGAGGGGAGGGCGGCCTGCGCCGCGCTCGGGATCGACTACCCGATCAGCGAGGCTGGCGATGCCGGCCTGCGCCGACTGCTCGAGCAGGCTTGGCCGAGATAGGTCGACGCCGCTGCGAAGATCGTGAAGATGGCGAGGCCCATTTTCGGGAGAGCCCGCCATGCCGACAAACCGCCAGTTCCTGCTCGCGCAGATCCCGACCGATAAGCTCGCGCCGGAGCACTTCCGGCTGATCGACGGCCCGATGCCGATGGCGGGGGAGGGCGAGGTCCTGGTTCGCACCCGCTACATCTCGCTCGATGCCGCCAACCGCGCCTGGATGCTCGGGCGCACCTATCGCGCGGCGTTGAACGCCGGCGAGGTGATGGCCGGCGGCGCGCTGGCCGAGGTGGTCGAGAGTCGCGACCCCGGGTTCAAACCTGGCGACCTGGTTTCCGGCGACACCGGCTGGCAGGACTATGCGGCGCTGCCGGCCCGCCATCTGACCAAGCTCGGCCAGGCCGAGCCGATCAGTCACCTGCTCGGCGTCTATGGGATCGTCGGGCTGACCGCCTATTTCGGCCTGCTCGAGTGCGGCCAGCCCAAGGCCGGCGACACCGTCGTGGTCTCGGCCGCCGCGGGCGGGGTGGGCTCGATCGTGGGGCAGATCGCGAAGATCAAGGGCTGCCGCACCATCGGCATCGCCGGCGGCGAGGCGAAGTGCGCGCTGCTCACTACAAAGCTCGGGTTCGACGCCGCGGTCGATCACAAGGCCGGGAACCTGGTCCGGGCGCTGCGCGCGGCCGCGCCGGACGGCATCGACGTCTACTCCGACAACGTCGGCGGCCAGGTGCTGGAGGCCTGCCTGTTCAACATGAAAGACCATGGCCGCATCGCCTGCTGCGGCGCGGCCTCACAGTACGACGGCCCGGGCGCAGCCTACGCCCCGCGCGGTGTGCCGGGCCTGATCGTGACCAAGCGGCTTGTGCTGCGCGGGTTCGTGGTGATGGACTTCGAGGCCGAGAACGAGCGCGCGCTGACCGACCTCCGCAGCTGGGTCGAAAGCAGAAAGCTCAAGGTTTACGAGGACATCATCGACGGGTTCGAGAACCTGCCGCGGGCGCTGATCGGTCTCCTGGCAGGCGAGAACATCGGAAAGCGCATGGTGAGGGTTGTGTGACGTTGCGGGCCAGCGCCGTTCGTGCATCCCTGCCGTTCATGATGGTTAACAACAGATGGCTGGCCGTCGCTCTGACGGCTGGCGCTCTGGCTTCGGCTGCAAGCGCAGTCGCCGCCCCGGCGCCGCATCTCGGCCTGCCGCCCCCCGCCCAGGTCCGGCACGAGCACACGAGCCCAATGTTCGCCCACCATGAAGCGGGGCGTTATCAGCGGTACGGCTACGGCGGCTATGGGGCCTACGCCTACGGCCCCTACGCGGCGCAGGATGTCGGACAGCCGCTCTACCCCGCGCCGGCCGAGGCGCCCCCCGCGTCCGCGGCGGTCATGGCCTACAACGGCGACAAGGTCTGCCCCGTGGTCTGGCGCTGGTCGGCCCGCGCCGGGCAGGCCGTGCGCAGCTGGTCGTACTGCAACGACTAGCGGGGCTCCGGCTCTTTATTTCCGATTCATACGCCGCCCGTAGACTCAACCCCCGAGACGCAATCTGCGGAGGATGCGATGGCTGTGATGAGGGCCATGCGCGGCACGGCCTACGCCGACGATCACTTCGAGCCCGAAGGCATGCTGGATCCACAGTTCCAGCGGCGGATCCGCGGGCACCTGGAACAGGTCGACTACACGTCGTTCGCCGCCAACCTGGAGGTGTTCGGTCAAGGCCTCGGGCAGGCGACGCACCAGAACTTCCAGCGCCTGGCGCTGGCCGCCGCCAAGGCGAGAGCGCGCTGGGTGACCAGGGCCCTGGAATTGACGGTCAGTGCGCCCTCTACCGAGCAGGCGAACGAGCTGACCGCGCTTCGGCACGCCTACGAGGAGCTTTCCGAGGCCTACGAGGCGCTCCGCCGGCTGGTCGAACGCGGCTACATCACCTTTCAGCCCGCGGACCAGACGCCAGGCGCGGCGGCTTAGTCTTCTAGCTCGCTTCCGCCACCGCCGTTTCGGCGAGCTTGCGCGCCGTCGGGTAGTCCGCCTTGCCGTTCGCGGCGCGGATCGGCTGGTCGGTGGCGATGATGCGTTTGGGCGTCTTGTAGCCGGCCAGGCTCTTGCGCACGTGGGCGCGCAGCGCCTCTTCGTCGAGCGCGGCGCCCTCCGAGAGATGGATCACGCCGGTCACTGCCTGGCCCCACTTCTCGTCCGGAAGGCCGACGACGAGCGCGTCTTCGATCGAAGGGTGGGTCTTCAAGGCCTCCTCGACCTCCTCGGGGAAGACCTTCTCGCCGGCGGTGTTGATGCAGGCGTTGCCGCGCCCGAGCAGGGTCAGCGTGCCGTCGGCCTCGACCAGGCACCAGTCGCCGGGGATCGAATAGCGAACGCCGTCGATGACGCGGAAGGTGCGGGCGGTCTTCTCCTCGTCCTTGTAGTAGCCGACTGGATTGGGCGGTCCGACCGCGACCATGCCCGGCACGCCGGAACCGGGCTCGACCGGATTATCGTTCTCGTCGAATACCTTACAGCGCTCTCCTATCATGAATTTGGCGGTTTGCACGCTGCCGCCCTTGGCCATGACCGACGCGCCGAGGCCGAGCGCCTCGGACGAGGAAAAGCCGTCGTTGAGGATCGCCTTTGGCATGTGCTCCAAGAGGCCGTTCTTCACCTCCAGGCTCCACATCACGCCCGACGAGATCATCATCGCGACCGACGAGACGTCGTATTTGCCGGGCTCGGCGTTGAGCGCGTTGAGGATCGGCTTGCCGAACGAGTCCCCGACCAGCACCAAAGCTTGTGGCTTATGCCGGTCGATGGCGCGGAGAAGCTCCTCGGCGTCGAAGTTCGGGCTCTCGAGCAGGACAACGCAGCCCCCGCTCATCATCGTGCCCATGGCGGTGAGCAGGCCCGTGCCGTGCATGAGCGGCGGGGCAGGCAGGATGCGCGAGCGGGGCAGCTTGCGGGTGTGCTCGGTCAGCTCGGCCAGCGTCTCGGGAACCGGCATCCCCATGCGGCGGGCTTGGCCAAGGGTGATCTCACGCAGGTCGTTGTGCGCCCACATCACGCCCTTGGGCATGCCCGTGGTGCCGCCGGTGTAGATGAAGAACTGGTCGTCGCCCGACCGCTCGATGTCGAGCGGCCCGCCGTTGCCTTCCTTGGCGAGATCCTCGAAGCGCTCGGCGAATGGCGCAACCTGGCCATCCGTGCTCACCTCGACCCAGGTCTTCACGTTCGGCAGACGCGGGCGGATCTGCATGACGGCGTCGCGGAATTCCGATGAATAAACAACGGTTTGTGCATCGGCGTTGTCGAAGATGTACCAGACCTCTTCGGGCGTATAGCGGTAGTTGACGTTGACGTGGGTCAGCCGGGCCTTCCAGCCGGCGGCGAGCGCCATCAGGTACTCAGGGCGGTTGCGCATGTAGATGGCGATCTTGTCGCCGGGCTTGGCGCCGCGGGCGATCAGCGCGCGGGCCATGCTGTTGGTGGCCTGCGTCGCCTCGCCCCAGGTGATCACCCGCTCGCCGTGGATGAAGGCCGGCTCCTCCGGCGGCACGGCCGGCGCGACGGCGTCGAGGATGTCTCCGAAGTTCCAGCCGTGCATCTTACTTTCTTACCTCCGACCGCGCGCCCCGGCGGTTCCTTATCGTTGTTCAGGCTTACCTGTCGAACCCGAGGCAGGCGGTCAAGCCTGGATGCTCGTCTGGCCTTTGTGCGCGCCGGCGCCCTATCGTGGCCGAGAGGCGAGGTGGGAGGACCGAGTTTGGACTTCAAGGACATCATCTACGCGACCGATGGCCCGATCGGGGTCATCACGCTGAACCGGCCGGCCTATCGCAACGCTCAGGGCTATCGGATGCTGGACGAGATCGACCAGGCGTTCCGGCTCGCGCGGACCGACGAGGAGGTGCGGGTGGTCGTCGTGCGCGGCGCGGGCGGCGTCTTCTCGACCGGCCATGACCTCGGCACGCCCGAAGGCGTCGAATATCGCCGCGCGCTGGGGGCCAAGCCGGGCGTGCAGACCTACGACCAGTTCAAGCACTACAACCTCGACCTGCTGCTCGCCTGGCGCAACTTCCCGAAGCCCACCATCGCCATGGTCGAGGGCTACTGCATCTACGCCGGATGGATGCTGGCGGCGGCGATGGATGTGGTGTTCGCCGCGGACAACGCCGAGTTCCTGGCCGGCTATGTCGAATACATGTCCATCCCGTGGGATATCGGTATCCGCCGGGCGAAGGAGCTCTGTTTCGAGAGCCGCTTCATCTCGGCCGACGAGGCGCGCGCCTACGGTCTCGTCAACCGCGTGCTGCCGCTCGCCGACCTCGAGCGGGAGACGTTCGCCTGGGCCAGGCGCGTGGCCGAAAACAGCCCCGAGACGCTGAGGATGGCCAAGATCCAGATGAACAAGGCGCAGGACGCGCAGGGCTTCGCCAACGCCGTCGAGGACTCCCTAGGCGACTACCAGGCGATGATGCACATGCCGGGCAACACCATGCGGATGGAGGGCGAGCGGCGGCTGCTGAGCGTCGATCTGGCCGTCAGGGGCAAGCGCGGCGAGCGCTTTGGCCTTGCGCCCGCCAAGCCGGAAAAGGTGCGCTGAGATGCCGGAGAGCTTCCACGCGATCCGCCTGTTCAAGACCGACGGCGGCCAGGAGACGCGGTTCGTCGAGCTGACGGACGCCGACCTGATGGACGGCGACGTCGACGTGGCGGTCGAATACTCGACCGTGAACTACAAGGATGGCCTCGCGCTCACCGGGCGCGCGCCGGTCGTGCGCGTCTTCCCGCTCACGCCCGGCATCGACTTCGCCGGGGTCGTCGAGCGCTCGGCGAACGACGGGTTCAAGCCCGGCGACCGGGTCGTGCTGAACGGCTGGGGCGTCGGCGAGAGCCATCACGGGGGCTATGCGCAGAAAGCGCGGGTCAAGGGCGAGTGGCTGGTCAAGCTGCCAGGCGCCATCTCGACCGCGCACGCCATGGCGATCGGCACCGCCGGCTACACCGCGATGCTGTGCGTCATGGCGCTGGAGCGCGAGGGCGTGACGCCGGAGGCGGGCGACGTCGTGGTGACCGGCGCGGCGGGGGGCGTCGGCAGTGTTGCGGTCGCGCTGCTCTCGAAGCTCGGCTATCGCGTCGTCGCCTCGAGCGGGCGCAGGGCCAGCGAGGGCCGCTATCTGACCGGGCTGGGCGCCGCCGAGATCATCGAGCGGACCGAGCTGTCCGCGCCCGGCCGCCCGATCGCGCGGGAGCGCTGGGCGGGCGGCGTCGACTGCGTCGGCAGTCATACGCTGGCCAACGTGTTGGCGCAGATCCGCTACGGCGGCGCGGCAGCGGCGTGCGGTTTGGCGCAAGGCATGGACCTGCCGGGCTCCGTCGCCCCTTTCATCCTGCGCGGGGTCACGTTGGCCGGCGTCGACTCGGTGATGTGCCCGACGCCACGGCGCGCCGAGGCCTGGAGCCGGCTCGCGCGGGACCTCGATCTTGGCCTGCTGGACGCGATGACCGTGCGCGCCGCGTTGGCCGACGCGCCGGCGTTGGGCGCGGCGATCCTCGAAGGCAAGGTGCGCGGACGCGTGCTGGTGGACGTGAACGCCTAGCGCCACCGTCAAGAAAACTTCGCTTGATCCAGGCCCGGCGCACGCCATCAAGGCGCATGCGAATACTTCCTGTTGGGATCGCGGCGATCCTTTGCATCTGCGCGGCCCGCGCGGCCGCGGACGACCTGACGCCGGCCGATCGCGCCGTACCCCGCTACGAGCACGTCATCGTCATCGTCGAGGAGAACAAGAGCTACGAGCAGATCCTGAATCCCGCCGCGGCGCCTAACATCGCCGGCCTCGCGGCGCAGTACGGCGACGCGGCCCAGTTCTTCAGCGAAGTTCATCCGAGCGAAGCCAACTACGTGGCCATCCTGGGCGGCGACACCTTCGGTATCCACGACGACGACGCCTACTATTGTCACGCCGGCTCGCAGGACCCGTTCTGTCCCGGCGCGGCCGCACCGGGCTATGCGGACCACACTGTCAGAGCGCCGCACCTGGGTCAGCAACTCGACGCCGTCGGGCTGACCTGGAAGGGCTACTACGAGGACCTGCCGGAGGCGGGATCGCCGGCCGTCATCGCCGGCGATCGGGCCTACCCGGACCCGCTGGGGCGCAAGAGCGCCTTCTATGCCTCCAAGCACTCCGGCTTCATGAACTTCGCTTCCGTGCAGAGCGATCCGCACCGCGCCGGGCGCATCGTGGGCTTCGATCGGCTTGAGGCCGACCTGGCGGCGGACCGGCTGCCCAACTTCGCCCTCATCGTCCCCAACCAATGCAACGAGATGCACGGTCTGAACGCCGACAACCTTCCACCAGGTTGCTCGTCGCTCGACCAGGCCGGGCTCATCCGCCGTGGCGACACCGAGGTCGGCGCGTTGGTCAAGCGAATCCAGACCACGCCGGCCTGGCGCGGACGCGGCAACTTCGCAATCGTGGTCACCTTCGACGAAGGGGCGGGCCGCGTGCGCGCAGGTTGCTGCAGGGTAACGCCCGGGGCGGCATCCAACTTCGGCGGCGGCCATATCCCGACCATCGTCATCACCAACCACGGGCCGCGCGGCATGAAGGACGAGACCCCTTACAACCACTATTCGCTCTTAAGGACGCTCGAGGACGCGTTCGGGATCTCCAAGCACCTCGGCCTCGCCGCCGCGACCGACCAGGGCGTGGTCCCGATGGTCAAGCTGTTCGCGCTCGCGCGCTAAGTGGGCCGGACTCAATAGCGCGTCAGCGATGTCAAACGGGGCCGAGCGAGCGCCGGGTTTCTGGCTGAGACGAAGCGCGGCCTCAGCCCATGGGGCCGGTCGGCGCCGGGAACGGCGCCCAGAAGGCTCGAATCTCGGCGCGGGGGTCGTTCTCTACGTGGGTGTCGTTGTCGAAGACCATGGTCGCGCGGGTTGTCGGATCGAAGGGTGGCCACTCAGGGATCGAGTCGTTGTTTGGGTTGCCGGTCTTGGCGAAGGCGACCCACGTCGCCGCCAATCGATCAGCCTGGCGGCCAGGCAGACTGCCCGATCCCGCGATCGGGTCGCGGTAGTTGTGGAACGAGGCGTCAACGTCGTGACCGTGCACAGCCCCAAACCGGCCGTCGAAGGACGGCGTCGCCCACTCCCACTGGTACATGTAGACCGGCGCGCGTCCGAGGGCGGCCTTGCGTTCGGCCTGCGCGAAAGCCTGGCGGCGAAACCCGAGGTCGGTGAAGACTTGGGCCTGAATCAGAAACGGCGACTTCGCTGGATAGCGCGCCGGCGGTACATCGCCACGATCTGCTCGCTCTTGCCGGGGAACCGTTGTTCGAGCAGCGCCCTCAGTCCGGCCTCATCCAGGTCGACGTTGCGAAGGGCGAGTGCAGCTTCCTCAAGGGTGGTTGAGACGATAACAGGATGTCCGCAGACTCCTGCGGCGCCACCGGGTCGAACGGGTGGTGCGGAAGGTACGCTCCGTCCATCACCGGCCCGAACGAGCCCCCGATCGACTGACCGGACACCGCCGTCTGGGCTTCCAGCAGCCGCTCCCACGGAACCGTCTGGATGTCTGCGATATTGGTTCGGGCGATGCCCAGATTGTCCAACAGGGCCGCGGCCGCCTTGGTGGCGTTCTCCCGTGTCTGCAGTCTGAGGGCCGAGCCGGACTGGACCGCGGCGCGGTGGAATAGGCCCCTCGCCGCAGGCGTGCCGAGCAACACGGTCGTCTTCGCGCCGCCACCCGACTGACCGAAGACCATCACCCGGCCAGGATCACCTCCGAAGGCCGTGATGTTGTCGCGCACCCACTCCAGCGAGGCGACCATGTCCATCACCCCGCATACCCCCGCGGAGCCGAAGGCCGCCGGTGCGCCCAGATCCGCCAGATGCACGTAGCCGTTGGCGGCCAAGCGATGGTTCACGGTCACCACCACGACGTCGCCAAACCGAGCGAGCTGGGCGCCGTCGTAGACCGGACTATTGCCGGAGCCGGTCGCGAAACCACCGCCGTGGAAGGACACCAACACCGGCCTCTTGCCGCCGTCGCCGACGCCGGGCGTCCAGACATTCAGGTTCAGGCAGTCTTCACCCATGCCACCGGGACCGACGTGGCGGTCCCACATGATCATCATGGCGTAGTCGCCGCGCAGGTCGGCTGGCGTCTGTGGCGATATGGGGCCGAATCCGATGCAATCGCGCACACCGGTCCAAGGAGTAGGGGGCTTCGGCGGCATGTAGCGGTTCCTGCCGCCGGTCGGTGCGCCGTAGGGTATTCCCTTGAACTCCTTGATTCCGGCGTTCGCGATGCCTTCAACCTTGCCCGAGGCGGTCTCGGCGACCCAGAAGATCTGACCGCCCTCAGCGCCGCCGCCGAGCACGGTTCGGGGCGTCGGGGGCTGAGCAACGGCAGGCTGCGCCTCAGCTCGGGTTAGGGCGCTACCGACCCCCGCTAACACTGAGGCCGCGGCGATCAGTTCGCGCCGGTTTGGCCCGGCGGCTGCCGAGCTGGCGTCTTGATGTTGATCGTCCCTCATCACCCACCCCCCTGATCGCGGTCGCCGTCCAGCTTGAAAGGCTACAGCGACTTCACGGGTGCAGGCGAGTGTCTGTTTCGGGTCGTTAGCCGACCCCGGCGCCTGGTCCCTGCACCGCCGCCGTGACCATGTTCTGGAATTTGTCGAACTCGAAGTTCGGCTCGTGCGTCTGCGGGTTCATGTAGGCGACGGAGAGGTAGACGCCGACAACCTCGTGCAGGGCGTCGACCCAAAGCCCGGTTCCCGAGCCGCCCTGATGATAGTAGGTCCCTCGCGGTTGCAGGATGCCGTGGCTGTAGGGCCAGCGCGCATCGCCCTGGACCATCCAGCCCAGTCCCCAGCTCGCCTCCGAAATCCAGGCGCCGTAGAAGTTCACGCAGCCGATGCCGGGGATCTGGTTGCGGGTCATCTCGCGGGTGGTCCATTCGCTGAGGATACGCTCCCCGCCATAGGCTCCGCCGTTCAGGAACGTCTGCCCGAAGATGGCGAGGTCTCCCGCCGTGGAGAACAAGGCCCCTCCGCCGTTGCAGCCCATCGAGCCGATCCTGTCGCGGAAATCGTGTCCAAAGAAGCCTTTGTCCATCGTCACCAGGCGTTCGTCGAACGCGTGGTCGTAGCCCATGCTGCTGGAGGTCATCCCGAGGGGCTCGAAGATGCGCTCGCGAGCGAACTGGCCGAGCGAGACCCCCGAGACACGCCGCACGAGGTCGCCCAGGATCGTGAAGTTCGCCGAACAATAGCTGTTCTGCGCGCCGGGCTTCTTGAAGCAGTCCTTGCCTTCGTAAAAGCTGACCACCCCGTGCGTGTTCGGATCTTGGCCGGGCGCCGGCGCAGTCCCGGGGTCGGGAGGCCGCGCAAAGACGGGCGCGTCGTCCACGACCTCGTCAAGGAACCCCGATGTGTGGGTCAGAAGGTGGTGGACCAGAATGCGCTCCGAATACTGGCCGCGCAGATTGGGGAAGTACTCCTTCAGCGGGCGGTTCAGGCTGAGCAGGCCATCCTCGACCAGGATCATGATGGCCGTGGCCGTGATCGGCTTGGCCAGCGAGGCGCACCAGAAGACGGCGTCCAAGCCGATGCGCGCATCGTTGTCCGCGCCGGCCCGACCGTCGGCCTGGTGCAGCGCGACGACTCCACGACGCGCCGCGACGACGGCCGAGGACGGTGTGCGATCGCCGCGGGTCCACTCGGACGCACGAACCTTGATCAGGTCGATCCGAGCCGGGTCGAACCCCGCTTCGGCAGGGCTGCCCTCTCTGAGCACGGTCATCCGGGAACCTCTCTTGCGACCTTCGCCATTCAAGCTACCAGCAGCAGGCCCCGTTCCAAACGCAGCGTCCCCGTCCGTTCGCCCTGCTATCCGCACCTAATTGAGAGACGCCAGGCGGCGTCCCGTCAGCAGGTCTCGAAAGCACCCGATACCCAAGAGCGCAGCGACCAGGATTGAGAAGAACATCGGCGTCGAAAACAGGTAGACGAAGGCGATGACCGCGCCCACCGCCTGGCTTAGCAGCAGCGCCCACAAAATAGGGGCGAGCATCAATCGATCTCGATGGCTTCGGCCACCGGCATACCAGCAGACGACCATGGAAAACGCGAGAAAGACGGAGACCGTACTGCCGAGCCCTCGGAAGAGTCCGTACCAAGTCGTGTCCGTTCCCGCCTCTAGGTGAACTGACTTCATCTGAGCCACGACCGCATCGCTCTGCGGGCCGAACTGCGGCGTTTGCACGACCGCGCCGATCGTGTGGCCCAGAGCGTAGAGGGCCAGTGCGTAGGCGGCGAGGCGGTAAGGGTTGACGTAGAGCGCGAGGAGTCCGCGTGGCGCCGACTGGTTGGCGCTCTCGGCTGACGGCGAAACGAGCTCAGTCACCGATGGGTTTCCTTCAACTCGGACCAAGCGATTGGGCGCTGCGGTCGTGCCGCGCTGGCGGCGAGCCTAGCTGCGGCACACTAGAGAAGCAAAGCAGCGCCCTCGGGGCGCGCGCCGAACGCGGCCGCCGCACGTCCGCGCTGGGTCGCGGACATTCGAGGCGCCCCACTCAGATGACTCATCGGGCCTACGTCGCGCCCCAGAAAGCGATTTCGAAGGGGATTTCAGCTGACCGCGCCTCAGCGTCGGCCTGCGCAGGGTCTCTGCGGTCGATGTCAAAGGGGCGCCCGATGCGGTTGCCGCAGATGTCCTCGAGCACCGGATCGGCCACAAGCACGTGGCTGCCGCTCTCCCACGGCCGATCGGGCTGGAAGAGGAGCCGCGTCTCGGCCTGCTCGAGCTCGACCTCGCCACCGATCGCCGTTTCGCCGCGCCGGACGGTGAAGGTGCGCCGCGCCAGGGCGGCGTCCAGCGGATGCAGGACCTCGACGACCAGCGCGTCGCCCGGCGCGGCCGGCGCCGACAGCCGCCACGCCGCCGGATCCAGCGCCGCCCGGAGCGGCGCGCCGACCTCGATCGTCTTCGCGAATGGCTCGGCCAGCAAGGCGCCTGCGGCGTCGCGCCAGAAGGCGTCGATCTCGAGCGTGCAACGTTCGCCGAGGCCAAGCGGCGGGCCTTGGTTGATGTGGTCCACCAGGCCGCGCTTGATGCGAGCTGGGTCGAACAGCACCGTCAGGCGCTGGCCGGCCGGGTCCCAGAGCTCCTGGTCGATCTCGACGAACAAGCCGCCCATCGGCCGGCCGTCGGCGTCCAGCATGCGTATGTGCTCCCACGCCTCGCCGATCCGCATCGGCGCGGAGAACGAGACATAGAGCCTCAGGATATTCTCCGGCCAGACGGCGGCGCTTGGCGTGACCGAGAGCACGCGGGTGGTCGGCAAGCGCTCGGGCTCGGGCACCCCGCCGAACCAGACGACCACCGGCTTGCCGATCGGCGGCTGGTAGACCGCGCGCAGCCTGAGCGCCGGCGCAGGCGGGAAGCGCGGGGTGAACACCACCGTTGCGCCATCGCGCGCGTAGTCGCCCAGCAGCGCCGGCGCCGCGGGGTCCTCGCTCGCGTAGACCTTGAGCACGTCCGCCCAGCCGCCGCGCGGGGTGGCGCCGCCCCACGGGCCGGCGTGGAACGCCCCTTCAGCCCGCCTGACGCCGGGCTCGACGCTCAAGGCAGCTCAATCGTGGTGAGCTTGAGCGCGTCGCCGGTGGCGACCATGGCGAGTGCGTGGCCGTCGTCGAAGCGGTCGAGCCGCCGCACGCCCTCGAGCGCGCCGATGGTCTCGTACGGAACGCCCTTGGTGCCTTGGATCTTGTCGGTGATCTGGTGGTAGGCGCCGAGGTCGGTGGCGTCGAGCTTCATCACCCCGCGGTTGGAGTTGGCCATCAGGATGTGGTCCACGCCGTCCTTGCGGTAGGCGATCATGTCGAGCGGGCGGTTCATGTTGCCGAGCTCGGCGATCGTCATCCCCATCACTTTGGCGCCGGGGGTGAGCTTGGCGACCGGGATGCGCACCAAAGGCGTGCAGGTATAGGAGGCGAGGATCTCCGGCTTCCCGTCGAACTCGTAGGCGATGAAGGTGCGGATCGGGGCGTTGGTCTCGTACTGGCCGTGCGCGCCGTGCCAGATCTCGATCGCCGCGCCCTTGTCGACGATCGAGAACGGGTAGGGAATGGCCCTGAGCGTCGAGGCGAACTCCTCGTTCGAAAGGCCGGCCACGACCACCTTGCCGTCGACGTAGCCGAGGTCGGTGATCGTATCGGTGCGCAACGGGTTGCCGCGCCGGTCGACCTTGTCGGCGTCCGGCTGGTCGGCGAGCGCCACGTGGCTGTGCGGCGTCGCGTCCTGGTCGAGCTCGGTGATGGCGCCGGCGCGGTCGACCTTGAGGATCAGCGCTTCGGCGTCGCCGCCCGCGCCGCGCGCGACGGCGAGGTAGACGTTGCCGGAGGCCGGATTGACCGCGATGTCCGGCACGCGGATCTGGTCGGCGGTCGTGCCGAGCAGGGCGGCGATCTTGCCGGTCAGGTCCTCGACATGCACAGGTCCGTCCCCCGCGGGGATCGTATCGCCAGTCTCGAACGCCCAGACCGCGCCGCCCAGGCTGTCGCCGACCAGCAGCACGCCGTTTGGCGCGAAAGCGAGCGCGCTCGCCGATTTCAGCTCCGCCCGCTGGGTGCGCGCGTGTTCAAGGGTGGTCACATCGCCGGACTGCGCCATGGCTTCCTCCATTTCATTTGGGTTCGACAGGATCGTACTGCCTTTCGGTTGCAGGAGCCAAGCGAGACCGTGGCAAGTGAAGCCTGAACGCGAGCGCCTTGCCTGGGCAGAGCTGGGCGTCCGGGCTGCCGCGAGCTAGCCCTCGAGCGGGCGATGGAGAGGCTCGCCCAGCGCGGCGCCGGCCACGATCGTCAGCTCGAGCCGGTCGCCATTGGCCAGATCAAGCACCTCGTCCATGATATCGGAGCCGCGGTCGCCGTAGAGGCGCACGAGGAGCGCCCAGATGGGATAGCGGTGGCTGACGGCGATCAGGGTCTCGGCCCCGGCGTCGATGCGCTCGGCCAGCGCGTCGGCCACCGTCGCGCCGACGATGAGCAAGGTCGCAGGGTCGTCGAGGTCGAACCGCTGACCCGCCCACGTCTCGCCAGCCCCCAGGCGCGCATCGTGCTCGACCGCGATGCTGAGCGCCTCTCCGATGGCCGCCGCGGTGTCGGCCGCGCGGGCGAGGGGACTCGAAATCAGGACCGTCTCGGTCAGCCCTAGGGCCGCGAAGGCGGCGCGCACCGCTTCGGCCTGCGCCCGGCCGCGGGCGCTGAGCGGCGAGTTCTTCTCCCGGTCCAGGCCGGCGCCGCGGTTGGACTCCGATTCACAGTGCCGGACGAGGATCACGCGCGCCATGGCCCTCGGCTTAGCGCAGCGGTCGGCGACCGGCCAAGCCCGTGACTTGACTCGTCCAACACGGCGGCGTCCGCGACACCTTGACCGTGCCGCGATTGGACGATTGGGCTTGCCAGCCGCGACAAAACGGGATTTCCATGGCGAAAGGGCGAAAAATCGCGCGGACGCCTCTTCCCATGTTCGCAGCGAGCGTCTAAATACGCCTTCCTCTCAAGCCAGAGACGATGATTCGTATCGGCGCGCCCGGAGTCCGGCCGCGCCCGATTCCGCCCCGAGGCGCGGTCGGCCGCCCTCTGACCAGCGCGAAGGGGCGCCCTGAACGCTTCGCCGTTCAGGGATTCCAGCGTCCGGCGGACGGCGTGGCCCAATTTTGGGGCTGGCCGTCCGGTCCGAGGGCGGACGCATGGACCGAACACCCGCGCGAGCGCGCTGATGCGCCCGCGCACCCAAGGGAGCCCTGATGGCGCTATCGTTCACCGGCAAGAAGCGGATCCGCAAGTCGTTTGGCCGCATCCCCGAAGCCGTGCAGATGCCGAACCTCATCGAGGTTCAACGTTCCTCCTACGAACAGTTCCTCCAGCGTGAAGTCCGCCCGTCCGAGCGACGCGACGAGGGAATCGAGGCCGTCTTCAAGTCGGTCTTCCCGATCAAGGATTTCAACGAGCGCGCGACGCTCGAATACGTCTCCTACGAGTTCGAGGAGCCGAAGTACGACGTCGAGGAATGCGTCCAGCGCGACATGACCTATGCAGCGCCGCTGAAGGTGAAGCTGCGCCTGATCGTCTTCGAGATGGACGAGGAGACCGGCGCCCGCTCGGTCAAGGACATCAAGGAGCAGGACGTCTACATGGGCGACATCCCGCTCATGACCGACAAGGGCACCTTCGTCGTCAACGGCACCCAGCGGGTCATCGTCTCGCAGATGCACCGTTCGCCCGGCGTCTTCTTCGACCACGACAAAGGCAAGACGCACGCCTCTGGCAAGCTTCTGTTCGCCGCGCGCGTGATTCCTTACCGCGGCTCCTGGCTCGACTTCGAGTTCGACGCCAAGGACATTGTCTACGTCCGCATCGACCGCCGCCGGAAGCTGCCCGCGACCACGTTCCTCTATGCGCTCGGCATGGACGGCGAGGAGATCCTCACCACCTTCTACGACGTCGTGCCCTTCGAGAAGCGCGACGGCGGCTGGGCCACGCCCTACAAAGCCGACCGCTGGCGCGGCGTGAAGCCCGATCTGCCGCTCATCGACGCCGACACAGGCGAAGAGGTCGCGCCGGCCGGGACCAAGATCAGCGCCCGTACGGCCAAGCGGCTTGCCGACAATGGCCTAAGGACGCTGTTGCTCGCGCGCGAGGCGCTGGCCGGGCGCTACCTGGCCCGCGACATCGTCAACGTCGAGACCGGCGAAATCTACGCCGAAGCCGGCGACGAGCTGGATCCGGCCATCATCGCCACGCTCGAGGAGAACGGCTTCACCACCTTCGACGTGCTCGACATCGACCACGTCACCATCGGCGCCTACATCCGCAACACCCTGCGCGTCGACAAGAACGCCGTCCGCGAGGACGCGCTGTTCGACATCTACCGCGTCATGCGCCCGGGCGAGCCGCCGACGGTGGAAGCCGCCGAGGCCATGTTCAGGGGCCTGTTCTTCGATCCGGAGCGCTACGACCTCTCGTCGGTCGGTCGCGTGAAGATGAACATGCGGCTCGAGCTCGACTGCCCCGACGACATGCGCGTCGTCCGCAAGGAGGACGTGATCGAGGTCTTGCGGACGCTGGTCGGGCTGCGCGACGGCCGCGGCGAGATCGACGACATCGACAACCTCGGCAATCGCCGGGTGCGCTCGGTGGGCGAGCTCCTGGAGAACCAGTACCGCGTCGGCCTGCTGCGCATGGAGCGGGCGATCAAGGAGCGCATGAGTTCGGTCGACATCGACACGGTCATGCCGCACGACCTGATCAACGCCAAGCCGGCGGCAGCCGCGGTGCGCGAGTTCTTCGGCTCCTCGCAGCTCTCGCAGTTCATGGACCAGACCAATCCGCTCAGCGAGATCACCCACAAGCGCCGCCTCTCGGCGCTTGGCCCTGGCGGTCTGACCCGTGAGCGGGCCGGCTTCGAGGTGCGCGACGTGCACCCCACCCACTACGGCCGCATCTGCCCGATCGAGACGCCGGAAGGCCCGAACATCGGCCTGATCAACAGCCTCGCCACCCACGCGGTGGTGAACAAGTACGGCTTCATCGAAAGTCCGTACCGGCGCGTGATCGACGGCAAGCTCACCGACGAGGTGATCTACATGTCGGCGATGGAGGAGGCCAAGCACGTCATCGCTCAGGCCAACATTGCGCTGAAGAACGGCGAGATCGTCGAGGACCTGGTGCCGGGGCGCATCAACGGCGAACCGACCCTGCTCGCCAAGGACCAGGTCGACCTGATGGACGTCTCGCCCAAGCAGGTGGTTTCGGTGGCGGCCTCGCTCATCCCGTTCCTCGAGAACGATGACGCCAACCGCGCGCTGATGGGCTCGAACATGCAAAAGCAGGCCGTGCCGCTTATCCAGGCGGACGCGCCGCTGGTGGGCACCGGCATGGAGAGCGTGGTCGCCCGCGATTCCGGCGCGACCGTGATCGCCCGCAACAAGGGCGTCGTCGAACAGCTCGACGGCACCCGCATTGTCGTTCGCCTGACCGAGGAGACCGACCCGTCCAAGCCGGGCGTCGATATCTACCGCCTGGCCAAGTTCCAGCGCTCGAACACCAACACCTGCATCAACCAGCGCCCGCTGGTCAGGGTTGGCGACCGCATCGAGGCCGGCGACACCATCGCCGACGGGCCCTCGACCGATCTCGGCGAGCTGGCGCTGGGGCGTAACGCGCTCGTCGCGTTCATGCCGTGGAACGGCTATAACTTCGAAGACTCGATCCTGATCTCCGAGCGCATCGTGCGCGACGACGTCTTCACCTCGATCCACATCGAGGAGTTCGAGGTCATGGCCCGCGACACCAAGCTCGGGCCGGAAGAGATCAC
>Ga0209415_10002996_pt1 | contig 31526 bp, 27 predicted proteins | sample PeaSoiSIISIP2007_FD_187696 | JGI IMG/M metagenome (GOLD analysis project Ga0209415, IMG submission 187696) | Peat soil microbial communities from Weissenstadt, Germany - SII-SIP-2007 (SPAdes) (version 2) | ecosystem: Environmental > Terrestrial > Soil > Wetlands > Peat | place: Germany... | reverse complement strand
GCGATTCAATCCAGCCGGTCCCGGGGGAACACAGCGGCGTGCTGCACGAGGAACGGGCGACGACGCCCATTGCCGGCGGAACGGCAGCGCTGCTCATCTACCTCGCCGCGGTCCTCGCCGCCGCCTTCAAAAAGATTAAAAATCGTGGGAACGAACTCAAAGATTTGTTGACAGGACAGGGGATAACTGAAATAGCGACCTCAAAACGAACTCATTTTTGCGCAGAAGAGGTGCGAATCGAAGCGAAAAAGAGTACGATTTCAGGCGCAAGACGCGCCGTAGTACGGGCCAGCCGAGCATGTATGCCGCGCCACTTACACGACAAATTGTCGCATAACCAGTGGTTCCGGCGGTGGGCGGTGCGGGCAACCCTTGTGGCGGCCCGAGGGAGGGCGCAAATGTCGCCCCTATGACGCGATCTCTATACGTTCTGGAAGCCAAACTATGAATTCACTCGAGCGAGTGCAAGCCGTAATAAGCGGCAAGACTCCGGACCGCATCCCAGTGTGTCTTCACAATTTCATGATGGCGGCACGAGAGGCGGGGATTCCGATGGAAAGGTATCGGGTTGATCCCAAGGCGATCGCCCAGGCCCATTTGCAGGCCTGGGAGAAATACGGCCATGATTGCCTCTTGATCGATACGGACACCACGCTTCTGGCGGAGGCCATGGGCGCGCAGGCGGAATGCGCTCCCGACGAACCCGGCCGGATTGTGCGCCCGGCCATCGAGAGCCTTGCGGAGGTGGGCCGGCTGAAAGTGATCAACCCGGAGTCTCAAGGCCGCATCCCCGCGCTGCTCGAAGCGGTGCGCCTGCTGGCGCGCCAGGTGGGCAACGAGGTGGCGATCCGCGGCAACGCGGACCAGATGGCTTTCGACCTTGCCTGCATGCTGCGCGGGAGTCAGGAGTTCTTGATGGAGTTGGCGTCCGAGCCCGAGAACCCTGCCATCCGCGAGCTTCTCGAGATTTGTTTCGAGAGCCACCTCGCCGTGCATCGCGCCTTGATCAAAGCGGGCGCTCACCTGACCTCGCTGGGAGACAGCCTTGCCGGCCCCGACGTCATTTCCCCCAAAATGTTCAACCGGTTTGCCCGGCCGTACGAGGCACGGCTGGTGAAGACGCTCGTGGCGGAGGGGATTTTCACGGTTGTCCACATCTGCGGCGATACCACCAAAATCCTTCCCGATCTGGCGCACTACGAGTTCTGTGGCTTCGAACTGGACTACAAGACGGAAGCCGCGATCGCTAAAAGCTCCGTGGGGGCCCGACACGTTCTTTTCGGGAACATCGATCCCAGTGGCGTCATCGCGCGCGGCAGTCCGCAGGAAGTTCGAGCGGCAACGCGGCAACTGATGTCGATCTGGAAACCCGGCGGCTTGTTTGTGCTGAACGCCGGGTGCGCAATCCCGCCCACCACTCCGCCGGAGAATATTCATGCGCTCATCGAAACCGCGCAGGAGGAAGGGATTTATGGGTAGCCCGGATCAGCCCCGAAAGGGCGGCCGACCGGGCCACCGGCCTGGGTTTAATGTACGCGCCGCCGGTGTTCAGGGCGACCTGCGGTCCGGATCGTGGACGGTTTATCCAAGTTCTGAGATAATGGACACGAGGATTTCACATGAACCACAGCGCCACTGCCATCTTTGACCTGAGCCCCTCGGAGAAGTTACAGCTTGTGGAAGACCTGTGGGACGACCTTGCATCTACGCCCGAGGCTGTACCGGTTCATGACTGGCAGAAGATTGAATTGGCTCGGAGAAAGGCCAATCTGCAAAACAACGCGGCCGCGGGACTCGAATGGGAAGAGGTTAAACGAAGGGTCCGCAGTCGCCATGGCCGCTAAGCCGCTCCTAATCCCCGAGGCCGAACGGGACGTCGCAGATGCCTACGACTGGTTTGAGGCTCGGCGGCCTGGCTTGGGGGAAGATTTCCTGAGCTGTATCGATGCTTGCATTCAAGCCATTTGTCGGAGTCCTGAGATGTACGCTGTCGTTCATGAAACCTACCGCCGGGCGTTAGTGCGCCGCTTTCCTTACGCCATTTTCTACGAGCACACGGAAGATGTCGTGACCGTTTACTCCGTGTTCCATACCTCGCAGGACCCTGCCAAATGGCGCCAGCGTCTTCCTTGAGTTCGAAGGGTGGTCCTGTACTGTGGCCTCGAGCTCTGTCACGATGAAATATCGCGGTACGATATATCTCGACCTGTGGTTTGTGCATGAGGAGTGGCGTTGATCACGCCCTTTCAGGGCTGGGGAGAACGCGGGTGATTCGTCAACCCAGGCCGCTAGCCTGGGCTTCGCTAGTCCGCCCCTTCGGGGCTGGAGGCCTGTCCTACCGGTCTCGCCCGCGCAGCAGGCGCACCGCTTCGGGAACGGTCTCGACGCGCATTGCCGCAGCGCCGGGTTCCGCGCCTGCTCCGGCCTCCCTCACCTTGTCTCCTTCACCCGGCGCCAGGAAGAGGTTTGCCGCAACGCCATGCTGCTTCGTGTACAACTCGTAATAGCGGCCGCCCGCCGCATAGAGCTGCTCGTGAGTGCCGCACTCGATAATGTGACCGGCCTCGACCACCAGGATTTGATCCGCGCGGCGAATGGTGGAGAGGCGGTGCGCAATCACGAAAGTGGTTCGGCCACGCATCAGGTACGACAGCCCTTCCTGGATCATGGCCTCCGATTCGGAGTCGAGGCTCGAGGTCGCCTCGTCGAGGATCAGGATTCTGGGGTCCGCCAGGATGGCGCGCGCAATGGAAACACGCTGCCGCTGGCCGCCGGAGAGTTTGACGCCACGCTCGCCCACCACCGTGTCGTACTTCTTCTCGAAGGTCTCCGCAAACTCATCCACGCGCGCGATGCGGCAAGCCGCCAGGATGTGTTCCTCGTCGGCGTCGGGGCGCGAGAACGCGACGTTTTCGCGGATGGTTCCATCGAACAGAAATGTCTCCTGCATCACCACTCCGAGTTGGCTGCGATACGAATCCAGCCGCACTTTCGCCAGATCGGTTCCGTCCACCAGCACCCTTCCGGCGCTCGGCGTGTAAAAGGCCGCGACCAGGCCGATCATCGTCGACTTGCCCGAGCCCGAGGGTCCGACCAGCGCCGTGACGGTGCCCGGGGCGGACCGGAAGCTCATGTCGCTCAGGACCGTCTTGCCGGCTTCATAAGCAAAGCTCACGTTCTCGAAAACCACTTCGCCGTTAAGGTGATCGAGGCGCAGCGACCTCGCCGGGTCGTCGTCTTCGGGCCGCTCGCGCAGCACCTCGCGCGTGCGCTCCAGCCCCGCCAGGGCTTCCGTGATCTGCGTGCCGATCATGACGATCTGGAAAACCGGCGCCACCAGCAGTCCCAGAAAAATGGTGTAGGTCACAAAGGTGCCGAGCGTCATGTGCCCGGCAACAATCTGGCGCGCGCCCAGAAACATAATGAGCGCGCTCACCATGCCGAGCAGCGTGGTGGCCGAAAGACTCATCAGGGAAGTCGCGGTGAGGGTCTTGAGCACATTCTCGAGAAGCCGCCGCACGCCTGCGGCAAACACCGTGGCCTCGCGCTCTTCAGCATGGTAACCCTTCACCACGCGTACGCCGCCCAGCGATTCCGTGAGCCGCCCTGTGACTTCGGCGTTGATCTTGGGCCGGGCGCGAAAGATGGGACGGATCACTTTGAACGAATAGCGGAGAAACAGCCCGAAGCCGAGCAGAATTGCACAAGCCAGGGCCGTCATGAAAACGCTAATGCGCAGCAGAATGATCGAGGCAAACGTTGCCGTCAGCATCCCGCCCACGAACTCTACCAATCCGGTTCCAACCAGGTTTCGCACCCCTTCGACATCGCTCATGATGCGCGAGACGAGGACGCCCGTCTTGTTGGAGTCGTAGTAGGCCACGGGCAGCCGCCCGATATGCGCCTGCACCTGGCATCGCAGTTCAGCGATCAGCCGCTGCGCGGCCTTCGAGAGGAGTTGGGTCAGAGCGTAAGAAGATACGCCTTGCACCACCGTGGCGCCGACGATGGCCAGCACCAGGGGGAGCAGCAGTTGCAAGTGGCGCTTGCCAATGACGTCATCAATGAGGAATTTCGAGGACGCCGGCAGAACCAGCCCGGCCACGCGGTTCACGGCCATGATCACGAAGCCGATGGCCAGCAGGCCGCGTCGCGGCCGGAGCAGGAACCAGACGTCCGGCAGCAGCGCCCACCAGTGGTCGGGTTTGGGTTTGGTTGGAGTGTCCAATCACGAGATTATACCATCTCACGCCCTTGTACTCTCAAAACGTATTGGAAACTCGACCCGATCCCCTGTCATTCCGAGCGGAGCGAGGAATCTTGCTCTGGTTCTGCGTTCCGAGCCGCTCCGGGACAGAGCGAGATTCCTCGCTCCGCTCGGAATGACAGACCGTGGAGTTTCGAGGGTGCGCTAAGACTAGCGAATCGGTTGGCCCAATTGCAAAGCCATGAGGGCAAACGAGCCGGCGATGATTACGACGGACAGCCCGGCGAGGGCGTACCAGAGGTTCTGGCTGGCTTGCGTCTCCGCTTCGCCTTCCGGCACCACGTAGCCCAGGAGTACTCCGGCGGCCAGACCGCCGAAGTGGGCCGCGTTATCGGCGCCGAAGAAAATGCCGAAGATGGCAATGTAAATCATCCAACGCCAGAGTTGCCCGCGGTACGCCTTGCCGAGGTGTCCGTGATGAAAGCTGGCGCCGATGAGAACACCGATCAACCCGCAAACCGCTCCCGACGCCCCTATGGACATTCCCATGGGACGCCACCAAAGGCTCAAGACGAATCCCAGTACGCCGGTGACCAGATAGAACACCACGAACTTGGCTGTCGAAAACAGCGACTCGACTTCCGGACCAAGATCAAACAAGCACCAGAGGTTCATCCCAATGTGAAACAGTCCGGCGTGCAGGAAGATTGCTGTAACCAGTCTCCACCATTGCCCTTCCCGGATGGCAGGACTCTTGGCGCCAAGTCGCCACAGCACCTCGCCGCTGATCCCGCCCATCGCCTGCATCGCCCCGGATGTGGCAGTCATGTACCAGGAGATGCCGTAGAGCGCGATCGTGACGGCGACGATCGCCGAGGTGGCGGTAGATGGAATCGGGATGATGCCCATGATCCGGCCCGGAGTGCCGGAAGAAGAACGCGCGCGCGGCGAGCGCAGTTTCTCGCCGCAGAAAGGACACACCGAGGCATTCCGTTCAATCAGGGCGCGACAGTTCGGGCACATCCGGTGCGAGGTGTCGTACTTTTGCTCTGGCGAACCGAAGGCGGAGCGAAGCGCTTTCTTCAGTCTTTCCAGTTGAAACCAGAATTTGGGAGGAAGTTCCATTCAGAAGCAATTATAGTCCAGGCGCGTTGGGGCCGGTCAGGAAAATCATTTGTCGCGCACCGGCGCGTTGATTAGAATAGCGAAAGCGAGAGTAGGAGGAGCCATGAACTTCGAAGAAGCCGGACGTGCGGTCGATCAAGAAGTGGCAAAACTTGCGGACTACGTCGATAAGAAGCTGAAGCCCTCGACCCGTAACGAGTTAGCCACGCTGCTGCGGCGGGCATCGCGCCACTTGGACGATTTGGCGAAAAACCTGGACAAGGAAGAGCCCGGAAAAAGTGGCCAATAGCGTGGCGGGTAATCCCAGCCGGCCTGATTTGCGCCGAGTGGCGCGGATGGTGGCGGTGGGCGGCATGATGCTAGCCTCGACCGCCTGCCTGCACCGGCATCACCCGAGCCATGCCCCAGGGGGCGTGCCTTCGGCGGCTCGCGGGCCGTCAACCCCCGTCCCCATTGTTCAGGGCGAGAGAGGAATCGCTTCCTGGTATGGGCATCCCTACCACGGGCGTCCGACCGCCAGCGGCGAAATCTATAACATGTATGACATGACCGCCGCCCACAAAACCTTGCCTTTTGGTACGCGCGTGACTGTTCACGACCTCGAGAATGGCCGTGACGTTACGGTGAGAATCAACGACCGCGGTCCTTTCATCGAAGGGCGCATTATCGACCTCTCGTATGCGGCTGCTCAGGCCATGCACATGCCCGGCATAGCACAAGTGCGCCTGGAGATTCTGGACCTCGAGCAAGCCGCCGCGATCCCGGGAACTTTCGCGGTACAGGTGGGAGCATTCAGGAATCAGGAAAATGCGGAGCGATTGAAGGAGCGCATCGAATCTCAATTCTCACAGTTTGGGCCGGTCACGATTCAGAATTTTGACCGCGGCGACGGCCTCTTCTATCGCGTCCGAGTTGGCCGCGAAAGCAGCGAAGACGCGGCGCGTGCTCTTGCCGAGAGCCTGCGGCGGGCCAACTTGGCGACGGAGACTTTTGTTGTACGCATAAACTAGCTATCAGCCGTCAGCTATCAGCAATCAGCCGGCGGTTGCTTCTTTCTGATAGCTGACGGCTGATAGCTGACGGCTAAAGACACATGGATCAGTGTATTTTCTGCCGGATTGTGGAACGGAGCTTGCCTGCCAGGATCGTCTTCGAGGATGATGAAATCGTGGCCTTCGAGGACGCTCATCCCCAAGCGCCTGTTCACACCCTCATTGTGCCCCGTAAGCACCTTGTCTCATTGAAAGACGCCACCGCCGAAGACGCTTCTCTTCTTGGCCGGATGCTCGTTGTGGCGACCCAGTTGGCGCGGGAGCGTGGTCTGGAGACGCGCGGATACAGGACGGTGATTAATACAGGCGCCGGGGCAGGCCAATCCGTTTTCCACCTGCATCTTCACCTCTTGGGTGGACGGGTTTTTCACTGGCCGCCGGGCTAGTGTCGCGTGCAACTGTAGCGCTGACCTTTAGGTCAGCGTTTGCCGACCCTTCGCTGCGCTCAGGGCAGGCTCTAAAGGTCGGCGCTACGCCGATTTGTTGCACCACTGAGCTTCGAGCCTTACTGCCGGGCGCCCTCGAGCAGGTTGTCCGTATCAATGGCTATCCGCTTGGGCCTCGCCGCGGTTGTAAACCTGAAGCGCCCCCCTTCGTCGGTGACGGCCACGCGTCCCAAGCTGGTCCTCTTCTCTTTGCCCACCTCAGCGATGACAGGCACCAGCATTTCGAAGTCGCTCGATACTCCACTCTGAGTGATGTTTCCCTGGACGAGGAATTTCTTCGACGGGAGTTCTTTCACGCTCGATTCCAGCTTGTAGGTCGGGACACCCGTTTCGTACACCCACTCATTGAAGAACCAGTCCAGCCGGTGATTGTGTTCCAGGTCGCTCGAGCGCGTCATGCATTTGCCCGCCGCGAGAACAAAGTCTTCCGTGGAAACGCTCTTTCCCTGATTGGTGGCGACGAATTCACGCAATAGGCGGAAGAACTTCTCGTCGGAACCCGTGGCAGGATCGCGCATCATGCCTCGCAACATGTGCAGAACCCAGCACGCTTTTTTGTACACGACCGCGTCATAACCGCCCGGGGTCAAGGAGTTCGAGAGGCGTTGGCCCAACCAGATCGGACCGCTCGCCTCGTTGCTCATTCCGCTCTTGCTCTTGTTGAGCAGATCAAGTTTGTAACTCCGCAGCAGCTCGTGGAATCGGTGATCGCCATCCTTTTGCCTCGACAAGTCGAGCGCTGCGGCGTAGGTCGCCAGCCCTTCAGAAAGCCACTGATCATGGTAGGTTGTCCAGCCGAGCAGGTTTCCCCACCATTGATGGGCAATCTCGTGGGCCACCATCCCATGACCCAGCAGGTCCTCGTCTTTCTCCGCAAACCCCAGTTCGGAGCGCTCCGACTTGCGCAAGAACGACAGAGTTGGAAGGTAGATCAACTCCGGCCAACCTTGGCCGAAGTTGCCGGGAATCTGGGAGACGGCGAGACGGGAGTAGGGAAACGGACCAAACAGACTCTCGAAATAGACAAGCGCCTGTGAAGCGCTCTCCGCCACCGTTTGCAGCAATGCGGCGGGGGCTAGAGGAGGAATGGTCTCGGGAGCAATCGACATGGGCGGATCATGCTCGCGCCCGATGTTGGGGATCAGAAAATGCGGAACCTGCTTTTGCGAGTGACGCGCCTCCAGCGCCGCTTCCGCCTCGCGCGTCGCATACACTTCCACCGTTGTCTTTCCCGCCCGGCGCTCTACGGAATGGTACGGCCCCAGATTGAAGCCGGCAACCCGAAACACTCCGTCCGAGCGCCACCGGCTGTGCTTCCTGCCGTTTGCGGTTTCCTCCTCGATCCTTGCTCCTGTGGCAACCAGCGTGAGGTTCTCGGGATAATCAAATCGAAGGTCGAAGGTAGCCGGAGATGTCAAGCCTAAGTTCGGGTACCAGCCACCCCTCTCTTCCACGTACAAAACGTTGTTCCCAACGTTGGTGATGACGTTCCCCCGGTAGGTGAATTGGAGGCGGAATCTTTGGCCCACGGGGTGCGGCGCCGCCAAAACCACTTGGATCCAGCCTTTGCTCCGGTCGCCGATCTCGATATCTTCCTGTTGGGGATACGCATAGACGGGCAGGCTTTCCCCCCGCTCGTTCAGGACCTTCGAGACATTAAGCAGTCGGGCAAAATCAAAAGTCAGCACCCGGTCGGTGCTGGAGAGTGATTCCAACAGGAGTTCCGCACGGCCTTGCATTCTGTTGTCAGGCTCGAGATGCGTGTCAATATCGTAGGCAAGGGCTTTCACCGTCCCGGGCGTCTGATAAGCGAAACGGGCCGCTGAGGTCTTAGTTTGGAAAGCGCACCAGCAGTCAGCAAACACGGCATCCGCGTTGCGGCGGGCAGCAACCACGCTCACGGCCTCCGGCGATCGTTCGTCGTCAACCACGTCGAACCATTTGAGGCTATTGCCTTCCAAGCGAGCGTGAAAGAACGGCATGGTCGTGTCGCCCAGCAAATCTTCGAAGACCCGGGGCGTATCTTCGAGAGCAAATAGGTGTGGCAAGGAGTTCCATCTTTGAGGGAACTCTGGGGGCCGCTCCGGGTCGTCGGGATCTGGTTTCTGCGCTACAGCCATGAGCTCCTTGGCGGTCTGGTCTGTGAAGCGCAGAATCGCGGTGCTGAACTGTTCTTCAAGAATGGGCGCGTGAATAAATCGGGCCAGACTCTCTTTCTCGGTGCGCGTCGGAGGGATTAACAGGATTTCTCCTTCTCCGGTATAAACGGCACCGGTGATTTTCCCCGCGGCCGGAGTGAAGAACCCAATATAGCCATGGGTGAAGTACAATTTCATGCGGTCACGGATCAAGTGGGCGCGCCGTAGTACATAAACTTGGTTTTCATCCACCTTGATGTTGTGGAGTTGGCTGAAAACTTGTTGCGGATCAGGCCCGCTCTGCGCCCGGCTTCGGCCCGGCAATCCCAGCATGGCGACCAGAACGGCGCACGCCAGCAGCGTCGCTTCGCTTCTCAGGGTTGTGGCAAGATGAAAGCGTCCTGGCTGGTTGGCTGCGCCCGGCATCGTTTACCCTCTGCGCTCATACTCTAGCGCGCTTAACCTCGAAGCACAACTCGAACTGGTTGAGGCGCGGGTTGTATTATACTTAGCGTATGCTGGAGGCAGGCATTCCACGAAAGAAGAACGCGACGAGCTTGCGGCGGTTTCTCTTCCTGTTTCTGGTCACGCTGATTCCTTTCACTTCGTCTGCGGACGTTATCTATTTGAAGAACGGCCGCAAGATAGTCGCGCAGGTGACGCAGGAAGACTCAAAGCAGGTCGTTTACGCAGTTCAAGGCGGGGAACTTTCGATACCTAAATCGATGGTGGATCATATCGAAAGATCTCCCGCGGCTGCTGAAACGCCGCCCTCGCGTCCAACGGAGAACCCGCAGGAGAAAGTCCGCGAGGTTCCCCTGCCTGCATTGCCTTTCGGCGAAACTTCGTCCGCGGGTGATTCACCTGTCATCAAGGCTGGGGCTGTTGATGAGGCCTATCTATTGCATTTGGGCGACGAATTTGCTCTCGATCCGTCCGCGGAAAATGCTCGTCTGCTGAAGCAAGGATATCAGCAGGCAGCGCTCTTCCAGGCTCACAAAGGCGACCCCGACGGCGCCATACAGAAATACCAGCAGGCGTTGAAGCTGCTCCCCAACGATCTCTCCTTAACTCTGGCGCTCGCTTACCTGCAGGTAACCCAGAGCCACTATCTGGAAGCCGTGGACCTGCTCTTGCCCGCCTCGGACCGATATCCCAAGTCGGGAGATGTTGTGATGTTGCTGGGGTCGGCCTTTTACGGAATGGAGGATTTGGACGAGGCTATCGCTCAATGGAACAAGGCACTTGCCTTGCAGGATAACGCGCGACTCCGTGAAGCGGTAGCGAAGGCGGAGCGCGAACGCGAAATCGCGGGCTACTACCGCGAGCTTCGCAGCGAGCACTTTCTGCTCCGCTACGGGGGAGATCCGGTCGAGAAGCTGAGCGGCCAGGTTCTGAACAGCCTCGAGGCATCGTTCCAGAACCTCGTGCTCGATCTTGACTATTCTCCGCGCGAGGTCATTATCGTCATCCTGTACCCCAACCAGGCCTTCCAGGATATAACCCGCTCGCCGAACTGGGTGGGCGCGCTCAACGACGGGAAAATCCGCGTGCCCGTTTCCGGCTTGACGCAGATGACCGCCGACCTCGCCCGTGTGCTTAAGCACGAGCTGACCCACTCCTTCGTGCGACAGATTACCATGGGCCACTGCCCAACTTGGTTTAACGAGGGTTTGGCGCAACTCGAGGAGGGCAATACCACGGCTATATTGGGAGCACAGCTTGCGCGGGCAGTAACAGACGGACGCTTACCTTCGTTCCAGGCTCTGGAAGGCCCCTTCCTGAATATGCCCCAAGACCAAGTGGCGCTTTCGTATGCCAAATCGCTGGCTGCCCTCGAGTATCTTCGAGCCAACTATGATATGGGCGAAATCTGCAACCTCCTCAAAGCCATGCCCGCTCAGCCCGACTGCGGTCTGCTTCTTCAAAGTGAGCTTCACCTCACCTACCCCGCCTTCGAGCAAGAGGTCGCAAATTACCTCGTGAAGAAGTATGGAACGTAAGGCTAAAGCGTGGCCAACAAGGCGGCCAGCAAAGCAGCCCGGCGGGGTAACTCGGGGATAAGAATATGCTCGTGGCGGGCATGGGCGCCGTCACCGACCCCACCCAGGCCATCCAGAGTCGGGACGCCCAGCGCGGCTGTAAAATTGCCGTCTGAACCGCCGCCGGTGGAGGCTTCGGCCAGATCCATGCCCATTGCCCGTCCCACGGCATGCGCCTTGCGAAAGAGCGCTACGGTCATTTTCCTCTCCATGGGCGGTCGATTGATGCCGCCTTCGATTTCAAGCTGAGTCCCCCGGTCATAAGGTTTTTGGCCGCGAATTCTTCGCTCGATTATGGCCCGGTCATGCAACCGCGGAATGCGCACATCGATCCACGCCGTGGCGCACTCCGCCACAACGTTGGACCGGGTACCGCCTTCAATTCTCCCCACGTTGACGGTTAGCCCCCGTCGCGGGCGCGCGAAGGATTGCACGGTGAGCAGTTGCCGTGTCAGTTCTACGATGGCGTTCGCCCCTGCCGCCGGGTTTACTCCGGCGTGAGCGGATCGGCCGTGAACGGTAATCTTGAACTCGCCTACTCCCTTACGGGCGGTCTTCAGCGCGCCGCCGGCCGCCGCCGGCTCCAGCACCAACACCGCGCGCGCGCGCTTCGCCTCAGCAAGAATCTCGTCGCGAAAGGCGACGCTGGATATTTCCTCATCAGGGTTTAGAAAGAAGTGCACCGGACCGGCGGGCGAAATCTGTGACGCTTGCAGGGCTCGAATAGCCCAAAGACCGATGACGATTCCGGACTTCATATCGAGTATTCCGGGCCCGAAGGCCTGGCGACCGCGAACGCGGAAGGGCATCTGGGCCAGCGTTCCGAGTTCCCAAACCGTGTCGAGATGGCCGAGCAGCAGAATCGGTTTTTGCTTGTGTCTACCTGGCCAGAACGTTGCCTTGACTGCGCATCCTGCCGCCGGGTGTTCGAGCAACCGAACCTGCCCCGCGCACCGCTTGAATTCTTTGGCTAGAAAGCGTGCCAGCCGGTCTACCGCTGCCTTGGAACTGCTCGGCGATTCAATCTCGACCGTATGCCGAAGGCAAACGAGCATTGCTCCCAGATCTCCTTTACAGTAGTCCAGTAGCACTTTCGCATTCATCGTTTCTCCTCCTCCAAAGCGGCCGCGTCACTTGGCCGTACTTCGCTGAAATCTGATTGCTGAACGCGCGCGGCTCGTGGCGCTGATGCTTTTCTTACTGACAAGCCTTCAGGCTTCATCTTATTCTAATTAGTGTAGAAGCCATAGTGCGCTCTCGGAGCGCGCTGATTTGACTTGTGGCACGGGCCTTTGCGCCGGCAGGCGCCGGCGTGAATTCGCGGTGACAATGGCGAGCTGATTTCGCCGATACGAATCGGCAAAGAGCCGGTCGGCACGTAGGGAGATTCGGGCGTAGTAGGAAGGAATCCTGGCCTTGAATAAAGTCTTCTTCGCTCTCGTAATCCATTCCCATCAGCCGGTGGGAAACTTCGACCACGTTATTGAAGAAGCTTATCGGAAGTCTTACTTGCCCTTTGCGCAGATTCTCCTCAAGCATCCACGCGTCCGGCTGAGCTTGCACTACTCCGGCGTGTTGCTCGAATGGTTAGAAGTTCGCCACCCGGAGTATTTCGATCAGCTTCGCGAGTTGCTGGGACGTGGTCAGGTCGAACTTCTGGGCGGAGGCTACTATGAGCCGATCTTGCCGTCCATTCCTGACGGCGATAAGGCCGCGCAGATAGGCAAGTTAGCAGATTACCTCGCTCAACATTGGGGAAAAGCCCCGCGTGGCGCGTGGGTCGCGGAGCGGGTGTGGGAGCCAAGTCTGGCGCGCCCGCTGGCCGAAGCCGGGGTCGAGTACGTGTTGCTCGACGATACGCATTTTCTTGCCGCCGGCTTGGAACCAGCAAGCTTGCATGGGATCTACATCACCGAAGAACAGGGTGCGCCGCTCCGCCTCGTGCCCAGCTTGAAGTCTTTCCGCTACACGATTCCCTTCCGTGAACCGGAAGAAACAGTGCGTATCCTCCGTGAGGGGAGAAACAACCCCGGCCAACTTTTTGCCGTGGGAGACGATTGCGAAAAATTCGGTGTATGGCCGGGAACGTACGCCCACGTGTACGAGAACGGGTGGCTGGAGAAGTTTCTCGACGCCTTGGAAAAGGAGGGCGACTGGCTCGAAACGACCACCGTTTCGGATTACATGGCTTCGCACCCCCCCATCGGACGAGTTTATCTCCCCACTGCTTCCTACGCGGAGATGATGGAGTGGGCTTTGCCCGCTGCAGCCTTCATGGAATTGAAGGCTTGTCTGGATGAAACCGAAAACATGCGGGATGGAGAGCGCTTCCGGCGCTTCCTGCAAGGCGGATTCTGGCGCAACTTCCTCAGTAAGTATCCCGAGTCGAACCAAATTCAAAAACTCATGTGCGCATCGAGCCGGCGCTGGCATGCACTGAGCCGTGCCAGGTCGCAGGAAAAAGCGGCGGTGCAGTTTTTGACTGAGGCGCAGACCCACGTGTTGGCCTCGCAATGTAACGATGCCTACTGGCACGGCGTTTTCGGCGGCCTTTACGCCCCCCACCTCCGCAGCGCTTTGCTTCGCAGTCTGATCCAGGCCGAGGTTTTGTTGGATAAAGTCGAGGGCCTCGCCGACGATCCTTCGCTTCGCGTCAAGCGGGAGGACTTTGATGTGGACGGACAGGAGGAGATCCTGCTTGAGCATCCGGCCATTGGAATGATCATTCGTCCCGCGGACGGAGGGACGGTCTCGAGCCTGCGTTTCAAGCCGGCGCACGCTGAACTTGTGAATTCTTTACGGCGGCGCCCGGAAGCCTATCACGCTCTGGTGCGCAAGCACGTGGGGTCAAAAGAACCTCCCAAGGAGGGGCCTGCTTCCATCCACGACATGGTCTTGAGCAAAGAGGCCAACCTCGAGGCGTTGCTGCTCTATGATCGCTACGAACGGCACATGTTCCGGACCTTTGTGTTTTCTGCCGCCAAAGGGTGGCGTGATTTCAACCTGCTCCGCCTGGAGGAGAATGAACTTCTGGCGGGCGGGCCGTGGAGACAGGCGGCTGGCCGTGAAATTCCGGGCGTTGTGCGGCTTGAGAGTTCGGCGCCCATTCAGATCGGCGATTGCATCATGCAAATCGCGGCGCAGAAAACCATCACCACCAAGGTACAGGGTGAATCGTGTTGGGTTGAGTGCAAGTCTTCGCTTTCCACTGCGCAGCCCTGCCCCGCCAAAACCGCCCTGGGCACGGAACTGGTTATCAACCTTCTGGCGCCGTCTGCTCCCGACCGCTACTTCTTTGCCAATGGGATTCGGCGGCCGCTGGATTTTCGCGGCGAAATTGATGCCTCCAACCTGACACTCGTGGATGAGTGGCAGCGTGTGAGAATTTCCTTGGACGCCCAGCCCAGGCCTCGCTGGTGGATCGTCCCGATCGAAACTATCTCCCAGTCGGAACTGGGTTTCGAGAGGGTTTACCAGGGCTCAGCCATCCTTGTTGTCTGGAAGATCGACCCCGCTTCCTGGCGAGACGTCACGGGCGTGGTGCGCGCGGAAATTGCTCCATGGGAGGGCCCGGGAGGCGAAGATGACTGAGGTTGAGGCGGCAGCCCGCAACCCAACGGCTCGAAATGTCGGCGCGGTCAACTCGCCGCTCCAACTTGAAATACCTGCCCGAGCCTGATAAATTGCCAATGTTCGGAGGCTGATCATGGCCATCTCTAAAGAACTGCTTGATATCCTGGTCTGCCCGGTGTGTAGAATTCCTGTGAAACTCACCCCTGATGGCGCAGGGCTCAAGTGCGAGCAATGCCGGCGGGTCTACCCCATTCAGGATGACATCCCGGACATGATTATCGACGACGCCAAGATCGAGGGGGAGTGAGGCCCTCCAGGTGCCTCGCGGGGTTCAAATGTTATGACACCGGGCTCTCTGCTCGGCGACCTTCCCGAGCGTTCCCGAATTCTCATCATCCGCCTTCGATCGATCGGCGACATCGTTCTCCTCACGCCCGCCCTGCATCTGCTTAAATCCTGGCGCCCCGATTTAGTCATTTCCGTGCTCGTCGAGGCGCGCTTTCGTGAACTCCTGGAAGGTAATCCGGACGTTGACGAGATACTCTTCCCCGGAGAGGGGCCCATCAAGATTGCCTCGCGGCTGGGCGCGGCGCTGGCGCTCCGACGAAAAGGGTTCGCGGTCTGCGTTAACTTGCACGGCGGCCCCACCAGCCGATTTCTGGCGAAAGTAAGCGGAGCCCGCATCCGCGTCGGCTTTGCGCACTTCCGTTCGTCGCAGCAATATCATATCCTGGTTCCCGACGCCCGCCTGATCCTGAACCAGCCCACGTTGCACACCGCCGAGCATCAAGCTTGCGCTTTCTTTTACCTTGGATTGCCTCGAACGGAGATACCGCGCTCCCGCATCTTCGTCCCTGACAAGCACAAGGAATGGTGGAAGCAAAGGCGCGCAATCCTCGGCCTCGCACCTCTCCAGGGTTATGCGATGGTTCACCCCACCGCCCTTTACGCCACCAAGCAATGGGCAGCAGAGAAGTTTGCGCAACTGGCCGTCGCCCTGGAGCAGGAAATGGGACTGAAGCCGGTTTTTTCGTGCGGCCCTGGCGAGGGTGCCGTCCTGGACGCCGTCCAGAATGCTTCAAGCTCTGCGATTTGCAGGCTGGAGAACAGCGGCCTGGGTCAACTCGCCGCAGCCTACTCCGGAGCCCGCCTGTTTGTTGGAAATGATAGTGGGCCCGCACATATCGCGGCGGCTCTTGCCCGCCCGGCCGTTGTCATCTTTGGCTCCTCCAGTTCAGCCATTTGGGGGCCATGGCCACGCCAACCCTCGAATCCTCCCGCGCAGGTGGTGCAGAACTTTTACGAATGCAACCCCTGCCCAGGCGACCGGTGCTATCACTTTCAGCGCCCGGAGTGTATCCTTTCTGTGAGCTTAGGGCAGGTCAAGTCAGCCGTGGAATCCGTGCTGGTCCGGTCAGCGGGCGATTCGTAAGCAGGGCTGGTATCCCAAGCGGCCGATGTCATTCTGAGCGAAGCGAAGAATCTCCGCAGTTGTTCTTGTTGCCTCATAACCGCAGAGATTCTTCGCTTCGCTCAGAATGACAGCATGCGTTTGGAGTGCGCCATGAACAAACAACAGATCCACCTCTCGAGAATTGTCCGGAGCTTCCAGGGACGAAGGGTCGCCGTTTTCGGCGACTACATGCTGGACGAGTTTCTACGCGGGGAGGTCACTCGCATCTCTCCCGAAGCCCCCGTGCCGGTGGTTCTCATTCGAGATGCCGAAGCAGGCGCAGAGTACCCGGGGGGAGCTGGAAATGTGGCGGCAAACATCGCCGCGTTAGGCGGTCGGCCCATACCCTATGGAGTCGTCGGCGACGATCGAAGCGGAAGGCGCCTGCGGGCGTTGCTCGCCGGTTCCCATATGCCCGTCGCCGCCCTCGTTGCGGAGCGCCGGCGAATGACCCCTCGCAAGGTCCGTATCGCCGTCCATGCGCACCAACTCCTGCGGCTGGACTTCGAGCGGCCCGAAACCATCAGCAGGCAGACTGCTGAAAAGCTGGCGCGGAGTTTCGCGCTCGAAGCCAGGAGGATCGAGGCGCTCATCATCTCAGATTACCTGATGGGAACCGTCACTTCTGAACTCTGCAACCGGATCAAAAGCCTGGCTCGTCAGCGCCGTATCCCGGTGTTCGTGGATCCCAAGCCCGAGCACCCGGAGGCGTGCCGCCACGCCTCGGTGGCGGCTCCAAATCTGCACGAGGCGGAGTTGCTGGCTCATGCGTCCCTGCGCAACCGGCATGACCTTGAATCCGGCGGACAGAGACTGCGTGCCGAGTTGGACTGCGGCTGCCTGGTCATTACTCGAGGCAGCGAGGGGATGATGCTCTTCGAACCGAATAAACCTGGGCAGGAAATCAAGAGCTTGCCCCGACCGGTCTACGACGTGACGGGCGCGGGCGATACCGTCCTCGCCACTCTGACGCTTGCGATCATTTCCGGAGCCTCGGTGCGAGACGCCGCGGAACTGGCCAACCTTGCCGCCAGCCGCGTGGTGCTCAAGTTCGGCACGGCGCAGATTACCCGTGAGGAATTGCGCGAGGCGGTCAGGGCAGAGTTATGAATGGTAAATTGCCTGCTAGTCAAAGGCTGAATAGGACAGGCCCTTGGTCTTGCGGTCCACCACCAATTCCAGGGGCGGGTCAATATTGTTGATCTTCACGGTAACGATCACCAGGGCGGACCCTTTGGATCTGGTTCCCAGAATCTCAAATCCACGGATCTTGCCGTAGTCTCCCTGGCGACCCCATCCGTGCAGAAAATCCTGATAAGAGTAGGTTGGGCTGGGCTGCCAAAGCTGATAGCCTTCCTGGAACTTCTCCTGCTCGAGAGTGGTCAGGAAGCGTGTCACCGCGCGTTCTTCAGGATAATTCCGGAACGCGAAATAAAACCCTACGCTCAGCAGAATAACCACGATTCCAAGGACAATGTACTTCCAGATGTGCAAGGGTGGTTTCGGAGGTGTGGCGTCTAGCAGCGTCATGGGCTTTGCCCCCTTCAGTTCCTATTGTACCTGAATTCCGAACGCTAAGGACGTGTGAAGAAATTCAGGATGACAGCCGACCGGTTTTTCCACACCCTTATAAGGATCAGGCATCCCCGCCGGTGAGAATGGCACCGAGGCGGGAGCGAGCCGTTCCCTTACGCTTCGCGCGCAGCTAAAGCGTTCGCCGGAAAAGCCAGGTGGCGAGAAGCATGGACACAATCGCGAATAGAGTGAGGTAGGTGAGATCACCCGCAATCGCGACCAGCGGTGTGTTCTTGAGCAGCAAGCTCTTGAAGGCGTGAACCGCATAAGTAAAGGGATCGAACTTGGCCATGACCCGCATCCACTCGGGGAATCCATAAATGGGGTAGACCGCGCCGCTGGGAAAGTACAGCAGGGTGTTGAGAACCCCGAAAATCGACCTCGGCACCAGGGGGTCGCTGACCCGCACCATCAGCAGAAACATCATGCTGATTAGAGCGACGGAAGTAATCACGATGAGAATGAAGAGTTTTGCCAGGCGGATGGGATCCAGAGGATGCGGGATCCCGGCGATAACCGATCCCGCCGTCGTCAAAACCAGGCCGGACAACGACGCCTTGATGCTCCCCGACAGGATGAAGCCCAGGATCAATTCCGTTTTGCTGATGGGCGTCAGCAGATAGCCCTCGTGAAGTCCTCTCGCCTTATCGTCAATGTAGATAATGCCTCCGCCAATCATCGCGGAGATATAAATTGCGAGCACGATGGTGCCGGAGAGCAGGTACTGAATGTAGGGCACGTAAGGGTAAAGCTCGACGACGGAAAGCGTGACTCCGCTGGGCACACGTGGGCTGAGGCCGCGTTGATTAAATGCGCCGACTAAATCGGAGAAAGCCCCTTCCAATCCTCCGACTGCGAAGTTGTCGGTGTTGTCTTCAATGAGCGCCACCTGGGGTTTGTCCTGCGTCAAGTACCTCCGCGAGAAGTCCGGGGGGATCGTGAGGACGCCGTTGATTCTTCCCTCCCGCAAATCCGTGTTGGCCTGGGAGAGGTCGGTATAATCGACGGTTGTAAAGGTTCGCGCATTGGCGGCGATGGCTCCAAACATCTCGCGCAATTTCACCGTGGGGATGCCGCGATCCTGATCGACGATTCCCACGCGCAATTCCTTGATCTTCCCGCCGAAGGCGTAGCCCAGGACTACGAGCTGCACGATGGGAAGGAACATGGAAACCACAATCAAGGTGGGGCTTCGCATGAACCTGCGCATATCGCGCTCGATGATGGCCAGCGTGCGTTTCATGTTAATCCGTCCCTAGCGCCTTGCAGGCATAAACCCGAAATCATACTTGGCGTCCTGCAAGGCGTCGCGCAATTGCCTGCCGGTGTAGTGCATGAAGACATCGTCCAAGGTGGTGCTCTGCACGGAAAGCGAGGTGATTTCTACCTTGGCTTGGCCCGTCACTTCAATCAGGGCCACAGTCGTCTTCGGCCCGTTATTCGACCCGATGCGGTAAACGTGATCCTCCGCCTTTACGCTCTGCACATCCGGCAAGCTCTGGAGGGTCTCCAGCCAGCCTTCCGGAACCCTGGAAAAGCTGATTTCCAGAATGTCGTTGCCGGGAATCGATGCCTTGAGTTTCAGAGGCGAATCGAGCGCCACCAGCTTCCCGTGATCCACAATGGCGATCCGGTCGCAGAGTTTGTCGGCCTCGTCCATGTAATGCGTGGTGAGAAGGATAGTGAGGTCCCGGCCTTGTTTGAGCTTTCGCAGCATATCCCAAACGCCGATTCGGGAGGCAGGATCGAGCCCCGTGGTCGGCTCGTCGAGGAAGAAGATGTTGGGTTCGTGTACGAGCCCGCGTGCGATCTCGAGCCGCCTCCGCATACCGCCGGAAAAGTTCTTAACGGGTTTATCCGCCCATTGCGTGAGCTCAACGGCCTCCAGCAGTTCTTTCACCACCCGCCGGCGCCGTTCGCGTGGGACGCTGTAGAGCTTGGCGAAGATGTTCATGTTCTCGGCCGCAGAAAGCTCCTGGTCGGAAGTCAACGCCTGAGGGATCACGCCAATCGAACGGCGCACGTCGGCGGCGGAGCGCACCACGTCAAAATCGTTAATCCGCGCGCCTCCGGAAGTGGGAAGAATCAGTGTGGTGAGCATGCGGATCAGCGTCGACTTGCCCGCGCCGTTGGGGCCGAGCAAGCCGAAGATTTCACCCCGTTCGACGTTGAAGCTCAAGCGGTCAACGGCGCAAAACGTCCCAAAGCACTTTTTGATTTCCCGGACTTCAACCGCGGGCACGGACTCTCCTCATTGCAGGATTTGAAATTTGAATTTTCAAATTTGAAATCCCTGATTCACCTGGCTTCCGGCAGCGGGACGTCCACGTACGCTGTTAAACCCGGCCAGAGACATCGGTCGCTGTTATCTACCCGCAAACGGAACTCGAAGGTTTTGACATCGCGCTTGGTGCGGTTCACGTCTCGCTGTGTGGCGTAGTCCGCGTCCACTCCCCTGTAAAACACTGTCCCTTCGCGTTCCGCCCCGGAAGGCAAGCGCACCTTCATCTTCTGGCCCAGGCGTACGCGGTCAATATACGTCTCTTCAACATCGACCCGAACCCAGAGATCGTCCGGATTGATGATTTCCAGGATCGGCTGAGCGACATTCACCACTTCGCCCTGGCGAGTCGGCAGGCTGGCCACGTAGCCGGGGATGGGCGCCCGGATTTCCGTATAACCGAGACGGACCTGAGCTTTCGAGATCTGCGCTCCCGCCGCCGCCAACTGCCGCCGCATCGAGAGAAGTTCATTGCGCCGCACGGTGATTTGATCCTCATTGGACCGCGCCAAGGCCACGGCGGCGTGTTGCGCCTCCACTTGCTTATGGAGAGACTCCACATGGGCTTTCTGCGCTGTAGAGGTGGTGCGAGCCTCATCGAGCGATTGCGCCGTGACGATGCCTTCCTTGAACAGCCCCTCAGTTCTCTCCAAATTCACCTGGTCGAGTTTGAGGTTAGCCTCCGCTTCGTTCACCTGGGCTTGCGTTGAGGCCAGCGAGGCCTCCGCCTGGCGGATTTGATCCCGTGTCTGTTTCTCCTGAAACTGCAGCGCGGCTTCCGCCTGTTGAACCTGGGCGGCAGTTCCCCGTTCCGAGTCCGCGTAGAAGGCACGGTCAGCGCGCAACTCCTGCGGTTCGATGACCGCGACGAGCTGCCCCGCCTGTACCGTATCGCCCTCTTTAACCAGCAGTCGCGCCAGTTGACCCTGGATCTGCGCGCTGGCGATGACGTCGTTGGTGGTGACGATACCGGTGATCACCATATTGTGCGGCTTAGTCGTAGCTTTGTAATAGGCCACACTGCCGGCAAGCGCCAGCAGAATGAGCGCCGGAATTAGTATTTTGCGCTTCATTGCACCCCACTCTCCGGATCCGTGAAGATCGCATAGCGGACAAACTTCAGCACTTCTTTCTTTCGCCGTCCTACATTGGCCTTGGTGTAGGGATCTTCTCCGCTTACCGCCCGCAACACGGACGCTGAACTGAAATAGAACGCAATCAGCGAAACCAACGAAATGGCAAGGTGGAAGCTGTCCATCCGCCGGAGCTCCCCAGCCCGCATCCCTCGCTCGATGACCTTGAGAAGTGCTTTCATCCGCGGCAGGCCGTGCTCCCGCGCCAGCCGCACCCACGTTTTTTCATCCGCCATCAACATCCGTTGAAACAAGGGGCCGTGGTGCCGGTGGGCTCCAATGAAATCGAACTGGAGATTGATATAGCGGAGCAGGACCGAGCGGGCCGAACCTTCTGAAGAAAGCGCTTCCAAAGCATTGCGGTTAAAGTCCGCCACGTAGCCTTCCAGGACCTCGCGGTAGAGCTCCTCTTTGCTTCGAAAGTAATAGTAAAGCAGCGCCTTGTTGACGCCTGCGGCGGCGGCAATGGCGTCGGTGCGCGCCCCTTCCAAACCTTCATCCGCAAAGATACGCTCCGCAGCCCGCAGAATTGCCTGTCGTGTTGCCCCGCTGTCGTGAGGCCGCGAACGCCGCGCCGCCAGTCTGTGGAATTGTCCGTTTCGCATTTAACTAACCGGATAGTTAAAATACAATACGAAAACTGGGTTGTCAAGGCCGGGTGTCTGAGGCTTGTAGGGATAACCCTTGTGGCTGCCCACGGGGCGACCCAAACCGCTTCCCCAACAGCACGCACACCTACTTCGACGGGGCATAATCGTAACGCGTGCGGAGCTTGTCGCGGTGTCGCTCGAGGGCCAGCTCAACAAGGCGGTCGAGAAGCTTGGAATAGGGAACACCGGTCGCTTCCCAGAGTTTCGGGTACATACTGATGGATGTAAATCCAGGGATAGTATTGATTTCCAGGAGGAAGAGCTTGCCGTTCTTCCGGTCCAGCAGAAAGTCCACGCGCCCCATGCCCGCGCCGTCGATGGCTTTGAATGCCCGTACCGCCAACTCCTGGACGCGCTTGATTTGGCGGCCGCTGAGACGGGCGGGAATCAGCAACTGTGAACCTTCCTTGATATACTTTGCTTCGTAGTCGTAGAACTCATTGACGGGAACGATTTCGCCGGGGAGGGAAGCCTCCGGCTGGTCGTTTCCTAGCACCGCGCACTCGATCTCGCGCGCGTCGACGGCCTTTTCCACTAAGATCTTGCGATCATACTGCGCGGCCAGATCCATACCGGCTTGAAGCTCCTCGGGTGAATGTACCTTCGTGATCCCCACGGAGGAGCCCAAATTGGCAGGCTTGACGAACAGCGGGAAGCGCAGCCGTTTCTGGATCTTCCTCCGAACTCCCGCAGGATCGTCCTCCCATTCCTTTCGGAGCACCAACTCCCAGGGGACCACCGGCAACCCAGCGTCCCGGAAAAGCCGCTTCATAATGTCTTTATCCATGCCCGCGGCCGACGCCAGGACTCCCGCACCCACGTAGGGAACATCTGCGAGCTCGAGCAGCCCCTGGATGGTTCCATCCTCGCCGAAAGTGCCGTGGAGTACCGGAAAGATGACGTCAACTTCGGGACGAGAGTTGACCGCAGCGGAGGACTTCGCTATGGGAAGGAGCTTGGGTCCGGTTGGATCCACGGAGGGCGTGACGGCCCTGCCTTCTTCGAGCACGGTCTGTAAGGGCGCCGTGCGCTGCGCCGGATTATCTCCAGCCGCCCCCGCTAAGAGGCCGAGCGCCTTAGATCCCACGCGCCATCTGCCTTCGGGCGTGATGCCGACCGGTACAAGTTCGTACTTTTCCGGGTCGAGCGCCTTCATCACGGCAGCGGCGGAGGTCAGGGAGACCTCGTGCTCGCCAGACCGTCCGCCAAACAGAACTCCCAACCGGATTTTCTTTGTCACAGAATTTTCTTCCCCAGCGCCGAACTGACCAGACCGACGCCCAGTACGGCTGTTTTGTTCATGACATCAAGGATGGGATTAATCTCCACTAATTCGAAGGCCACCATTCGACCGCTGTCGGCCACCATTTCCATGGCAAGATGAGCTTCGCGGTAGGTGATTCCGCCGGGGACGGGCGTGCCGACGCCGGGCGCTTCATCCGGGTCAACCACATCCGCGTCAAACGAGACGACGAAACCCGCCGTTCCATTGCAGGCGAGCGCAATACTCTTCTCCATCACTGCGGGCATCCCCAGTTCGTCAACGGTTCGCATCGTAAACACGCTGATGCCTGACTCCTTCACAAAGCTGGCCTCGCGGGCGTCCAAGTCTCGCACCCCAATCAGCGCGCAATTTCGAGGAGGGATTTTGGGCGCATAGCTGAAAATTCTGGCCAGCAAAAGGGGGCCGTGGCCCAACGTCGCGGCCAGCGGCATGCCGTGAACGTTGCCGCTGGGGCTGCTCTCCGGCGTGTTCATGTCGGCGTGCGCGTCAATCCAAAGACAACCCACGGCCTGCTTCCGGTCGCGGTAAAACTTGGAGACACCCGCCTGCGAGCCGACTGCCACGGAGTGGTCGCCGCCCAGCGAGACTGGGAAGTAACCTGCCTCAAGAGTCTCGCGAATCTGCCTCGCCGTTTGCCGCGATGTTTCAGTAATCTCCTTCAGGTATTTTGCTCGCCGGTCGCCGAAGTGCTGTTCCTCCGGCAGCTTAACGTGAATATTTCCTGCGTCCTCAACCTGGTGCCCCAGGTTCTTCAAGGCCTGGTTAAGCCCCGCGGCGCGCACCGCGGAAGGCCCCATGTCCACTCCCCGGCGTTCCTGCCCAAGGTCGAGCGGCACCCCTAAGATACGAATCTTCATCGGCCTGCCCCCGTAAGCCAATCGGCCACAGTAGCTTCTATCATAACTGATGCCCGGTAAGATTCGTAGCACCGGCCTCTCGGCTGACGACCGGCATGCTGACTTGAAGTTCAGCGCTACGGGGCGCCGAGTCGGTCCTGGGTAACGGGAGTGGCCACGGTGCTACCGCCGCGCTCGGCTATGGTGTAGACTGCCAAGTCGCCGGGTGCAAGATCGCCTTGAGGGCGAAAACCTGTCGGGGGACACAGATTATGCGAAAGATTCTCCTTGTTTGTATCTGCGCGTTCAACGTCGCAAGGCTTTCCGCGGCGGATGATCGTTTGCTGAAGTGGATGGGCAGGGTCGCGCAATCCGAACTTTCCGACCGCGAGGCAGCGATCGCGAGGATTCACACCTTGAGCGAAGCGAACGCGCGCCAAGCGTGGGTGCGGGCCAAAATCCTCGAGTTACTGGGTGGCCTCCCTGACTACCACGGCCCGCTGAACGCTCGCGTCACGGGGCGAATCGAGCGGCCGCGCTACACCATCGAGAACGTGGTATTTGAAAGTCTCCCGCAGTTCTATGTGACGGCTAACCTTTACCTGCCCAAGGCGGCCGGCAAACATCCGGCCGTGCTCATTCCCATGGGCCACTGGGAGCAGGGCAAGCTTGCCGCGCAGCCGATAGCGGCGAATCTCGCCATGAAAGGCTTTGTCGCGCTGGCCTACGACCCGGTGGGACAAGGCGAGCGCCAGCAGGCCTACGACCGCAGGATCGAGGCATCCCTCATCGGAGGCGCAACCGATCAGCACTTTCAGGCTGGGGCACAAAGCATTCTAGCCGGCGAAAACTTCGCGCGCTATCGCATTTGGGACGGGATGCGCGCGCTCGACTACCTCGTCAGTCGACCCGAAGTCGACGCAGATAAGCTCGGTGCTACTGGCTGCTCAGGGGGCGGAACGCTCACGGCCTACATCTCCGCGCTCGATCCGCGGATCAAGGTCGCAGCGCCGGCTTGCTACATCAATTCCTGGCGCCAACTCTTCGCCGGACCCACCGGTGATTCCGAGCAGAGTTTCCCCTTCTTCCTTTCTTCCGGTTTGGATGTGGCGGACTACATCGAGCTGTTTGCGCCGAAACCCTGGCTGATCAACTCCACGGTCGGCGATTTCTTTCCGATCGAGGGGGCGCGCCACGCCTACCAGGAAGCGCTGGATTGGTACCGAATTTACGGCGCCGAGGACCATATCCGTTGGGCTGTCGGTCCGGGGCCGCACGGGACTCCGCTGGAAATTCGCGAGGCGATCTACGAGTGGATGATCCGCTGGTTGAAAGACGGCCGTGGGGACTTTCGTGAAGAGCCCGTGGAGATGGCGCTGGATTTCGATCTCTTGGCGACTCCATCCGGCCAGGTGGAAGGGCGCCAGGTCTATCAAGTGATTCAGCAAAGCTTCCGCGAGAGAATGAAGCAAGGGAACTCTGAGCAGTTGTTGGCGGAGATTCGTAAGTGGTCCGAGGATCGTGCGGGGCAACCGCCGCTCGTGCACGTGCTGCGTGATGACCCTGGCGAGGCGTTTCGCACTCAGGAACTGGCATTGGAAGTGGAGCCAGGGCTGGAAATTTCGGGCACGCTCTACGCGCCACTCGCTTCGGGGCGCAAGCCGGCGGTGTTGCTGGTGGATTTGGGTGCCGCAATGGCGGAGCTCCTGGCGGCGCGCGGAGCAGTAGTTCTGAACTTGCATCCGCGCGGGCTTCCGTTGCCCTCCGGCGGCGAAGATCAAGCCGCTGCCAAGCAGAATATCCGCGCCTGGGTGATAGGGAAGAATATGGCCGGCATGCGCGCCTTTGACATTCAGCGGGCTGTGGACTTGCTGGTAGCGCGGCCTGACGTTGACGCCGGCTCCGTCCGCGCCATAGCGCGCGACGTATCCGGCGTGTGGCTGCTCATGGCGGCCGCTATCGACGCGCGAATTGGCAAGATCTGGCTCGACGGCACTCCCCATAGCCTGCGAGCCGCTTTGGACGTTCCGATCACCAGAGACTTGCACGACGCGGTCACCCCGGGATTCGCGCTCCATTGGGACCTGGACGACCTGGCAAAGACTATGGCTCCGCGCACGGTGCTTTGGAGCGACCCCACCGACTGGCTGCAGAGGGTTGTCCCACACCTGCCTGGCTTTCTGTATCGCACTTTCGGTGAGGCGGACGAGCGGTTTATAGCCGAACTCCTGAAGTGAGCTGGCGGGTAGCGCCAACCTTTAGGCCGGCACCCAGCCTGATGACCCGAAAGTCAGCGCTACGAGCATGCACGAGCGAGACGCGCCAGCCGTAGCGCTTGACCTCCGGGCCGCGCTCATGTTCTCCTGTAATTCGCGAAGCTTGGCTTTATGCTAGTGACGGATTCACAAATGGCGCCGCTATCCGGCTCGAGCGAGCCGTGGTTCGCGATTTACACGCGCCATCAACACGAGAAGACCATTGCCCAGGTTCTCTCCGCCAAAGGGCTGCAAGTCTTCCTTCCGCTTTACAACAGCACCCGGCGCTGGAAGGACCGCACCGTCCAGCTCTCGCTTCCCCTGTTCCCTTGCTATCTATTTCTGCGCGGCATGGAGGAGCGGCGGCTCCAGGTGGTGACCACGCCGGGGATCGTTTCCATTTTGAGTGTCAATGGTGAACCGGCGGTCATTCCTGAATCCGAAATCGAAGCGGTCCGCAAAGCGATCGAATGGGGAAATCGCGTCGAACCTCACCCGTTTCTGCGGTGCGGCGACCGGGTGCGCGTTATAGCCGGACCTTTGCAAGGGGTGGAAGGGATTCTGGTCCGCAAGAAGAACTTGTATCGGCTGGTGCTTTCCGTGGAATTGCTGGAGCGGTCCGCCGCCGTGGAAGTCGACGTCTCTTCCGTGGAGCGGGTTGCGAGCGGCCGCCACAGCTCGCCCTGGGGACGAAGCGGGGGAGATTTGTGATTTGTGATTGCTGAGTCGCGATCGCTGGTGTCAATCACAAATCGCAAATCGCAAATCACCAATGTCAGGGCTCGTCGTTGTCGAACCTCTCCTTGTATTCCATCTCGTCGGGCTTCCCCGGCGCCTGAACGCTGATCTCGATGCGGCCCATGCGCAGGCCGGCAGAGTAGGCGCTAACGGTAGCGTGGCCCGTGCGGTCGGTGGCGCGAAAGGCCATCTGCGCGAGCCCCGCCACAGTATCCAGCGTCCACCCCGTTCCGTGGCCAAGCGAGCTTTGCCGCAGAAGCTCCCCCGGCCCGTCGGAGGTGAAGGTCACGGGACACGCGGCAGAGGGAACCACCACGCCGTTCTCGTCCACCACGCGGGCGGTGATGTAGGCAAGGCTTTCGAGGTTTCCGGACTCGAGTTCGCGCTTGTCTGCGTCCAGCACCAGGTGATGCGGCGCGCCCGCTGTCCGGCGCTCTTCGCGTATCTCCTTACCCGCATGTCGAGCCACCGCCGCTAATGTTCCGGGCTGGTAAGGGACAGTCCAGAGGCGCGGCGGATGCGGCAGTTCTCCGTCAGGCGCATCCGTTTCTGCCCCCAGCGATCTGCCGTTCAGAAACAGTTCGACCTCGGCCGCGTTGCTGAAGACCTTCACAGTCCTCGCCGTGCCTTCCGCCGCCGGCCACGTCCAGTGGCCGAGGATGTGCACCATAGGCTTGGCCGTCCATTGGCTCTGATAGAAGTAGTACACGTCCTTGGGAATGCGGTACACGTCGCCCATGCCGAAAGCGACGATGTGAGGGATCACGGTGTCGTAGGTCTCACCTTCGTAGTCGAACTGGTGCCAGATCATGCCGCCGGCCATCCAGGGGCGCCGGCGCAAGTCGCGCAAATACTTCTCGTGGTTTTCGCAGGCCAGTTCTTCGCTCTCCGGCCCGCCTCCGTAAATTCCGCGTCCCGTGGTTGAGGCGGAGTATTCCGCCACGAGGTACGGGCGGAGGGGAAAACGCTGGTGTCGGCTGTCGGTTTCCTTGCCCACGCCGAGGCCCACCACGTCGACCAGGGCCTCCATCTCCTCGCCCCGCGGCTCGTGCATGGCCACAGGCCGGGAAGGATCGAGCTGGCGATAGCGCGCCGCCACGGCCCCAATAACCTTCCGGGACACCTTGGCCGAGGCATTCACTTCACCAGCAATACCCCATGAAATAATACACGGATGGTTGCGGTCCCGCCGGATCATCTCCTCGGCCATCGCCAGAACGTTGGCCGTGTACTCGCGCGGATCGCCGATCTCTTTGTTGACCGGCAGCTCTTCCCACACCATCAGGCCGAGACGGTCCGAGGCTTCCATGGTGGCCGGGTCGTGCGGGTAGTGGGAAGTCCTCCAGAAGTTCACCCCCATGGCGCGGATGATTTCCATGTCCAAGGCGTGGCGCGAATTTGGAAGGGCGTTTCCCATGCCGGGGTACACCTGGTGCCAGTTCGTCCCCTGCACCTGTACACGTTTGCCGTTCAGGAAAAACCCTCGCTGCGGGTCGAATTTGAACCAGCGGAAACCCAGCGGGTTTTCGGCCGTGTCAATCAAGTCTGATCCTGCGCGCAAGCTGGAGCGAAGGCGATAGACGTTCGGAGTGTTGACCGACCACAGCAGCGGGTTCTCGACCGCTGCGTCCTGCGTGACCTCGAGACGCTGGCGAGGCGGAATGCGGGCCGGAAGTGATAGAGTTTTGATCACCTCGCCCTGTGGGTTCAGAACCTCCTGCACGAGCGTCAGTTCCTGGGCCTGGGGCGTCTCGTTGACCAGGCGCGAGCGGATCTGGAGCGTCGCCACGCTTTCGCTGACCGACGGGGTGAGCCAGATGACATCGGAAATGTACGTGGGGTGGGTGATCCGCAGCCAGACGTCGCGATAGATGCCGCCGTAAAACGTATAATCGGTCTTGACGGTGGGGGGCAGAGTAGCGCGAAACAGGTTGTCGACCTTAACCGACAGAACGTTCTCCGTTTCGCCGAACTTTGCGTTGCTGGTCACGTCAAACTCGAAGCTGGTGTATCCGCCCTTGTGCTCCCCAACCGGCTGGCCATTGAGCCAGAACTCGGCCACGCTGCTGGCGCCTTCGAACTCCAAAAACACCCGCCGGCCGGAGTCCTGGCTGGGAAGCCGAAAATGCTTTCGATACCAGCCGATGCCGCGCCAGTAGCCGGGCGCCTCGTCTCGGAATTGGTTCCAGGTGTGAGGCAAATTGATGGCGTCCCAGTCCGAGTCGTCGTATTCGGGCCGGTGGGCGTTGCGAAAACGCGGCTCGATCTCTGCGGCTTCGCCGTTCTCGCGGTCGAATGAACCCAGCGCGCCGGTCCCCTGCGCCTGCCGGGCAAATCGCCAATCGCGGTTGAAGTTCTCGCGCCGCCGAGGCCCAGGTTCCGTTGAGGCAGGCTGGGCAGGAGTTTGCGGGTCAGCCGAGCCGACTCCCGCCGGCCCCCCCGATCGCACCACGAGCGGCGTCGTTGCCGCGCCCGTGGCTACGGTTTCCAGGAATTCTCTTCGGTCCATGTTTGGTACCTGTTCTGCGCCACGCAAAAAGTGGGTTCTTGACCCCTTTTAGGAGTTCGATTTGAGTTCGTTTGCATCAAAAAGCAGTTCGTTTTGAACGGTCCAAAGAAGCCAAGTCTTTTATTTGCCTTAGATAACCGAGTTCGTTTCCGCTAAAAAACATCTTTCACGATTCACTCGTCCTTTCCCGATGGGCAAAACCGATTTCACGCAAAGGCGCAAAGCGCGCAAAGGTCGCAAAGTTCTGGCGGCCACCACCCCCCACCCCTCCTCATTCGAGGAGGGGAGCCCGAAAGTCCCCTCCTTGGATAAGGAGGGGTCAGGGGTGGTTGATTTCTGCCTCGATCCTTTGTTTTCATAGACATTCTCGCTTTGTTCGCTCGATTCTGGAGTGGGAGAGTCAAGAAGTCGAGGAGTTGAGGAGCCAACCCCTGTGTCCAAGGGCACAGCCGTAGCTTGGAATCGACTTTTGTTGTCCACCGCTCGACTTTTTGACCTCGTCTTTTGCTTTCATAGACATTCCCGGTTCGCTCGTCAAATTCTTCACACTCGAGACTTCTTCCTGGGGTAGGGCACATCGAACCCCTTTCTGCCAAGGCGCGCGGAGGGCGAAAAGTCTCTCCCGACTCGCCGTAGCATTCTAGCCTATTATTTTGCGTTTGTCAAGAGACAGAAAGTCCGGGTCGTGTGATATTTGTGCGTTGCTGGGTCATCGGGATTGCTCGCAGTGGGGAATTGGCGTGTTTGCATCGGCCTTGCTGATCTGTATCCAACACGCTTCACCGGTTCCTAAATCAAACCGAAAAATGGAAGCACCTCTTTGCCGAATTTCGTAGCGGTGTTGAACGGGTTTCTGACCTGCCGTAGGTACAGGCGAGAGGGTCGCTCCTGGTGGGAGTGGTGGAATACCTGGAGCATCGTAGGTGCTTTTTACTCCTGCTGCAAATCCTCGTGCATGGAATATCACACCACCGCCTGCAGCGAGGAGGGAGGCCCCGCGTGCATTCGGGGCCCCGTGTTCAGGTTACGTGGCGAGACTTGCTGGGAATAACAAACATCTCATAACTACTCGGACATCTTGTCTGTACCCTTTTGCTCACTCTTCTCTTTTTCTCACCAACGCAACTATATATCACTACCCTACCGTTTCATGAGGTCGGCCACTAGTGAGGATACCTGGCGATGGCGCACGATTCCGGCACCGAAAAGCAGCAGGCGCATGAACTGATCGAACGTTTGGCGCCAAGCCAAGTCTCTGCCGTCGTCAGTCTGCTCCAAGCCATGCTTGATCCGGTGGCGCGTGCCATCGCTGACGCCCCCCTGACGACGAACCGGTTACCGAGGAAGAGCGCCGGGCGGTAGCTCGCTCGGAAGCCTGGTCTGAGGACCGTGGAGGCAAAGGCATTCCCATGGAAGAAGTCCTCGCTGATTTCGGGCTGACAACTTCCCTGTAGCACTCGTTTCCAGCATGTTGTTGCGCCGAGAAGATTCGTTGATGTTCGCGCTGGCACAGAAGAGCCAAACACAAAGGGCACAGAGAAAAGTTCACAAAGCGCACAGAGAAGAAAAAACACATGTATTTCTTTCTCCGTGATCTCTGCGAGCTCTTCTCTGTGGCCTTTGTGTTGGAAGCTTCTGGTTGCGGCTTGCCGCGCTGTAAAACCCATCCCCAATCGCCGGTATCGCATATACACACTCGTCGTGATAGTCCCCGGCGCCTCCCTGTGCGTCTCACTGAACGGACCAGCGAGCAGGCGGTCGAAGCTGCCGCGACGCTGGCAAGCGAATTCGTGATACGGAGGGCATATGAACGCACGAAGTTCTTGGGGAAGATTAGGGGGAATAGCTCTTGCAGCGGCTTTCGGACTGGTTGTAGGCGGGGTAGGCATCAGTCGCCTTCGCGGCGACATCGCAACCGCCAACCCGCCGGCGTCGCTGAAGCTTGCAAGCCCCACTGAAGGTCCAAGCAGGAACAGTTTCGCACCGATCGTGAAGCAAGTGCTGCCGGAGGTTGTGAACATTTCAACCAGCAAGGTGGTGAAGACGGGTTTTTCGGGACAGATGATGCCGATGGATCCGTTCTTCCGGCAGTTCTTTGGAGATAATTTCGACGGGCAATCACACACACCGAGGATTCCGCAAGCGGAGCGAGAGCGCAGCCTGGGTTCCGGTGTGATCGTCACCCCGGAGGGATATATCCTGACCAACAACCACGTCGTCGAGGGGGC
>Ga0209415_10002995_pt1 | contig 31534 bp, 27 predicted proteins | sample PeaSoiSIISIP2007_FD_187696 | JGI IMG/M metagenome (GOLD analysis project Ga0209415, IMG submission 187696) | Peat soil microbial communities from Weissenstadt, Germany - SII-SIP-2007 (SPAdes) (version 2) | ecosystem: Environmental > Terrestrial > Soil > Wetlands > Peat | place: Germany... | reverse complement strand
CGGCTCGCCAAGCTCGCGGGCGGCGTCGCGGTGATCCGCGTCGGCGGCGCGACCGAGGTCGAGGTGAAGGAGCGCAAGGACCGCGTCGATGACGCCATGCACGCGACCCGCGCGGCGGTCGAGGAAGGCATCGTCGCCGGCGGCGGCGTGGCGCTCCTCTTCGCCACCAAGGCGCTGGCGCGGCTGAAGCCCGCCAACGACGAGCAGAAGGTCGGCATCGACATCGTCCGCCGCGCGCTCCAGTCGCCGGTGCGGCAGATCGCCGAGAATGCCGGCGTCGACGGCTCGATCGTCGTGGGCAAGCTGCTCGACAAGAATGACGCCAACTATGGCTTCGACGCCCAGACCGGCGACTATGTCGACATGGTGAAGTCCGGCATCATCGACCCGACCAAGGTCGTGCGCCTGGCGCTCCAGGACGGTGCGTCGGTGGCCGGCCTCCTCGTCACCACCGAGGCGATGGTGGCCGAGAAGCCGGAGAAGAAAGCCCCGGCCATGCCGCACGATCACGGCGGCGGCATGGGCGACATGGGCTTCTAAGCCGCAAATTCGTCTGTCTTACGAATCGGGCCGCGGCGCAAGCTGCGGCCCGTTTTCTTTGCGCCGCGCGCGCACCGCCGCTTGGCACGAAGCATGCACTGAGTTGGGCAAGATGCTTCGCGCGGAGTGACGATGATCAAGGACGCGTTTCTTGCCTGCGCCGGCCTGGCGGTGGTCGCAATGAGCCTTTTATCGTGCGTTTCGCGGCCCGAGCCGCAGGCGCAGGCGCCGCTCGGCCGCACCGCCTGGTACGAGCAGCAGGTCGAGGAAGGTTTCGGCCGACTCGATCAATTGCCCACGCATTGACCCCGCTGCCCCACGAATGGGCAGACGGCAACGATTAATCCCGCCTCAGGAATGACGCGGTGCGCGCCACCGCGTCCTTCAATCCCACCCGTTCGATCGGCACGCCCTCGGGAAAGGCCCCGAGGAGGCGCGTCGGCAATTGCCGGTCGAGCAGCACGAACACGCCGCAATCGTCGGCGCGGCGCACCAGCCGGCCGAACGCCTGGCGCAGCCGCAGGCGGGTGATGCTGTCGTCGTAACGCGCGCCGCCGAACGCGGCGCGCCGCGCCTTGTGGACGATGTCGGGCCTGGGCCACGGCACCCGGTCGAACACGATGAGGCGCAGCGACCGGCCGGGCACGTCGACGCCGTCGCGCAGCGCGTCGGTGCCGAGCAGCGATGCGTCCTCCTCGGCGCGGAAGATGTCGACGAGCGTCGCCGTGTCCATGCCGTCGACATGCTGCGCCAGGAGCGGCAGCCCGGCCTGCTCCAGCTTCTCGGCGATGAGGGCGTGGACCGCCTTCAAGCGCGAGATCGCGGTGAAAAGGCCGAGCGCGCCGCCGCCCGCGGCGAGGATCAGCTCGCGATAGGCCGCGGCCACCTGGCCCACCTCCTCGCGGCGCACGTCGGTGACGATGAAGACGCGGGTCTGCGCCTTGTAGTCGAACGGCGAGGGCACGCGCGCGCGTAGCGCCGGCGTCGCGAGATATTTGGCGCCGGTGCGCGCCTCGGCCGCCTCCCAGTCGGCGATCGGGTCGCCGCTGCCGTCGGTCAAGGTCGCCGAGGTCACCAGCACGCCGTGCGCGCGCTTGGCCACCAGTTCGGCGAAGGGCCGGGTCGGATCGACCCAGTGGCGGTGCATGCCGAGATCGACCTCCTGGCCGTCGATGCGCTCGACCGCGAGCCAGTCGACGAATTCGGGCGGCTTGTCCTTCTCGATCTCCTCGAGCATGCGGCGCCAGCCGCCGATCTCGACCGCGCCGCGCCGCGTCAGGCCGCGCACCGCCGCCTCGATCCGCACCCGCATGGCGGTGTCGAGATCGGCCGCCTCGTCCTCGAGCCGGCGCGCCAGGCGCTCGGCCAGGAGCCGCATCGGCGCCTCGATCGCGTCGAGCCGGTTGGCCAGCGCGCGCGCCGCCTGGACCAGCCCGTCCACCGGCGGGCGCAATTCGGTCTCGAGGCTGTAGCCCTGGTCGCGGCCGGTGGCGCGTGCCAGCACCTGCTGCCGCACCACGGCGAGAAACGCCTCGCACTCGGCCTGGGGCCGCCCGTCGATGATGCGCTGAAGGAATCCGTCGGCCGGCAGCACCCGCGCCGCCACCGTGACCGCGGCGAGCGCGCGCTCGAGGGTCGCGTCGCCCAGCACCAGATCCTCGATGCGGCGGCGCAATCCCCGCGCGCGCGACCGGCCGCGCTCCTCGGCGCCCACCAGCCAGCGCCGCAGCTCCGCCGCCTCGCGCCCGCCCAATTCCAGCGAGAACGCGCTGTCGGCGGCGTCGAACACGTGATGGCCCTCGTCGAACACGTAGCGCTGCGGCAGGGTGTTGTCGTCGAGCCCGCCGAGCGCCGCCTGGATCATCACCAGCGCATGGTTGGCGACGACGATGCGCGCGCGGCGCGCACGGCGCACGCTCTTCTCGATGAAGCAGCGGTGGTAATGGAGACACGCGCTGTGGATGCACTCGCCGCGCCGGTCGGCGAGCGCGAGCGTCTGGGCCCGGCCGATCACGTCGGGGAACCAGCCCGGCATGTCGCCGCCGACCATGTCCCCATCGCGCGTCGCCCCCACCCAGCGCGCCATGATGCCGAGCGGCGCCGCGTCATAGGGCCGCATCGGCAGCGCCGCGACCGCCTCCTCGAAATTGAGGAGGCAGAGATAGTTCTCGCGCCCCTTGCGCAAGACGACGCGGCGCTCCTTGACCGCCGGGTCGGGATAGAGCCGGTCGAGCTCGCCGGTGATCTGGTGCTGCAGGTTGCGGGTGTAGGTCGAGACCCACACCGCGTCCTCGTTCTTCTCGGCCCAGAGACTCGCCGGCGCGATGTAGCCCATTGTCTTGCCGACGCCGGTGCCGGCCTCGGCCAGGACGAGCTGCGGCTCGCCCTCGCGCTCGCGCGGGCCGAAGGCGGCGCTCACCGCCTCGGCATAATCGGCCTGCTGCGGCCGCGCCTCGGCGCCGGGGCCGAGCACCTGCGCCAGCCGCGCCCGCGCCTCGCGGCCCTCGACCGCGATGTTTCCCGGGCCGGGCTCGGGCGCCATCTCCGCCCATTCGGGGAGGCGGCGCCACTGCGCCATGCCGGCCGGCGCCGCCCCCTCGCGCGCCGGCGGCAGCGCCGCCAGCACCGCCTGCCCCCAGCCCCAGCCGCCGCGCTCCATTGCCAGCGCGATCGCGCGCGCATCCTCGTCGGGGGGCGCGGCGGCAAGCTCGGCGAGCAGGCTGCCGGCGGCGGCGAGCAGGATCGCGGCGGCCGACGCGAGATCGCGCCCCGGCGGCGTCAGTCCGGTGGCGAGCGCCAGCCCGCGCGGGGTCGGCAGGCAGAACTGCGCCGGCCGCGCGAAGGCGAAAAGCTCGAGCACGTCGAGCGCCGGAAAGGGCAGCACGCCCAGGCGCCGCGCCAGCGCGCGGGCATGGCACACGATCGGCGCCGCGTTGCGCGCCCGCCGCGCCGCCTCCTCGAACGGCAGGAGCGCGATCTCGCCGTCGGGCGACAGCCACGCCGCCTGGCGCGCGCCGGCCACCAGGACCGAGGATTCGGGCAAGGCGACGGCGCGGGCGGGCTTCGGCTTCGGCGTGTCGGCTGACGGCATGAACGCGGTATAGACCCGCATTGCAGCGCGGTCACGCGCCCTCGCCTTGACACTCTCATGACCCTTCCCTATGGTGCCGCGCCGCCGCACGGGCCGGGGGATTTCGCAGGGGATTTCGCAAATTTTACAGGCGGCTCGCCGATGAGCGGGGGCGACTCGCGCGATCCTCTTGACGCGTTGGGACGCCGCCTCGAGGCGGCGCAGCGCCGGCGCGACGAGGAGACGGGCGCGGGCAAGCCGTCGGGCAGCGCCGGTGGCGGACGCGGCGCACCGGGGATCGGCCGGGTCGGACTGGAGCTGATAGTGGCCGCGGTGGCCGGCCTCCTTCTCGGCGTCGGGTTCGATCGCTGGTTCGGAACCAAGCCGGTAGGCCTGCTGGTGTTCTTCGCCCTCGGCATCGCCGCGGGAATGCTGAATGTGTGGCGCGCGGTGATGGGGATGGGCCAGGCGGTGGGACTGCGCAAGAAGGGCGACGACCAAGCCGGTCGCACGGGCAACGAGGACCGGCCGAGGGACGAGGACTGAATTGGCGACCAAGCTCAATCCGCTGGAACAATTCTCCATCGAGCGCTGGATTCCGATTCACGTCGGCGGCATCGACGTGTCGTTCACCAATTCGGCGGCCTTGATGGCGCTGGCGGCGATCCTGGTCACTGCGCTGGTGGCGCTCGGCACCAGCCGGGCCGCGTTGGTGCCGGGACGCTGGCAGTCGGTGGCCGAGATCTTCTACGAGTTCATCGCCAACATGGTGGACGAGAACGTGGGCCACGAGGGGCGCCAGTATTTCCCCTTCGTGTTCACGCTGTTCATGTTCATCCTGCTGGGCAATTTCCTCGGCCTCATCCCCTACAGCTTCACCTTCACCAGCCACGTGGTGGTGACCTTCGCGCTCGCGGCGGTGGTGTTCATCGGCGTGACATTCATCGGCATCGTGCGGCACGGATTCCACTTCCTGCGCCTTTTCGTGCCGACGGGCGTGCCGCTGGTGCTGCTGGTGCTGCTGGTGCCGATCGAGCTCCTGTCCTACTGCATCCGGCCCTTCACCCTGTCGATCCGGCTTTTCGCCAACATGCTGGCGGGCCACGCGATCCTGTTCATCTTCGGCAGCTTCGTCGTGGGCCTCGGCATCTTCGGCATCGTGCCCTTGGCGCTCGAGACCGCGTTCGTGCTGCTCGAGGTGCTGGTCGCGGCGCTCCAGGCCTACGTTTTCGCCATCCTCACCTGCATCTATCTGCGCGACGCCATTCACATGCACTGAGCCCGCGCATCCGCAATTCCAACAGGAGATTTCGATCATGGACGTTGAAGCCGCAAAAGCCATCGGCGCCGGACTTGCCGCCATCGCCCTCATCGGCGCCGGCATCGGCATCGGCCAGGTGTTCGCCGCCTTCGTCACCTCGATCGCGCGCAATCCTGCGGCCGAGGCGCAAATGCGCCCGGTGGCGCTCCTGGGCTTCGCCCTCGCCGAGGCGACCGGGCTCTTCGGCCTCGTCATGGGCTTCATCATCTTCTACGTGTTCTAGCCCTCGCCACCGATGCCGCAGCTCGACTTCTCGACCTTTCCGCCGCAGCTCGTGTGGCTCGCGGTCACGTTCGTAGCGCTCTATCTCGTGATGGCGTATTTCGGCCTGCCGCGCGTCGCCAGCATCCTGGGATTGCGCCGCGACCGCATCGACGGCGACCTCGCCCAGGCGGCGCGGATGAAGAGCGAGGCCGAGGCGGTGATCGCCGCCTATGAGCGCGCGCTGGCCGAGGCGCGGGCCGCGGCGCAGGCGACCATGCGCGAAACCACCGAGCGGCTCAACGAAGCCGCCGCCGAGCGCCAGCGCAAGCTCGCCGCGACGCTCGCGGCCGAGACCGCAACTGCCGAGCGCCGCATCGCCGAGGCCAAGAGCCAGGCGCTTTCGGGCCTGCGCAACATGGCATCCGAGCTGGTGCGCGCCGCGGCCATGAAGGTCGCTGGCGCCGAGATCGACGCCGCGCATGCCGGAGACGCGGTCGATGCGGTGATGCGGGAGCGCGCATGAGCCTGCACGAACTCATCGCCGATCCCGAATTCGGCGTCCTCATCGCCTTCGTCATCGGCGTCGGCTATTTGGCGTACAAGGGGACGCCCATGATCACGGCCGCGCTCGACCAGCGCGCGGCCAAGATCAAGGCCGATCTCGACGAGGCGCAGCGCCTGCGCGAGGAGGCGCAGAAGACGCTCGCCGACTTCCAGAAGAAGCAGCGCGACGCCCTGAAGGAGGCCGACGAGATCATCGCCCGTGCCCGCACCGAGGCCGAGCGCGCGGCGGAGCGCGGCGAGCGCGACCTCGAGGCGTCGCTCGAGCGGCGCCGCCGCATGGCGCTCGAGAAGATCGCGCTCGAGGAAGCGAAGGCGGTAGCCGAGGTGCGCGAAGTCGCGGTCGAGATCGCGATGGCGGCGGTGCGGCGCGCGCTCGCCCAAGACCTCGATCCCGCGCGCCGCGCCAAGCTCCTCGACGACGCCATCCAAAGCCTGCCGCAAGCGCTGCACTGACACGCAGCCCTCACCTATTCGCCGGGACCGCGTGCGCGCCGGTGATCGGGTGGCCGATGCCGAGGGGCTTGGCGTCCACCAGGACGAAGGCGATGCGCGCCGGCTCGGTGCCGCGGTTGACCCAGGAATGGTTGGTGCCGCGCTGGATGACGACGTCGCCGGCCTTCAGGTGGATCGACGAGTCATCCATGTCCATGTCGATCTCGCCGGCCAGCACGATGCAATAGTCGAGCGTCTCGGTGCGGTGCATGATTCCGGGCGCGCCGGCCGGAATGTCGTTGATGGTGAAGCGCGTGCCGCCGGCGGGCGGCGCCGTGCCGAGCTGGCGCGCGCCCATGTCCTCGATTGCCTCGCCGATCGCCACTTCGGTCGGCGTCGCCTCGGTGCACCACATCAGCACGCGCGAGCGCGGCGGCTCGGCGCGGTCGTTGGTGGCGATCCCGTCGATCAGCACCTTGGCTTTCTTGTTCGCGTCGTGTCCGGTGACGACGCGGCGGGTCGGCGGCAGAAGCTTCGGCATGTGACGGTGTCCTCCGTGGCGATGTCCGGCCGGAGCCTTCCACCGCGGCGGCGGCGGCGCAACCCCATTGGATTGACGAAGCGCGCGCTTCGACTAGGCTTCGCCGCGATCACATGAGGGGAAGCGCGATGCGCACGAGATGGCGTTCGGTGCTGGTGCTGGCGATCTTCGCAGCATCCGCGGCTGCCGAGGCCGGGGCCGCCGACAAGGATTTCCCGCTCGCGGTGCAAGCGGCGATTACCAAGGCCAAGGCGGAAGGGAAGCTGCAGCTCACCACGCCGCCCAATGTTCTCGGCGGCGGCGACGGCACCAAGCTGATCGAAGACGGGATCGAGCGCATGTTCGGCGTCACGCTTGCGATCGGCTGGGCGCCGTCGGGATCGATGGGCCAGCTCGCTTCCAAGCTCTACGAGGAATACCGCGCCGGCGCGCCGTCCTCGAGCGACGTGGTCGCGCTCGCCGCGGTGCAGATCATGCCCTATCTCGACAAGGGCCTGTTCCTCAAGGTTGACTGGCCGAGCCTGATGCCGGACCGGATCACCCCCGCGATCGTCGAGGGCGACGGCCAGGCGCTGCGCGTCAATTCGAGCTTCACCTCGATCCTCTACAACCCGCGCGTGGCGCCGTGGGTCAAGGACATCGACATGATGGCGGACGCGCTCAAGCCCGAATACAAGGGCAAATACGCGACCACCGTGTTCCTCGCCGGCTTCGACGTGCTGCTCGCCAAGGACGTGTGGGGCATCGACAAGACCACGGATTACGTGCGCGCGATGGTGCCGCAATTGAACGGCCTCATGCATTGCGACAGCGAGGACCGGGTCGCGTCGGGCGAGACCGGCGCCGTCATTCTCGACTGCACCGGCGCCGCGCCGAACCGCGCCAAGTTCCGCGGCCAGGGCGTGCTCGCCTCGAAGATCGTCCGCGACGCGGCGCACCGGCGCTACTACTACATGCTGGTGACCGCGAACGCCGCCCATCCCAACGCGGCGGTGCTCTACGCGCTCTATCTCTCCTCGCCCGAGGGGCAGCGCACGGTCATGTGGGACCTCGACGGCAACGATCTCGACTCCTATCCCGAGTCGCAGAACGGCAAGCGGGTGAAGGCGCTGGCAGACTCGGGCGTCAAGTTCCTCGACGTGACGCTCGACTGGTGGCGCAAGGAGCAGTCGCCCGAGCTGGCGGCGGCGCAGAAGACCATCATCAAGCTGATCGAGCGCCTGCCGCAGTAGCCGTCGCTAACCCGGCGCGTCCTCGGGCTTGAGCGCCGGCCGGGCGTTCGGCGTCGATTGCCCAGGCGCCGCGCGCGGGCCAGAATGAAGGAGCGCAAGACGGGGAGGTCACGATGCGGCTTGGATTTTCACGGTTGCTCGCCGGCGCGATCGCCGCCGCGGCTTTCTGCCTTCCCGTGGCGGGCAACGCGCAGCAGCCGATCAACGTCGTTATCGCGCTGCCGGCGCAGACGCTCACCTTCAGCGCGCCGTTCCTGGCCGAGGACGCGGGCTTCTTCAAGGACGAGGGCTTGAAGGTCTCGTACCCGGTCCTGGTCGGCGTCGCCTCGGTCAACGCGGTGATCAACGGCAGCGCGGATTTCACCATCGGCACCGGCCCCGTGTTCCTGCGCGCCGCCGCCAAGGGTCAGCGCCTGCTCGCCATCGCCAACCTGATGGACCGGCCGATGATCGAGCTGGTCATGCGCAAGGACGTCTACGAGGCGATGAAGGCCAACGACCAGATGACCCTGGCGGAGCGCGGCAAGCTCTTGAAGGACAAGACCATCGCGATCCAGGGCGTCGGCAGCATCGTGCATGCCTGGCCGCGCCTCGTCGCGGCGCGCGGCGGGCTCGACCCCGAGAACGACATGCGCATCGCGCCGATGGAGCCGCCGTCGATGCTGCCGGCGCTCTTGACCAAGGCGGTCGACGGTTTCGCGACCTCGCTGCCCTACACCACCGACGCCGTCCTCAGCGGCGCCGCCATGATGTATGCGAGCGCTCCGCAAGGTGCTGCGCCGGACATCCTTCCCTTCGCCGCCGCGCTGGTGGAGACGAAGCCGGACACGTGCAAGGCCGACCCCGACAAATGCGCGCGCGTCGTGCGGGCGCTCGCGCGCGCGGTCAAGATGATCCGCGACAAGCCGGACGAGGCGCTCGCCATCGTGCGCACCCACTTCAAGGAGATGAAGCCGGAGACGCTGCAGACCGCCTGGCGCGTGGTGTCGCAGGCCCATGCCGCGGATTTGCGCGTGCTGCCGAAGGGCCTGGAGAATTCCGAGAAGGTGAATGTCGAGGCGAAGCTGCTCGACCCCAACGACGTGGTGCGCTCCTACGACGGGCTCTACACCGACGACTTCGTCCGCTGAGTGTTCCCGCCCGCACCCATGTCATCGTTAATTCCGTACACTGACGAAGCCCGTCGCGGTATCCGCTACTGCAAGCCGGCCGAGGTCGTGCTAATATCCTGTGGATGAAACCAAGCGGTCCCACTTCCGAATTTCTCCAGCGAGGCTCCACGCCCGAGCCCAAGCCTGAGCCATTAACTGACGCTGAGCGCGCGGCAGTGGCGCGCGGCGAGGCGGACGCCGAAGCCGGGCGGGTCGTGCCTTTCGAGGCCGTGCGGCGCTGGCTTCTGTCGTGGGGAAAACCGGGCGAGCAGTCCGCGCCGCGGTGGCGCAAGTAACTTTCGCTGACGCCGCCCTGGCTGGCGTCGAAGACATCCGAAGCTTCATCGCCGCAGAAAACCCTGACGCCGCCGAACGCATCGCATTGCTGCTGATCGACGCCGCCGCATCCCTTTCAAATCCGCCGCTTCGCGGGACACCGGTTGAAGGCGGCGGACGGAAGCTGATTACGTCGCACTATGTGATCTTCTATCGTGTCACAGCCGACGGCGAGCAAGTCACCATCACCGCGATTATCGACGGTCGCCGGTTGCGATAAGCGCACGACACCCGCCAGTCAAACGCGCAGCGCCTCTTCCGGCTTCGTGGCCGGCAAGCCCAGCGCGTCGGCGACCGCCGCATGGGTGATGCGGCCGGCGTGGATGTTGAGGCCGGCGCGGAGATGCGCGTCCTCGGCCAGCGCGCGGCGCCAGCCCTTGTCGGCCAGCGCCTCGATGAACGGCAGGGTCGCGTTGTTGAGACCGAATGTCGAGGTGCGCGCCACCGCGCCCGGCATGTTGGTGACGCAGTAATGGATCACGCCCTCCTCGACATAAGTGGGATCGGCGTGGGTGGTCGGGCGGCTGGTTTCGAAGCAGCCGCCCTGATCGATCGAGATGTCGACCAGCACCGAGCCCGGCTTCATCTGCCGCACCATCGCGCGGGTGACCAGCTTGGGCGTCGCCGCGCCCGCCACCAGCACCGCGCCGACGACGAGATCGGCGGCCAGCACCTCGCGCTCGATGTTTTCGAGCGTCGCGAACAGGGTATGAAGCTGCGAGCCGAACTGCATGTCGAGCTCGTAGAGGCGGCCGAGGCTCTTGTCGACCACGGTGACATAGGCCTCCATGCCCATCGCGACGCGCGCGGCGTTGGTGCCGGCGACGCCGCCGCCCAGGATCACCACCTTGGCCGCGCCGACGCCGGGCACGCCGCCCAAGAGGATGCCGAGCCCGCCCTGTTCCTTCTCCAGGCAATGCGCGCCGACCTGGATCGCCATGCGCCCCGCCACCTCGCTCATCGGCGCCAGCAGCGGCAGCCCGCCCCTCGCGTCGGTCACGGTCTCGTAGGCGATGCAGGTGGCGCCGCTCTTCATCAGCCCCTCGGCCTGCGCCCGGTCGGCGGCGAGGTGGAGATAGGTGAACAGCACCTGGCCCGGGCGGAAGCGCGCGATCTCCTGCGGCTGCGGCTCCTTCACCTTGACGATCAACTCGGCGGCGGCGAACACCTCGGCCGCGTTCGCCACGATGCGCCCGCCCGCCGCCTGGTAGGACGCGTCGTCGAAGCCGATGCCGGCGCCGGCGCCGCGCTCGACCACGATGTCGTGGCCGCGATGCTTCAATTCGCGCACGCTGCCGGGCACCAGGCCGACGCGGTATTCGTGTGTCTTCACTTCCCTGGGAACGCCGATCAGCATCAGGCGGCGGCCTTCAGCACGGCCCCGATCGTGCCGATCAGCTGGTCGATCTGGGCGCGCTCGATGACCAGCGGCGGCGACAACGCCAGGATGTCACCGGTCTGGCGCACCAGCACGCCGCGCTCGTAGCACGCGATGAACGCATCGTAGGCGCGCGCGCCCGGCTTGCCGGCGATGGGATCGAGCTCGATGCCGGCGACCAGGCCGATATTGCGCAGGTCGATCACGTGCGGCATTCCCTTGAGGCTGTGGACCGCGTCCTCCCAAGAGGCTTCGAGCCCCTTGGCGCGCGCGAACAGATCCTCGCGGCGATAGATGTCGAGCGTGGCCAGCGCCGCCGCCGCGGCCAGCGGATGGCCGGAATAGGTGTACCCGTGCGGCAGCTCGATCGCCATCTCGGGCCCGGTCATGAAGGCGTCGTAGATGAACTTGCGCACGCCCACGCCCGCCATCGGCACGGTGCCGTTGGTGAGACCCTTGGCGCAGGTCACCATGTCCGGGACGATGGCGAAGCGCTCGGAAGCGAAGCTCGCGCCGAGGCGCCCGAAGCCGGTGATGACCTCGTCGAAGATGAGCAGGATGCCGTGCCTGTCGCAGATCTGGCGCAGGCGCTCGAGATATCCCTTGGGCGGCACCAGCACGCCCGTGGAGCCCGCCATCGGCTCGACGATGACCGCGGCGATGGTCGAGGCGTCGTGGAGCTGGACGATGCGCTCGAGCTCGTCGGCGAGATGCGCGCCCCATTCGGGCTGGCCGCGCGAGAACGCCTGCTTGGCGCGGTCGTAAGTGTGCGGCAGGTGATCGACGCCGGGCAGCAGGCTGCCGAAGACGCGGCGCACCGCGACGATGCCGCCCACCGAGATGCCGCCGAATCCGACGCCGTGATAGCCGCGCTCGCGCCCGATGAGCCGCGTGCGCTGTCCCTCGCCCTTGGCGCGGTGATAGGCGATGGCGATCTTGAGCGCGGTGTCGACCGCCTCCGATCCCGAATTGGCGAAGAACACGTGATCGAGATCGCCGGGCAGCAGCGATGCCACGCGCGACGCCGCCTCGAACACAGCCGGATGGCCCATCTGGAAGGCGGGCGCGTAGTCGAGCGACAGCGCCTGGCGATGCACCGCCTCGGCGATCTCGGGCCGCGCGTGGCCGGCGTTGACGCACCACAATCCCGCGGTGCCGTCGAGAATGCGGCGCCCGTCGGCGCTGGTGTAGTGCATGCCCTCGGCCGCGACCAGCATGCGCGGGCGCGCCTTGAACTGGCGGTTGGCGGTGAACGGCATCCAGTAGGATTCGAGGTCGTTCGGCGCGAGGCCGGAATGCGGGACCTTGTCGTCCATGGCCGCCGCCCGCGCCTAGCGCTGGCCGCTGCCGCCGCCGCCCTGGGCGGGCGGCGCCTGGGACGAGGATGCGGGCGCGGCGCTGGCGGGCGGCGTCTCGGGCGTGCCGTGGGGCAGGAGCGTGACCCCTGTCGCTATGGCAATGATGCCGATGATCGCCACCGCGAACCACATGCTCGGTCTCCTCGCTCTGTGCCGGGCGCGATGGTGCCTCCCGCCGCCCCCCTTCGGCAAGCCGCGATTGTGCCGGCGCAGGGACTCGGGTATGGACTTCATCCACATGCGCCGCCGCCTTGTCCTTCTCGGATCGCTCTCGCTCGCGATGGTGCGTCCGGCGCGGGCGCAATCCTTCCGGCTGGGCGCGATCACGGTCGAGTCGCCGTGGGCCAAGCCGTCGGTCACCGAGGCCGCGGCCATGTTCATGACCTTGCGCAACGACGGGCCGCGCGCCGACCGGCTGGTGGGCGGCGCCACGCCGGTCGCCGAGCGCGTCATCCTGCGCGAGCTCGACGGCTCGCCGCTCGAGTATTTCGACCTGCTGCCGCGCCGGCCGGTGATGCTGCGCCCGGGGCGGCGCTACATCGCGCTCCGGGGTCTGAAGCGGCTCTTAGCGATCGACGACAGCTTCCCGCTGACCCTCCGCTTCGCCGAGGCGGGGCCGCTCGCGGTCACGGTGCTGGTGGCGGAAGGTCGCGAGGAGGAATAGTGCCACCGTCCAACAGCCGCGCCACGTGCGCGGCGAGCGGCAGCGAGGCGGTGATTCCCGGCGACTCGATGCCGTAGAGATTGACCAGCCCCGGCAAGCCGTCATTGCGGCGCATTGGACACCGGCGGCAGGGCGGACATGAATTTCACCAGATACGGCTTCCAAATTGCCGCGTAATAATGGGTGAAATGTCCGTGCGTGCCCTTGCCATAGGGCGTCAGCACGTAGGTGCCGTGCGCGATCTTCTTGAAGGCGCGTTCGACCGTGCCGAGCGTCGGCGGATCCGCAACATCCTCGACATTGTTGATCAGCATGACATGCGCTCTGATCTTCGGCAGATCGGCCTCGGGGCTGTAGTCGTAGATCGACTCGATCTCGTAGAGCGTGTTGTTGGCGTCGCCGCTTTTCATCGACGCCGCAAGGCGCTTGTCGTAGAGCGCCTTCGCCGCTGCCATCGTCGGCGCTTCTTCCTGAACGCGCACCGGGCTCTCGGTCGCGTCGTTGCCGGCCGCGGCGTACATGTAGAGCGTCGGGTTCTTGTCGTAGTCGCCGTTGTTCCACGCGGGATCGTGGCGGATGAGCTCCGCGGCGGCGTGGCGCCCCATGTAGTTGCGCCCGCTGATCTCGACCGGCTGGCACGACATCCCGACCGTGCCGTCCATCAAATCCGGATACCATTCGGCCCACAGAAACTGCTGCATGCAGCCGAGCGAGCTGCCGATGATCAGGCGCAAATGGGCGACCTTCAGCCCGTCCGTGACCAGAAGGTGCGTCAGGTCGACCATGTCGTGGTAGCGGTAATGCGGGAAGCGGCCCTTGAGGCCGTCGGACGGTTTCGACGAGCCGCCACGGCCCAGCGCGTCGGGCATGATGATGTAAAATCTCGCCGGGTCGAGCGGCTGGCCCGGCTTGAACAATTCGTCGGCCAGCGTCGGCCGAAACCAGTTGGCGCCGGTCCCGGTGTTGCCCTGCAACAGCAGCACGGCGTTGACCACCTCGCCTGCCGCATTCCGTTTTGCCGCGCCGATGGTGCGGTAATGCAATTTGACCTCGGGGAGGCTCTCGCCGCCGACGAATTTGTAGTCGTGGACGGCGTAATCGCCGTCCTGATATCCGGGCCAGTTGGTGTTCGGCTTGCTAGCCTCTTCTTGCCCGAGCGCAGGAAACGCGACGGCCAGAATGAATATCCCGATCAAAGTACGGACGAACATTCGCTTCCCTCCCATCGCATTTAGGCCTTCGCGTGCCCCTGACCCGTGCCAGTCGAAAAGCTTGCCCGCGCCGGTCGGGCTGATATCGCCGCTCACCACCTTGGAGCCGCGCAGGCGGACGAAAAGCGTGCGGACGGCCTCAAATTACCAAAATGGGTCAGGTCGCGCGGTTCGGCAAGCGTTCGGTGAACGGCGGAAATGGGTCGGAAGCTACCGACTCAGATTCGGCAGTGTGTGTCCGCTTCCCCTTATGTCGCGACCATAAGCAGACAGTCGGCTCTCGGCCAGAAGCGGCCACGATAGGGCACGCTTTATGGGTTTTGACCCTAGGGTCCGCCGTCCAACAGCCGCGCCACATGCGCGGCGAGCGGCAGCGAGGCGGTGATGCCCGGCGACTCGATGCCGTAGAGATTGACCAGCCCGGGCACGCCGTGCTCTTGCGGTCCCTGGATCGCGAAGTCGGCGGCGGCCTCGTGCGGACCGTTGATCTTGGGGCGGATGCCGGCATAGCCCGGCTGCAGCGCGCCGTCCTTCAAGCCCGGCCAATATGTCCGGATCGCTTCGTAGAAGCGCTCGCCCCGGCGCGGATCGACGCGATAGTCGATGCCGTCGATCCATTCCGTGTCGGGGCCGAAGCGCGCCTGGCCGCCGAGATCGAGCGTCAGATGGACGCCCAGCCCGGCCGCCTCCGGCACCGGGTAGACCAGGCGACGGAACGGCGCGCGGCTGGAAAGGGTGAAATAGACGCCGCGGCAGTAATGGTCGCGCGGCACGGTCTCCGGCGGGATGCCGGCGATGCGGCGCGCAAGCGCGGGCGCCTCGAGCCCGGCGCTGTTCACCAGCAGCGCGCAGTCGAGCGCCATCGCCTCGTCGCCGCCGACCTCGAGGCTGAAACCCGTCGGCGTAACGCGGCCCCCCAGCACCGGCGCGCGCAGCGCGATGGTCGCGCCCGCCGCCTCGGCGTCGCCCTCGTAGGCCAGCATCAGGGCGTGGCTGTCGACGATCCCGGTCGAGGGCGAATGGAACGCGGCAAGGCAGGCGAGTTCCGGCTCGAGCGCCTTCGCCTCGTTGCCGCCGAGCCAGGCGAGATCGCGCACGCCGTTGGCCTCGGCCCGCTCGATGACGCCGCGCAGCACCGGGACCTCGTGCTCGGCGCAGGCGACCACCAGCTTGCCGAGGCGCCGATGCGGCACGCCGCGCGCGGCGCAATAGTCATAAAGAAGCGCCTTGCCGGCGACGCAGTAGCGCGCCTTGAGGCTGCCCTTGGGGTAATAGAGGCCGGCATGGATCACTTCGCTGCTGCGCGAGGAGGTGTGCTGGCCGATCCAGCGCTCCTGCTCCAGCACCAAGACCTCGTGCCCGGCCAAGGCCAGCGCGCGGGCGACCGCCAGTCCGACGATGCCGGCGCCGACGACGACGCATTCGACCGCTTCCGCCATGGCGCGATCCTCCCCGATCGGCAGCGCGAAAAAAAGCCCCGCCAAGATGGCGGGGCCAGGCTACAGGGAGGAAAATCACGCAGGTCACCGCGTGCATTAAGGTTACGGGCCGGACCCCGCATCGGATCACCGCGCGCTTACCATGAACGAAACTATAAAAGTCGTAGCGATAAGCTAGAAGCGCGCACGCCGCGATATTGCAACCGGTCTGGGGTTGCGCCACAGTCGAAAGACGATGACCGGGGGTGCGCACATACTTTTGGTGGACGACCAAAGGGACCTGTCCGAGATCGTCCAGCCCTATTTGACGAGCGAAGGCTACCGGGTGAGCGCCGCCGCCGACGGCGCCGCGATGCGCCGCGTCATGGCGCAAGGGCCGGTCGATCTCGTGATCCTCGACTTGAAGCAAAGCGGCGAGGACGGGTTGGCCTTGGCGCGCGCGCTGCGCGAGGAGTCCAACGTCGGCATCATCATCCTCACCGGCCATGCCGAGACGGTGGACCGCATCATCGGGCTCGAGATGGGCGCCGACGACTACCTGGCCAAGCCGTTCCACCTGCGCGAGCTGCTGGCGCGGGTGAAGAGCGTGATGCGCCGGGTCGCGGGCGCCGGCAACGGCAAGCCCGCGCCGGGCCGCGCCGCCGCGAGCTTCGCCGGCTGGCGCCTCGATCTCGCGACGCGCGGGCTCACGTCGCCGGCGGGCGAGGAGGTGCGGCTCACCACCGGCGAGTTCGACCTGCTCGCCGCTTTCGTCACCAACCCCAACCAGGTGCTGAACCGCGACCGGCTGCTCGATCTCGCGCGCAACCGCGAGGCGGGGCCGTTCGACCGCACCATCGACGTCCAGGTCGGCCGCCTGCGCCGCAAGCTCGAGCCCGACCCGCTCAATCCGACCATGATCAAGACCGTGCGCGGCACCGGCTACATCTTCACCCCGCCGGTCGAGCTGGCGTGAGCGGGACCGGCATGGTGCGTTTCAACCGGTGTGATAGCGCCCTCAGTAGGGTTCGACCTCGCCCTCGATCGTCGTGCGCAGCAGCAGGCGGCGCTCGGCGGATGAGAAATCCGTGCGCGCGTGCATCGAGCAGCGATTGTCCCACACCAGCAGGTCGCCCGGCCGCCATTCGTGCTCGTAAACCCATTCGCGGTTCTCGGCATGGTCGAAGGTCTGGGCCAGCAGACGGTCGCTTTCGTCCTGCGGCAGGTCGACGATGCGCTCGGTCATCAGCCGGTTGACATAGACCGCCTTGCGGCCGGTGTCCTCGTGGGTGCGGAACACCGGATGCACCGATTCGGCGAAGGCGGGCGTGCCCTTGCCGTCGCCCTTCTGCACCGAGCCGTAATTGTAGTGGTGGAACGCCTTGCGCCCCTCGAGACGCTGGCGCAGCGCCGCCGGCATGGTGTCGTAGGCGGTGGTGCAGTTGGCGAAGAGCGTGTTGCCGCCCGAGGACGGCACCTCGACCGAATAGAGGCAGGTGCCCTTGTGCGGCACCTTGGCGTGCAGCATGTCGTGGTGGAACATCATCTCGCCGTCGGGCAGCGAGCCGATGGGCTCGCCGTTCTCGCGGATGTTCGAGATCAGCATGACGTCGTCGAGGAGGCGCCCATAGCCCGGCGGGCGGAATTCCTTGGGCCGCGCCAGCGCGCCGATCCTCCCGAAATAACCGGTGACGCCCAGCAGGTCTTCCTGGCTCAGATCCTGGCCGCGGAACACGAGCACGACCGCGTCGAGCCAGATGCGGCGCAATTCGGCGATCGTCTCCGCGTCGGCCGCGCGGCGCAGATCGATGCCCTCGATTTGGGCGCCGATGTGGCGGGTCAGCGGAATTACGGCGAGGGCCATGAGACTCCTCCAAGGGTGGAGCGTCTTGCCACGACGGGCGGCACGGCTCACTCTAGGGCCTGGAATTCTGGTCCGCCAGGACGAGGGAGCAACGCCATGGACACCGCACAAGAGACGCTCGATCGCAGCTACGACGTGGGCGGGGTTCGCCTCGCGCGGCCGTTCCGGGTGCAGCGGCTCGGGCATTTCGGCTTCAACGTCGCGAATCAGGAGACCGCGCTGCGCTTCTACAGCGACCTGCTCGGCCTCCCCGTCACCGACACGGTCAATTTCGGTCAGCAGTTCAACGTCGCCAGCGCCACCGGCCAGGACCCGCACGGCTATTTCCTGCGCGTCGGCGCGGATCATCATTCGGTGGTGCTGTTCCCGCACTGGGCCTTCGCTGCCTCGGGCCAGCCCAAGCGCGAAGGCACCACCTGGATCAGCCACATGGCGTGGCAGGTCGGGACATTGCGCGAGGTCGTCGAAGGGCGGCGCTGGCTGACCGAGAAGCAGACCCGGATCGCCCGGCCCGGCGGGCGCGACCAGCGCGGCGCCAACTGGAACTTCACCGTCACCGACGCCGACGCCATCTCGAACGAGATCTATTACGGCATGGACCAGATCGGCTGGGACGGCGTGTCGAAGCCGGTTGCGATCTGTCCCCGGAACGAGCCTCTGCCCGCGCCCGACGGCGCCGCCGAGCCCGACTTCCCGATGGCCCGCGCCGCGATCGAGGGCGGGCTCGACCTGCGCCAGGGGCTGCACCAGCGCCCGTTCGGCGCGGCGAAGTACGACGTGGCCGGGATCATGCTGCCGCGCCCGTTCCGCGTCGTGCGCAATGGGCCGATCCGCCTTTTCGCGCGCGATGTCGACGCGGCTTCGCGGTTCTACGCCGAGACGATGGGGCTCGCCGTGACCGAGGAGGCCAATTGGCAAGGGCATCGCTGCGTCTTCCTGCGCGCCAATACCGAGCACCACACAGTGGCGCTCTATCCGCTGGCGTTGCGCGACGAGCTCGGCATGCGCGCGGATTCGATTTGCATGGCCTACGGCATGCAGGTCGGCAGCTATCGCCAGCTCAAGGACGCGGTGTCGTTCCTCGACGAGCACGGCGTCACGATCCGCTACCTGCCGCCCGAGCTGTCGCCCGGCATCGACTATTCCGCCTACGCGCTCGACCCGGAGGGGCACGCGATCCAGCTCTATTACTACATGGAGCAGATCGGCTGGGACGGAAAGCCGCGCCCCGCAACCGCGCGCCGCAAAATCGACAACGCCGACTGGCCCGACACGCTCGACGCGCTCAGCGACACCTATGCCGGCCCGGTGTTCCAGGGACCGATCGGGTGAGCCACTGTCATTGCGAGCGCAGCGAAGCAATCTCCGGGAGATTGCTTCGTCGCCTGCGGCTCCTCGCAATGGCAACCTACTTCGTCATTGCGAGCGCAGCGAAGCAATCTCCCTGGCGTAGGGTCGCGGAGATTGCTTCGTCGCCCTTCGGGCGCCTCGCAATGACGAGAGTTTTCTGAAGCGCGCTCGCGCCGTTTTGGCTCAACCCTCATCCCACAGCGGCGCCACGAGCCGGCGCCTTCCGTCGCGGCTCTTGGCGATGCCAGGCTCGTCGAGCGCGACCCGGTCCCACAGCTTGCAGGTCACCTGCTTGTGCTTCTGGTCGAGGCCCTCGCAGTAGTTGGTGAAGAGGCAGAGCCGCACCTCCTCGCCGCGGCCGAGCGCCAGTTTCCTGAACCAGTCCGGGTCGGCCAGCGATTGGCGCGCCGCGCCGACGATGTCGCATATGCCGTCCGCCAGCATGGCCTCGGCCATCGCGAAATTATGGACGCCGCCGATGCACACGACCGGCGTTTCGCAACCGGCCGCGCGGATGGCGGCGCGGATCGCGGCGGTGGCGGCGATATTGCGGCCGAAGGGCCCTTGCTCGTCGGAGAGATGCTGCGGCATGCATTCGTAGCCGGAGGGGCCGGTATAGGGATAGGCCGCCTCGCCGATGCCGGGCTGCTTGGCGTCGTCGAACTTGCCGCCGCGCGAGGTCGAGACGAAATCCATGCCGGCCTGCGCGAACGCCGCGCCGAAAGCCACCGCGTCCTCGATGCCGCTGCCCCCTTCGATGCACTCCTCGGCGAGGAAGCGGCAGCCGACCACATAATCGCCGCCGACGCGGGCGCGCACCGCGCGATAGACCTCGAGCGGCAGCTTGAGCCGCGCCTCGCGCGTGCCGCCATAACCGTCGCTTCGCGTGTTGGTGGCAGAGAGGAACGAGGCCATGGTGTAGGCGTGCGCGTAATGCAGCTCGACCCCGTCGAACCCCGCATCGCGCGCGAGGGCCGCCGCTTCGGCGAAGAGTTTCGGCAGGACCTGCGGCAGCGCGCGGACATGGTCGAGCTCGAGATCCGTCACCCGCTCGCGGTAGCCGACGTCGAGCGCCTCGAGCTCGCGCGCGGCAAGGGCACGCTCCAGTTCCGCGCGCGGCAGCCCCGCGAGGCGCTTGCGCATTTCGGCGTCCGAGAGCGCCAACTCGCCGAGCGCCGCGCGATGCCGCTCCGTGACTTTCAGGAACTCGGCGAAATAGCGCTTGGGATCGGGGCGGCGGCGGATCGCTAGGAAGTCGATCAGCTGGATGAAAAGTTTCGTATGGCCTTCGCTCCCCGCGCGCACCGCGTCGACGATGCGCTTGAGGCCGGGGAGGAAGCGCTTGTCGCCGATGCGCAGGAGCGGCCCGCTCGCCACGTCGCGGATGCCGGTCGCCTCGACCACGATGGCGCCGGGCCGGCCGCGCGCGAAGCGGCCGTACCATTGGATCAACTCTTCGGTCGCCTCGCCATGCTCGCGCGCGCGCCACGGCACCATCGCCGGAACCCAGCTGCGCTGCTCGAGCGTGAGGGGGCCGACGCGGACGGGCGAGAAGAGGCGCGACCGCGCGGCTTCCTCGCGGGTGGGGACATGGCCGCTCGCGGGCTCGAAGCGGATGCGCTGCGGCGGCTTCCACATGGCGGGCGCGCGTGCCTAAAGCAGGCTCGGCGCGCTTCGAGCCAAGCTCATCGCGCCCGTCCCGCCGCATCAAAATCGTGCGTCCTTCGACTGCGCCCCTTCGGGGCTCCGCTCAGGATGAGGAAAAATTTTACCTCATCCTGAGCGGAGCGAAGCGTAGTCGAAGGACGCACCATGGTTCCGCCTAATCCTAGCGCGCGCCCTCGAGCAGCACGATGTCGCCCGCCGATGTCCGGCCATGCTTCACCGCGAAGCCCAGCGCGCGCAAGGTGGGCTCGTCGCTGCTGACCAGGAAGATCGCGTCCTCGCCGGCGTCGTTGACGTGCTCGCACCAGGTGCCGCCGGGAATGCAGAACGTGTCGAACTTCTCCCAATCGAAGCGCTTGCCGCCGACGATGCTGTGGCCCGTGCCGCGGAACACCGTGCAGATCTGGTTGGCGTTCTGGCGCACCGGCAAGAGCCGCTCGCCCTTCCGCAGCATCTGCACCAGGAACGTCATGGTCCGGTACACCGGGCCGCCGGTCACCGGATTGACGAACTCGATGGTGATGCCGTCGTGCGGGCTGCCGTCATGGTCGCGGAACTTCGCCAGCAGCGCCTCGGTCTCGGCCCAGCGATAGACGAACATGGGCGAGCCGGTGCCGGCGCCGCGGCGATGCGAGACGAAGCGCGGCATCAGCCCGCCGCTGCCATAGGCGCGCTGCGAATAGTCGGTGGGCACGGACGAATTGCCGAGGCGCTTCGTGCCGTCCTCGTCGCCGTCGAACTCGAAATACGTGGCGTTGAGGATGTTGACCAGCGGCATGTCGAGGACGCTGAGATTGACCGAGGCGTCGTCGGGACCGTTGCCGTGATTGTGCCAGGTGTCGTGCGGCGTCAGCACCAGATCGCCCGGCCCGAAGGTGATCGCCTCGCCCTCGACCGAGGTGAAGTTGGTGGCGCCGGTGAGGCCGAAGCGTATGGCGTTGGGCGAATGGCGGTGCGGCGGCATGATCTCGTGCGGCACGTTGATGCGATAGGCGGCGAACAGCGTCGTCACCGTCGCGACCAGCGGCTTCAAGGCCGGGTTCACCATGATCAGCGAGCGCCGCTCCGACAGCGCCATCGGCACCAGCCGCGCCGCCTCGAGCAGGCAGGGATAGATCTCGCGGTAGCGCCACAGATGCGGCACCGCGTCGAGCCGCCCGGCGCGCAGCCGGTCGGTCGCCTGGTGCTCGTCGCCCGCATCCTCGCCCCAGAACTCGAACAGATCGAGCGCCTCGTCGCGCCGGTGAAGATCGGCGAGACGGCTCTTATGGTCGCCCGTTCCGAGCGCTGGCCGCACGATGGCGTCGTCCATGACGTGATCCTCGCGTGATGCGCGGGCCATAATACGCTTCCCACGATGTCATTGCGAGGAGCCGAAGGCGAAGCAATCTCCGGGAGATTGCTTCGCTGCGCTCGCAATGACGTGGACGTTGAAGTATCTCTGCGCCACCTCACCCCTTCCCGTAACCCCCGCCGCCCGGCGTCTCGATCACGAACACGTCGCCGGCTTCGAGCTCGACCTTGTGGGTGCCGCCGAATTCCTCGCGCGAGCCGTCGACGCGCTCGACCCAGTTGCGGCCGACCGCGCCCGGCGCGCCGCCCATCAATCCGAAGGGCGGGACGCGGCGGCGGCCGGCGAGGATCGCCGCGGTCATCGCCTCGCGGAAGCGGATGCGGCGCGTGACGCCGTCGCCGCCGTGCCAGCGCCCTTTCCCGCCCGAGCCGCGCCGAATGGAGAAGCTCTCGACCAGCACCGGGAAGCGCCATTCCAGCACCTCCGCGTCCGTGAGGCGCGTGTTGGTCATGTGGGTGTGGACCGCGTCGGCGCCGTCGAAGCCCGGCCCCGCCCCGGAGCCGCCGCAGATCGTCTCGTAATATTGGTGCCGCGCGTTGCCGAAGGTGAAGTTGTTCATGGTGCCCTGCGACGCCGCCATCGCGCCTAGCGCGCCATAAAGCGCGTCGGTGACGCATTGCGAGGTCTCGACATTGCCGGCCACCACCGCGGCGGGATATGTCGGGCTCAGCATCGAGCCCGGCGGAATGATGATGTCCAGGGGCTCGAGGCAGCCGCCGTTCAAGGGGATGTCGTCGTCGACCAGCGTGCGGAACACATAGAGCACCGCCGCCATGCACACCGCGGTGGGGGCGTTGAAGTTGGTGGGGCGTTGCGGACTGGTGCCGGTGAAGTCGATGGCGGCGCGCCGCGCCCTCTTGTCGATCGCGACCCGCACCTTGATGACGCCGCCATCGTCCATCTCGTAGGCGAATGCGCCGTCGCTGAGGCGGTCGATGGCGCGGCGCACCTGCTCGGCCGCGTTGTCCTGGACGTGGCGCATATAGGCCTCGACCACGGCGCGCCCGAAATGCCGCACCATGCGGTGGAGCTCGTCGGCGCCCTTGGCGCAAGCGGCGATCTGCGCCTTGAGGTCGGCGATGTTCTGGCTCGCGTTGCGCGAGGGATAGCGTCCGCTCTCGAGCAGCGCCACCGTCTCGCGCTCGCGGAAGTGGCCGGCATCGACCAGCAGGAAATCGTCGATCAGCACGCCCTCTTCCTCGACGGTGGTGCTGTCGGGCGGCATCGAGCCGGGCGTGGTGCCGCCGATATCGGCCTGGTGCCCGCGCGACGCGACGTAGAAATGCACCGGCCCCGCGCCGCCCTCGTCGTCCTCGCCGAACACCGGCATGATCACGGTCACGTCGGGGAGGTGGGTCCCGCCATTATAGGGCGCGTTCAGGACATAGACGTCGCCGCGCTTCATGCGGCCCGCGCGCGAGCGGATGATGGTGCGCACGCTCTCGCCCATCGAGCCCAGATGCACCGGGAGATGCGGCGCGTTGGCGATCAGGGACCCGGCGCGGTCGAAGAGAGCGCAGGAGAAATCGAGCCGTTCCTTGATGTTGACAGAATAGGCGGTGTTCTGCAGCGCCACCCCCATCTGCTCGGCGATCGCCATGAAGAGATTGTTGAACACTTCGAGCATGACGGGATCGACATCGGTGCCGATGGCGAGCTGGCGCGGCCGCGGGCTCGCGCGCTCCAGGACGAGATAGCGCCGCCGGTCGAGCCGCGCGCGCCAGCCCGGCTCGATCACGGTCGTCGCGGTCGCCTCGCGCACGATGGCGGGGCCGAGGACGGCCTGCCCCGGGACCAGGAGATCGCGGTCATAGACCGGCGCCTGGTGCTCCGCGCCGCCCGCGAACATTGCGACGCGGGCCAAGGGCACCGGCGCAGGCGGGTCGGGCACCTCGTCGAACAGCGGCTCGGCTTGCGTCTCGGTCGCGCCGATCACCTCGGCCGAGACGGCTTCCACCACCAGCGTCTTTTCCGGCATGACGAAGCCGAAGCGCTGGCGGTGCATGGCGTCGAAAGAGAGCGCGACGTCCTCGAGCGCGCCGAACGGTACGACCAAGGGCGCGTCGGTGCCATCGTATTTGACGTGGACGCGGCGCAGCACCGAGATCTGCGCGTCGGCGATGCCCTGTTCGCGCATCTCGGCGATGCCCGCCTCCGCCAGACGGTCGAGCGCCCCCGCCAGCGCCGGCATCAGGCCAGGCGCCAACCGCGCCTCGACGGCCTCTTCCTTGAGCGTGCGCAGATCGGCGAGCCCCATGCCATAGGCCGACAGCACGCCCGCCAGCGGATGGATATAGACGCGCTTCATGCCGAGCGCGTCGGCGACGAGGCACGCGTGCTGCCCGCCGGCGCCGCCGAAGCAGCACAGCGTGTACTCGGTCACGTCGTAGCCGCGCTCGATCGAGATCTGCTTGATGGCGTTGGCCATGTTCTCGACCGCGATCTCGAGGAACCCGGCGGCGACCGCGCGGGATTCGCGCCGGTCGCCGGTGGCGGCCGCGATCTCCGCCGCGAGCGCGGTGAATTTCTCCGCCACCACGTCGCGGTCGAGCGCCTGATCGCCCTCGGGCCCGAACACGCGCGGGAAGAAGTCCGGCTGCAATTTCCCCAGCATGACGTTGCAGTCGGTGACGGTGAGAGGGCCCCCGCGGCGATAGCACGCCGGCCCCGGCACCGCCGCCGCGGATTCGGGGCCCACTCGGTACTTGGCGCCGTCGAAGACGCAGATCGAGCCGCCGCCCGCCGCGACGGTGTGGATGTACATCATCGGCGCGCGCAGCCGCACTCCCGCGACGACGGTCTCGAAGCGGCGCTCGTACTCGCCGGCGTAATGCGACACGTCGGTCGAGGTGCCGCCCATGTCGAAGCCGATGATCTTGTCGAAGCCGCCCATCTCCGCCGTGCGCACCGCGCCGACGATGCCGCCCGCGGGGCCGGACAGGATCGCGTCCTTGCCGTGGAAGCGCCGCGCGTCGACGAGCCCGCCATTCGACTGCATGAAGAGGAGCCGCACGCCCTCGAGCTCCGCCGCCACCTCGTCGACATAGCGGCCGAGGATGGGCGAGAGATAGGCGTCGAGCACGGTGGTGTCGCCGCGGCTCACGAGCTTCATCAGCGGGCTGACCTTGTGGCTCACGGAGATTTGCGCGAAGCCCACGTCGCGGGCGATGTCCTCGACCAGGCGCTCGTGCGCGCAATGGCGATAGCCGTGCAGCAGCACGATCGCGACCGCGCCGATGCCGGAAGCCCGCGCCGCCGCGAGATCGGCGCGGATCGCGGCCGGATCGGGCGCGCGCAGCACAGCGCCCTCGGACGTGACGCGCTCGTCCACCTCCACGACGCGCTCGTAGAGCTGCTGCGGCAGCACGATGTGGCGCGCGAACAGCTTGGGCCGGTTCTGATAGCCGATGCGGAGCGCGTCGGCGAAGCCCTTGGTGATGACGAGCAAGGTGCGCTCGCCCTTGCGCTCGAGGAGCGCGTTGGTCGCGACCGTGGTTCCCATCTTGACGGCGTCGATAGCGCCCGCCGGCAGCGGCGCGCCGGGCGGGAGGCCCAGGATGTCGCGGATGCCGGCCAGCGCCGCGTCGCGATAGCGGCCGGGATTGTCGGAGAGCAGCTTGCGCGTGACGAGCGCCCCATCGGGCGCGCGCGCCACCACGTCGGTGAAGGTGCCGCCGCGGTCGATCCAGAACTGCCACGAGGTGGGCGAGGTCATGGAGAGGGCGGCGATGAGAGACGAGACATGGGCAGACAGTTGAACAGATTTGCAGCGCGTTCAAGCGCGGGATGGGCGGTGCTTCCGCGTTGCGCCATGAACCGACATACTGTTAACTGCGCACCTCGGTAGCGGATCTCCTGCAACGCTGAAGGCTGAGGAAATCGAGAGTTTCCTCGCAGGCCGGGGTATGCGCATGGGCGCGGCGAAGAAGCTGGCTGTGATCGCCGCGGGCTACGCCCTCTCCGTCGCCGGCGGCGTCGCCGTCGTCGCCGTCCACGAGCTGTTCCTATCGGACGATGTCGCGCAGAACTCGGGCGGCATGGCCGCCTTTGGCGACATGATCCTGTTCGTGCTCGCCGCAGGGTTCCTCGGCCTCGGGCCGACCTGGTTCCTGCTGAAGCTGGCCATCGAGAAGGCGCCGCGCGCCCTGCTGGCCGCCGTGCTCCTGATCGCGGCGCTTGGACCGTTGAGTTGGCTGGCGGTGACCAACCCGACGGACGACCGGGTCTCGAACCTTCCTCGGGCCGCCGACCAACTGCTCGGCCTGCTCATCGTCTTCGGTGCCATACCGCGCATCGCCGCCGGCCCGGTCCTCCTGGTCGCCGAGGGTGTGGCGTTCCTGCTGGCCCGGACGCGCGTCACGCGCGCGCTCCTTGCCGCGGCGATGCTGATGGACCTCGTCCCGCTCAGCATGTTCGCGCTGCATGTGGCGCGCGCGATCCTCTCCTAGACGCCGGTCAGCGATCCGAGCTCAAAGATCATCCGGGTAGGTCGCTTATGCGTCGGGTAAGCCGATGCCGAGGGGAAGTGGGGCGTCGATGTCGCCGCGATCTGCGATGGGGGGCGATGTCCGAAGCGGGTCCTTCTCGTCGATTGCGCAATCTCCGCGACATGGCGACACCCTCGAACGGTTTTCCGGCGCGTTCAACCGCGGGATGGTATGTTGCGCGGGGATTCCAGGCCGGGAGAGCCTGGAACGAAGGGAGGAACCAATGATCGGAACGCGGAGTTGGTCGGGCTTGTGCGGCGTGGCGGTCACGCTTGCCGTCGCGCTTCATGGAGCGGCTCCCGCGCGGGCCGCCGACCTCATCGCCGACTGGCCGACCCTCCAGATGCCGCCGCCGCCCACGTTGAAACCGGTGACGGTCGACCCCAAGACCACCGCGCTTTTCCTGTTCGACTTCATGAACACGAACTGCACCATGGAGCAGCGCCCGCGCTGCGTCGAAGCGATCCCCAAGCTCAAGGCGCTGATGGACCGGGCGCGCGCGGCCGGCATGCTGGTCGCCTACACCCTGCCGGGCGGCGGCAAGATCGTCGATCCGGGCATCGCGCCCCATGACGGCGAGGTGGTCGACCAGAAACAAGGCGGACCCGACAAGTTCCTGGGCGACGACCTCGACCAGCGCTTGAAGGACCACGGCATCAAGACCGTGATCCTGTGCGGCACGTCGGCGCAGGGCGTCGGCATCGGCACCGGCGCCGCCGCGGCGCAACGCGGCTATTCCGTGGCTTATCCGGTGGATTGCCTGCCGGCGGAGAGCGCGTTCCGGGAGGCCTATGCCGCCTGGCACATGGGCGGCGGCGGCCCGCCGGTCACGACCAAGTGGGTGACCGTGACGCGGAGCGACATGATCACGTTCGAGACCGCCAAGCCGTGATCGCGAAGGGAGGCGGCGCGCCGGCGCGCTCGATTCAGTAGCGGCATGAAAAGTGCCAGGCGATCTTGTCCTCGTCCGGATTTGCGCCCGAACTCCGCTCCGCCGTGACGAGGACCGCCATCAGACCGGTCCGCGCACAAACCTGATCGGCCTTGGCGCGGGGATCGCCGGACGCACCGCTGATCATCACGAAGTTCCGGTTCCGGGGATCGTTGTCGGCGCCGGCGAATAGCCGGTCGACCCACCCGGACAAATCCTGCTCGCGGCGGGCCTCGCCTTGCTGCGCCGGCGGCGGGGCCGCAGGGGTATCGTCGGCACCTGCCGCAAGCGCGGAAGGATCGTCGTCGCGCTTGGCAGCCGACACCGAAATGGCCGCGCTTTGCGCGATCCGCGGACGCTCGTCGGCGGCGGCCGCTGCCGGTTGCGGATCGGCGGCGCGGACGGCAGCCGGCGGCGGGTCATCGGAGCGCACCGCCGCCGCATGCGGCCTGGGCGAGGACGGGGGTTCCCCATCGGCATCCGTCGCGCCGACGGCGCGCGCCGGGCTGCCGTAGAAGGAGAACGTAAAGCCCAACGCGGCCGATATCCCGTACTGCTTCTTGAAGAGCGGGCTCGTCTCGTTGGTCGCGCCGGCGTAAAGCTCGGGTGCGGCCAGAGCGATGAGGGTGGCGCGGTCGCCGATCGGATAGCGGTAGCTCAGCTCGGCGCGCGAGCCGAGATAGCCGCCGGCGGCGTTGTATCGCGGCCGGCCGGGAATGACGAATTGCGGCGCCACCGCGTAGAAATAATCCATGAGACGCGCGGAGGCGAACTCCGGACCGAAGCCGAACTTGAGACGGCCGCCGCTATTCATGAAGTTCGCGTGCGTGTAAGCGATCTCCGGCGCCGTGACCACGCCGCGATAGGCCAATGATTTGAAATCGGTGGAGAACACCGCGCGCACGGGCAGTTCGACGTCGATCTTGGCGTCCACCGCGTCATGCGCGAGCAGGATGTCGAGTCGCGGTCCGACCTGGCCCATGTCGTCGAGCCCGGGCATGCCGACGCGCGCGGCGTTGTCGTGGCTCGATCGGAAGGCGCCCGACGCGCTGACGTCGAGGGTCAGCCTGTCGCTGTTTACGATGAGGCCGCGGACGCTGTTCGGGGCGAGCTGCAGGTACTCGCCGCGATAGATGACGTAGGGGAGCGGCAAGGCGTGGAAATGACTTTGCGCGGACGCGGGATAGTCGGGAAAGATTCCGCCGGCCCCGAAGATGCCCAGTTCGACGAGCGGCTTCTCCTCCACCGTCTGCGCGTACCCGGCGCCATCCGGAAAAAGCCCCGCCAAGGCTGCGGCCGCCATCCATCGCAGCAATCGCGTCAAGAGCATCCCCCCACGCGGCGCCGGCAGCGGCTCGCCATGGCCGCCGGGACTTGAGCGGGCGCGCCGGAATTCAAGCCGGGCGCGCCACCGACAGACCGCGAACCTTGTGCCGCTCGATGAGGCGCGCGACCAGCCCCGAGGCCTTGGCCTCCTCGACGAAGCCGCGCAGGAACGCGGCGCCCTTGGCGTTGGGCTTGGCCGTTCCGATCGCCTGCTGAACCGCGGTGAAGCGTCCGTCGATCAGCCGCGCGCCGGGCATCTTGTCGAGGTCGGCGAGGAGCCCCGGCCGCAATCCGGCCAGCGCGTCCAGTTTCTCGCCCACGAACCGCTCGACCGCGGCGGCGAGCGTGTCGGTGCGCACCAGCTCGGCATGCTTGATGTTGCGGTCGAGCCACAGCCCATAGGCGCTGCGGCCGGTGACGGCGATGCGTATGCCGGCGGCATCGACGTCCGCGATGGTCTTCAGGGGCGAGCCGGCCGGCACCAGGTAGGTCGCCTCGATTTCGACATAGGCGGCGGTGAAGGCGATCGCCTCGGCGCGCTGCGGCTCGGCGCCGATGAGGCCGATATCCCACACGCCCTTGCCCGCCTGGTCCGCCAGCTCGCCGGGCGATTTGAACGGCACGTATCTCACCGCCACGCCCAGGCGCCCGGCGATTTCGCGCGCCATGTCGGGGGCGACGCCCTCGGGATCGCCGGATGGCGTTTTCCCCGTCACCAGCAGGAAATTCGACAGGTTGATGCCCGCGCGCAGAACGCCCGTGGGCGCCAGTTCGGCGATGATGTCCGGTGTCATGGGATGTCGGCGCTCCCGCGAAAGCCGGCGCCATCCTACGCTGGAGCGTTCGGGCCAGGCAATGCTGGGCCGGCGAGCGCGGGGTCGGCGCGGACCCATTCGACCGCCGCGTCGGCGCGGACCTGCAGCGCCGGCGGGATGGCGAGGCCGAGGATGTCGCGGATGCCGCGATCGCCGCGTCGCGATAGCGGCCGCGACTGTCGGAGAGCAGCTTGCGCGTGACCAGCGCCCCATCGGGCGCGCGCGCCACCACGTCGGTGAAGGTGCCGCCACGGTCGATCCAGAATTGCCAGCCGGGGGGGGGGTGGAGGTCATGGCGAAGACACCAAGCTCATCAGGCAGCTCGCATTCCGTGCCTCGGCGCGTCACGGGTGCGCCGCCGCTCCCTCGCGCCGGGCGCGGGCGTGAACCTTGACCGAGATTTTCACTTCCTGTCCCAGCCGCCCGAGGATCGTCATGAGCCGGTCGATGGTGAAGCGGCCGAAGCTGGCGCGGCGGATGCGGGAAAACTCGCTGTGCGAAATTCCCGTCCGGGCTTCCGCCTGCCGCGTGGACAGGCCTTCGCGCTCCAGGATTTTGACGATTTGCGCGCCCATGAGCGCCTTGGCCTGGCGCACATCGGCGTCGGGATAGCCGAAATCCTCATAGATATTGCCGCTGCCGCGCACGACGTCCAATGCCGCTTTCTTCATAGTGCCTCCTTGAGCCGCTTCAGCCGTTCGACCACCAGATCGATCTCGGCCTTCGGCGTCTTGATCCCACCTTCGACTTCTTCTGAAAGGCGTGGATCACCCAAATTTCCTTGGCGCCTTGCGGGAAACCTTCGAAATCTCGCCTGGCCGCCTTTATCCAGGCTATTGACCGCGTCGTTCCGCTCACCGGGTCATGGTGACAAATTTGCCACCACCTGTCAATGACGGGCCGCGCTTATGCGCCAATCTCTTCCGGTGGCTCGCGGCTAATGGACAAGCCGAGCACGCATATCTCCGCGCGAGCAAAGTCCGAAGCGCGCCGACCAGCACCAACCGCCGCCGGCCGATTATCGTGGTGTCGCGTTGCCGATTCGCCGTCCGACGTTGAAAATGAATCGCGATGCTTCGGTTCTACGGTGGAAGTGGATGTCGTCAGCCTCCGGCTTCCCCATACGCCATACCCAATCCACGCCGAGGCCTATATTGCGGAATCCGACGGTCTAGCCTCAGCGTGAAAACACCCCTCGACCATCGTCTGCCCGACGGGCTATGTTGGGAATGGACTGGCGAACTGGGGGCAGCATAGCGATGCGCGTAGTAAGCGCCTTTTACGTTCGCGTGTTGCTGTCACGCAATAGAAGCCGTCACCTAGGAATCCGTTACGTGAGCGGCTGTTTTGGCCGAAGCGAGAGAAGACCTCTCCCGTAATGAGACGTCGTCCGCCGCGCACTGTCGAGCCTACGTTGAATGTTCATTTGGCTCGCCTATTGCGGCAGCAGCACCTTCTTGTAGAAGCGGAGCGTCGCGTCTCGGTTGCTTCCGGCAGCATCCAGATTGACGGCTTTCTCTATCGCGACACAGATGCCATCGTGATCGAAGCAGAGTTCGAGCCTGCAATTTCCGTCAGAGCGGATGCGCAATCTCGACTCGGCGAAACTCTTGATGGCAAAAAAGTGACCTTGGCAGTTGCGCTGGTTTATCCAGATCAGCTTCGAGCTGTCCCGGATTCTGCGTTAGAAGGCGAGCTCGCGCGTCGAAGCGACCTCCGTTTTTCCGTTGGTGAGCTCCGCGAATCCCATACGCTTCTCGTCACCGATCCACGGAACGCGCGGTGGACCGCCGAGACGACGGGAGGAGTCCGCGACCTCGCCGATTTATTGTGGGACAAATGGACTGAGAGCAGTAGCGACAGGGAAGAATTAACGCAGTTATCCACTTAGCCGCGGCTACATTGGCCATGATGGAGACGGCGCGGCCAATCCACGGCACCAACCTATTTCCGATGCCGCTCTCCGTTGATAGGTCCTCGCGACGACAACCGGTTGCATTGCTCGGCAGCCTCGACTTCCTGGCATCAAGCGCGTCGGCGCCTTTGACGCTCGACCTATTTTCGCACGACGGAGACGGCACTCTGGAGGGGCGGCGAGGGGCAGCGGGAACACCGCATACACCTCGGCCCGCTCAGATGCCGCCGATCGATCTTGCGATCCTGAATCCGCCGTACTTCAAATCTCAGGGGGTCGTTGACAGCGATTCGGTTGGCGCCAGCTCGTGGAAATCTTTCTACGGTCTAACAGGCTGTTGAAAATCCCGTAGCGGCGGCGTCGTTTGCATGATTCACTCGACGGGTGGATTTCGTCGAGGGAAGCGA